>JAABUY010000814.1_pt1 | contig 48399 bp, 78 predicted proteins | sample 5560271 | NCBI WGS metagenome assembly JAABUY01 (sample SAMN10711886, study PRJNA513374) | rock metagenome | isolation source: Antarctica rocks | place: Antarctica: Victoria Land, University Valley | reverse complement strand
TCAAAGTCTGGTCGACCTGGTTGGCAGGAACTGTACAAGACGCTAGAGGCACAGGTGGACCAGGGCGGTGCGGCAGCAGGCTGGGTGTTGGCGGGCCGCACGGTGGCGGCGGCGCTGTTGCCGAGCCGGATGCGGCGCTGCGCGCCGTCGCCGGTGCTGACGTGCGCGACGCCGGCGCTGCCGGCGACGTCGTGCAGGGCGGCCCGCTGGCGCGCTGTCAGCGCTGACGGGAAGAGGACCTGCAGGAGCGGACGGGAAGAGGCTCTCTGAGCAAACTTGGATTGCACCCGCTGTCCAAACTTCTAGCCTTGTGACCGTCACTAGTGAGCGTCGGACGCTCATTAATAACGCCACAGAGAATGCAGGTGCACACACACTCGTCTGCATGACGCAATGGGCGCGCACGCTCACGGAGGGCGCTGCCTCTGCAGACGTGTCGCAGGCTTTAGTAGGCTCCAAGGTGCGCTTTACCTGCTTCTCCTGGTCGTGAAAAGTAACGTTTGGTCAGCAGGTGCGCTTGAGCTGCAGAAGCAGTGCCAAGCCGATGCCGGGCGCACCTTCTTCTTGGCGGCTCGCTTCAACGCCGCATCCGACGGCATTCAGCAGCGGACTTCGTGCTAATTCAGCTGAGGCAATGATTAGTCGCACTCTGCATGTGCACATGCCTCCAACTCGGTGCACGTGCCTGCACCTGGCCTGCACAAACTCGTACTCTGCGCTCATCTGCAACATGAAGGATCTGTTGCGGCTCTCACCAGTCGGGACAGAGCTGGATGTGCCAGTCAGGCTGAGCCAGCTCTCTTTGTGTTGCCCAACAGCAGTGCTTCATCCGTACTAAGACAGCGCGGATGTTTCATTGCACTCTTTGTACTGCACAAGACTTCCCTTAGCCGGGAGAGGGGAAAGAGCCGTTGGCGGTTTCCACAGTGACCGCAGCTGTCTAGCTGCAGAGGCTGTGGTGATAAAATGGGCAACTGCGCCTGCGCACAAGGGCAGGGCGAAGCTAAGAGCGGCGCCGCCGAGGCAACCCCAATGCCGCACGGCAGCAAGCCACAGGCAGCAGCAGCGGGGCCGGATGCGCCGCATGGCTTTGCGGTGCGTGTGCCCGGCCTTCCAGGGCGACAAGCTGAGTCGCTGAAGGGAGTGCGACCCAGAGCAGGGAGAACTGAGCTGTATGCGCGTGCGCGTGCATGGGTGTCATGTTACGTTCCACCGTGTCCATTGAGAAAAGCGGTCTGCACACCGCGGCGTGGTATGCAGGCGCGGTACCGGGCCATAAAGCTGCTGGGACGCGGCGCGGAGGCGGACACCTGGCTGTTCGCGGACCGCAAGCGCAACCTGCCGATCGCCATCAAGCTGTTCGCGCGGCCCGTGTCCAAGAAGCTGGTGGCGAGCATCCTGCGCGAGATCCGCCTGCAGTCGCTGCTGGGCCCCGGGCACATGAACCTGATCAACATCTACGAGGTCATGCTCACGCGCGACCACCTGGGCATCGCCATGGCGCGCTCCTGCTCACTGACCTGCGGGGCTCCTGACTGCTGCGCGGCAGCCGCGGAGTGCCGCGCTGCAAGGACCACTTAACAGTCTGAGCCCAGTACAGAGTGTGCTGCCGGAGCAAGCCAGGCTTTCCAGCGCTTGAGAGTGCAGGTGACCGTCCGACAGCAGAGTTGCAAACTATAATTCAGCTTGGTAGTGCAAGCCCCATCCTTAACGGGTTGGCGGGCCTGCGCAGGAGTGCGCGCAGGGCGGCCCGCTGACGGCGCACGTGTCGGAGCGCTGGGCGTCGCCGCAGCCCAGCGGCCTCATCCTGAGCGAGGACGAGGCGCGCTACCTCTTCCGGGTGCGCTGCGCGGCCCTGCTTGCTGCGTCGACCTGCCTGTCTAGGGTTTCCAGCCCTACCTACCGCTACCTCTTCCGGGTGCGCTGCGCGGCCCTGCTTGCTGCATCCACCTGCCTGTGCAGGGTTTCAGCCATACTCACCTACCGTGCACAATGCAGTCAGCGCAGCCCTCCTTCCCGCGCAGGGTCCGTTTGCAGTTGCTCTGCAGCGTTCCGTCCTGTCCGGTTTAATGCTGGGGCGCTCATGGCGTTGCTGGCATGCCCCGCAGCTTTCTATGAAGCGCTGTCAGTCCTCCCAGCTGCCGTGCATCAGCCGCCTCAACGGCGCAGCAAGCCTGCATGTGTGCTCTCGCTCGCCTGCACCGCTGGCCTGCACCGACAACAGCTGGGCCGCTGCGCCGCGCAGCAATTCATCGACGCCGTCGCGTACTGCCACCAGCACTCCATCGCGCACAGGCGCGCCCGACTGGGGGCCCCTTGACTTTCAACGTTCGGCGAGACGCTGCGTGTTGACGCAGCGCCGGGCGTCGAGCCCACCTGGGCCACCGCAGCACTGTGAGCCGCTTTGGCAGGCAGTCCTGGACTGCGCCCATGCAGTGCACTGGGTTAGGGTCAGGTTCGTACATTGCGTTCGCAGGGCCATGCGCGCACAGCTTGCCCTCTGTCCCGGCGGCGTAGCACGGACGCGCCCGTGACGCACCCGGCGCCGCCGCGCAGGGACCTGAAGCTGGACAACACGCTCCTGGATGACCAGAAGCCGCCGGTGATCAAGCTCTGCGACGTGCGCGTGCCCTCCCAACGCCCTGCTCTGACACCAGGATGAGCAGGCGCTGCGCGCATGCTTGCCGGCCACGACTGACCTATGGAAGCAGTTCAATGACACAGTCAGTCAGTGGGCCCTACTGCCGCCAGCAGGGTATGGACTAGCCTGATATTAGGGTATGGTCAGGGCCCTATGCTGATGGCAAGGTCGTCCGGCGCAGTTTGGCTTCGCCAAGACCTTCCAGGGCGACGCAGGCGGGCTGGACCGCGCCTCGTCCCGGCTGGGGTGCGCCCAAAGTGCTAGGGTAGGGTTGGCGGCGCCCTGGAATCAGCCCCGCTGGGAACAGAGGTCAGGGCTGCACATGGCCGCAAAGCGCTTCATGCTGCGCCGGCATGAGCCTGCGTGCTGGCTGCTGCACGGGCCGCCTGCGCAGCTGCCCGTGCGGCCTGCGCGCTGGCGCGAAGGACTGCACGCTGACTGCTGCACTGGCCACATGCGCCATTTGCCCACGCGGGCCTGCTCGCTGGCGCGCAGGACGGCGGAGTACATGGGGCCGGAGCTGCTGCACGATGATGGCACGCCCAGCAACGGGCGCTACGACCCGCGCGCGACAGACGTCTGGGCGGCCGGCGCGGCCCCCGCAAGCAGCACGTGCAGGAAAGGGCGTCGCTATTGATTGGCGGCCAAAGGAACCGCGATGATCCGCCATGTCAGCGGCCTCGGCGCAAATGGTGCTGCCCGTGGTGGTGGCAAGGATGTGAAATGCGCAGAGAGTATAGTGTGTGAACTATCGTAAGGTATGTCTTGTGAGGTGCAACAGGGCTATGCAGCAGGGCTGAGGTGCGGCGCGGGCGCGCGCAGGCGTGATGGCGGTGGTAATGCTGCTGGGCGCGTTCCCGTTCGACCACGCGCGGCAGCACGATGGGGCCGTCGACGACGAGGCGCTCGACCTCTGGTGCGGCCCCATATTGCGCGCCACATTGCGTGGCGCAGCGATAGCAAATGATGTCGCAATTAATAGAGCCTGGGCAGGCATGTGCGGTCGTCTGCAGCCTGTCCTGCTTGTTGTGCGGTCAGCGCACGGCAGTGACTGCCTGCCTGCACATGAAAAGTCATGCACCGATGGCATGCACAGCTGCATCATCATGACAGTTCAGTGGCCCTCGCCGCGCGTGCCATCTGGTGCGCTGACACCGCGCGCCGCCGGCGCGCCGCGCGCGCCCAGGCTGCAGGAGGTCAACAGGGGCTGGAGCGAGAGCCCGTTCGTGGCGGGCAACGTGGGCGCGCTGTCGCCCGAGGCGCGCGACCTGCTGGACCGCATCTTCGTCGTGGACCCCGCCAGGCGCATCACCGTACCGCAGATCATGCGGCACCCCTGGTGCGCGCGCTGCCAGCAGGCGGCCCTCTCCATGCGGGCGCCCCGAGCGCATCTTTGTGGTGGAGCCCGCCGGGCGCATCACCATACCGCAGATCATGCGGCACCCCTGGTGTGCGCGCTGCGCGAACGGCCCTCTCCATGGCGGCCCCCGAACGCAGCCGGCCGGGCGCCGAGGGCCAGTGCGGCGCTTTGCGCAGCAGGCCTGCGCGCGGGCCCAAGCAGCCTGCGCGGCCCTGCACATTCCGCGCCCGCAAGCGCGGCAGCGGTCTGCATGGGGTAGCGCATGCATGCGCTCAGTTGTACAAGTCTGGGCGTGATGAAAAGATGCGGGGTCGCGCAAACCTGCTCGAGCCGCGCCAGGTACACCAAGCCGCTGGCGCCCCAGTACGCGGCGGCGGCGGACGCGCTGGCGCGCGAGCAAAAGGCGCTGGACGCGCACATAGCCGGCCGCCGCCTGGACCCCGCCAGGGTCGCCGCGCGCGACCGCGCGCTGGACGAGCTCGTGAACGCCGCGACCGAGCCGCCGGAGCCCGGTGAGCCGGGCGCTCGGGGCCGCGCATGCTGCTGCCTGAAGCGCTGGCGCATTGCAGGCTGTGATGCAGCTGCCGCCGTGGCCAAAGCGGCCATGTGCAAGGGGTAGCTGACAGCCACGCGCTTGGGAGCTTGTGTAGGCGGTTGTTGGCATGCTGTGCGGCGCTGCTGTGACACATCAGCGGCTGCCAAGGTGCTGTAAACCCTGCAATGCCCTGCCTGGAGCAAGTGCTCCAGGCAGGGAAGGCCGGAGGCTGACGCGCGGCCTGCGCGCATCCGCGCGCCCAGGCGGCGCCGGCGGCGAGCGCGCGCACATGCGGCCGCTGCATGCGGTGGACGCGAGCGGCCCGGCCGTGCGCGCCGTGGACCTGACCGAGGCGGCGTTGGCGGCGCCCGACAACCCCGTGCACGCGGAGAGCCCCGCCGTCACTCAGCACACCGGGCTGTGAGCGCGGGCCGGGGCACTGACGCCGCCGAGCGGGCCAGCTTGGTATGTGCGTCGAGCGCGCGGCGCGCCGATGGGGAGCCCCGCTATCGGCCCAGCTTGCTGACTAACATAATAAGGCCCAGTCGGTCCCTACCAAATGGTCCCCACCAAATTTGCTTATGGACACTCTTGCTGACGGGCGCATAGATCCATGCAGTTGTTCAGTCAACCCTCATCTGCTGTGAGCCCCGGCATGTCGCAGCACCCCAGGTCTCCCATTGCCCAGCATGTCAGCCTGGCCGGTGTGATAGGGGACTTTAAGCGCTGCTGCCTGGCCCCTGCATGGTGATGGGTGGAGGCAAGGGGCACCTGCTGAGAGCAGCGCCGCAGAGCATCAGGTTTGGTCTGAGGCGTATGTGGGGCGTTTACGATGTCAAGGAAGGACGAAAACAACGAGGTATAAGGCTGGTAGCCTGACCTGGCTGCTCTGGGTGATCGACAGGGTGTTTTTGCATGTGCAGGATGTTAGCAACGCTCCCGTCAGTTTCCTGCATTTTTGCATGCTTACACGTTAATGGGAAATGTTTTTGCTACCATGTGCATACACGTTTCCTTTCATGCTTGGGTCGATTTACAGCCAGACCCGGCGCAGTTGCAGCGTGGGCATTCCCAATAACATGGCTTATGGTGTGCTCGGGAGCTGGGCACAAGCCTGGTGGCATGATTATGCTGATGGTGCCTATATGAAGGGCCGGCCTGTGCATCTGCGCTGCTTGCGGGACAGCACGTTTATTGAGCTCGGGTGTGTTTGCATAGCCACTGTTTTTGGCATGTGCGCAACATCAGGAACTGTGGCACGCATGAAAGACCTCAGGAGGTTGGATGTGCTCCTCAAAGTTGCACCTGCTCCGCAGCCAGGTGTAAGTCCAGCAATGTTCGTGAAGGAAGGGTGCAAGGAAAGGTGTGCCCCCGGTGAGTGAAGACAGAAACGAGCAAAGAGTGCATGCGCACACCTCATCAGAAGCTCGAAATGAGTGCTTGTTCACACTACGTGAGCTTGATCAGACTGGCACACGACACTGACCAACAGGGTTGCCACACTGCCGCATCTGGTATGAGAGACACAGGCGCTTGCTGAACAGCGCGCGGATATTCTGGAACATGCATCCCTGAGACAGGGACAACAGGTTCGGTCCAACCACCTGACCAAAGCTGGCAGACACTCTACCGCGCGCAGCCGCTGTGCATGCATGCGGCGTGCACAATGAGCGCCGACGCCAGGCCGAAAGCCGCAGCCGTCGTGGCCGCCGCAAACGCCGCGTGCGCCGCGTTCCCCGCCGGCACCTGCCACGCAGCCTGCGCCGCTCCGCCAATGCCGTCGCCCTCGACCGCCCGCCAGCGCCCGTCCCCGCCGCCGCATCCGCCGCCGTCCCCCGCCGCGCCCGCGCCGCCGTCCCCCGCCGCGCCCGCGCCGCTGTCCCAGCTGCCCGCCCCCAGCCCGCCCTGGCACCGGCCTGGCATGCCTGGCATGCCAGCTGCCGCAGGCGCAGGCGCCCCTACCGCTGCAGGCCGTCCCTCCACCTGGGCCGGCGCGCAGCGCAGCAGCACGCGCGGCGCGGGCAGCGCGTACACGACTGGCTTCCCGGCCAGCGCCAGCCAGCCGCGGCCGCCCGCGGCCGGCTGCGGCGCGGCGTGGCGCGCGTGCAGCGGCGCCTCGATCGACAGGGTCAGGGTCGCGTCTTCACACAAGCAGGGTCTGGCTCCCGCAGCCGTGCGACTGGGCGCGGTGCCTGGCGCGCTGCCGTGCGGACCCAGGACGCGCGCGCTGGCCGACGCGTTGCCTATGACTTCCGCGCAGGCAGCGGCGCTGGCGGCTGAGGCTGCTGCACCGCAGGGCGTCCGTGTGACCTGCGAGCATCCACACCCTGCTTTTAAAAAAACCCACTCTGCCTGGAGACCTGCATTCAGACGGGCGCTTTGGCGCTGCCCACAGCGGGCCTGCTGCACAGACAGTAGCATGTGCGCGCCGCGCAGCCGAGCCTGCCCCATTCCCTGGGGCTGGCTCGGCAGCGGCCTGCATGGCGCCCGGGGCCGCCAGTACGCAGGCGGGGCATTGGGCGCTTCCCCAGCAGGCCGCCGCACAGCGCCGGGGGCGCCGTGCAGCGGTGCAGGGCAAGCAGGGCCGCGCCCGCCCCGGACCCAGGCGCCCAGAGCAGCTGCACCAATCTCCACTTACGGGGCGGGCAGGTGGAGGGGCGCGCCTGCGCAGGGCTCAACAGCGCCAGCAGCGTCGGGCTGGCGGCCGGCTCCAGCGCCTCCAGGTCCACTGCGCCAAACACGCGCGCGCGCGCGCCGGACCCTGAACCCAGCCCCGGCCATCGAGCGCGCCCCGCCTCCTCCAGGCCCGCCAGCTCATACGGATCGGCAAACACGCCGGCCGGGAGCGCCTGCGGCGGCAGCGCAGGGGAGGACTGAGTGTCCGTGCATGCAGGCATGCAACACAAGCAGCACGGCTGTGCGAGGTCGCCGGCAGCGCGCCGACAACGGTGCAAAATTCGCTATCGTGGCTTCACTGAGCAGCCAACAGAACATGGACACCACCAGCTCCGTTCCGCCCCACCCTCGTACAGCAGGCCGTGCTTGGGACTGCCCACTCAGCGAGCACAGTGCAAGCAAGCGGCCATTGATCGCGCGCTGCCCCGGACGAGGCAGCTGAGAGCAAGGAGCGGCTATGCTTTTGTCATGCGCCGAGCTGTACCACGCGCGTCTAAAGAGCCTAAAGCGCCTGAACCTAACTTGAAATCTACCCTAGCCTAAAGCGCCCGAGGAGCTTCGGGTCCCAGCCGCGCCTGCAGGACGGCGACCTCGCATGCCCCTGGGCAGGCGGCGCCGCAGCCGGTCAGCGCGGCGGGCAGCGCGCCAGCAGCCCCAGCGTCGGCGGGCCGCGCGGCAGCTAGGCACGCGCCGGCGGGCGGCCCTGCGCCCTCGCCGCGGGCGCCCCCGCGCCGCAGGGACGCCTCGAAACGCCGGCGGCGGTGAAAGCCAGCGCCGCCCAGGGTCGCCTGCAGCGATGCCAGGCGCCACGCGGGCGCCCGCGCCGGCTCGCGCCCGCCGCCGAACCAGGCGAGCGCCTCGCCAAGTGCCGCGTCGGCGGCAGCCTCGCGGCCGGGCTGGCCCGCGCCGGGTGCCGCCGTCGCACAGGCGGCGCAGGCGAGGGCGGCCGCGAGGCGCAGCGCCGCCAGGCGGCTGGGAGCCGGCGCCGCGCCTCGGCTAGTGCGTCGGCGGCGGGCCCCACACGACAGCATAGAAGCCTGTGCCCGGACAGGGAGGTGTTGCGGCTGGCCGCAGTGCTGCTGGGAGCAGTGGTGCTGCACACGCGGAGGGGGCAGGTCACCTGGCAGGAAGGTGAGGGCGCCCAGCGTCAGGAAGCCCCAGCCCTGCGCACAGCAAACAAGCTCGGCAACAGCGCAACCATCTTCAGGTCGCACCCTCTCAACAGGCGCACAGCGTGTTTGCGCACAGACTCCAGGCAGGGTACGCGTGCTGGTGTTGGCGCGCACCGCGCCGGGCTTGGTGTCGATCCGCCCCGCAAAGTGCAGGTAGGACGCGCACAGGAAGCAGACGCCGAACAGGAGCAGGAACACAGAAAGCACTTTGGCGCCGCGCGTCGGCGTCTCCTGCTGCCGCCTGTACTCCTGCCACTGCTGGTCTGCCTGCCGCAGCGCCGCGAGCGGATTGGCACGTACACTGTAAGCCTGCCGCTGCTGGCCTGTTTGCGAAGGTGCCACGCAGGGAATTGGACCGGCACCTGCATCACAGACTTGCAGGGCCCTGTGTGACGTTCACTACCAGCTAGCGCTTTGTGGCAGCTGTGCCACGGCATTGAAAAACGTCCCAGGACTGCTATGCAATATAGCACTTGCTGGAGGTCCACCGACCTAGCCTCTGCAAACGCAGCGTGCTATTCGAAGCACGCACCGGGTCCTCAGGCTCCGATGAGCGCAGCGGCTCGTAGCGCTGCGCGGCGCTTCTCAGGTTACGCATGCTCAGCCTATGAGCACAAGGTGGCCAGTGGGAAGTTAGCTGCGCGACCTTCCTGCCTCTGGCGTTTTGTGTGAGTCAGCGAGCGCCAGCAAAACCTGCTACTGCTCCAAACCTCGCTTTGCTGCAGAAAGCGCGGCACGGCCAGCGCTTGGTGCTGATCATCTTGTGTCGCCTTGCAGGCCAGGAGCAGATCTCGGCTGTGCTGTTGGACTGCGCTCGTGAGCTAACTGTGCTCATCTTTGCAATATACAATCAGGCTGATCTGCGTTCCCAGAGACCAGTGTTTGCTGCATCACGCACGTGCTGTACGCACGGAGCGCTGATGTCCAGCATGAGGCAGTGCCGTGTGCTGGCGGCGACAAAATGAGACGGCTGCATGCGCCGGCCGCGAAACCTCTGCTTGCTGCGGTCGCGCTCTGCCTGCTGGCCACCTGTCTCTGGGCAGCCTCTCAGTGGCGGAATGCAGAGCCCCCACCCGCGCCAGCCCGCGCAGACCTCGTGCAGCTCGTGCGGCCGGCGGCGGGAGCCCGGGCCGCGCGGCGGCGCGGCGCGCGCCATGCGACGTTCCTCATCTACAGCTGGAACTACGCGATGTTCAACCAGACACTGCGCAACCTGCTGGACGAGGGCTTTGGCGGCCTGGTCGTGTTGGACAACAGCCCGGGGCGCGACGCGGCGCGCGACCGCTTCCTGGCGGCGTCCGGCGTGGAGGTGGTCGCCACGCGCACGCCGCTGGCGTTCGCGCAGCTGCAGAACGCGCTGCGCGCGCTCGCGGCAGACCGCGCCCTCGACTTCTACTTCTGGGGCCACGCAGACATTGTCCTGGTCGGCCCGGCGCGGGCGCGCCCCCCTGTCAGTGATCTGTTTTAACGTTTTATGAAACATCATGCCCATTGTGCTAGGAATGTGCTCTTGCGAACATGTGGCATGTGTGCAACCCTGCGACAGGGTTGCATTTAGCAGGGCCCGGCTGCACGGAACAACACATGTTTGCCCCTTCATGCACTTCCACTTCAGGGCAGGCAGGCCGCTGGTCCGGCTCTGCATCTCCCCCCACAGCGCCGCTCCCGCCCCTCACGCCGCTGCCGCGGCGCCAGGGGCGGCGCTTTGGCGCGGCGGCGCTGCGCTGCGTGGCGCGCGTCGCGGTGGCCGCGCCCGACTGGGGCGTCATCTTCTTCGGGTACGACTGGTTCGCGGCCTACTCGGCCGCGGCGGCCGCGACGGTCGCCTGGGACGTGCTGATCCCGCACTACAAGGTGCGCTGCAGAGCAGGCCCTTGGGATGGGGCTGGGGCACGACCCTGCCCTACCTAGGCCCGTGGGGCACAGCTGCGCACAGCTCGGCCCGAAGCATTTTGGCTCAGCTGGCCTGGGCCCATATCCGCGCGTCTGGGGCGTCCGAGAAGATCCGCACAGCTGCCCTGGACCTGCAGGGGTGCATTGGGAAGCATCTGGCAGTCTCAATTCAGCATTGTGTGTCCAGCCGTGCAATATCCTGACCACATGAGCATGGGCGTGGGCTGGGTCCTGTCAGGATCGAGGCCGCGCAGGCGTATGTTCCAGAGCGCGGACTGTCGCAAGGTGCTGTTGCAATAGCCGTTTTCATGCGGCGTGGACCACAGCCTCCGCAAGTGGCGATACCTTTACACAACCTGGCCAGCTCTGAGGCTGCGCCCGCCCGCCGGCAGGCCGACTGCGACTACTACCACCGCGTGCGGGCGGCGGGCCTGTCCGTGCACGGCTGCTACGCGGGGCGCGTGTACGACATGGCCGTGGTGGCGCCCGGGCTGCCGGAGGGGGGAGGCTACGACCGCGACGCCGCGCTCGCCGCGCTGGTGCGCCCGGGCGCCTCACGGCCGCCGTATGCATGGGCCAGTCTGCAGCAGCCTGCACCGCACTTGCTTGGCATGCAAACGGCGCTGGTCTTCCGGGTGAATACGCCGTTTTACTTTAATGTGCCACGCTTGCACCTGCACTGCCCATGGACTGACAACGGTTCAGACACAGTGAGCGTGCCAATCTTTCGAGAGAGTTCGAGCGCGCGTAACGCATCGGATGCATGGGCGGGGGCCGGGCGCATGAAGGAGCAGCCGCCCCTTGCTGCACACGCCCGCGAGCCTGCTCTGCGCCTGGGCCGAGTGCGGGGGCGAGGGCGGGCGCGCGCACAGGACGCGTCTGCGGACGGCTGGCGCATCCTGGAGGACTACCGCGTGTTCCTGACCTCGCGCAGCCAGGAGACGACCGCCGCGACCGAGGCCGTGCGCAACCGCTGGCGCAACGAGGCGCGCTCGCCTCTGCCTCTTTGCGCGCTGGCGGGCCCTGTCGACGGCGTCGGTGACCGGGCTGGCGGCATGTTGGGGGCGGCGCCGCGGATGCAGCGCCAGGGAACCCTGTGTTCCAACGAGGTTGCAGGCTCTTCCGTAGGCAGAGGCGCGAGCCTCATGCGCTTGGAGGGCGCGCGCCACCCTGTCTCAGGGACACCTGCGCTGCCGAATGCATGACCGCAAACCATGCAATCAGAGAGGCACTGTGGGCCACGCCGCCGGCCTCTCTGCTGCCCCCAGGGCGCCCCGTCTGCGAAGCGGCGGGGCGCGTGGGCGCTGCGCCGCCGATTGCGTACCGCGCTGCGCAGGCGCTGCCCCTGTCGGAGCTGCTGGGGCGCCGCGCGGCAGAGGCCAACGCGTTTGAGTACTACGAGGCCAAGTGGGGCTTGGATGGCTGCAAGATCCCGCCGCGCAGGCTGCCCTGGACGAGCCCGACCCAGCCGGCCGCCGCTGGCACCCCCGGGGTGCCAGGGTGAGCGGGCGGATGCGGTGCGGGGTGCCTGCGGGTGCCTGGGACATGCCCATAAGTCGCGGAGTGCGGCAGCACTGTCGTACGGCGGGCGGGAGCATGGGCCGGGCACGGGAGGTGCGCCTGCGCCAGCAGGCGCGTGGGCGAGGGGTGGCGAAGGCCGGCGCACGCTGTGTCTGCTGGGCGGCAGACGGTCTGGCCTCACAGCCAGGCCGTGTATGTATTCGATTCTATGCATGTCACCATGTGAGTGCCTGAGGACAGGACACCAGGCGGTGTGCTAGAGCGTTGCAGTGGAGCGCTGGAGAGCGAGGGAGGTTGCCCCAGCCTGTGCTAGGTGATGCCTTCCCCTCGAACCGCACCGCCGGTTGTGTAAAGGAGCTATGGCTGGAATGTCCATAGGCATAGCAACGCACCAATGCATGCAGGCACGCCTGCCGTGCGAGACAGAAGCCGCATGCTCGCAGACTTTTGCATGTAGCGTTCAACGTCCCTGGATACAGAGAGTGAATAACTGTTTTATCAACCTGTTGCAATGCTGCAGCTGTCCAGGTCCTTGCGCTTCAGCACTGTCCCCAATGTGACCCCTGTCAGACCTTATCCCGCACAGCGCATGGCGTGAGGCCAGTCCCGGCCATGCGGAGCTGTCCAGGCCGCCAGGCGCCCCAGGCTCAAGGCTCTCTGCAGGGCTGGGACGGCCGCCAGGGCCCGCCGCCGCCAGCTCCTCGCGCAGACGCATGAGCAGCAGGCCCAGGTGGTTGGCGCCGCTGCCGTCCGCGCCGCGGCCCCAGATGAGATTGTGCGTCGCCGCCTCCAGCGGCCTCCACCAGCGCGGCGGCCACAGTGGCCAGCAGCACCGCGGCGCGGGCCGGCATTTGCGGCAACTGCACATTGCTGCCACCATTGCTAGCAATTGTAATGGACATCATTTTGCACTTGTCAAGCTTAGGGAAGCCTCCTCCAAGCAGGCTGCATGTTACTTACAGCATGGATGTGCGAAGGCAACAGGGCTCGACGTCGGCCGTGCATGCCTTTCTAATATACAAGTACGCATTACTTAAGAAACACTAGCTGCGCTCCACTGGCCATCTGTGCTGAGGCATTCTAGGTGTTGACCCAAGAGACAGGCCGGGCGCTATGTGCGGATGGTTTGGCGTTCAACGCTGCCGCCAGGACTGGCAGCTTTGCGGCAGGCCCATCCGGGCGCAGCAGGTCTGGGCGCATGCGCTCAAACAGCCGCGCGATGCGCGCGGCCTCCTCCGTGCTGCTGCCTGCAGGGATGGCCTCCACGGTTGCCGCGGCCTGCGCGTCAGCAACGCCTGCGCGGCGCGCAGCCATAGCATGGTTTTACATGGTGATGCTAGCTCTTGAGCAGCTCGCCAGGGCAGCTTTAATGCGCATTTGCATGAAGCATGCTACCGAGGCAAAAACCTCTGCAGGTAATTGCAGCAAGTCAGTTCCCACGCTCTTTGTGTCAGCAACATAAGTGCAGAGGATGCAGCTGGATGCATGTTTCCAGCTGTTTAACCTGGCAAGGGTGAACGGGCGCTCCTACATACCCGAACCACTTACATAGGAAGGACCAGCATTGTACGGCTGCACGTGCACCTGGATGCTGATAGAAGTGCAGACTGATAGCCAGAAGACTGCATGTGCCAGGCCTGATTGGGCGTTCTATTAGATCCTGCTTAGATCTGTATTACATTTGGCAGTCTACCTGTTACATGTCATGCATTCATTCATGGTCTGCTCAAGAAACAGCTTCAATCTGAGGCTTGTCAGAAAGCATTCCGTTTCCAGGCTCCCTGGTTGCCTGCGTCGCGCATGTCTGACACGTGGCGTGCCTCCTTGACGGCTTGCTCACAGTGCCACAACAAGCACAGGCGACTGGCGCTATGGCTTCTCCGCGACCGTGGCCAGGCTCTGTGCACACACAAGGGAGGCAAGTGCGCTGTATGCCTTCGGAAGAGCGCGCAGCTGCGGTGGGTGCCACGGCTGGTTGCAAGCTGGACTGTCGCACTGGTTGCCTTGCAAGCTGAAGTCCAGTCTTCCTAACAGCTCGCGTGCGCCTTACACTCCAATCAAAAGCAAGCAAGCGCTGCGTCCTGCAGGCACAGCGGCCGAGCTTGCAAGGACTGCCCGATGTCATCCTTCACAAGATCATGTGCATCGTCTGGGACGCGCGATCGGCCTCAGAAGCCAGCTCCGAGGTCCAACTTGCGCTGTCGCTGCTGTGCTTGAGCCGCCGCTTCCAGCGAGTGCTCCGCGCACACCCGCTGCAGCTGCGCCTGGACTTCTCAAACACGCAGCTTGCCGAGAGGCACCTGACATGGCTGGCACTGCCAGCTTGGACGGACCACGTGACTTCGCTGACCCTCTACAGCTGGCTGGCCCCCGCATGCGAAGGGCACAACAGGGACTTATTGGACACGGGCCTGTGCGCAGAGAATGATGTAGTATCCCCGCTGCTGACCGTCCTGCATGCAAATCAGCACGCCAGCCTGCGGCAGCTGCTGGGTATGCCGCTGCGCCTGGGTGGCGTCCATGCGGAGCCCCCGCCTGCCTCTCCTGACGATATGCTCAGCATGAGCATTGACCTCATAAGCGATTTAGAGCAATACATCCGGCATGTGGACCTCAGCGCATTCAACCTCACACACCTGGGTGTATTGGGCGGCTTTGGCGATGACATTGACTTTAACGAGCTGCCGCAGACGCTGGTCAGTCTGGCGTACAGGGCAGCAGTCAGAGAACCACATGTGCGCTTCTCGCAATTATGCGGCGGCGGACTGGCAGATGTAAGTGTGTTTGGCGGCCCCCCGGTAATCGATCTTACATGCTGCAGGGCCCTAGACGGCTGGCATGCTGAGGTAGAGGGATACAGGGTGCTGATATTTGTATGCAGTGCTGGTCATTTCTTCCCACACGGGCCGAGCAGCACACTCATAGGGATGAGAGAGGTGCGCATAGATGCCCGCTACATCACAATATGCTATATGTCTTGCGCCGGGGAAGAGAACTTGGGCTTTGAGGTGTTCCTTGACTTGCTGTGTCCGCCATGCCTGGTGGGTATGGAGATTATCTCAGGCAGGGACTTCCCCAGCATTGATCTGCATCGTGCTAGAATTCCAGGTGCTTGGCGGCTCATAATGCGCCAGATGATGTATGCGCACGGGAGCCGGTTTGCCTTTGAGATCGATGATGGGAGGCAGAAGCGGGCAGCCTGGCGGCGCTGGCCCGCGCCGGGCACGCAGGAGCATGACACTGCCCGCAGGCTGCATGAAGCAGCATGGACCTGGGCTGCTGCGTAATTATGCATGGGTAGCTCAGCAGCCTCAGAGCATGCAGAAGGTTACGTTATGAATGGACATATATAGGTATTACGTGGGAGCAAACAAACGCATGGTCTACAGTCAGGACGACGATACAATACACGCGCATGCATGTCAAAGTGTGCCAGCCGTTGCGTCACGCAGCTCACAGGGGTGGGCAGAGCAACTTTCAAGGATCATTTCGGTTACCAGTATATATTTGGCCCATCATGCACTGCAAGTCTGCCTAAACACGCACGCGGTGCAGCCAACCAGGCCATGACAGCCTATGCTGCTGCATTGCCTTATATGCACGCTTGCAATCAATCCCGTATTCTGCAGCGCCGCGCATCGTACACCTGCAGACCTCCGCCACATTGGCATTACAAGCTGTCTAATTATTTATCTACTCGGCGCCCATGCTGACATGCAAGACAGCGCCCTCCCTCATGGCACACCCCCACGACGTCCCGGCCAGCCTCCCCAAGAGTGAACAATTATTTTTAAGAACTGATGCCAGGGCTGTCAAGGCCTTGCGCCTCAGCACTGCGCCCCAATGTGAAGCCAATAATCCTTGTCCCGCTCAACACATGATCGCGAGGCCAGTCCCAGCCATGCGGAGCTGTCTTAGCCGCCAGGCGCCCAAGGTTCAAGGCTCTCAGCAGGGCTAGGGCGGCTGCCAGGGCCCGCCGCCGCCAGCTTCTCGCGCAGCCGCATGAGCAGCAGGCCCTGGTGGTTGGCGCCGCTGCCGCCTTGGCCCCAGAGGTAATCGAGCGGCGACGGCTTACTCCAGCGCGACGGCTGCTGCGGGCCAGCAGCGTGCGGCGCGGGCCAGCATGTGCCGCAGAGTGCACAGCACTGCCACCGTTTAACAGCCACAGTCGTCACTGACGACTAGTGGCAGGATTTCACCTAAAAGACTTTGCGTAGCGGAAAAACTTGCATGTAGCGTGGCTACAGACAGGCGGAGGCACAAGGCTCCCATCAGCCATGCATGCCTTTCTTGGGATGCAAGCATGCGCTTTTTAAAAAGCAACAGGCATGCATCTGCGCTCCACTGGTCATCCTTTCTTGGAGGCATTGCCGCCACCCAACCGTAAGGCAGGCCGGGCGCTGCGTGCTCACACCTTGGCATCCAGCTCGGCCGCCGTGACGGCCAGCTTCACGGCAGCCCAGTTTGGGCGCAGAAGGTCTGGCGCGCTCGCTCGAACAGCCGCCCGAGGCATGCGGCCTCCTCCGGGCTGCTGGCTGCGCTGCGCGATGGCCTTGTCATGCATGTTGACGCTGGGTCATGACAAGCCCGCACGAAGCTGCTCCAATGCGCGGTTGCCAACAAGCATGCGTCCGCCGCAGCAGCTTCTGCAGATACTTGCAGCCAGTCATGCATACAAGTGCTCTTGGGGCCGGCGGCAGGAGTGCAGAGGCTGCAGTTGGACGGTGGGCGGGCGACCTCTTAGTCATTGGAGTCAGGTACACAGGAAGTGCTGTTGGGACAGCATTGCACAGCTAAGTACAAGTGGATGCTGACAGACGATGCAGGTTGATGGCCGGAAGACTGCTCGTTACAGACCGGGCCTGCTCCCGCTGGTCGCCTGCTAGCTAGCTAGCCTACATGCATTCTATGCAAATGCTGCCCTGATGTCTGCATTTGGAAGGAGAAGTCCGCATATTCCATGACATGGCATGCATGTCTTCGGGGCGCTGACATCTAATCACATTGTCTGCTGGACATATAAGCTCGATCTGAGGACTGTGAGAAAGCTTTCTGTACCTAGGCAACTGGTTGCCTGCGTCTCGCGTGTCTGACACGTGGCGTGCCTGCTTGCGGGCTTGCTCACAGTGCCACTACAAGCACAGGCGACTGGCGCTATGGCTTCTCCGCGACCGTGGCCAGGCTCTGTGCACACACAAGGGAGGCAAGCGCACCGTATGCCTTCACAGGAGCGCGCAGCTGCGGTGGGTGCCACGGTTGGTTGCAAGCTCGACTGTTGCACCGGTTGCCTTGCAAGCTGAAGTCCAGTACTCCTAGAAGCTAACGCGCTTTACAGTCCAACCTCTTGCGAGCAAGTGCCTGCGCCCTGCAGGCACAGCAGCCGAGCTTGGAAGGACTGCCCAACGTCCTCCTGAACAAGATCATGTGCATCGTCTGGGACGCGCGGCCGGCCTCAGAGGCCAGCTCCGAGGTCCAACTTGCGCTGTCGCTGCAGTGCGTGAGCCGCCGCTTCCAGCATGTGTTGCGCGTACACCCGCTGCAACTGCGCCTGGACTTCTCAGACAGGCAGCTTGCTGAGAGGCACCTGACATGGCTGGCACTGCCAGCCTGGAAGGACCACGTGGCATCGCTGACCCTGTACAACTGGCTGGTCCCCGCATGCGAAGCGCGCAGCAGGAACTTCCTGGACCTGAGCTTGTGCGCAGAGAGCGATGTGGTGTCCCCGCTGCTTACTGTCCTGCATGAAAATCAGCGTGGCAGCCTGCGGCAGCTGCTGGGTTTGCCGCTGCGCCTGGGTGGTGTCACGGAGCCCCTGCCTGATCACGACCTTATTAGCAGAAACCAAATCAGGGAGTCCCTGCCGCGCATGTCGCTTGTGGACCTCAGCGCGTTCCACCTCACACACCTGGGTGTTTCGGGCGGGCTTTGCGATGTTTTTCATCTTAGCAAGCTGCCGCAGATTGTGGTCAGTCTGGTATACAGGGCAGCATACACAGAAGCAGATGTGGGGTTCTCGCCGTCCTTTGCCGCCGCAGAAGTGCAGCTCCCCAACCTTGCTGGTGTAACTGTGGGTGGCGGCAGCCCGGTAATTGATCTCACATGCTCCAGGGTCCTAGACGGCTGGCATGCTACGATAGAGGGAAACAGGGTATCGATGATTGTGTGGAGCGCTGGTTATTTCCCAACATTGCCGCGTAGCACACTCGCAGGGACGAGGGAGGTGCACATAAATGCAAATTGCATCCAAATCTTCTGTATGTCTCGCGCCGGGGAGGAAGAGTTGGGACTGGAGGCGCTCGTTGACCTGCTGTGTCCGCCATGCCTGGACAGCATGGAACTGATATCAGGCTGTGATTATCCCCAGATTCGGCAGCATCTGGGACAGCATGACATTGCGAATGCCTGGCGGCTCGTTATAGGCAAGATGATGTCGGCATACGGGAGCAAATTTGCGTTTCAGATCGATGCTGGGTTGCCGAAGCGGGCAGCCTGGCGGTGCTGGCCACTGCCGGGCACGCAGGAGTACGACGCTGCTTGCAGGCTGCATGCAGAAGCAAGAACCTGGACTGGCGCATGATATGTAATGGGCGCTGCTGAGCCTACTGCATGTCTGGACACGCGTGGTACAAAGCGTGCATCCGATGCATGTTCCTCGGTCGGGAGCTTCCTGTCCAAGCGCATACATGTGCACATGTGGGCAGCTGCCTGCATGCGCAGCACTACCTGGGGTGGGCAGAGCAGGTTCCAGGGACTGGGCAGGCTTCTCACTACTTCCAGTACGTGCTCGGCCTCTTGATCTTGAAAGATGACTATGCCTGTTCCAAAATATGCGAGCCGTTCAGGCATCTCACAGCCGCATACGCTGCATTGCCGTTTATGTGAATGCCTGCAACCAAGACCCCTGAGTGGTCCTCATAAAGCCTTCAACCCGCACAGCGCGTGGTCGCAAGGCCAGCAGCAACCCATGCGGAGCTGTCCCTGCCGCCAGGCGCCCCAGGCTCGAGGCTCTCTGCAGGGCTGGGGCGGCCGCCAGGGCCCGCCGCCGCCAGCTCCTCGCGCAGACGCATGAGCAGCAGGCCCAGGTGGTTGGCGCCGCTGCCGTCCGCGCCGCGCCCCCAGAAGTAGTCGTGCGGCGAGGCCTCCACCAGTGCGGCGGCCGCGGTGGCCAGCAGCATGCAGCGCGGGCCGGCGTGCGCAACAAACTGCAGCACAATTGCCATCATTCGTCAGGCATAGTCACCACTGACGACTTGTGGCAGATTTCCACCACCATCACCAAAGCCTTTGCAAAAGCAGAAAACTTACATGTAGCGTAGCTACATACAGGCAGATGTGCACCGGGCTCCCATCAACCATGCATGCCCTTCCTGAGTGTAAGAACGCACTTTGCAAGGGCATTAGGCATGCAGCTGTGTTGGTGGGTTCTCGTATATGCCTAAACCATTTACAGGCTCAGTGTTGCACAGCTGCACATGCACATGGATGCTGGATGGTGTACAGTTTGATGGCCAGAACACTGCACGTGACAGACCAGGCCTGCTCTCACTGGTTGATGGCTAGGCATTATATCAGATTCTGCCCGGCTGTCTGCATTTGGAAGGAGAAGTCCACCTGTTCAGGACATGTCATGCATGTTTACACAGGACTTTAGGCAGTGACATTCGTTGTCTCCTCAACGAACAGCTCGATCTGAGGCGTGTCAAAAAGCAGTCGATTTTCAGTCTCCCTGGTTGCCTATGCCTTGCGCGTCTGGCGCGTGGTATGCCTGCTTGATGGCTTGCTAACAGTGCAATTACAAGCAGAGGGGCACTGGCGCAGTAGCCTCTCTGCGATTGTGGCCAGGCTCTGTGTATGCACAAGGGAGGCAAGTGCACTGCATGCCTTCGCAAAAGCGCGCAGCTGTGGTGGGTGCCACGCCAGGCCTGGATACAAGACTGGAGTTGCACCCGGCTGCTTTGCATGCTGACCTCCAGTATTCCTAGAAAGCTCTGCACACACAAGGGAGGCAAGTGCATAGTATGCCTTGGCAAGAGTGCGCAGCTGCGGTGAGTGCCACGGCTGGATGCCTAGCTGGAGTGTTGCACTGGTTGCTGTGCAAGCTAACTCCAATGATGTAGAAGCTCTGACGCGCCTTACACTCCAACCTGTTGCAAGCAAAGCGCGTGCGCCCCTGCAGGCACAGCAGCCGAGCCTGGAAGGCCTGCCTGATGTCCTCCTTCACAGAATCTTGTGCATCGTCTGGGACGCACGCCCGGCCTCAGAGGCCAGCTCCGAGATCCAACTTGCGCTGTCGCTGCAGTGCGTGAGCCGCCGCTTCCAGCACGTGTTGCGCGCGCACCCGCTGCAGCTGCGCCTGGACTTCTCAAACACGCAGCTTGCCCAGAGGCACCTGGCGTGGCTGGCACTGCCAGCCTGGAAGGACCACGTGGCATCGCTGACCCTGTACAACTGGCTGGCCCCTGCATGCGAGGGGCGCAGCAGGAACTTCTTGGACCCGAGCCTGTGCGCAGAGGATGTGGTATCCCCGCTGCTGACGGTCCTCCATGCAAACCAGCGTGGCAGCCTGCGGCAGCTGCTGGGTATGCCGCTGCGCCTGGGCGGCCTTAAGGAAGCAGCGGAGCCCATGCCTGACATTGCCGGCATGAGCTTTGACCAGTTCACTGATTTCGTGCACATGCAGCACACGCCGCTTGTGGACCTCAGCGCATTCCACCTTACGCACCTGGGTGTCTCGGGCGGCTTTGATGATGATATTGAGTTTGACGTGCTACTGCAGACGATGGTCAGTCTGTTGTACAGGGCAGCATACAGAGAAGCCGATGTGACCTTCCAGCACCCCAGCGCCGCCGCACGAGCAAATATAAATGTGTCTGGTGGCAGCCCGCTGGTGGATCGCTCACGCTTGCAGGCCTTGGACAGCTGGCACATTGACATACGCGGAGACCACGTGACGATGGGTGCATGGGGAGCTGATCTTCGCCCAGACGTATCACACGGCTCATACTCAGGGACCAAGCATGTGCGCATAAATGCGCGCAGTGTCGCAATGTGCTATATTTCTCAAGCTGGGAGAGAGAACAAAGGGATGGAGGCGTTCTTTGGCTTGCTGTGTCCGCCATGCCTGGAAAGCATGGAAGTTATATCAGGCTGTGATTATCCCAAGATCCGGCAACTCCTGGGAGAGCATGAAATTCGGCATGCCTGGCGGCTCGTCATGGGCAAGATAATGTCGGCATACGAGAGCACATTTGCGTTTCAGGTCGATGATGGATTGCCAAAGCGGGCAGCGTGGCGGCGCTGGCCGGCGCCGGGCACGCAGGAGCATCACGCTGCCTGCAGGCTGCATGAAGCAGCAGCACCGTGGGCTGGTGCTGGAGTGTGAACGAGCGCTGCTGATCTTACTGCATGTCTGGGACGCACGTCTTACAGCGTATGAATACAAATTGTATTCATACGCTACAATGCATGCTCCTCAGTCAAAGACTTCCTGTCTATGCGCGTGCGTGTCGTAGTGCGGCAGCAGCCTGCATGCGCAGCACTGCTGATTGGGCAGAGCGGTTCACAAGACCAAGGACCGGGCAGGCTTTCAAAGAAGTTTGACATCTTATTCATTGCAAGCTGAATGTGCGTGTGCCTCAACACAGAAGCTAATTGAGCCCATTCATACTCTCATATGCTGCATCTGCCTTGCGGCACTGCCTTCATGTGCATGCCTGCAACCACCTGCAACGACCCCAGTATGGCCACCATCCAGCCTTTACCCCGCACAGCGCGTGGTCGCGAGGCCAGCGGCAGCCCATGCAGAGCTGTCCCTGCCGCCAGGCGTCCCAGGCTCAAGGCACTCTGCAGGGCTGGGGCGGCCGCTAGGGCCCGCGGCAGCCAGCTCCTCGCGCAATTGCATGAGCAGCAGGCCCAGGTGGTTGGCGCCGCTGCCATCCACGCCGCGCCCCCAGAAGTAGTCGTGCGGCGATGCCTCAACCAGCGCGGCGGTCTCAGTGGCCAGCAGCATGCGGCGTGGGCCGGCATGCGCCGCAAACTGCACAGCGCTGCCACCCTTCATCAGCCACAGTCGTCGCTGACAACCAGTGGCAGGTTTTCACCTGACAGCCTTTGCGAACCAGCAGAACTTGCATGTTGCATGGCTTCGAGAGAGCAGAAGCGTGGCTACGCATAGGCAGAAGAAGTGCACAAGGCTCTCATCAGGCTCTCATCGCGCATGCCCCTCGTGACATATGAGCACGCATATGAGCACGCATAAGAAGCTTCAGGCATGCGCCTGTGCTCCACTGTCCATTCTCTTTGGAGGCATTACAACAAATCACCCGTAAGGCAGGCCGGGCGCTGCGCGCGCGCGCCTTGGCGCGCAGCGCGGCCGCCATGACGGGCAGCTTCGCGGCGGCCCAGTCGGGGCGCAGCAGGTCCGGGCGCGCGCGCTCGAACAGCCGCCCGATGCGCGCGGCCTCCTCCGGGCTGCCGGCCGCCGCGATGGCCTCCACGGCCGCCGCGGCCTGCGCATCGGCCACGCCTGCGCGGCGCGCGGCCACAGCACATCATGCACATTCACGCCAGATCCTGACAAGCCCCACGAGGCTGCTCCGATGCGCAACAACCCAAAGCATGCATCCACGCAACCTCTGCAGGCGCAGCGGCCTCTGTATCGGCCGCGCCTGCACTACCCAAGCCTATAGCGTGCCTTTTGCGCCCCGCACAGTGAAAACACGTCGGCGCAGACAGCACGTCGGCATGCGGATGAGGTGGAGTTGGCACTGTACCGGGGTCTGCTGCTGTTTGTTGCCGTGCGGGGACTGCGCGCAAAGTCCTGGATGCTGCTAGCTGTGCCAGATCCTCTTCAGTTAGCGTGTGGGTGTAGGCTGCACAGAGAGGAACTCATACCTAGCGTGCCATACCTATGCCCACCAACAAGCTAGGTAGCCTGCCAGCGGCATGCACGAGAGGCGCGGCGCCGCGCACCTGCAAACTTCTGCGCCTGGTAGAAGTGCTCCACGCTGGGCCAAGCGCGCGCGTCGGCGGCGGCCGGCGCGCCGCGCGCGCCGACGGCCCCCCCCGGCAAGCGTACCGCGTGCGGTGAGAAGTTGCTGAGCGCGCCGTGGCGGTCCCACGCCTTGTAGAACTCCACCGCCTGCGCACGGTGCGCCCTAATCCTGTTTGACCAAGCGCTGTGCATCAAGCGCGCTGCACCTATCCGCCCTTGCTATACTGGGCCAGTGCGCGACACCCAGGCCGGGCAGACATGGCCCAAAACTGCTCCGCACACCTGGTTCCACACCAGGCTCACAAGCACGGCACGCCAGCAATGCAAAGCAGTCGCAGCCACCGCTGGCCATCTCGCACAGACCCATGCACCCAAACACCATGTGACGCACGACGCTTACCTCCTGCCCGCGCCTCCGCCACGGCCGCCGCGCCAGGCCGTCGCGCTCGCCGCCGACGGCCTCCCCCTGCACCGCCGGCCCCCCGCCGCTCGGCGCAGCGGCGCCGTTCACGCCCCGCGGCGACGGCGCCGCATGCGCGGGGCCGCGCCCGGCGTCTGAGGCGCCAGGCTCGGCGTGCGCGCCGGCGTGGCGCGCGGCCTCGTAGCCGCTCGCCGCCGCTGACCCTGCATGCGCTCCCGCGTGCGGCGGGTCATGGCTGGCGTCAGGCGTGCGCGCGCGCGCGCCAGAGGAGCAGGCGTGGACGGTGTCCAGGGTGCCGCGCGCCGCGCCGCCTGCCACGAGCGCCGCCTCGATCGCGGTCAGGCCGCCCGAAGCCGGCGTGTAGCCTGCGCGCAGCACCTCGATCCCGTCATGCCCCTCTCGGACAGCTCATCGGCTGTGCTTGCGTCTCCCGACCCAGCCTGGACCGCCTGCGTGGGTACACGCTGCGCGGGGCCCCGGATGCACGCACGGTGTATCGGGTTGACTGGTGGGGCCATGTGTAGCCTCTGCATTATTCTTTGCGCATCTCAGGCATGAAGTACAGGCATGCTTGCTACACTGTTACAGTCTAGCGCTTGTGAGATGTGATACGAAGGTGCCAGCGCGACGCTGCAAGTAGCGCGCTAATCTCAGAGCTGGAACAGCGTGCAGGGGTGCTGACAAAGACCCGCATGTGACAAGGTGCAGGGGTGCTGACAAAAACCTGCATGTGACAAGAGCAGGACGGGCGAGGCATCGAATGGCTCGCACCAGAGAGCAGCATGTCGGGGCCGACGGGCCTCCACGCAGCGTCCGCCAGCGGCAGCGCCTGCGTCATCTCCACATTGCCGAGCTCGCCCACCGGCGACGGCGCGCGCACGCCGCCAATCTGCGGTCGCAACACACACCCGTTGCGCGTGCGGCTCTGTTGTTTTCAGTCGGGCCTCGATGTGCTTCGTGACTTGGAGTACTGCAAATGACATGGCACAGAAAGAGACGTGGCACAGAAGTACGTGGCTGACGCCACAATCAGAGTGTTAGGGACACCATGTAGCGAACAGGTAGCGAACAGGCGATCCCAAACAGACTCTCAAGAGGCGCGTACCAGCTTTGGGGCGATGAAGGCCAGCGCCTTGTGGATGACGCCCGAGGCGATGGCGGGCGCGGCCAGCATCCCCCCGCACTCCCACAGCACCTGCGCAGCGGCTCCTGATGTGTGAGCACGCATGCAGGACCCTCCCTGGCCCGCGCCTCACGCCCGTGCGCACCATTAACATCGCAAGTCCGATGTAAAGTCCAGGGCATGACATGCCAGCACAGGCACAGCATTGTTGTGCAGGCATGCTTGCATAGCCTTGACTTAAATGGTATGCGCAATGCACCAAAGTTGGAGAGTTGCAATTGTGCGCGGCCCACAGGGGCCGCGCCTGCAAGAAGCCGCGCTCCTGGCAATAGGCGGCCACCGCCTCGGGCGTCAGGAAGTCGAACTGCACCACCTCCACGCCGGCCGCGGCCAGCGTGTCCTGGAACGCGCGCCGCGCGCCGCGCTGCGTCATCACGATCGTCGGCGCGCTCGTCACGTCCCACAGGTTGGCATTCTGCGCGCGGCGCGCAGCTTGTCCCCCTGGTGCCTCTGTGTTAAGAGTGCAAGCGCTGGCACCTACCAGGTACTCACAGCTGTGCTGCCTGACATCAACCATGTTGCGCACTATTCTAAACCACACTCCCACCTGGCACTTGACCCGTCTGGCATAGTTGACGCCACGCACAGAACGCTCAGTCGGCAGACCCGTCTGGCATAGTTGACGCCACGCACAGAACGCTCAGTAGGCAGAGCGAAAGGGAAGCGCGAAAGGGACAGTAGCGCTAATCGCCTCTTGATCGCGCCTGGGGCAGGTCCAGCGTGCGGGACATGACGATGCGCGCGGGCGCGTGGCCGCCCTCCCGCCGCGTCGTCAGCCGCGGGTTGTCCCTCCGCACCTATGACATGAGCGCCCACCCACAGGTGACGCGGCAAGCCAGGCAGCTTTTACGTACGGCACAGGTTCACGCGGCTGCAACGCTAACCAGCCCTGCAGCGCCCCTACCTACGGCTTCCCTGCCAAGCGGTGCGAGCCGTGTGGCACCACTTCAATGTCATCAGCCTCCATGCATGTGAGCAGGCACGTTGCACAGACAGCATAATCACTGTGTTTCTCACAGGATTTTTAAGCCTACATTATTGGACAGTTGGCAACGCGCACCGTGTTGCCGCCGACGACAACCGCGTCGGAGCGCGCGCGCGTCTCAAACACCAGCTGCCGCGAGGCCGGCGAGGAGACCCAGGCGGAGTGGCCAGCCGCGGTCGCGATCTTGCCGTCCGCGGTCATCGCGTACTTCAGCACCGAGAACGGGCGCCCCGTGGCCGCGCGGTGCAGCAGCGCCTGGCGCAGCGGCCGCAGCCCAATCGGCGCGCAAGCCTTTGCCGCGCGCGCGCAGCGGCCAGGCTGCTGCAGCGGCGCGCGCTCGCAACAGGCATAAAAGCAGCCATGCCAGAGGAGGCTGGCGGCGCACGGGCTGCCAGCTGAGCACAGGCGCGCAAGACTGGGGTTGTGCGACGCACAGCACCCGCCTCCTTGAAATAGTCGAGGCGTCTTTCAGATTGAGTACTGTATATTCCGCTATACAGACTCTATCCCCATAACACGCGAGATGCATGTCATGCAGGGGCAGATGTGACACGCTGGATGGCCCCAGTTGCCTGAGCCTGATTATGTGACTGAGCAGGGCCTGCTGGGTACCTCGTTCACGCGCAGGCAGGCGTCCAGCGCATCGGCGCCGCGCTCGGGCGGCGCCAGAACAGGTGCCTCGCCCAGCACGTCCACCGCGACGCCCGCGCCCCGCAGCGCCGCCGCGCCCGCCCCCCGCAGGTGCGCCAGCGGATGGCGCAGCCCCACCACCGCGCGCGCCACGCCTGTCACACAAACAGCCCTCAGGCACCGCTGCTGCCCGATGGCCCGACCACCATGGTGAAGCCTTCCAGCAGTTGAAGGGGCCCGAGGGCCAAGACGTAAAATCTGCATGTGGAGGCCTCCAATTATCAGATGGCTTCACGGTGGAGGTACTCACAGCATCACAGGACGGACATCTGCCTGCAATCAGGAGCTCAAGAAGCCAAGCAAGAGCATGCACTGCAGGGGCGCCCGTGAGCACAGCCGTAAGTGCACTGCGCGCGCGCACAAGCCCAAGGCTGCTCCCCTGGCGCTTGCGCTCGTGCGCTGCTCCCCCCGCGCACGGGCGTGCGCTCACCCGCAGCGACGAGCGCGCCCGCGCTGGCATCCAGGTCGCCGTGGCAGTCGCCCGACTCCAGGTTCAGGTAGGCGGTCGCCCCGCGCGCCGCCGCGCCCGCCGCCGCCACCGCCGCCCTCTCTGCCGGCTCGCTCCCCTGCACGCCGGGCAGCGCAGCCTATTGCAGGGGCGGCGACAGGCAGGCCACACCTCGGCGCAACCATTCTGGGTGCGTCACTTTTTGTTGAGCACCCCCAAACAGCAGGGGCGGGTGGGCGCGTGCCCCACCTGAGCGCGCTGGAAAGCCTGCGCAAGCACGCGTCCGTCCGGCGCGACGAGCACGCATCCAGCGTTGGGGTGCGGGGCCGTCAGGCCTGTTGGCGGCGCGCGTGGTCATGGTACGCGTTATAGCATCATGTCCAACAACGAATACGGACTACGGGCTCTGACAGATGCAATACTGGCAACCTTGCAACAAACCTCGCTGCGCACCCGCGGACTGGTCAGCAAGCTCGGCGGCCGACGCAAGGTGGACCAAGTCTTCCTCTGTGCACACCCACGCGCGCTGTTGTATGCTTGTGCTGAGACCAAGACGACGCAGCAACCTCGGACGGCATGCAACAGCAGCGATTGCGCGCGTGCAAACAATGTTGCTACAAAAGCGTATTGAAACAAAGGCCGAACCTGTCAGACCAGCCCTGTAGCCTTGCGCCGCTCTGCATGACAGCACTCTCTGCTGCACGCCCCAGCTTGAGGGGTTAACGCCGTCAGGCTGCATAGCTGGCCTTGCTTGTGGTTGCAAACTTCAGTAAGAAAACGTGCCTGGTGCAGCCGGGCGCCCGGCCTCCGCGGTAGCTGCGCTTTCCGGTGTACCTGAGCGCCACACCCGCAGAGCGACTCCCCACCTAACTTGGCCTGGCCCAACGCCAGCCCCATCGGACCCCTGGCGGCTGCGCCGCCCAGGCTACGAGAGCTCTGTGCAAGCACGCTGCAGCTCCACAAGAGCCTCTTCGCCTGCCACGGACTCTCTTTCGGGAAAAAACACTGCGCAACGTAACACGCTTACCCTTGCAGAGGTCGTCAGGTCAGTGAGGTAAGGAGCTTGCTCTCTGATGTTGAGATGATGACATGCTGGGCAGAAAGCTGGAGCATCAACATCCTTGCACGCAAACATGACCCCACTGGTGTACAGCTCGTGATCTACCACATGCCCTTATGATCAAGCTTGGGGCACTCCCTGAACGCACGTCTGAATGTGGGCACCACGGCTGCGAAAGGCCCGAGGCGGCAGCACTCTGGCCCGCCCGGCACGGCCTCTCAGGACGAGGCAGGTGCACACACGCGAAGGAAATTTCAATCCAATTCCCAAAAACACCAGCCCCCTCATGCATGATAAGGACGATGGCGCCGCATTACACGCAAGCTCACTGGCCAGCGCGAGCACGATAGTCAGCCGCAGGTGAACGAGCGCGCAGAGCGCCATCGCCCCGCTTCGAGAAGCCATTAACACAGCGCCCAGCATTTTGGGGACTGCACTCGTTTTTCTAAACGGGAGCTTAACATTACACAAGAGCGGCGTTCTGGGCCATCAGGACCACCCATGCATGGTCACCAAGAATGTACAACGAGCAGCAGCAAAACCAGGCAGACAGAGCATGCTCTTGGCATCGCCGGCAGGAACCTCATGCAGGGCAGGGCGCCGGGCCATTCAGGCACGTCTGCACGCTGGCCAGCACGAGCACCGCCGTCATGACGCGCCCCAGCGCGCGCAGCGGCGCGGCCCCGCCCGGCGCCGCCTCCAGCAACGGTCCTAGGACATTCAGCAGCGCGCCCGCCGCGCACGCTTGGGCCTGCGCCCATGCGCGCGGCGACTCAACGGGCTTCACGCCTAAAACCTATGACCAGAGCAGACCGGCGTGGCGTCCGGGCTGCTGGGCGGCAGACCTGCGCTTCTGGGCAGGACAGCAGGCGCGCGAGGACCGGCACGGCGTCCAGGCCCTGGATGGCCTGCCGGCTGGCGATCTCGCGCGACAGGTTCTGCAGCGCGCCCGCCGCCGACCCGCAGATTGACCAGCTGCGCGCGCTGCAGCCGCAGGCGCACCGGGCTTCAGCCACCAGACATCACAGATGCAATCAGTCCTGTGCGGTCTGGTCAGGCACCCCGGTCTTGCTTGTAAGTCTAGGAAAGCTGTTGTAAAGTCACGACCCACGTATAAATGGATGGCCTACACACCGGTCAGACTCGTGTCACACTGGGTCACACAGCACGCGCATACGCTCACGCAGCAGTCGGCGTCCCGTCGCGGGCAGGCCGCGCGCCTGAGCAGCGCGACCAGCGGCGCGACGCCGCCTGCGCCGCGGATGAGCGCGATGGCGGCCGCGTCAGCTGACAGGTTGTGCAGCGCGCCCGCCGCCCGCGCCTGCCTGCGGGCGTGCTGACCTGGAGCGCTGCGTGCTGTCTGCTGGTCGCTCTGGCAATGGCCGCGTGTGCGCTGCGCATGCAGATGATGTGGCCGAGGCTGTTCCCTATTCGTACCTGCTTGGCAACGCAACACTGTGCACATGCCTTGCGCGTGCACATTTCCGGGATGGAAGATACGCATGACAGCCCGCAGCAAGCACGGTGTCAGCCTTGGTATCAGTCGGAGTAACCGCGCGCCTGCACGCTCAGGTGTGGGCTGCCCAGCAGGGCCACCAGCGCGGGCACCGCTCCCATCCCGCAGGCGCATGCGCGCCCCTCCGCCTGGAGCGCCCAGCGCTATCAGGACTGCAATCCTGCCATCAGGGGCGCTACAGTCACTCCCGGCAACCATGCTAGGCCCGGACCACCGACGCGCCCGCAGGTGCACTTGGCCCTCACGCAGGTACACATGTTGCTCGGAAATGGTGTTGCCCACAGACTCTGTGGGCCATGCTAGGCCGCCCACCTGGAAGCAGACGCTCTGGATGGCCCCTGCGGAGTTTGCCTGCACGTCCTGGTCCGCCGCGCCAAGCAGCTCCACCAGCGGGCGCAGGCCGCCGCTTTGCAGGACCTGGCAGGCGTTGGCAAGTGAACAATTGTTATCGTCCACTACCTTGTATGTGAGGCAGCCCTTGCATGCGACGCGATGAGCAGTGTTTGGAAAGAGGGGTGCAACCAGCCACAGACCCTGCAGCAAGCGATGTCAGAAAGCATGCAAGGTAACACTGACCGCGTTCACATGCTGCCGCTCGTAGCACAGGTTGAGCAGCGCATTGGCGGCCTCGGCAGCCGCGGGCGCCTCCGGCCCGGCCGCCAGCAGCAGGACGAGCGCGCGCACGCCCCGCTCGCTGAACGCCTGGCGCGCGGCGGGCTCGCGCGCCAGCACCTTGAGCGCCTGCAGAGGAGAGGTGCAGATACAGTGATCATGCAAAGCAGCCGCGAGCAGCACAGTTGCGCTGGCCGGCAGTCAAGCCCAAAGTGTGCACGAGAGCCACACGCTGGAGGGCATGCGCGCGGCTTGCCCGTCTTGCGCAGTGCCTGCAACCTGCAGAAGTGCTGCTGGAACTGCATGTATGAGCGCTGTTACACTGTTTGCACACAATGTGAAATCAGTTTCGTGAGCAACTAGCTGCGTTGTCAGATATTTACCAAGTTGGGTGCAATATACGTAACAGCGCAGTCTCAAAAGTTGCACACTCTGCAGCTTCTGTTTGGACCTTGTCTTGAGCTTCGGCTTAGACAGCAGCTTGCTTTGTGAGAAAGAAGCATGCCGTGCATCAGTAGCCACCTGAAGCACGAGGAGCGCAGCATGCGGCGTGTAAGGCAGCGCCTCAACCAGCTCCACCAGGCACCCAATGTCCTGGTGCTGTCCGGGGCTGTACGTAGCTGTGCTTGCGGTGCCAAGATAGAACGCTGTCAGCAACACCTGCAGCTGCGGCCAGGCACCAGCCAGGCAGTTTCTGTTGGCTCGCACAAAGTCAGCCACAGCCTGCGCAAGCGTACACCACACTGGCGCACCTGCTGCGTTTGCTATAGCACCAACGAATTTGCTGCTTGGGAGGCGCGCCTGGAATCTACCAGGCGGGGATGCGAGGCGGTCGTGAACATTCATGTGATCCATGGTATTGCATCGTCTCTGCAGTTGTCCTAACGCAGCATACGCTCCTCACTCTGCCCACTCTGGAGCAGGTAGCCTCAGATCAGTAGCCCACCGGCCGCCGGCTATAGTTGCCGGGTAACTGTCGCCAGGCTATGACCTGCCAAAACCCCCCCAGCTTTAAAACAGCAGATGATGCAGGCGTCCACAAGTAAGAGCACCCGGAGCACAATCAGCGCAGCCACAGCACGATCTTGAGCTCTATCTAGCCTCAAAATCAAGCGCACCTGGCAAGTTGCGCGAGCACGCTCGTCAGCCGCGCGCTCTCTGTGTGGCTGGCTGACGCCTCTGCTGCACTCTGCGGCGCAGCGGCAATGGCTGCCAACGCGGAGGACAAGCGGGGTCCCAGGCTGGGCGACGCCGCCTCGCTGTGCGTGTTCCTACTTGCGCAGCACGCCCTCGCAGCCACCATGGCCTGCAGCCTGACGTGTCGCATGGTGCAGGTGGAACTATACGCCATCGCCGGGCTGGACCAAGGAGGAGGCCAACATCCTGAAGCTGCTGCTGATGAAGTTCGGCGTGGGGAAGTACCGCCTGATCGAGGAGACGCGCCTCCTGCCGGGCAAGAACGACCAGCAGCTCAGCGGCCAGACGCAGCGCCTGCTGGGGCAGCAGTCGCTTGCGGGTGCGTGCCTGGCTGCGCCCAGCCCGGCCCCGCTGTGTGCTATAGCTGTGCCGCTCGCTTGCAGGTGCGCGTCCCCAGCCGCACTCCGCTTGGCCCTGGCCGAAAGTTTGCGCTGGCTCTTGATGCCTTGATTATCTGCCGGCTGTGCTCAACTTGACCGCCCTGCCTGCTGTGGGCAAGCAGATGCGCATGGTCGGGTGCATACGCTGAGACCCAGTATACATACATTGGCACCACTGAGTGCATGAATACGCTTCACGTATTACCATAGTAGTCAAAAACAAGTCAGAGCCGGTGGTTGCAGCAATGGAGTATGCTCGGCTGGGCAGGATGTCGTTGAAGGACGTAACTCGCCTGTCCGGCACTTGGCGCTCGGGCCTGGATGTGATGTGGTTGTGTGTCGCGCTCAGCGGTCACCGGCCTGAAGGTCGACATTGACCGCATCCGCGCCGACAACCTGCGGAAGGTGGACGTGCAGCGCAAGTCGGGCCTCATCATCCGGACAGGCTGTGCGCGGGCCCCCCCACGCCCCCGCTGCTTCCCGTCCGGGGTGGTTATGACGGCGGAGCCTGCTAGCTCCTGAGTGCCTCGTGTGGCAGGTGTCACTCATGTGCACGGGGCCACAACACCCCATGCGGTCTGATATGATAACTTTTTTTTTTGGACCCGCAGCAAACCAGGACAAGGGTAAGCGGGAGGAGGAGCGGCGCGAGGCGCGCGCGGCGTACGGGCTGCACGCCAAGGCGCTGGCGGAGGTGGACGCTGCCCTGGCGCGGCTGAAGGAGGCCGCGGCGGCCGCCGCGGCCGCCGCGCCGCCCGAGCGAGGCGGCGCCGGCGAAGCCGCGCGCCCGCCGCTCGCCGACCTGCTCGGTGAGCGCCCTGCATCTACCTGGTTAAGCGCGCGTGCGCCGCATGCCAGGTCAGCTGCAGCAGCGCGGCGCACTCCGCGCGCTGCCGCTTAGTGCGTGTTCCGTACTGCTGGCATGGCGCATCTCAGCAGAGTCTGTCTGGGTCAGGATCGCGCTGGCCAATGCACCTAAGCAGCGGCAGTGCGCTGGCGCCGCCCCGCCTGCAAGGGCCCTTTGCTACGTAGGCTGATTCTTACACTGTTGCACTCGAGGAGTGCATTGAAACATGAAGTCTGCTCATGAAGCTTCTGTCTGTGCACCACCATGCATCTGCAGTGTACAGATTGGGCGGTCACAAGCCAATTGAAATTGAGCATACTACGATAAGAAACCCCCCCACAATCTGCCCATCCTTGCGTCCAACCTCATCGCCCTGTGCGCGCCTGCTGCGCAGAGGCGGCGCTGGACGAGCTGCCGCGCGAGGCCAAGCTGGCGCTGCTGCGGCGCCTGCGCGCCAAGCTGCGCGCGCTCGCGGCCGCGCTGGCCGCCGAGCAGGGCGTGCGCGAGCGTGCGGTGCGCGCGCCCCGCCGCTCGCATCTGCCGCTCGCCTGCCCGTGCCCCGCCGCCTTCAGCATGGCCCTGATGTATGCGTGTCTGCGGTCCTGCCTGCGTTGCAAAACCCATCGCTCCACATCGCCCCCTCAAAAGCCATGCAATGACTTGGGTAGGTCCACAGTTTGCTTGAGAAACTAGCCACCCGATACTCGCAGGTTTTTGCGGGGTAAAGTCCTCAGAGAGGTGTGCTCACTACGGCGTTGCAAAGCTCATGCATGCAAGGCACACGCCTGCAATAGAGGGATTCATGCCGAAGTGCGCTGTCGGTGCGGCAGGCAGCCGCACCCAACACGGATCGGGGTGCAGCCGACGGCGCAGCAGAGCGGGGACCGGTGCGGCCACCCCGCGCGCCACCCCGGAGCTCTTTGTACCGGTGTCCTGCTCATGTATGTAAAGACCTGCGGCGCATGTCGCATCCAGCCTGTCTGGCCCTCCACCAGTCCATACCATGACTGGCTTGTAGAGAGGGGGGCGCGTCATATTCGGCCAAGCTGTGGGACGCCGTCCAGGAGCTGGACAAGGCGGCGAAGAGGGCGCGCGCAGCGCCCAAAGCCAAGCCCAGCCCGCCCAGGGCGGCTGCCAAGGCCAGGGCGGCGGCAAAGCGGAACAGCAGCCCGTCCGACGATGAGTGCGCGCCCCTTGCTGCAGCCCTGCTGATGCGTGTGAGTGCGCACAATGCAGCTTGCCAAGGCCCACATTGGCCTGGGCGGCTGCGAACGCAGAGCATGTGGAAGAGGCGGATGCCGCCAAAGACATGGTCAGGGGCCCATATCTGTGCGCGGGGCTGTCCAGGGCGCCGCCGAAGCGCAGCCGCAGCAAGCGCGCCGCCGCGGTGCCTGTCGGCGCGGCGCCTGCGGCCGCGGCACCGGCTGCGAGCCCTCGGGCTCCTGTTGCTTGCGCGGCAGAGGCGGCGGCACGGGCGGCGGACATAGCACAGCTGGAGGTGACACGGCACCCGTTGTGACTTGGCGATAAGCAAATCACAGCCTGTCAAGCGCTGTATGCGAGCGGTTGGTATGCGAACGGGGAGGTAGTATTCACACCGGATTGTCCTCACGTTGAGCGCCTCAGCGCAAGCTTACATGGGGCGCCAGGCGCCTGGCAACAGCTGGAGGGTGCTTTCACGCATGTTCGCTTGCGCTTAAGCCCAGGTGTGAGTGCGACACGATATAAAACAGAGCGGCACGGCATGCAGGCCATGGGCTTCCCCGCTTCCAAAGCGCGCGAGGCGCTCGCGGAGACTGGCGACGACCTCGCGGCCGCCACCGAGTGGCTCTGCTCCGCCTGCCTGTGAGCGGGAGCGCCCGGCGCCAGGCTGCCACCTGGCTGCCCGTGCCAGAGGGAACAGGGGCCGTGGGCTCATGCCCATGAGCTCGCCAACTCCGGCAGGACCGGTTTGTCGCCGACTGTCACCACCCGCTCGCCTGTGGGCAAGAGCTGTCTCGACCTGGAAGCGTATGCGGAGTGCGGACTGTCCCAGCTGGTTGCCCTTAGGAGTGGCTTTGCCCCTCACGGCCAAGTAGTTTGTACAGAGCATTTGCACATGTGTGCGGCGTGAGCAACCGAGAGTGACTGCGTGAGCGAGACTTAGCGTCTGTGGAACTCATCTCGAGCTGTGCAGGTTGCAACGCATGTTTCTCCGGAACGGTTAGACTTGCTTGAACCCCGGATTGTTAGGTGTGACATTGTGAAGTAAGGAACCGCCAGCGCTTCATGGACGGAAGATGCTTCATATACATGGCGTGCTCATGCAGCTTCAGCAATCGCCTCTATCTCTACCAGTGCATTCGCTGGCAGTGTCTTCACTGCGTAGCATGCGCGCGCCGGCGGGGCCTCTGGAAAGTAGCGGCCTGCGCAGGCACAGCATATATATCGCGTCAACGGATACTGACTTATCGCCGTGCAGAGTCAGAGCAGGTGCAGGTGCCGCTGCTGCCTGAAGGTTTATTGCTCCAGCAGGCTGACCTCAGGAATGGAGCCTGCTGGATGCACATGGGGATGGCAACATGCGCATAAAAAAGGTGCAAATGAAAGGGTCTCGCAAAATGCGAGCACATCTGGAAGACAGCGCGGCGCACTATATACATCGTTGACCTTGGCGAAATCGTCCATGCTTGCCAGGAGCACGGTCGTCTTTGCGACCTGCGCGAGCGCCCGCCTTCGGCGGCGCAGCTCGCGCTCGAGGTCGCGCTGCAACAGCGAGCGGGGCTGCGCGCGTGCGCGCGCCTTGCCGAAGGAGGAGCCCGCGGCCTCCAGGACTGCGCCCAGGTTGAGCATGACCTGCTCCGCCTGGCCCTCCACGTCCTCCGCCGCAAACTCCTTCGTCTGCGCGCACACCGGCCCCGGCTCGTTGCGCCTGCCAACTGTGTTTACTGTGGAGACAGCCCAAGGAGACAGGTGCTGTGGGCAACAAGCCCGCGGCGCAAGCGGTGCGGTGGCTGCAGCGAGCAGCTGCAAGGCCCCTCTCTTGTGGGCCTGCTCGTTTCAGCGTGCTGTAAGGGGAGAAAAAGCACAGGCTTTCCGCACCCCAGGTATGAAGCCGAGCTGGCCTGACACAAAGACCAGACCGCCGACCTTGATGGCCTGCGAGTAGGGCCCCACAGCGCCTGGCGCCTTGTCTGTGCTCACCACCTGCCTCCCTACGCAACGCGAACGATGCGCCCTCAGCCACGATGCTCAAGTGAGGGCAGCATTGCGAGGGCAGCATTGGGGTCATTGGCATGACTCACACGGTGCAGAGCAATCAGACCAACTTCATTGCTCCCAGACTCACCTTGCGCAGACACAGACATCTGGCGATGTGGCCGGGGCGGGATGCGTCTGTGGAGACCGGCCACAAACGGCTGCACAGTAGCTAGCACAGGGAGCGGCCTGACGCCCACGACCCGCTGTAATAGCCCCTGCATATTGTTTTGTGAAGCCCACTTTCTCTCATCAGCTGCGGCAACGGCGGTCCAGGGCTTGACCAGCCCTAACAGGGGCTGCCTCCCTTGCGGCGGCTTGCGCTTGGCAGCAGCAGAGGAGGCGACTGGGAGGGCACAGGTGCGAGCCTCGCAGCTTCTTTCAGTACCTGGTCTGCTTGCACAAAGGCTAGCAACAGCACCTGACGTTGGGCTGTGTCGCAGAGCGGCTGGGGCCAGGATGGTGCAGCCGCTGAGCAAGCCGAAGATCATCAAGAAGTTTGGGCACAAGAAGTTCAAGCGCCACCAGCATGACAGGAAGATTGCCGTCAAGGTGCGCGCTCACGCGCACCGGCGCGGGGACGCCGCAGCAGTTTTGCGAGCTTGTTGCTTGTCAGGCAGCTAGGTTGTATGAGCGCGAGTGTCTGCGGTAAGCGAGGACGCTTGTCTGCCTGCTGTTCAGTGAATCGTCCGCAGCCTGCGAGAGGGCGCGCAAGAGTGTCCACCGCACCTAGGGCGGTGCAGCACTGGAAGGTGCTGGCAACCGTGCGGGCAAAGGTGCAAACTCGCAGCGGGGGCGCGTGAGGAGGCGAGGCCGCCAGACGGGCAGCGGCGGTGGACGGTGCTGCGAGCCACAGCGCGCGGTCAAACCGGCGGTGTGCTGGCCACAGGAGTCCTGGCGGCGCCAGAGGGGTATCGACTCGCGCGTGCGGCGTAAGTTCAAGGGCTGCGGCGTGATCATGCCCAACATCGGCTACGGGTCGAACAAGAAGACGCGGCACCTGCTGCCCAGCGGTGCGCCCTTGCTGTCCCCTACTTTCTGAGCGGCACGCGCCCAGGCTGCTCCTGGTGACAGGAAGGCGCTGGACAGCCCAAGCGGCCAGCACTGCGCTGCTATGGCACTTCTGCCGGCAGGCAGCCCAAGAGTGCGGGCAGGCAAAGCTGGTGACCTGCTCACCAGCCACTGTGCGTGTTAGACCGATGCTGCCATAGACGTCCTTCTGTCCACCCGGCGTGCGGCGCCGGAGACGTCCATTGAGCCGCATACAGGACAGAGCGGAGGTCGCGCGCCTGCTCCGCGCGCAGGCTTCTACAAGTTTGTGGTGCACAACCTGAAGGAGCTGGAGGTGCTGATGATGCACAACCGCCGCTTCGCGGCCGAGATCGCGCACAACGTGTCCGCGCTGAAGCGCAAGGAGATCGTGCAGCGCGCCGCGGAGGTGTGTGCGGCCGCGCTCCGCGCAGCGCGCGTCCTGGGCTTGCGGCCCTGGATTTTGCGCCCCACTGTGAGCGTGTCCGTGGACACTCAATTCGACATGTGGAGACCGTGGTAGTAGTCCGCGAGGGGTGGCAGGCTGGCAGCCATTGCTCTATTTGCTGCATAGCTATACAAAGTAAATGATCACTTTGCGGTATTGGATCATGCCATGTTGCTGCCTCACAGTCCCTTCCCTGTTGCGTGCGTGGCAAAAACAATGACCTTCAAAGTGAGTAGCGTTCCCAATATGTGTACCCACTGGTTATTTTGCCCTTGCTGATGCTCTTCCATTACATATGGCTGATGGGATGTGCTGGGCTGGCGCAGCTCCACATCAACGTCCTCAACGGCGCAGCGAAGCTGCGGAGTGAGGAGGAGGAGTAGGGGTGCTGGCGTGTTGCCAGTCACCCGTCGCAGCCTAGGGGGATGCCGTATGCGGCAGTGGTTTGCTGTCTGTAACATAGTGGAGCACTTCTGAATCCCGCCCCTGTTGCTCTAGCCCGTCACTGTGATGCATATACTTATTAATGGAAAGGCATGCATGCCTCGAAAGAGTTACACCTTGCAAGTCTGCTTCAGCGCGCAACATGCTATTCACCTTGTTCAGTATGGTGGGCGACAGCCAGCCAGGCACCAGCGGGACCACCTCTGCAAAAAAACAGAAAACAGAACAGAAACGTGCCTTCCATCTTCGAAGCATGTTATACCAGGGCGGACGCGGGCCCTGGCAACGCGCTACGCGCCCATGCCTGCGTTCGTGCAAGCCCTACTAGAAGTACATAATAAGCCAGTGACCATGTGGCCAACACCCACTGCACAAATACCGAAGCGGCAACTCCTGACGTACTGCACACAGCTACTCTGCATCAGAATCCCGCCGCTCGTCACGCCTCCGTCCTGCGCCACTCGCCGCGCCGGACACAAGGCCAATGGCCGCCCTCACGCCCTGCTTCAGCGCCCACGCGCCCACCGGCGCAGCAGCCTGCGCTCGCACACCGGACGGGGCGTCGGGTGTGAGGATGTGCGAGCGAGCGACGCTTATGTGCAGCCAGCCCTGCACCATGCCCAAACCTCGAAGCTGTGCCGGCGAACGCCTGCAAAAGAGGGACACTGACGCGAGCATGTACGTTCCACGCTCTGCCATGTAAGTTACCTTTCAGACGTCCTGAGGAAGTCAGAGTCAGAAAATCATGACAGCACAAAATAACATGTCATGCGCCAGGGTCGTCGCCGCTGGCGCTGGCACCACGCGCGCGGTTGCACCCGTAAGCTGCTTGCAACCTGTCAGAAGTCGGAGCTCAGCACAGCGGCGCGCCTTCAGCGCGGTGCCGCCGGCGCGCACGGTGACTGCCGCGGCGGCCGTGACGCCGCGCGCAGTCGCGGCGCCGACCGGCCCGCGCGCGACGGCCCACAGCGCGCGCGCCGCCGCCGGCGGCGCGTCCTCTGCCTCGTCCAGGCTCGCATCCACCCGCCGCACCGCCCACTCCATTGCGCCGCCGGCAAACGGCTCCGCATCGCGCGTGGCGCCGCCGGCGGTGGGCTCAGCGCTGTCGACCTACGCGGCCCAGGACAGCAAGCGCTTGCAACAGACCGCGCGCATGCTTGGCCGCGACTTGCGGCCAAGTGCAAGATACGGACAGGTGTTGTCTGCCTCGCCCAGGCTCGCCCACACGCGGCGCGCCGACCACGCGACCTCGCTCCTCAAACACAGCCCCCGTGCCTGTGTGGCCAGGCTGGCTGCCTCAGCGCTGTCAACCTTTGCGCTTCAGGTCTGAGAGCACTACAGTAAGTGCCAGCCCCGACGGCGCGGCTGCGATGTTGACAGTCGTGTTTGCACACTTATGCCAACTGCACCCAACCAGCCCATATGAGCAAGAAAGATGTATGGTAGGCAGCAGTGCGCTTTTCCAGAGCGGAAGATTTACGCGGAGGACAAGCCTTTGACAGGCAACTGGCGCCTCGAGGCAACTTGGACAAGCAAGCAACAAGGCGACTACATACAGGAAAGAAAAGGGATCAGTACACATGGTGTGGGGCGCGCCAGCAGCTCCCGGTGCCGCATGACGTATGTCGGCGAGTGCTGGACAGGCACAGGCTCGGGCGGTGGGGCTGCCGGCCGCGGCGGGCGCAGCGACTTCACCACGGGTGCCTGGTGCGCGCCTGACAGAACACAACGCGCCTCAGTTTGCCAGTGAAGCACGCATACGCACGAGCCTACCTACGGCAGGACGCAGCAGTGGCACCACTGCGCCCTGTAGCGTAGCTGTTGCCACGAACATCCTGCGTCTGCTGCAAGTACGCCACCTGCGCGAACAAGGCGTGCTGGGTCTGGCAGGCAGGGGCGTGCCCTGCGCGCATGCCCGGGCACTCCTCCTTGGTGCACCGCCGCCGGCCCGTCGCCCAGACCGCCTGCTACACGGCGCTGAGCAGTGCCTGCCCGCAACCAGCTCACTGCATGCTACTTGGCCAAAAGACGCCGCCATCCTGGCAGGGCAGGCAGGGAGTGGTGTCTCGGATTTATTGCCCAGCAGGCAGTACGTACTGGCTTTCCTAGCTCATCCCTCTCGGGACCATCCCACCCTAGGCCTACCCTTCAGCAAGAGCTGATGTTCCAACAGAGGTGGGGGGAGAGTAGGTGGCGTGCTTGTGCCACGGCTGCCACGGATGGCGGGCTTTGGTACTGGCTTCAGCTTCGGCGGCGGTGCGCGGCTTTTGTTCTCAAATCAAAGAAGCTGATGTCTGTTGCATGTATTGGTTGTGATAGCATTGATACAAGCATAGTGTTTGACGAGGTATGAAACAGTCCGAATAGGAGGCTGACGCATGCTGTTCGCACAGCGGCGTCATCCGCGGCTGCCTTCGGTGCAGCAACAACACCTGCCTTTGGGGCAGCAGCCTCAGCACCCGCATTTGGCGCAGCCAGCACCCCTGCCTTTGGCGGCGGCGGCGGCTTTGGTGAGCTGATCCCCCATGCCATGGCTCACCTGATTGCACCCGTTTGGCTGTCACGGCTGCCCTTCCTTGTAATTGAAGCATTTTACAGCGCATTGGACAAGCGCTGTGTGAGCGGCAGCTTCTGCGCCGCAGGCGCATTCGGCGGCGGGGCCTCTGCGCCGGCGTTTGGCCAGAGTCAGCCGGCGGCGTCAGGCGCATTCAGCTTTGGGAGCACGCCCGCGTTCGGCCAGGTACAGGTGCCCGAGCCGCTCCAAGCTGCCTGCTCTGCACGCTGCATCCCTGGCGTCGCCCTGCAGCTGGCGGCTGTGTTGAGGCTCGTGCGTGCTTGCTAGTCAGGTACCCACGGGCCTGCAGGCGTGACCTAGACTGGGCATTGTCACCCACCGCTCACCGCAGCCTTGCATGCAGGCCTCTGCGCCCTTTGCGGCGGCATCCACACCGGCGCTTGGCCAGCCGGCGGCCGCCCCGGGCGGCTTTGGCGGCTTTGGCGGCGGCGCGCCCGCGTTCGGCGCGCCCGCGAGCACGCCCGCCCTCGGCGTGGCCACCAGCGCCGCCTTTGGCGCGCCTTCTGCGCCAGCCTTTGGCGCCGCGCCCACCACGGGCTTCGGCGCCGCACCCGCGCCCGCGTTTGGCGCTGCATCAGCGCCCGCGTTCGGCGCCGCATCGGCGCCAGCCTTTGGCGCTGCATCAGCGCCCGCGTTCGGCGCCGCGTCGGCGCCAGCCTTTGGCGCCGCACCGGCCTTTGGCGCCGCGCCTGCCTTTGGCGCCACGCCCGCGCCGGCCTTCGGAGCTGCACCCACTCCTGCATTTGGCGCGGCGTCCACGCCGGCCTTCGGCGCAGCGAGCTCGCCCGCCTTTGGCGCGGCGTCCACTCCCGCCTTTGGCGCGGCGAGCGCGCCCGCCTTTGGCGCGCCCCCGGCGTCCGCGCCCGCCTTTGGCGCGCCCGCGGCGTCCGCGCCCGCATTTGGCGCCGTCGGCGGCTTTGGCGCTGGCTCGGCGCCGGCATTCGGCGCGTCGGCCGCGCCCGCATTCGGCGCCGCCGCGCCAGCTGCGTCGGCCGCGCCCGCATTTGGCGCGCCGCAACAGGCCGCGTCCTCGTCCGGCAGCCTGTTTGGCGCGTCCGCGCCTTCGCTGTTTGGCGCGTCGGCGTCGGGTGCGCATGCCCACGCTTGCATAGCCCAGACGATTGACTGCAGCCTGTCATCAACGCCTACTTTCCTCCGCACCTGTCGCTACGTCATTGCTTTGCGCATTGCCTGGGGGCGCTTGCGCCAGCACTTTGCGCCGCGAACCCACGCTGAGGTTCAGCGTGCTGTTCTGTCCCACCCATGTGCTGGCTTGAAGAAGCTTGTGCAGATAGCTCCAACTTGTGCAGGCGGCAACCTTTTTCACTGACAGCGTGCTTGTTGGTCATGCACATGAGAGCCATGGCGAGCCCACAGTGTACAAAGCCAAATCGGACCGCTTGCAGGCGCATCGACGCCCGCGCCAGCGTTTGGCGCCGCGTCGCCGGCGGCGAGCGGCGCGTTCGGCGCGCCCGCGCCCGCCGCCGCGCCGGCCTTCGGGTTTGCGTCCGCCGCGGCGCCCAGCGCCTCGAGTGCGCCCGCGCGCCCGACCGCTCGCCCGCTGCTGCCAGCCTGTCCGCGCGTGTGGCCCGGCATTTGGTCTAACCTGGCAGTGCCGCAATATTTATCTGTGAGAATGGTAATGTTGCAGCACCCCCAAGAGAGAGCAGCACCCCCGGCGATGTAGGGCGCCTGCGTTGCACTGGCGGGCATATGCACCTGCTGCTTCTTTGCTGTGGTGGCGCCCGCTTGCGCCGAGGCGAGCCCCTGAGCCGCAGCATGCGTCTCGAGCGCAGGCGCCCCTGCGTTTGGCCTGTCGGCCGCGCCGTCCGCGCCCGCCGCCAGCGGCACCGGCGGCTTCGCCTTCCCGGCTGCGTCGGCGCCGGCCGCGTCGGCGCCGGCCGCGGCGCCGGCGGGCGCCGCGCCCGCGGCGCCCGCGTTCGGCTTTGGCGCGGCCGGCGCCGCCGCCGCGCCCGCGCCTGCGGCTGCGTCCGCGCCTGGCTTCGGTGCGCGCCGCGGCGTGCGAGCGGCGGCCGCTGGCTTGCGCCGCTGGAGGGAGCTGTTGCATGCGGCTACCTGTGGCGTTGGATTATTACAAGCTGGCTCTAAACAACCTCTTTTGCTGAGGAAGGGCCTGGCTTTCAGCTGGCATAAGTGCAGGCATGAAGAGGGTTTGCTTCGCTTTGTCCGCCGGAGATGCCCCCTGGCAAAACGACGTCAAGCGACCAGTGTCTCAGCACGCAAACCTGGGTCCGGCCACCAGCGGGGTGCACACGAGTGCGCGTGCCGCCCACTGAGCTCCCGCGTCGCCCGCGCCCAGGCCCGGCCGCAAGCAGCGCGCCGGCGTTCGGCGCGCCGGCGCCCGGCTTCGGCGCCGCGGCGCCGGCGGCCGGCGGCCCGGCGCCGCCGCTGCCGGCGAGCTTCAGCTTCGCCAGCGCGCCCGCCGCCGGCGCGGCGGCCGCGCCGGCCTCCGCGCCGGCGTTCAACTTCGCCCCGGCGCCCGCCGCGAGCGCGGCGCCCGCCGCGTCGGCCGCGGCGGCGCAGACCGCGGGTGCTGGGGCCGCGGGCGCGCCCGCCGCCTCAGCCCCGGCGGCGGCGCCCCTGTTCGGCTTCGGCACCACTCCAGCTGCTGCGTCCGCGCCCGCATCCGCGTCCACGCCGGCCGCCGCCGCGCCGGCATTCGGCTCTGCCGCACCGCCCGCCACGTCCGCGCCGGCGCCCGCGTTCGGCTTCGGCGCGCCGCCGGCGCCCGCGTCGGCGCCGGCGCCGGCGTTCGGCGCCGCGCCGCCGTCCGCCGCGCCCGGCCTGGCGCTGACGGTCGCGACGGCGGCCGCGGCGGCGAGCTCGCCGGCGCCGCCTGCGCCCGCGCCGGCCGCGCCGGCGCCGCCGTCCGAGATCCGCGGCAAGTCGGTGGAGGACATCGTCAACGAGTGGGACCGCGAGCTGGACCTGCGCGCGCAGGCGTTCGTGCGGCACGCGCAGGCGCTGGCCGACTGGGACCGCCGCATCCTCACCAACCGCCACAGCCTGCTCGCGCTGGAGGAGCAGCTGGCCAAGGCGCGGCGGCCCCCGTTCGGGTTAGTAGGGTTATTAGGGGTTGGTAGCCTCCGTTAGAATTGGGTCGTGCACACGACACTCCATTGCGTGCAGGACCCGTCGCTGGTCAGAGGCTCCAGGCGGCGGGGAGCGCATGCCGGGATGGGCGCCTGCAGCCTGCACGCGTCCGGGAGCGGCCTGTTGGGGCGGGGACGCCGATGGGGGGCGCGGCACCCCCTGCAGATACAGGCGGCTGCAGCACCCCATTCGGTGCAGGATCGGCAACCAAGGCTTCCTGCTCGCGCGCACCACACTGTGGCAGGCGCACAGCGCCGCTTCGCCGCCTCATCCCGCCTTGCCTCATCGGGTGTGAGCAAAATGCGGACGCCGCGCGGCGGCGCGCGCAGGCGGCCGCGGGCCAGGACGCGCTGGAGACAAAGGTGCGAATGCTGGAGGCGCACCAGGCGGAGATCCACGCATCGCTGGCGTCCATGGAGGGCGAGGCCGCGCGGCTCTACCAGGCGCGCGCCTGCGACGGCCCCCGCCGCGCGGCCCCGCCGCTGCTGCGCGCGCTGCCAGCCCTGAAATGCCGGGGTGGCAAAGGACTCACATGAGTGCCGGTGTCGCGTCGCCTCCCTGGCGCTCATGCAAAGACGTGCGCCCGGACAGTGATCCCTTAAGAGGCAAGTCAATGCCGCTCACGAGGCCCGCGCACACGGCAGCCTGCACGAGCGCGCCCTGTCTCCCTACTGTCTGCGTTTGGTCTTTTTTTGAAATCAAATGATCAAGCGGGGCCGCGCGCGCGGCAGGAGGAGCGTGGGCTGGCGGACGAGGAGGCGCGTGAGCGCGACCGCCTGTACGAGCGCGCCGACGCGCTTGCGGCCGCGCTGTCCGCGCTCGGCGACGACCTACGCGCCGCGGTCGCCAACGTCAACGCGGCCGCCGCCGGCGCGCCCGGCGCCGGCGGCGCCGCCGGTGCCGCCACGCCGCTCGCCAAGGCGACGCGCATCCTGAACAACCAGCTGCAGGCGCTGACAGTGGTGGACGAGCGCACCGATGCGCTTGCGGCCAAGCTGGACGCGCTGGCGGCGGCCGGCGGCGCGTGAGGGGCCCCGGGCCGGGCGCCCAGGCTTGGGGCGGCCCGTCGCGGCGCGCGCGGCGCGCCGGCCGAGGCCGCCGGCGCTCCGGAACGCACACCTGCGGGGGCCCGTCGCATGGGCCGTCGCGTGGTGGGACGTGCGCAGCGGCGCGCCTACGGCGCGGCGGGGCGCCCTGGCGGCGGATGGCGACGTAAGGGCGCGCAGCAGGGCCTGCGTCAGGGTGCTGGTCAGCCCTGGCTGGTGGCAGAGGTGCAGGGGGTGGTGCAGCGGGCGGCTGGTAGCCGGGGCGCCGAGGGGCTGCCCTACGGACGTGTTCTGCCCGAGCACTTTGTCACAAGATGCTGCACACACAGGCGCGTGCGGCGTTGCTGGCCACCCTAATTGCGAAGACTGCATGCTGCAACTCACGGGCCATGCAGCCTGCTCGCACAGACTCGCCGCTCCAGTCCACGGGGAGGCGCCGCGCGGCCCGCGGGTGTTAGCTAGCGCGGGCCGTGCCTGTGCTCGAATACGCGAGCTGTGGCATGGCCCATGTCAGCTGTCCGGCGCTCTGGACAGCTGGACACCTGCAGTAATCGGTCTTGAACAGCTTAGTGATGAGCACTGCTCATTGAGCAGCAAAATGATCTTGCATAAAGTTGCCATCCAGGTCCCATGTGAAATTAGGCCAACACGAGATCCCAGAAAGAGAGCCAAGTGCGTTCAACGTTGAAGAGGAAGGTCGACAGGACGCCATACACAAGCCGTTCAACCTCAGTCTGCTTGCTGGCGAGCAGAAGTCTTGAACCTGCTCCAGAAAAAGCACGTGCAGTCTAGGTGCCAGGAGTGGCCAAGCCCCATCCGCGCCTGCCGCGGGAGGCATGAGGCCCTGCAGCGCGCCTGCCTGGGCGCTGCCAATGTCGCCCTGCCCAGCAAGCGCCCCGTGCGCGCCGACGCGCGCGCCACGCGCGTGCTGTGCGACAGCCTGCGCCGAGCGCCCGCGCGCGGCAGGCGCTGTTCCTGGCAAGTGGCCCTGCCGCGCGCCCGCCTGGGCCCCGCCGCCAGCGCAGGCGTGCCTGCTGTGCCGCCGCAGCGCTGCGCAGCCGCGCGAGCGCTGCCCGGCCATCTGCGCCGAGTTCCGGCGCCAGCCGGGCGCGTCGCCCAGCGGCCGCGGCGGCCCCGGCACAGACTATGCGGACGACGTGCACCGGCGGCGCGGCCAGTACGACTATGCGCCGCCGCCGGGCGGGCAGCGCGGGGCCGGCGACGGTTTCCGGGAGGTACCGCCGCGCGGCCCGCCGCCGGGCGGCGACGGCGACGGCGGCGGCAGCGGCGGCGGCATGAGCAACTTCACCAAGGCGGTCATCGCGGGCGCGTTCATCATGGGCATGGGCACGGGCGTCTGGTTCACCTCGGAGGCCAGCTTCCACCCGAGCAACGTGGCGAGCACGGAGATCATCGACCGCCAGACGCCCAACTCAGAGGTCTGCATGGCCAACGGCTACAGCTCCATGGTGTTTGACCAGCGCATCTTCGTCTCGTTCAACCCGTGCGCACCCGGGCCCCCTGAAGCGCGCCTCTCCTCATGTCCACGTCTCCCCGATGGCACGCCTGCTGTCTGGCTCAGTGAGGTGCAGCACGCCGGGCGTCGCGAGCCGTGTTAGCCGAGGGCCTGCGCGGTGTGCGCTTACTGGAAGCCTTGGTCCTTGGTTCAGAACGAGCGCCCTGCGCTTGCTGCGGCTGTGCATGCTGCGGCAGCGGCGCCCAGCGCAGGCGCGCCTTGGCGCTGACCCGGACGCCTCCTGGGGCGCACAGGTTCAACGTGTACGTGGCGCAGCCGGAGGTGAAGCCCGGCTGCGTGTTCCGGCGCTCCAACATCAGCCTGCTGGAGAAGAAGCGGCTGGTCACCGACAAGGAGGCGCGCGCCCGCCGCCCCGCGCGCTGGGCGGCCGCTGTTGGGTGCGGCGAGGGCAGTGCAGCCTTGCTGGGGTCGGGGGGTGAGCGTGCAGGGCTCCTGCCGAGCCCGCCGCCGGCGGCAGAAGGTGCGCCGCGCGGCGCCAGCGCGGTTGCAGCGCCGCACCGCACCCTGCTGCGCAGCGTGCTCCGCGGCCGGGCCTGAGGGCACGTGTGCGGCTTGTCTGTGTGCCGCTGCGACTGCGCGTGCATGCGTGTGGCAATCACAACTCCTTACTTTGGTTTGGGCGACTTTGCGCGCTCTCTGGGTGACTCACGCGTGGACCCAAGCGCAGCGCAGGCTCCATAGGAGCCGGCGCCTGTGCAGGCCACTGGCAGCGCGGCTTGCACTGCTTTGCGCGTTGGGCGCGCATTGCAAGGGCGCGCCAGAGCCGCGGCCCGCGCAGACCCTGTCGGGCGAGCGGCGCGCGCGGCGCCGCGCGCAGGTCGGCGCGTGCACGCGCAACATGAACACGTTTGCGTTCGTGGGCGACCTGGAGCGCTCGCCGGAAGTGTCGTGCGTGTACCACAGCGAGGACGCGGAGAACCAGTTCTTCCAAAACCCCAAGCGCGCCGCCATGGGCGACGGCTTCCAGCCGCGCGAGGACGCCACTGGCGACGCGGCGCGCGCCGCCGGCGACGCGCGGTAGCGCCGCGCTGCCGCCGCTGGCGCTGCGCCCGCCGCAGTCTCCGGACCCGGCCGCCGGGGGCCGCGGGACGGCGCGGAGTGCCGGAGTGTTGCGTGTGGTGTGAGGCTGGGCGCGCCGGCTGGTACTTGATTCGCCTTTGTCTGCAGTGGACGCGCGCGCGTTGGATGCGGCGGCGTACCGCGCGCACACGGCCACGCCGGGGCTTGCTGATCGCGAGGCTGTAGCCACGCTTGTGTGCCGCTGCAGTATCGCATGTGCCAGCTGCCTCTGCTGTGCGTCCCTGCCATACGCAGTGCTTCCAGAGCTCGTTGCTTGTACAGTGCCCTAGATTTATGCTGGCATGCGCAGCCTGAGGCAGTGGGGAGGACACAAGTGGAATTGTGCACATTGCAGGCTCGTGGCATGGCACTGGATGCAGCACTGAAGAGGGCACAGATTTGGTCGGCGGGCACCTCTACATGTCATCCTTACACTCAGAGATCCTACGCTCTCCTCACTGGGACACAGCTCCACACACTCCCAGAGCTGGCTGCGCACGGCGCGACGCACAGGGGCACGCACGGGTGCACGCTGAAAGCACACGGGGTAAAGGTACAGCACGGGAAATTAAATGGTCTGCATCACTTCTCTTGAGGGCCCCGCGATCGTTTGTTCGGCCGCCGCCGGGCGCGCTGTCAGTCAAAATCCTGGGCGCCTGAAACCAGGCGGGGAACAGTCCTGGCGCCGCAGCAGCGCGCTGGACGGCTGGGCGTCTGCCCCGCAGGAGACCCGGCGGGAGGGGCCTGCCCGCACCTCCTCCCCTCCCGACCCCCGGTCTCCTGCGCGCCAGACGCCTGGAACCCATGTGCCCGGCATGCCGCCAGCACATCTGGTTGAATAGACTCGCGCCCACCCAATGCTACCGCCAGGTAGGCCCGTCTGCAAACCAAGTAGACGCGGCCCCAGCAGGGGGCAGGGCGCACTCCCACAGCAGAGGGGCGCCCACGACCGCGCACGCGCGCACTCCTTGGGTTCAGCGCGTTGCGGGCCACGCCCCAAAATGCACCCGCAAAAACCAGACGCGAGCTACCGACCTGCCGCCCCAGCGCACAGGCCCGCCTAGCGAGCGCTCGCCGGCGACGGCCACACTACCCGGGCGGCCCCTTGCGGGCACCCAACCCTCCCACATGCACCTAGCGCTAGCCTCGACCCTCAGAGCACCGGGACGGACCATACTACTCGGGCTCTCGCTGCGGGCACGGGGACGCGCGGGGCTCGCGCCGCCTGAATGAGGCACTCTTCCACATGTTATTTCATCTTCCACAACCCTGGCAAGGGCGCAGCGGGGCTGGCGCAATGGGCGCCGCGGCGAGTCGGGGGCAGGCGATATACCAGCTCGAGCGTGGTAACATAAGCAGCAGCCCCTCCCGCCCTCCCCTCGCACCCCCCGCGGACTCGGCACGCCACGCGACGCGGCGCACATCACGAGCAGGCGCAGGGGCAGGCGACGAGCAGCAGCGCGCGCGCCCACTCGTCGCGGAACTCCTCGTAGCCGTGGCCCTCGTGGTGCGTGCGCCAGATCTGGCGCAGGTGGTCCGCGCCGACGCACTCCTGCACGGTGGCCAGGCGCGCGCGCGCGGGCGCGAGCTGCGCGCGCGTGTACGCGGCATAGTGCCGCAGCGCGGCCGGCCAGGCGTCCTTGCCGAACAGCTCCAGCGCGTTGGCGAGCGCGGCGGCCGCCGTCAGGCTCGCCGGCAGCGCCGAGCACTCCAGGTCCAGCAGCGACAGCTGCAGCAGGAAGCTGCGCGCGCGCATGCAGAACCGCGTCAGCGGCCGGCC
>JAABUY010000813.1_pt1 | contig 48458 bp, 29 predicted proteins | sample 5560271 | NCBI WGS metagenome assembly JAABUY01 (sample SAMN10711886, study PRJNA513374) | rock metagenome | isolation source: Antarctica rocks | place: Antarctica: Victoria Land, University Valley | reverse complement strand
AGTAAACCGAGTAGTTTAGTCTCGTACTAAACTCCCTAGCTTGCTCTCTAGTTCGGGTATAGATAAGGATTTGATCTGGTAAGATTTCCTCATCTTATTTCCTTATAAAAGAAAGAGCTTCTTCTATAAAATAACCTCTTCGAATAGTATACCGGATATTTGGCCTCTCGGTAGAACCTCGGTAGATTTTCGGCCTGGAATAATCTAAGTATAAGGTCTTTAAGAGATCGGCCTCATATCTTTTTAGAAGAGTAGCGGTTAGAAGGATAAGCTAAGTTTTTAAATTAACTACCTCTCCTAAACGAGCTAGGTCTATATATACTATTAATTAAAGCATTTTATATATTAATATAATAGAATTACCTTGAGAATTTCAGGAAGAAGACTGAGAACTATTAGAGTAATTTTTAGGTTCTTCTTTAATCTTAATATTTTCGTTGAAACTAGCCCTTCTAGGCCTAGTTTCTTAAGTTAAAAAGGGTTATTTAGGGTTTACCCTAAAATAGGATTTACTAGGGGTAGACTAGAAGAATTACTAGTAGGGTATATCGGATTTCTAAGGAATATTAGTTTTTAAAGTCTTTGAAATTCACCCCTTTCCTCTAGGATTTTCCTAATCGTAAGACTCTTTATAATACTTTAAAATACCTCGAGTAGATCTAGTAATATATAGGTAGTCTTAGTACGCTAACCCGTCTAAGTAAAAGGCGAGATCTAGAAAGAAGAAAGGGAAAGAGGAAGGAACCTTAGTCTCTTTAATCCTAGAGATATCCCGAATAAGATTAGGGTATTTTCTAGCCTTAGAAAGAATTTCTCCTCGGATTTCAGGAGAAATATTATACGGAGTCTGATAGAAATAAGAGTTAATACTTAAGGGTAGAATAGAGTATTTATATTCTTAATAAGCTAGAAAGCTTATATCTCTAAGAATAGAGATATACTCTATTATAACTTAAAGAGAAGAATTAATTTCCTATATAGATTTTAGCCTTATATAAGGAAGGTGATTTTTAGTAGAAATATATAAGAAGGAAGAAGATAGAAGAAAGGGAAGATATAGAAGTAAACTTTCTACGCGGTTAACTTAAGGTTTAGTAGATACTTAAGGTTCCTAGTAGCTATTTTTAGTATCCCGCGCGTATAAGCTAGTAGCTAAGATAGACTATATCTAATTACTACTCTAATTCTATAATCCTTATATTATTTTTATCTACGTAAAATATATTAATATTATTAAGTAGATAGATATAGAATTTCTTAGATATTTTAAATATATATAAATATAAATATATCTAGTATAAATAATATAGCTAATATAGATTTAAAGTTAATACGCTAAGAAAGACTATAGATATTCTCTCCTAGGTCTTATATACTTAATAACTTCCTTAAACCTTACCTAATTTAGTTAGTTCATTTTTTATATATTTTTTTTATATTTTTTTATATAATCTAAATATAACTTAAAGCCTAAATCCTAATAATCCTAATACTAGTAGAGACTATTTTTAATATATCTCTTACTAGTAGTAGAAACCTAGCTTTTCCCTATCTATTCTAGCTTAAAATTAGCTTATTAGATAGCCTAAGGTAAACTCTATATATAGATTTAATTATATTAAAATTATAACCTAAAAATAGTAGAAGGAATAAGAGAGAAGAAATAAGCTTGTACTAGTCGTTAATTACTCGTTAGAAGTAGAATATTAATAATTTCCCATTTTCCCTAAAATTATAGAGAGTCTAGATTATACCCGATCCGGTTAGTAAGTAGGTCGTTCTAAAGGCCTAAACTTAGGCTTTCTAAAGGTATTTTTTTTAAAGAAAACGGTTAAGGTTTAATTTATATTTTATTTGAAAAGAGAAATTTAAATAAAATATAACTAAATCCTTAGTAGTAAATAAATAAACTATAGCTATAATTTATTTATCTTTATAAGTTAGATAGAGGTATAAATATAAGAATAGCTAGTAAACCTCTAGGCGTTTTATAAGGTAATTATAAAGCTATTCTAATAATTAATAGTATAAATTACTTATAATAAAGGGAAATAATATTAATATATTACTAACCTAGATAGCTTAATCTTATTATAATAGTAATTCTAGTTAATATAAATAGTATATTAAGGGATTCTTAAATAGATTAAATAGAAATATATTTTATAATAGGTTTTTAAACTAAGGCTAAGTAGGAGATATTTTATAATAGGCTTTATAACTTATTTAAAAAGGGATATAAATTAATTAATATTTAAAGTAACTAGTTAATTTAAATTAATAGTAATAATTATATTATAATATTTCTTAAGATAAAAATAGTTTAATTACCTTTAATAAAGCTAATTCTTTAAACTACTTATTATATACCTAGCTTATAAAATATAAATATATATTTTATAAGTTTAATAGTAAGATAGAAGGTTTTCTTAAGATATTACCTTAGAATATTTATATATAATACCTTATATAAATATAATATATTAGGAAAGTTCTATTAAAGATATAAGTATTATAATAGATTATAATATCCTATCTAGTTAAGTTAAAGGAAATAAAAGATAAAGAGTAAAACTTAAATATAATTAAGATAGGATATTACTTATACTAAGTTTAATTATCTATTAAATACTAGTTAGTTTAATTATACTTAGAAGGCCTTAATAGGAATTTATATAAAGTTACTTATATTTTTTTATAAGAACTAGGGATAAAAAGAGGTATTATCTTAGGGAAGATAGTAAAAGACCTAGTCTTAAAGATAATAAAAAAAGACCTAGTCTTAAAGAAGATAGAAAAAGACTTAATTCTAAAGAAGATAAAAAAAGACTTAATTTTAAAGAAGATAAAAAAAGACTTAGTTCTAAGGAAAATAAAAAAAGACTTAATCTTAAAGATAATAAAAAAAGACTTATCTTAAAAGGGGTAGTAGATAACTTAGAGAAGTATTAAAAAGGTAATAATATTACTTAAATAAGTAATATTATTTTAATAGAAGAAGTTATAACTAATATAAAAGAAGTAGTAACTAGAAGAGAATTAGAATCTTAATAATTAAGAAAAAGGAAATAAAAGACTTTAATAGATTTAAGAAATAAAAAGAATCTATTATAATAGCTAGTATAAGAGATAAATAAAAAAGAATTATAAGGAGATTAAAAACTCTAATAAATAAAGCCCTTACTTAGAGGTATATAAAGACCTAGAATTTAAGATTCTAAGAGATAAGTTATAAGAAGGAAGCTTACTTAAGAGTAAAAGATAAAAATAGAGATTTAATAGAAGGTAAATATATATTAAGCTTTTATTTAATCTTATAAAGAATAGACTATTATTAGAAAAAGTAGAACCTTAATTTAATAAGCTACTTAAAAGGATTATTATTATACCTTTAAATAGATTTACTTAAGAGGAATAGTTATACTAGATAATAAGAAAGGATCTTATATATATAAAGTAGTAAGTTATATATTCCTAATAATAAGATTAAACTTTAACTCTTAATAGAATTAAATAAACTATATAAATAGGAAGAAAAGGAAAGGAAGAGTAGAGTTCTAAGTAGTTACCTAGGTAGTATTATAAAATTTAACTCTAAGCGAGGATTAATATAGATTAATAGAGGGTTAAATTAGAAGATAAAAGAGAAGATTAAATTATATTTAAGATAGAAACTTAACTTAACTAGGCCTTATTAAATAGTATTTATCTACTAGTAGTAGAAGATAACTTAAAGTATAATAGGTAAGCTTACTTAGTTAAGAATTATAAATAAGAGTCTTTATAAGATAATACTAAGAATTTATAAGTAAGAGGGATTTATAACTATATAGTTATATTATATATAAAGTAGATTAAATTAAGAGTCTTTTACTAACTACTATTAAAGTATAATTAACTACCCTTAATTAGTACTATATAAATATAATTAAATAAGAAACTTCTAACTTTAAGACTAGGTATCTAGTATAATAGAAATATATTAGAGATACTTTAAATCTACTTTAATTCTTATATATATTCCTTTAAAATCTAAAAAGATTATACTTTATAATTTAGTATAATAGATTAGAGTTAAATCTAGATAAGTTATTAATAATAATTACTAAAACTCTAGTTAATTAATAATATAGAAAGATTAATTTAAAGTAAGAAAGTATTTATATAATTATTTAAACTACTTCTCTTAAGAAAAGTTAGTAGAAAACCTAGTATTACTTTTCTTTTAATATTATCTTAAAGAATTAGTTTTATATTACTATTTTATATTATTATAAATAACTTACTTAAGTTAAAGAAAGTTCTATTTATAATAATAGATTTAACTACTTTTATAAATAGTATTTACTTATTTAAATATATTTCTTTATATTAGATATACTTAAATTACTAGTTATTATTAAGTAATCTAGAAGTTTTTTATACTTCTTATATATAATCTTTAGTAATCCTTCTACTATTAAAATTAATTAAATAAAGTTATCTTAGATATTAACTTATTTACCTAATATAACTTTCTTAAATTAAAGGAGATCTTTAACTTTAGTATTTAATTTTAATTTAATACTTTTACTAATAGTAGTTTACTTCTATTATACTTTAAATTAGACTTTAAAAGCTAAATTCTATTTAATATATTTATTATTCCTTATTAGTACTAGTTCTAGAAATTCTTTTCTAATAGATTAAATAGTATTTTAAAGAAGCTCTTTCTTCTAATAAAAGGATTTATTTAATATATTCTAACTAATCTAACTTATAAATTAGCTAGAATAAATACTACTTAATATAGAATTAAGTATAATAAGATTATCTAATTCTAATTTAATATCTTTATTACTAGGTTTTATAAGAGTTAATATAATATAAGCCTTATATATATAATAAGGTAGAAGTAATATAAACTAGTAATATAAATATTTACTATATTAAGGAGAAAAGATAAAAGATATTAGAAAGATAAAGTTATTAATATAATAATTATTCTAAATATATATTATAAAGAGACTAGTTTAATTCCTTCTACTATTTTATTAAAAGCTTAGTATCTTAGTAATACTTTAATAATTTAAGTGAGATTAATCTAACTTACTAAGGTATTAAAGCCTTAGTAAGTTAGTACTAATAGCTAGTACTAAGTATTTTAATTAGTACTAAGACTTTAATCTAAGTATTTAATTAGTACTAATTCTTAGTACTAAATTCTAACTTAATAGTTAGTCTAGTTATATATAATAGATAGAATAATATAATAGATAAATCTTATTTATCTTAAGTTAATAATATATATATATATAGAAATACTATTAATACTAATAAGTTAATATAATAAGCTTATAAAACTTTATAAGTTAATATTTATTATAAGCTATTATAATTTTTTTATATTATTAAATAACTTAAGTAATAAATTAACTTTAATTAAAGATATAAAGTTTTAAACTATTACCTTTCTAAGAGTTAGCTTTAAATTATACTTTTTATACTTAATATAATAATAGATTATTATTTATAATAGTTTAACTTTAAGTTATAATAAGTTACTAGCTTAATAGATAAGATATATTACTTATATAAGCTTTAATAAATATATATTAAACTTAATATATACTTTAATTTAAATACTAGTAGAGATATATATTAATAAAACTCTTAATAAGAATAGATAGAAAATATTAAATATAAGTTATAAAAATATAAAAGATAAGTTAAAGAGATTAACTATTAAAGTACTTAATAATAGCTTTTAAGTATAAGTAAGATAAGATATTAGAGTTAATATTATATTATATTAGATATTAAAGTTAATAAAAATAATATATATATTTAAAAGAATATATTAAAAGGTAATATATAATATAATAAAAGTACTCTAACTTATAATTTAAGTAGATAGTAAGTAATACTATCTTTCTAATAATCTTAAATAAACTTATATACTAGGTAAGATAGAAGTCTAATATAAAAAATATTAAAAACTCTTAGAAATATATTTAATAATAGGACTCTTATTAAACTTTTAATATTAATAGATATCTTCCCTCTTACTTATAAGTAAGAATATTATTAAGTAACTTTAAATCTAAGTATAAATAAGATAATCTAAGTAGTTTTAAGTAGCTTAATTAAGTTAAATTATATAATATAATTACTTTTAACTTAAAATCTTAAAGTTTTTTTTATAAGTAGTTTAAATAATTATAAGAGTTTTGTAAATTAAGATAAGTAAAGTAATCTAAGTTATTTATAACTAATATATTTTCTTTAAGAATTAAGGAATATTTATTATAATTAATATAAACTCTCTAAGATTAAGGTAAATACTCTAGAATTAATAGAGGTATATTCTTTAAATTTAAGGTAGATTCTTAGGAATTAAAGTAGATTCTTAGGAATTAAAGTAGATTATCTAAAATTAATAAAGGTAGATTCTCTAATATTAATCTAGATTCTTAAAGATTAAAGTAGAAACTTTAAAATTAATAGAGGTAGTAATTCTAAAATTAGAATTAATTCTCTAGAATTAAGATAGATTCTCTAGGATTAAGATAGATTCTCTAGGATTAAGATAGATTCTCTAGGATTAATAGAGGTAGATTCTCTAGAATTAAAGTAGATTCTCTAGAATTAAAGTAGATTCTCTAAGATTAAGATAGATTCTCTAAAATTAATAAAGGTAGATTCTCTAGAATTAAGATAGATTCTCTAAGATTAAAATAAATTCTCTAGAATTAAGGTTAATTCTCTAGAATTAAAGTAGATTCTTCTAGGAATTAAAGTAGATTCCTAGAAGTTTTAAAATCTTTAAGTCTTTTTATACTAGTAATTAAAGTTAATTCTAGAGAATTAACTTTAATTATTTTCTTTAATAAATTAATAGAAACTACTTACTTAAGAGATTTAATAAGAATTAAGCTAATTCCTAGATATTATAATATTAAAGTATAATTACTATAAAGTTATAGTTATTAAGATTATAAGTATAAACTAGTACTTTCCTAGTAATTAATATTAGGAGAGTAGGTCTTAATTATTTAAGAGCTAATAATAGGAAAGTAGATTAATACTATTCTCTAAGAATATACTCTTTAAAAGATAGAATTATTTAAGTATAAGTACTCTATCTAGTAGTATAAGAAATACTTACTCTAGGAAAACTCTAGCTAGATTTATAAGTTAATAGATAGTAGAAGGTATAATTACTTAAAGTTATAGTTACTAAGATTATAAGTATAAACTAGTACTTTCCTTATAATTAGTATTAGGAAAATAGTTCTTAACTAATTAAGAGTTAAAGAAAGGAAAGTAGATTAACTCTATTTTAAGATAGAATTTCTTATATTTATAATCTATTAAAAGAATAATTATTTTAATTATAACTTCTTTCTTAATATATTATATCTAGAAATAGTAAGTTAAAAATAATATATTAATACTAGCTTATTTTACCTTATAATAACTAATAGATATTTTATTTTATTTTTATAATTATAATATCTACTTCTTCTTCTTATAAAACTTCTCTTTTATATCTTACTTAATTATAATATATAAGTATAATCTAGTATATTAAATATATAGATAAGTAGTATATATATATCTAGTTAATAATATTTACTATTAAATTAGTATATAAGTACTTCTAGTAAACTCTAACTAATAGAATATATTATATTATTTATATTCTAACTATTAGAATAAAGCTAGAAACTATCTTATAAAAGCTAATAGTAATCTCTTTCTAATATTTATTACTTTAATATTAATATACTATTAGCTTTATTTATTATAAAAGTATTATAAATACTTACTAGTATATTATAATTAAATAACTCTCTATCTTTTTTACTACCTTTCTTAGACTTATATCTTATACTAGCTTTATTAGAAGTAAAGATATATTAGTTAAAGGATTCTTTATTTACTCTACTTATTACTTCTAATAAAATTATAATTAATAGCTTAACTAGTAAGCTATTTACTAAATAAAAATAGTAGATATAACTAACTTATTAAAGCTAGAGATATAAACTAAGAATACCCTCTTTATATTAAAAATATAATTATAAAAGAAAGTCTATATATTATATTATAATATACTTATTATAACTATTCTATATACTTTAAATATATAAAAGTATATTTAAGTAGTAGATTATATACTAAATATCTATTTTATAACCTAGTATTTATAAAGATAAAGTAGCTTTAAATAAGAGCTACTTTAAATAAACTTATATATAATAAAGACTAGAACTATATACCTTATAAAGGCTAGATAGAATAAAGAGAGGATAATTTATAATTAAGTATATAAGAAGGAGTTTAAGGGGAGAATAAGATCTAGGAGTAGGAAGGAGTTACTCCTACTAGGGAGTAAGCTTCTATTCTATAAAACCTTATACTTAAATAGAAAGATCTATTATTAAGGTAGTAAATAGTAGTAGACTTTAATAATATAAGGATCTTCTTATATCCTTTTTATAAGGTATTACTAGTAGCGCCTTAGTAAGGTACTATTAAGTAGACTAGTATCTCTAATATATTCTCTTATATTCTAGTTAAATTAATAATTAATTCTCTTATATAATAAAGCTATTCCCTTAATTTTAACTTATAATTAGAGGAATAAAGTTTAAATTAATTAAGATCTAGATAGTTAGAATATTACCCTTTTAGTAATATATAAAAATATTATACTTATTTATAAAGGCTATTAATTCTATTATTATACTACTATTACTAATATTATTATTATTATTATTACTACTTATCTTACTTAGTTATTATACTAGTATATATCTTTACTATATTTTATAAGTATTATAATAATTATATACTAGTTATAAAAAAGATATTAAAGACTAATTTAATAATACTACTTCTTAATTAAACTTCTTACTATTACTAATAAAATTATCTTATTTAAAATTATAAATATAAAAAATACCTTTTATATATTAGAATAATAATAGTAGTTATATACTAGTTATAAGAAAAGTTATAATAATCTAGATTTATAAGTCCTCTTCTTAATAAGCTTTCTATTATACTACTAATAGATATATATAAGATTAAACTCCTACCTTTAACCCTATTAGATAGCTATCTCCTTCTCTATTTATAAAGGTATTAATAGTATATTTACTATTATTAAACCCCTCCTCTTCTAACTCTTTATTCTCCTTCCTTTTATAATAGTAATAGTATTAATATAAGCTTTAATAATTAGATTAACTATTATAACTTAGTCTTTAAAAGCCTTAAATTACCTTTATAAGAATATAGTAGTATACTTATTAATACTCTTAGATTCTAATTTTACTATAATATAAGCTTATATCTTAGCTTTAACTTCCTTCTTTATAATAATAAAATAGATAGTATATTTATATTTATACTAGTAGTATATAAAGAAGTATATAAAGGTTTAACTTAATTCTTATCTTTAAAGTATATTATATTAAGTTTAATACGCGTATAATATTTAAAGAGAGTACTAGATTATATTTAACTTTAAGAAATAAGTATAATAAACTTAATAAAAGAATACCTATTTATAGTTTTATAACTAGTTATATCTTTTTATACTTTATAAATTATTATCTAATTCTCTCCTCTTTCTTTTATAATAACTAATATTCTATTAATATTATTTATAATTTCTTATAAAGTAAATATATTATATAAAGTAGTAATTACTTTAAATAGAATAGTATATTAATAAGGTATATTTTAGACTATACTATTATAATCCTTAATAGATAATATAAAGATATTAGTATTACCCTTAATAGTATTTTTAATAAGGATTTACTTCTTTAATTTAAGTATAATAGGTTTTTTAATTATAAGAAATAATACTATTATTATTATTATTAACTTTTATCTTAATAGTATTAACTATTATCTTCTTTCTTAATAAGATATACTTCTTAAGAAAAGAAGTCTTTAGTTTTTTATATATACTTTATAATATATCTTAGTCTTTACTTTATTAATAGTAGTTTATTATATAATAATAAAAAAGATATTACTAATACTCTTAGTATTAATTATATCTTTATACTTCTTTTTATTTATTATACTATAAACCTTAGTAACTTTGAAATACTTCTAAGAGATTATTTAAGAGCTTCTTTAAATAGTAAGATAGTATTAATTAATATATTAATATATTATTTAAATAATTCTAATAGTATTAGATATCTAGTAATAAGTTAAATATATAAATCTCTATTTAAACTAATATTAGATATCTTAGTAAGTAAATTAGTAAAATAAGTAATTTATAAATAGTATTAGGATTTTAATTTTAATATTTTATACTCTAGTTATAAGTATATTAGTAGGTTAATCTATTTATTCTAATATATATTTAAAACTACTAGACTAATTTTTAATAATTCTAATATAATTAAGTAGTATAAAATAGATTAAATAATATAATTTATATAAAAGATATTATACTATATTAGTATATATATAAATAGAATACTAAGAATATTAGGAATTTAATAAGTAGTTAAATAAGGGTATAAAGTAAATAATCTATTAAATAAGAGATCTAGAAGATCTTTAAGATTTAGAGTTCTAGATATCCTATTATATTAGAATTATTAAGAATATAAGATATAATAATAGTATATATATAAGAAGGATAATACTTTATTATAGTAAATATAAGAGATACTATTAAGTTTAATAATAGTATACTTAAATAAGATAATAATACTTAATTATAGTATATATATATATAATTATAAATTATAATTAAGATAAATTTAAATAAGGAGGCTATTCTTAGCTTTAATATATATATAAAATAATATAATACTTTATTCTAGTATATATAAAGAATAATATAACGCTTTATTCTAATATATATAAAGAATAATATAATACTTTATTCTAGTATATATATAGAAAGATATAACGCTTTATTCTAGTATATATATAGAAAGATATAATACTTTATTCTAGTATATATAAAGAATAATATAAGGCTTTATTCTAGTATATATAAAGAATAATATAATATTTAATTCTAGTATATATAAAATTTTAATATATATTAATAACAAGTTATATAAAATATATCTACTCTATTAATTCTTTATCTAACTTTTAACTTATAGATATTTATTACTAAGATAAACTAATTATAACTCTATTATATAAACTATAAATAGAAAAGATAATAAATTTTAAGTTTTTCTTATAAAATTTTAAAACTCTAACTCTTTATATAAGTATAAAATACTTTAATAATATAGAGCTTTATAAGTTCTTATATACTTAAGGTATTACTATTAAATATAATTCTTTAAGTACCTTAAATAGTATAAGTATAATTAAGATATTAAATAAGTTAGTAGAAGAAGTCTTATATAAGGATTATTTAGATTTAAACTAGAATATTTAGATTTTATAAGTAGCTAGATTAGTTAATTCTTATATTATTAGCTACCTTAAATTATTACCTACTACTATAATCTTTAACTCTACCTAGGAGATAATAGCTACTACTACTACTTTATTTAAATTACTTAGATATAATATTACTAGTTAGTATAATAATCTTATAATTCTACTAGTATATATATCTACTATTTAAACTTATTTAAGATATAAGATAAAGTTATATAATATAGTAAAGGAAATAACTTATAAAGTATATAAGGTAGAAGCTATTAAGTATAATAAGGGAGTATAATTAATATTCTATTATATTAAAGACCTTATTATAATTTATAAAAAGAATATAAAGAAGCTAGAATCTTATTAGTAAAGACTATTTAGAATAAGGATTATAATAGATTATATAAAAGGTCTTTTAAGATATAGTAGTAAAATAGAAGGTAGATCTAGAGTACTTTTTATAGTAATTATCTTAAGATATATATATATTATTATAACTACTTTATATAACTATCTAACTAATTCTTAGTATTATAATTATAGTAGTAAACTATTTATTATCTAAGATAATAGTAAGATTAATCTAATTTTACTTTAAGTACTATCTAGTTAATTTACTTTAGAAAGATAAGGTAAGAAAAGTAATATAAGTTTAAGCTTTTTACTTATTTTTATTATTCTAATATAAGGTATTTAAGAATAAAGAAGTATTTACTTACTTTAATTATTTATTTATCTCTTACTTTTACTTTTTATAGTTATTTACTTAGTAGATTATAAGGTACTACTTTTATAATTATATAAGGTATAATTATAAATAATATTATTAGAGGGTTTACTTATACTTAGAGGTATTACTATAACTCTTATTTCCTTTACTTATAGAGTAGAAGGAAGGTACTTCCTAGAAGCGGTTAGCGTGTGCTTAGTAAGCGCTTAGTAGATATAAGTAGCTCCTACTAGAGAACCTAGAGAATCCATCCTTCCTACCCTGAACAGACGTACCTTGTTGAGTGAGGTATCATCCGGGCATGCTTTCTCATTTCCATCTAGCGCCCGCCGATACATCTTCTCCGCCTCGGCATGCTTAAGTTGTATCCGAGCTTGCTACATCTTTCATGTCCTCTTTTCTGAAGGTTTCCACACCTTCTGGCCTAGAATGAGAGAGATGCTTAAGGAACCCTTGCTAATGCCAATCTCCTTGTAGGATGATTCAGCTGCTCGGCACAGAGGTATGAAAGACATAGAACCCACACCCAAGTTGAAGGCAAGGCTATAGACAGCCTAAGCTGGCCGTGCCTTACCTTTAGCTGGAACCGCACGACGTGGGTGATGGTCAGAGTCAAGCATGGTGCATCCCATTGAAAACAAAATCCCAGGGCGCTACTTGAAGTTTACCTTCTATAAAGCTCTATTCCTTCTCCATCTGTTCCTCTCGTTTTTCAACCAGATAGATCTTTTGTGCAATTTTACATCTTACAAGCTACGGGGAACACCACCCCAAAGCTCTTTGCTCAAATGGCCGCCGTTCCGGGATTATACTCCTCCGTAAGCGACCATTCCACCTTGCGCATAATGTGCGTCTGGCTACTCTGACTTTCAACATCGCTGCTCTTGTACGCCCTAGCTTCGAACTGGCCAGCATCCCCATCATACCCTTTCCCTTTCCCAATCCCAATCCCACCCCTTCCATTGTTCTTCTCTTTCGCCCCGCTGTGCAGGCTCTGCATCCGAAACACTTCGCCCTTTCCACTTATCCTGTGCGCACTCATTACCTCGCTGTCCGTCGACGTCTCCGAAGAAGCGGCCTCGGTATTGCTATGCACGGGACCCTTGTGGAACTGCGAGCCCCGTGCTTGGAAGTACCCGTTATTGGAGCCGCCGCCCTTGCTGACTCCCGTGCGTAAATGGGTTTGGGTAGCATTGACGCCATCGGCGCGGACCATGCCCGTCTCGAGAACATCGATGAGGAATTTGAGGAAGGGGAAGCACGAGGCTATGATGGAGCAGGCGAGGACGACTTGGCCGAGTAGCGTGGGTTTCCAGAGGTCGTAGATCAGATCGGTGCCTTGGTTGGATGAGGGAAAGAGGGTGTCGAGGTAGCAGAGTTGGAGGATCTGTACTGCGACGGCACTGGCAAAGACGTTCCTAATTAGGAGTGCCGTTTGAAAGAATACGAAGGGAAGAGACGGGGCATTACTGGCGGGTGAACATCGAGGTACTTACAAGAGCCTTGTCGAGTAACAGCTGATAATGACGGCTTTTCGACTTGGAGGCATCTGCAGCTTGAGGAGTATCGGTAGCACCAAGACGATCAAGGCCAGGTCTGTAAGAACATTGATGGCACCAAAGTATGTCCAGAAAGCCAGCAGATTGACGCATCCGCCGAGACCCTGAGGAAGAGACCACGGCTGCGGGAGCTTGCACTGGAACGCAACCACGAACACCGATGTCATTGTCCATGCAGCGATGATACCTGACAAGATGGTGCTGGCAAGATGGCTGGATCGAATGGGGGAGAGGTCGTACAGGTGAATGCAGACGGATATTTTCACAAGGCCGAGAGTGAGGACATAGAGGAGTTGACTGGCATACAAGACCTAGATGAGCGAATCACGTCAGTATCGAATGAACTAACAAGATGTCCCAGACTTGTGGCAACGTACTTTGTGAATGCTTTCAATCTTATTCGGGTCGAGGGCATCTGCATGAGAACCCAGGCCATCGGTCGATGCCACGGACACTGCGATGGATTGCCCAATGGCCACCACCTGTGGTCAACGTCCGTAAGTATGCGCTCGCACATAGAGGGAGACGGTCCTACCGTGGCCCCAAGAATGACCAAATCATCCCGACGCAGCGTACGAATTGTTGCATACCTCGTCACTATCCGCCCCGCGATTGCGAGCACGACCGCAACAATGCAGAACCAAGAGACGACACTGACGGCTGGTCCATGGTGTGCCGCTGTATTCCACAATGGCGCTTCTGCTGCTGTTATATTCGTCGATGTTGTCACGTCCCCCATTGGCGGCGGACTTGCAGATACGCGGTTGTTCACCACCAAGGCAATGGATGTCGACAACAGAGTGTGCCATGGCATTAATCACATAGGAAGATCTCGTGCGATAGGGGAGGAAGGATTCGTTGGCTTGGCGGACAGGGTAAAAGATTTTTGAGGTCCTCGTCACGACTGGGCTGACTTGACTGCCGAGCCACGAGGTGTGATAATGATTCTAGCGTGCACTGAACTTCATTGGAAACACCGGCGGAGGATCGTGCCGAAGGAAGTGCAAGGGGAAAAGGGGGAAGAGAGCCAAAAGCGATTGCCAAAAGCGATTGTGGTAGGTAGTTGGGTAGCAGCTATCGTTCAGCTCCACTTGGCATAGCAGCTCTACTATAGACGCGCAAGAAATGAAGCCACCCACCCACTTCGTACTCTAACCCCCGCACTACCATAGCCATCCGAGTCGATTAATTTCAGGTTTCACGTTATGAGATGGACTTGATCAACAGCACGATAGGATCGTAGAATATCTCGAGGTCACGGTAGTTAAATTGGCCCAATCCTGCAATGGATAAGTAGTGTGCTTTCACCAAGGCAGACACTAACACCGGGGAGGAGATGTCAATCACGGTGGCCCGGAGTTCCGGTGGCGCCGGCCCATCACTTCCGGAGCCCCCGGCAGTCCACTAAAGTACTTTGAACGATAAGATCGTTTTCGCACCCCCAATTGGTAATACCCCCACCTACATTCTCCATAGGAGCACTAGATATGATCCAATAATCACGCAACAAGCCCCCAAACCCATGTTCTCGGCAAAGTCTGCGGAGCGGCCCTGACGAGCGGTTCCTGGAAAGTAACATATGAGATATGAGTAGGTTGCTTAGTCAAGGCACGAACGAGCCGCGCTATCGCATAGTTACATGGCGTGCATGGCAAGCTCGAGCCACCAAGGCACAGCTTGCAGGAAAAGCAGCTCGCTTCCAGCCCTTCTCACGAGGGGCGAGGTGCATGAGGGGGTCAAGCCTTCTCCACCCTCACTTATCCTTTTTCTCCTTAGGCTCGGAGCTCCTCCCCCACGATGTGAGCTTCTTCTTCCTGTGCCCTCGTTCCTCGCTCTCCCCATCCTCCACACGCGCGACGAGGACTTGTTCAGTCTCTACTGCTGCGCAGCCCCCGTCGCAGCTAATCCTAAGCACCTTCGATGGAGCTTCATGCAGTCAGCGGCCATGCGCATGAGCAGAAGTCGGGCTCGACAACGCAGGTGGAAGTGCGTGAGGCCAGCGAGCGCGATGCTCAGGCGTTGGCGCGTTTGGGCAAGAAGCCCGTCCTCAAGGTATGTTCATTGCTGAGCCTGACGACATCCTCGTGTCAATGTGGAGGCGGAGGAGGGGAAGAGGCACCGATACATGGAAAGCTGAACTCTCTATCCACAGCGGCGATTCTCATTCATGGCTATGCTGGGCTTCACATGCACCGTTCTGGTGACGTGGGAGGTGATTCCCATGTAAGCCTCGCCCTCCTTGCAACGCGCATACAAATCGTCTATGGGGGAGACACTGAAATCTGTTTGTAGCATATATGCCACCGGTCTTACCAAGTATGCCATTCTGCACGCCTCAGCCATGTATCTCGCACACTGACCCGGATGGCGCGCCTCTAGCGGTGGTGCAGCCGGCTTCGCATACAGCTACCTGTTCGCCCTAGTGGGCAGCCTCTCGCTCTTTACAGTCATGGGCGAAATGGCTTCACTGTGAGACCCCCCGTCGGAACATATACCCGAGACGGGGCGAACTGTCGTAGCAGCAGACGCGTTGATCAAGACAAACAGGGCTCCAACTTCAGGAGGACAGTACCACTGGACCTTCATGCTTGCGCCCACATCCTGCCAGAAGTTTTTCAGTTACATCATGGGTACGCCCCCTCTCGCAAAAGAGTAAGTCAGAGAGGCTCTCTGCTGAAGACTAGACGAACAGGTTGGCTTGTTATATGCGGCTGGCAAGCCCTTGTCGCCAGCAGCGCATATCTCTCCGGAAACTTGATCTTGACCCTCGTCTCGATGAATCACTCTGGCTACACCTGGACTGCATGGCAGAGTACACTGGTCTACTGGGCTATCATGACCCTTGCCATACTTGTCAATATGTACTCCAGCACTCTTTTGCCAAAGTTGGAATTCTTCATCTTGGCCCTCCATATCCTTGGCTTCTTCGCCTTCCTAATTCCCATGGTCTATGTGAGTTGATTCGGACATGTCAGTGAAGCGAATCATTTGTTGATGACGAGTCAGATGGCTCCGAGAAAAGCCACCTCGACAGAGGTGTGGACCGTGTTCAATAACGGAGGTGGCTGGTCTTCGCAAGCTCTCTCAGTTTTCGTTGGTCTTATTGGCAGCGTTTTTGCTAACAACGGTATACAACACGCTCCTTGAATATTTTTCGCAGTGTTATATGGCTTACATGGTCTTCCTAGGTACCGACTGCGCTGTGCATGTGAATCTGCCAATTCCCGTCCTGTCCTTCCGCAGATTTTGACTGACTCGAGGTTTTCCCCAGATGGCTGAAGAGATTACCGGTGCTAACTTTACCGTACCTTGGTGCGTGGTTGCGACTTCGGTCCTGAACGGTATTCTTGGCCTCGGTACCCTCCTTGCTATGCTTTACGTCACTGTCGACATCACCGCCGTTCTTGACAGCCCGACTGGTAAACTTGGTTTCCCTTTTATGCAGGTGGTCCTGGACTCCGTGGGCTCGTACTCCGGCGCGACCGTCATGATAAGCATTGTCATTGCCATGTTTGTCTTTGCCGTCATCGCTTTCCTGGCAACAGCATCCCGCATCGTCTTCGCCTTTGGCCGAGACAAGGGTCTTCCCTTCTGGAGACAAATGTCAACTGTACGTTGCTTTGCCAATCTGTCCTTCTCCCCTTCTTGTTCCTGATAGTCTGGACCCGTCGGTAAATTACTCCTAAGGGGACTTTGCTGATTCTCATCGACAAATAGGTGCACCCCAAGACCGCTATCCCGCTCTACGCCATCTATGTCATGGCCGGTGTAGCCTGCTTCGTTGGCATCATCAATCTGGGCTCCGCCACGGCATTCAACATCATTCTTTCCATCGGAATTTCCTCCCTCTATTCATCCTACACCATCACAGAGGCTCTCTTGCTCTGGCGCCGCATCCGTGGCGATATTCGAAAACCTAGCGAGATGAGCGGAACCGACTGGAAAGCCAACGAGCTTGTGTGGGGACCCTTTCATATCCCTGGCATCTGGGGGATCATGCTTAACGCTTGGGCGGTCTGTTACGGTACTATTGTCATCATCTTCTGTTTCTTTCCGGCAACAGTGAACCCGGATCCGGCGCATATGAACTGGGCGTGCTTGATCACAGCTGCCGTCATCTTCTTTGCTGTTGCTTATTACATGATCTATGCTAGGAAGGTGTACAAAGGTCCTGTGGTTGAAGTCGTGCCCTATCAGATATCAACGACGTAGTATTGGCTGGCAGCGTCTCCTGCACTACGAAGGTGACTTTTATGGCATTTAGCGTAGTGTGATTCTTCCATCACGATGCTGAGAAAGTCAAGCAATCGTGCATTAGCGGCATGAAATGTGACAATTCTCGGTGCAGATCTTCTGGGTAGCTATCCCATTCAAGAAGAATGTTTTAGATTGGGCGGTTGGGGGTGTGATCCATGTAGATATTAGAGATTGAAAACGTCATAACAATAGTATAATAGTAATAGTAAAATAGTAGGATTATAAGCTAGGATTAAAATACTAAGGATTAGATATATAACCTAGTTTATAACTTCATATAACTTATTTAAATTTTAAATAAGAGTTATGAACGCGACTGTATATTATTGAGGCTTTACTACCTAATTTCAATAGGTTTGATGATTTACGGGCTTCTAGCGTCAAATCAATGGATTCGTAAACTATTGTATTCTCCGTTTGTTATAATGTACTATAGTAGCTCTCGCCCATGAATGGACCACCTTCAGCTTGCTCCGTCAGAGTCTCAAAGTGTGGCCATACCTGGGTGAAATCGTACCATTCGGCTTTGGTCATCTTGTGTTGGCCGTGCCGGGTGATCGCATCAAGCTTCGCTCTCGCTTTTTGAGCAGTGAGAATCTTGAATTCTTCCTCATGCCAATCCTCCATACCATAATCCATCAACGTAAGCTTCTGGTGATAGGCGAGTGTACCTTCTCCTTGCATGGTTTCCATCGTCTCAACCGCGTGCCATATCAAATCGTCGTTTTGTTCGTTGTGTATCAAAGAGCGAGGGAGGCGGATTCGGGCTTTGATGACGTTAGTGACACACGCGAAGTGATCCATGACTTTAGCGAGGTCGCTGTGTAGTGGATCCGTATCACCGGGATCGCTCAATTCGGATCGAGGTACGCCATCTTGGGTCCATTTTGCAAAGTCATTCTCCAGAAAGCGAATCCTGAGCAGCGGTATATGCGACACGGCACGAAGTTCATCTCGAAGCATACGCAGACGGCAATGAATATTGAACATTTCAATCGGTCGGTCGGGATGTGGTGGCCATAATTCAATCCTGAGTTCGGGTAGGTCGCCGTAAGACCTGGGACGTTGCTGGGCAATGAAACACGAGAGGCCAAGCATATCAAATCCTGCACCGTATGATGTCACTCTTATTGTGAAGAAACACTTGAACAGTACGTCAAATAGCTCCGCCCGAATTTGCTTATTGACGTAGAGAAGGGGTGAGGGAAAGTCTTCCCAAATAGCACGCAGATTCCTTTCATATACCTCCTCTGGACTTGGAGACCGAGACATGCCGATACTTTGATAGTAAATGATACGTCTTAGTTCGAAAGGTAACTGAAGAAATCCGAATTGCTTGATCTTGGTTTCCTTTGATGATTGATCCTCGGCTAGTGACATATGCTGGTCGCAGGGTGCGTATTTGAAGGTCTTCATGACCAAATTCGGAGTTCAAGGCTCTTCGTTGTAGGAATGAACACTTGACTGAGGTAGGTACTGGACAGGATGAAAGGATTACAAGCGTCGCTTTTCAAAGCTTAAGAAGATGGTAGCAATTTCGATTGGAATGATATTCCTTTTGCCTGGCGTATTGACGAGACTCCTTCTTACCAAACGCCTGCCCAAGCGTAGATCTAGAACATTACACAATGTGGGCGTAATTAACTATTCCCCAGATTGATTACGGAGCCGAATTAACTCACTACGTATAACTGCTTGCTATATAGGTCTAAAGTTTAATATTACTATATATTAATAGAGTTAAGCGGGTTCTATAAAGACACTTCGTGCTTATACTAAGTCTATAGATATTATAGTTTTAAATACTAAATTCGGTTAAACGTATAGCTTAGTTCTATTAGGAAAATAATAACTTATACTAAGGTCTTTATAATAATAGTCTTTATTAAACTTAGTACTTTCTATTTCTAGTTTCTCTTTAGTAGTATAATATATTTACGTCACGTATAATCTAATTAACTAATTTTAAGTGATAGTATTAATTATAGTAGTACTAGTAGTAGGGAGTGAAATACTAAGTATTAACGATATATTATAACCTTACAGCTTTTATTAATAGTCCTTCAAGTAGAAAATACGAGACTCCTTCTTACTAAACGCCTACTTAAGCGTAGATCTAGAATATTATATAATATAGGTGTAATTAACTATTCCCTATATTAATTATAGAGCTGAATTAACTTATTATATATAACTACTTATTATATAGGTTTAAAGTTTAATATTACTATATATTAATAGAGTCGAGTAGGTTCTATAAAGATACTTTATACTTATACTAAGTCTATAAATATTATAATTTTAAATACTAAATTTAATTAGATATATAACTTAGTTCTATTAGGAAAATAATAACTTATACTAAGGTCTTTATAATAATAGTCTTTATTAAACTTAGTACTTTCTATTTCTAGTTTCTCTTTAATAGTATAATATATTTATATTATATATAACCTAATTAACTAATTTTAAGCGATAGTATTAATTATAATAGTACTAGTAGTAGGGAGTAAAATACTAAGTATTAATAATATATTACAACCTTATAACTTTTATTAATAGTCCTTTAAGTAGAAAATTAGGTAAAATGTCGTCGCATATTATTAAGACCTTGCATCTTTTACTATTTGCAGCCTAGTGTGTAGCTGATTTGAAGACTACCGTACTAGGCGGGGCGGGTTTTAGCGTGTACAAGTTCAATGCGATTAGCGTGCTACAAGACCCCGACCCCGACCCTACGAATAATAGCAGAATTGTAACTTAACGAACTTATCAACTTAGTTATATCTTCTACGTACGTAGACGGATCTCTATAATTTTTAAAGTATTAGATATTATAAATAAATATATATCTTTTAACCTACTTAGATATTTATCCTAAGTTATAGTTACTAAGTAGTAGGGTACGTCGGTATAAATATAGGTATAGCGGTACTAAGATATATAGATTTAGTTAGTAAACTTATAGAATTAGTTATATCTTTATTACTAGTAGACCGATTTATATAATTTTAAGGGTATTAGATATTATAAACTTATATATATTTTTTAGCCTACTTAGATATATATTATAAGCGTTAACTATTAAGTAGTATAGTTATATAGGCGTAATAAAATTAGTAATTACATCCGGATTAATGGGGTCGGGGTCAGGGTCTTGCAGCAGGCTAATCGCATTGAAACTGCACACGCTAATTCGAAGGGTGATCACTCGCCGCGACCCGCCCCGTTTGGCGGCGTAGCCTACGAACCCCGTAGCTCAACGGCATAGGGTATCAGGTTTCAACTCAGAGAACTCTGAAACTACCTTACATGCTGCACAGCTGAGCTAGCCAGCGCTTCCTAAACCAATCGAAAAGTTCGAGGCACTGGCTAAATAATCATGAACCTCTCCACCCGCACTCAACGTTGTACCCAATCTTTGGAGCGTTGAAGATGATCACTTTGCATAGGTTGATGGCAAATTGATGACGCTACAGTCAAAGATTCTGACAGGCGCCTTTCGAGAGACGGGGCTGCTGGTTCAAGTTAGGCAGTCCAAGGCGGCGCCTCCGTCAAAGGATTTGCCTGAGCAGAATGCTATGTTTCATCTTCAGCTCATGATTCCTTCAGTGTCCAGCTCGTGTACTCCCCTAACGACCAAACCTTCCGAACAACGGGAAATCAAACATAGGATTTCGTCGCTCAGCCCTGGATGATGGTGGAACCGCCTGGGCTCAGAGTCCTAGCTCTGCGGCGCCGATACTGAAACAGCCATCTCATTGGGTATATCTACAATGCTCAAACAAGGACACAACTGAAGAAGGTGAGGTTACTCTGGGGGCTGTGGTCGGAGCCTCAATCAGGTAAGTGACTCCTCCATTTCCCTAGTGCCAACATGAATCGGCCGTGCCTACTCTGGAGCAAAAATCTGCTGCAATGTTTCACGCCGACAATACGGGTCTCTCTGGTACATATATAAACAGCCCCCTCTCCCTTTTACCCTACATAACAATTATCTACCACACCCGTTTGAACGCTACCCTTATATATATCTTTATATGTTGCCATCTCATCAGAATATACTGGCTAGAGAACAAGAGCCTTCCAACCATGAGGCTATTTCTCAATACACTCCTCGTCCTCGCCAGTCTTCCGAGGATATCTCTAGCATTACCTCAGAGCGTCGTAGCTTACAATCCTGACACTAATGTCGAAGGGAATGCTCGAAACCAAAATGCGCAGAATGCAGCGGCCACGCAACAAAGTCCAGTACCGTCGTCAGTATCCAAAGCAAACACTAGCCCGTCGATCTTAGCTTCTACTCCCGATGACAACGTTGAAGTTAAGGCCAGATACGAGAACTCGTTGAAGTGCACAATATTCGATCCGCCCGACTCCAAAACCTCTCTCGCGCAGTGTCAAAACGTTTGCGGTGAAGCTGTAGCAAAGAGGTTTGCGGCAGGGGAGACGAGTTCAGTGACTTGTTACTCTTTCACCAAAGGCGACCCTCAGTGGCAACATTTCGGCGGCAATACAAGAGCTGCAGGTGCTACCTGTACCTGCAATGAACCCCTCCTCGAGGATCTGGCAAAGACTTTCACGGACGCTGTAACAGCGATCGCAGAAGTCGGATGCACAATCCTGATGACAGCGCTGAATCTGGTTGTTGAAGTTGGTGCATTAGCCATTCCAGGAGTCGGCGAAGCCATTGATGGCGGATTGATAGCGGGTATCTCAGCAGCTAAACTAGCCGCCTACTCCTACGACGCAGGAAACGCGGGGCTTAACGCTTTTGCAGGCATAGTTAACCCTTGTGGAAAGACTGATAAAGTTCCTGACGATCTCAAGAAAGCTTTTGATATCTTGAACGCCGCAAATCCAGCAGTAATTCCAAAAGGCGGGTTTAAAATACCTAAGGGTTTGCCCAAGGGTGGTGGACTACCAAAGGGCAATGGGCCCGACGCACCGAAGCCAGATACGCCGAAGCCAGACACACCAAAACAGGAGAAGCCTGTTCATCCGAAGGAGAACCAAGGTAAGAAGACCAATGATACACCACAGAAGACGGACTCGCCTAAGACCGACCAGGCACCAAAGTCGACAGATCCACCAAAGACCAACGATGCATCAAAGACGACAGGCTCACCGCATTGTTCCCTGAGAAAGCGTGCTGGTGACGGCCAAAAGGGTTGTGATCATGTCACGTCGACGACGATTACGAAATCAGAAGCGATGACCACCCAGACCATCACCAAAAAGTGCAACGGCAAGCGACACCCACAAGCCTGCTATCATTACTGGTCGGCAATTCATATGCGCAAGGAGTCAAGCATGTTCACATGCAGTGATGAAAATGTCCGTTGGGACGGCGTCGCAACGAAGTATTGGTCCTCGCAACACAGACATGACGGTTGGTTTAAGCCTTACACCCAGCCCGCCTATGATTTCTTAGACGCGAAGGGCATAAGAAAGCACCACGACGATGGACCTAGGTGCGAAGCAGACGAATGGCCTCCAGGCTACTTCATGCCACGTGATGTAAAAGAAAAGGAGATCGGTCAAATGATCAGATGGCTTCCAAAATACGAAAATGGCGGTGCTGCTCAATTATGGAAGAAGTTTTGCTCTGATAATGATGGTGGGAAGGGCAATGGCCAACTGCGCTCGAAAGATGAAAAGGACGGGAAATGGAAAGAAGGAGATGTTAACACCGAATTGGTTAAGTTGAAGCCCCATCCCAAGGTTGACGTAGTCAGCCCTGGCGGCACAACGACGACTATTTCAAGCTTCGAGGCTGAGTACACACGAGCAATCTTCGTATTGGATTTCGACAATAGATGGGAGAATGGACCCCCGAACAGAGACAATGACTGGGGCCTGCGAGACAATCCGTGTTGGCCGCAAGCGATTGTCCCAGATGACCCCGGCTTCGTATTATTGACGAACGATAAGTGGTACGATGAGACAGCCAAAAAGCCAAGTCCAGACCGGAGGGAACAATACAAAGAACCTCCGGAACCAAAGGTGACCGAAAATGCAGCTGCATGGCAGAAGCAGAATTTGAACAACAAGCGGCCAGGCCCAACCAAAGACGATGATGACAAGACCGACTCATCCTTGAGTGAAGACTCCGATGGGGGCAACAACAAGCGATCTCTCGAGGTTATCAAAGACGGCTTCCCTATACAAAATTTCAACATCACGCGCAGGTTATCAGACGAGGAGGAGCAAGAGGTTGAAATCATCAGCTGTGCTGACCGCACCTGCTCTAAGGAGCGTGAGTCTATTGGATACCAGGAAAGGGTCGTTTTCATTGATGGGCAGGAGACCACATCTATAGGTCCAAGAGACATTGCAGCCGTCGCAACCCTTATCCCGAAAGCAGCTACGACCATGGAGGTTCGACTTCATGAAAAGCGGAAAGCCGCCTCCGCTGAGCTTCCAGTGGCAACTGCACCGGCTTCTTGATTTTTTTTTGGTACGGATCTTGAGAGAAGCTGGGATCGAAACTTAGCTGCAAGCAGCTTCGGCCTTTCAAGTCGCACCCCAATGATATTTATATTGGCTCTGGCGCTAAGTCGGGGTTGGGATCTGGGATGCTCTCATTTGCATGGCGGAGGCGTCCGTTGAGCCTGGCGTTGTATACTATAAAGCGGAAAAGATCAGCATAGATAGGAGGATCGGACTGGTACTTTCGTGGCGATAAAGTATCTTTCAGCATAGCCAGAAGTTTGTTTCAAATGTCATCCTTGTCCAACTAGTCGTGTTGTCTTCGAGTTATCGTTAACGCCAGATTTCGTCCCATACCTCCTCCGCCTTCTTCATACATTCTTCCTTTCTATATTCCTTTCCAGGCCACCCATACTCCTCAAAAAATTTCCTCATGCGCTCCGCATCACTTTTCGGTATCCGATCAGCCTTTCGTACATCTGTTGCATGAGTAGGGAACTACATAGTAGCGCAGTGAGCTGCTCGATTCTAATATCACACTGCCGTTGACGTGGGTGTGATGAATACTCACAACTTCGCATCTTCTGTACTGATCTTTTAGCATCTCGAAGAAGTCCTTCGGCGTGTATGTGGGATAGCATTGCCAATACTCCCCACACTCGTTGTCGTCGGCATCGTCCGGTAGCTTCACACCACATTAGCTTCTCTACTCCTTCCTTCTCATACCTCGTCCATCTCAGTAGCAATCAGACGTGTTATGGATAGATCGAACACCTTACCAGCGACAACTCCGTCCCCATCCCCGGTCCAATCTGAAAGTCACAGATAGTAATAGTCCACCTCTCCGTGTCACACAATATATAATACCCATCCCTCCCTCCACTCGTCTGCGCGATCGTCACCACATGCCCCTGCACCTCGCAAATCTCCTCCATCGGATCTGCAATATCAGGCGCCGCATTTGCCACCCCAAAGCTCTTCTCGAAAGCTTCGCTAGTGTAGTCGACGCAGGAAGTTTTTTCGTATATTTGATAGGGATGCTGGGGCGTATCGCTGTCTATCAGCGGTAAGTGTTTGATTAGATTGACGGCGGTTGGGGTTTTGGAGAGGAAGCTAAGGTTTTGGGGGGTCAAAGTGGGCCAGCCGGTGGGTGGAGGGATTTTGAGGGAGGAAGGGGGAAGGTGCAACGCTGTGAGGAAGGTGTAGAAAGAGGTGAGTTCGGCGGTAAGTTCGGCTTGAGAGGAGACTTGAGATCGGGATTCGGATTGGGGCATAATTTGCTTGGGAGGCTCGTAATGCGAGAGGTGTTTTGGCACATACAAATCTAAGTAATGCGAACGCCAAGCAGCTTGTCGTCTTAGCGCAGGAGACTAGAAGCTAGGAAGAGCTAGTCCTCGGGGGGTAGAGCTCGGGCTTAGCGTGCCTCTTTATATATCGTCAAGAATCCCTGGGAGCCTTAGACCTCTTAGACACCTAAAGAGCCTTACAATCTCACACCGATATCTAACCCTAGATATCCACTGCAGTCTCCGGGTTACTAAGGTGCTCGTGTCAGGTGGAGTGCCTCAGTCTGTCTTCGCACCCCATGTAATAGCAAATCCCAACCTTGATTAAATCATGCATGTCTTCGTTAAGTAGATCAGATACCTGTGGTCCGGCCTCCCTCCAAGGAACACTGTCTTGAAAGGACTCGGTCATCCTACCGTAGCGCACGTGCAACGAGCCCATCAACGCTGCCAGTCTTGTCGCGGTATCATGGATGACGGCCTCTGCAGGAGGGTTCTCATCAGCTACCGAAGCCTGCGGAAATGCACGGAAAATTGCAAATATTTGCCGTGTGTAACTGAACGTCCAAGGCATGCGAAGATCACCTCGTGTATAGCGTTCGAAGGAGTCAAGTGCCGCAATGAAGGACTCGAACCTCCTAAGGCCAAGTAGCGCACGCAGGTCTGGTATAACAATGTTGTCAGGGGTTCTTCTAGCGTCAATGTCATCCATCTCATCATCAGAGTAGCCGGAGTGGTCTATCTCGAAGAGAATCACTCTGCACTTGGGGCATGTGTTTCTATTCGGGATGTTGGTAGGTGTCAGCCACTCGTAAATGCAATCAAAGCCGAACCTGATGTTGAGCGTCAGTCTCGAGATCCATGGAGGAATTTTCGTACTTACCGATGACCACAGGGTGGCAATTTCACAGCTTTCCTGTCCAATTCATTCGTCCCGTAGGCTTCCAGGCAGATCTCACAGTCTCTTTCATCTGCCGGTAGCTCCCTGATGTCGACCTTTGGTAGGTTCTTGAGGAAACGGTAGGCGTTCCGTAATGCCGACCCCGGATCGTAGAAATTCGCTTCAAGGGGAGTTCGGATCTCAGTAATATACAGATCCTCATCATTTTCTGCGGCCATCTTGTGAAAGTCGTTGTCGCGTCCTCGGAGTTTTTTTTGGCTTCTATGAAAGACCTTCGAAAGCACGGAGAACGTCTTTCTCGTCCTGAATTCGGGAAAGAGGTTGGGATAGGATATCGAGCAATCTTCGAGCAAGAGCTGGCGGGGAACACGGAGATGAAGTAGGGGGGATCGGTGTTATACGATTCTCAGTCCGCAGCTGGTGTTTCGCAAGCTCAGAGAGAGAGATCGATGCAGTTGTTGTCCGTTAGAGTACAGTGAGTGTCACGAGAAGCGCCGCTCGTTGAAAGTAATCACTGTCAACCAAAGGCAAAGGTTGTCCACAACATGATCCCTCAACACCGAAGAGCTATCACAAGACATAGGAGGCTCATATCAAGGCATAGAAGCCGTACGACACTTATGAGGTAGAGCAAATCAAGGCAACCGCTCTAATAACACTCGCCTTACCGATGTATTCCTACATCAACACCATTAAGCGCTGGCTTGGATGATGAGTGATTGATGTGTCACGAGGATGCTCAAGTAAGTCAACATATCATTATGTAAGGCAAGTCATCATGGACGAAAGTGGAGCAAGTACATAGAGTGTTATACCGACGAAGACGGCGTGTAACATGGCGCTCGAAGCAGTCAAGTGTTATTGGGGGGACGCTCATCATCGTGATCAATCGTGGAAGACTTGAAGACAACATTGTATTGAGGAATCTACAGTTGCATTGATCTGCAGCGACTCGCTCGGTATTTCTCGATTTGGCTCTTGAAGTGTGCCCCTTGAATCCGCATTGATCATCCTCGAAGCATGAGAATCCCCCCTTCCACCGTGTACAAAGTTTTGGCTCCCTCAGACAGTATCAAGCTAAGTGTGGACTAGGTCTATCTCTCCGGCCATCCTTGCTCCTGGTCGTTCAAGCCAAAGCTTCAGTATCCATGAAAGAGAAGCTGAAATCTCAGTTACATCTTAGGGTATGGAATGGTGCGCAACTAGGAACACCTTCCCCCGACTCCTGGTGATGGGAATGAATCATGCTCGTTTGGTGTACTGGACAATGGGACGCGATCATTAATTTCTTGTCAAAGGATTCTGTCCGGTGGTGCCTGATATCTCGCTCGAGTGGCATAGAAGCCGTAGGGAAATAATGTTGTACTACTGTGCTTTGACGGTCAATGCTGACCCTGTCTGAGCCCTGCAAGATCCTTGAACTAGCTGTACGCTACACAAGATTGACAAATCTCCGTCGTTGCTGATAGGATTTATCAGGAATCTGCGATGTGTGTCCAGTCCAGTCCTTGTATGCAGATACCTGGCTTGCTTAGGATCTGGAAACCGCACTCCTTTCTAGGGCGTAATTGAGTTGCGGTCGGTACATACTGTGTCCGCTCGAGTTATTCGGCAATGATGTATCAGGATTGCTGAGTAGTATTTCTTGATCGAGAGGGCGGATGTCAGGATATGTGTTGGCCTGGCCGATTCCGATTGCGTACGCGGCTCGCGATCCATAGTATTTGATGGTGGAAGCTGCTGTGCAGATGAAGTCAATTGATGAAGCAGACGGTGCGTACAACCTTCGTATCTTCTCAGCGTGCCGCGTCTTATCTTTGGTGCTATTGTAACAGGAAATCATTCGTGAAAGCGAGGGGAAGAGGCGGTTTCAGTAGCGGGTCCATCAGATTTTATTCCGCTTTGCCGCTCCTAGGAAGTATCCATTCCCTTGACGTTTGTGTATGCGGCATTGTATATGGCAGGTGCTTCACCGTTTCACTCATCAATAGCTCGGGACTTTGGTCATTGGATGTTGTGTAATCTCCATGGGAACTTCATCGCTTTCTATTCGACCCCGGTTGACACCATTCTCATTAACTCTTCGCCTCTGCTTCTGTTTCTGATTCTTGTTTCGCATATCAGACGCGCGACCAATACCTTCAATCTTCGCTTCCTTGATTGGAGTCTAGTCTCGTCGTGAAGTTTCCGCCGGGTTAGTATCAGTACGCGCTCACCTGAACGACCAAGGCCTGGAGCCGATCCCCAACCGTGGCCATTGTTCGCTGGATTTTGTCAATTTCGGCAAGGACACGATCTCGAGCGCCATTGTGTTTTCGCACCCTTCGACCTCTCATTCCACAATACCAAATACCAGTCTTGACGGTCCTTGAGCATACATTGTGAAAGACATCAGTGACCTTCCGCTGAATTCGCTGCCTTAGTCTCTTGCCCACATGGTCACATAGCATGTCGATATCTTGTCATCTTACTCGCGGACAATCGAAATATAGCCCCATGGAACCTCCAGAAAACGTCTTTGCTGATGGTGTAACCATCAGCATTTGTGTCACTGCTGCTTTTCTGGACTCAGTGTCGATGCCTCGAAAATTGGGAAGGTCTTGCGGATATTCCTCAGCATGGGATATCCTTGAGCGTCCAGCTTTGGACCAGGCCTAAGACCCTCCCAAATCTCTACCATGCTTAGCAGGGCTATATCTGGTACATAACTTGTAGCACAGTCAGCGATGTTACCGGTTTTCATCCCAGTCAGCCGCCTTGATCGTCATCAGCCTTAGCTTGTAGGAACTGTCAAATGTCTCACCCCGCTCTGAAGCTGGCAACATCATTTGGCGCTACACCTGAATCATGCGCTGATCCTGCGGTAGACTTACTGCTATCTTAACGGAATTGACTGCCTGATAGCGAAATTACATATGCCATGGGATCGCTCATTTATTTGGTTGTGTTGTGCTGTACGGCAAGCCGCGACGTACTCTGTCAAAGTTCAGCTGAAAATCATGGAAAACCCTCACACATGCTCAAAAAATCATAAAGAAGAGTGGTAAAAGACTGAAATGCCCGTTCTTCTTGTCAGACAGCGGCAAGAGAAATCGGAATTACTCGCGTAATTGCTATCGAACAGCTGTGATTCAACAGCATCGCCCTGACACTCGCCTCAGTTGTTCAGTATCAAGGGTTCCTATTGGCGTGCGTTTCCATTCAGGCGTCTATCTCACGTTACACGAAGTCGCTAGAAATTTCATCACCTCCACTCTCTGTTTAGGCACTCGACTGACCTTCTTGCGAGCCTTCGCCTTGTTTTCACCATCCATCCACTCCATTCGCCTTTAGTAACTCTCTGTTTCGACTGCATTCTTTCCGAAACACCAGATATCGGAAGGCTTGAACCCGGCATAAAGCTCTATTTGCGGCATACATCTCAGCATCAAGGCAAATTCTGAGGGAACAATCACGGTCCAATTGGCACGCCTTTCGAGAAGACCGCTAAGTCTGATACTGGGGGATATGCGCTGAAGGGCAGGGGGTTGTACGCACAATGAAGCGGAAGGGAAGCCGGATTGTCTGTATTTGGAATGTGGGTCCTGTCGTTTCAGGGCGTTCAAGGCGTCAGTCCTATCGACGTTGATCAAGAATAGGATATTCTACCATGAAAATGGCTGTCTCCGCTATGTGTAACCTTCTCAAACCGCATGATCGCCGAATGCAGACCTTACCTTTTAACAGTGGAGCAACGGTGACTACAGGTATGCTATGTCTCTTCGCCTGCTAGATTAGTATGGAAACGTCAGTGTAACCACGTAAAAGAACAAAAATTCAAGCATTTCAATCACTGTAGCAAGCTGGGACTGAGGTCATCGAGATTCCATTCATTCAATAAATATGCCGATCTAAAATGCTTGCCGGTAAGGGATGTTGGTTCGCATGCCATCTTGAAGTTGAATTTCATTTACCTTCGTCCATCGCTCGCTCCATTTTCTACTATAGTCGCAATCGCAGGCCTTTACAAATGAAAATCCGCCCCTCTGGTGTCTCCAATCCATGGGATTACTAGGATCTCAAGTGCGCCATCCCGGAATTGGAGACACCAGTACCACCTTCCATGGTTCAGCGCTGACCATGCGGTACTGGGCGATTGTAGATGTCCCTCCTAACGTCACTCACATAGGAGCGGTTTTCTTCGTGTCGTTTACATGCGAAGCTCGCATCTCCATGTTGGGTGTAGGCTTCTTCTGCGTGCATGTGGTGCTGATGTTGCTGTCGGCGACTATGATAGCCAACCGGGAACTGTTTAAGGAACTTCTCTCGACCTGTGGCCATGTTGTAGGTGGTGTCCTCCCACCTTGCAGCGTGAGGAGCCAGGCGCGCGTGCTGGTCTGGACGGAGACCGTTACTGGCTGCCCTGTAATACTCTATTTCCGCTTCGGTCATTCCTGCAAATTCAGCTCCCTCAACACCATGGTCTCGGTCATAGCGTCCTTTTGCTTCATTTGAGGCGTCGGTACTGCTTTATAGCCAAGATGAGCCGCCTCTCTAGCACTATCTTTGGGAAAATGAGGGTTTACTGATCCTGGGTGACTTCCATCGGGTCCCAGACCCTCTTCGATGCCGTAGGCTCGGGCGTGGGCTCTAGTAAATTCTGCTTCTGTCCCTGGGTATCTAGGTGTATCCCGATAGAAAGTCTCAAGGTTGCGTTCACGACCAGCCTGACGGGCTTTGGCTCCCCGAGAGCTACCTTGCACCGTGAAACCGTCGTCGTCCATTATTGGAGAGGTTTTCTGATTGAATTGAACTGAATTGGTGAACAGGATTGGTGAACAAGATTGAAGATGTGTTTATGCTATATGCTGATATGGGTTTTTCTAACGGAAGGAAAGTGGAGAATGCGTTGTTTGTAAAGGAAGGAGAGTATTGAGATTTGGTGTTATGTAGGTGTGGGGACTTGCAGATACAGTCGGTGATTTGCAGTGTGTTGTTGCATATCACAAGAGTTTCTATACAGTGAGAGGCCAAGGGTTTATGTAGATAGCCACGGGAACAATGTATACTCTAACTTATTCATTTCATGCATCCGTGCACCCGCTGTGCTTCACTCAGATCTATCCTCTCTGTTGCCTTCTCAACCATCACTTCATTCCGGGAAAATGAATGATGTTTCCGCACATTTGAGGCACGCGAAATCATGATGAAAGGGTCAGATTTTGCCCTGCCGCAATACAATTGGTGCGACCTCACTGTGCCTACCCGGATGCATGATCTCCATTAATATTGCCTTCTCGTGTTGCTGAGCATAGCCATGCAAGAACCCTTCCCAACCATAGCATTGCAAATTGCCGATCATTTCCTTCGCCTCCGATCACTAACTTTGTTGTGATTCACGTTGAAAAGGCCCCTTGTGTTGACGAGAATGTGCGAGTGAAGGTGACACAAAGGACAACACGTCAAAGCGTTCTCATCACCTTTGCTGAAGAGTGGCCTATAATTTGCCACTGCCAAGTGTCTTGGCACGATAACACTCGAACGTTTCGTACTTTATTCAAATAAGTATCCTTGTCCACTTCTTGTCAACTCCGACCTCTGCACTTCACTCCACCTCACCTCTCACAAGTCTTCCTGCACAGAGTCACAGGCATGTCGGGTGTCAACCCTTCTCCCATCATGTCGCACGATTGCACGCTGGAGAATCTCGGACCAGAGCTCCAGCGAGCTATCATGTTGGAGGTCACTTCACCCAGCCAACTCTTCAACCTGATCAAATCGTCGCCTCGACTTTTTCATGTCTTTCTTCTCAACAAAGCGTTCATTCTCTCAACCATAGCACGCCGCCAATTTCACCCTGCTGTGCTTTCGGAAGCTCTCACATTGGTAAATTTGTTACAGTCCGAGCAACTACGTTCACGAGAAACTGCTATGCAATTCTGCACTGATTCGAGCGAGCTGCGCGACTCGCAGACAACATTTGATCCCGCAAGCGAGGCTGTAGCGCTTTGCAAGCTCGCTAGCAATCTCAAATTCTTCATCGAAGATTATACGCGAAATACTTTACCCATCATGGAATGGCTGGGTAAGGCGCCAAACCAGGTTCACGGACAGTATTTGACGCCAGAATACTGGCCAGAGAAGCCCGTCTTGTATTCAGATCTCTCAATGACCGAGATTGGAAGGCTTCAGAGAGCGTTCTGCCGCTTCGAGATCTATAGGAAGCTCTTCGCACGATGCCTCCCAGAGCTAGATCATGACAGTCAAGAATGCGCTCGGCGCGCTGCTGTGAGCTTCGGTGAGCAAGCTAGCCTGTACCTCGGAAAATTCCCAGATTACCAGGTGGCCGAAATAAATTGCATTCGCGACTACCTTGTGCGAAGACTCCGTGGTGTCTGCACCCAAGTGGAGGACGAGATTGCCAAGACCCTGTCGCCAGAGACTCTGGTTTTCGACGAAGATAGCGATGCCGAGACCGATCAATGGGACTCCGGCCTCTTCCTATTCACCGAAGACGGCAAAGCTAGACAGCGTGATCACTTTGAGCATCTCATATCCCTTGGATTACTTTACATCCGTCAAATATTTGAGTCGACTGGCGAAGAGAGAAGGACTCTATTCATTCGAGACAATCGCTCCTATCTCATACAGCATTTACTGGCTAGAGACTTCCTCACACGGGCTCTTGAAAGCTTAGGCCGCAATCCTGCTTGGGTAGACTTTCGATCATCTGGGGAAACCGAGTGGCCTTGCTCGCTAGAAACCATACCAGCGACCGAGCTGGACATTCCAGCAGCTTGGTCATGGGCTCACACTTTCGGACCACCAATCGAGCTCAGTGATATTTACTGTAAAGGGCTGAGAGATTGGGGTTATGTTTTCTGGGATCACGACAGAATCCGGAACTCTGGTATCCTGCAACAAACAAGCCATGACGTTCAGCAAAGCAAGTTCAACGAATACGAAGCTTCAAAGGGGCCTAGTGTTCAACAACGTTTGCTGAAACCACTCTCGATCTGGTATCTCGGAATGAAAGTCCGGGAATCTTCGCCTGAACCATCGGAAGAAACAATTGATGGCTCGCCGCTCATCATACCAGAAAGCGCCCCAAGTCTTAAGTCCGAGCCTTCGGCTTGCCTTGAGCCCAAGACTTCGCCGAACCCGCAGGATCATTATAGTTGCAAATGTATGTAATGGGAGCACGAAAGATATATGCTCATCGTGTTGAGTACCATCGACTCCATAATGCGTTGCACTTGTGGTGCACAATCGAAGGTGCTCGATGGAAGGGTTTTTCGGGGACAGGCCGTGATTGCACCTGAATGGCAATTGCATGCTTGTCGGTATTGGAGGTAGAGGAAGCTTCAGAGAGGAAGTCTGAAGTGATGGACATACCCGGATTGAGGTTGAGACATCGTATAATATACGTACATGTACACGGTCCTTGCCTCCACCGTCGCATTCAAAGCTTACAAGCAATCACAGACGTAGTCCAGCAAGTAACTTATCGATTGCACAAACCAGAACTTGTTTTGAACACTGACAACTTGTTTTGAACACTCACCATGTTCCATCAATCACCATCGTCTCCGAACATCATTGAGTGAAACTGCATTGCATAAGCATTCTCCCCTCTCGATCATACGTGCTATCAAAGAACACCTCAACCCACTTTGCAGAATTGATCCACAAGCCTGCAACAGTGAAATTCATCTTTTTCATCTTTCTATCTTTTCCTTCCTTTCCTGTAACGGTGCCATCAATTGCGGACGCGTCGGTATCATGTCTGCCATTAAGTGGCACTTTCTCATGTCCCAACGCTCAACCAGACAGATCTTCGAAACGATTCGGGTGGCCAACCTGATCAGCCATCCCACAACCGCTCCGACAGCCTGATCGCCAGGAAGAGCATCCACAATGCAGTTGTTCATCAAAACCCCCTGCAGAGATTGCCCAAACGACGTCCGCCAGGGTCCTTCCAGTCTAGTGACGTAACTGATGTTTTCCTCCGTGGGTAATGAAAGGCGCAAGTAATAGCGAAATGCGCCACTTTCATGAATTTCAATTCGGTATCATGCATCGTCTCGGTATCTGTATGGTTATGGTATTCTGTAGGAGATTCGACGAGCGAGAAACACCATCGTAAATCAAGCCAACATCCACAAATTGCCCCATCTGGAACACCCTACGATATCAGCAACGGCGATGTCTTGGTAGTCATGCGAATACCTTGGCGGGTCTGATTCGCTCGATAAACCCCGTCCTGGGCATAATCACCATAGCATTGATAGGAGCTATCACCAGCTGGAAACCCGATCGCGTCTTGGGATGTCAAATGCATGTTGAATTTCGGTCAATTCTTCTCTCGTCTTTCCTTGCAATATCTTACAGGGTCATTACCACAAGCATCCCATACCCATGATCTCAATCATACCTCAACCTTAGTTTCCCTCTCTCCATCGAAATCGCAACCAGCCTCGTCACCCAAATTACGATTCAAGAAAGCTAGGAGAGGAGATGGCGATACCATGCGGCAGGTTCGAATAGAAGAGAAAAGCAATGGCATTTGATGTATCATGCTTCGTTATGCTGTTGACGTATCAGCGTTTCAATTCGGGAAGGTATTGGCGCACTGTTGTATGTATCCCCAGTGACATTTTCAAGCTCATTTGGAGCATTATCACGCCTTGTTGTAACGATCCGTCCCACATTGCTGTCTCTTTGCCACCGATTACGAAGATACTGGAAGATGGAGCGGAAAACCAATTTCAGTCCCGCTCTGCTAATGATCAGTTCTGGAAATGCAACGCAATGCAAGATCGCACGGACAAAGGCGCTGGTGCAGAATGGGAATTCCGAGCGAGCTAGAGACCGTATGAACCTGATACTATGAGAAAAGGTAGGATTTGTGATATCGTTATCTGATATTAATTTACTACTATGGGGGTTACTAAGAAGTAGGAAGAATAGGGGCATTTCTGTTATGGATTATTCGGACGTATCGTCACAAATCAGGTAATTACTTACCGGGCGGAGACGGAAGCCTTCCGCAGGCCTAATATTAGCCTAGCAAGAGACTTCTTCTCTGCTAACCAATCAATCAATCCATGAGACTATCAGTCAGAGTACCGTTCCTTAACAATTTCCCTCCCTAAATATATGCTTCTAACGCTAGTCTATTTACCCCTTATTAGCTCTAGAGAATATATACGTAGCGCCCCCGCGAAGTAGTATTAATAGTCTTCCTAATTTAGGCCTTTTATAAATAAGATATCTTAACTCCTACTTAATATCTTTACCGTAGGAACCCTATTATAGAGCTCTATAGCTCTTAGAAGTAGATAATCTACCCCTATTAGGGCGTACTAGGCCTAATATCTAACCCTAAGCTCTAACTCTTAATAACTAGTATAGACGCCGTAGTATAATATTCTTTAACTTAATAGTACGTTATATACTAGGCTTCTCGTAGGTAATTATAGGAAGGTATTATTACCGGTAAAATCGTAGATCGCTGAGGCGTATAGTACGATGTAGCTATAGGCTATAAAGGAGTAACCCCCCCGGATTAGACTAACCGCGTCGGGTTAGTACTTCGAACTCGAGTCAGGTTCCTAACTTAACTCTTAGCGAGTTAATACTAAATTCCTAGCCTGAGTATTCGGGTTAGTACTAATAGTTAGTACTAAGTATTCGAGTTAATACTAAGGGGTAGTACTAAGTATTAGTACTAAAGTATTAACCCGACTCGCTAAGATATTAGTTCTACTATATTATTTTACTAAGACTATTATATTAGGAATATTTTTTATTTATATTAATATTTTATATTATATATATAACTTACTAATAGACTACTAAGCATTTTTATTATTACTAACTAGGTAATTCTTAATAGTAAATAAGGTAATATAAAAAGGTAATAGCTAATTAGCTATTCCTATAGAAATAATAACTATAATATTACTAATATTTTCTATTTATAGTAGTATTCCTTACTATATATAGGATTTACTACTATATTACTAGTAGTTATTATTATTATTATTACCTAGATAATACCCCTAAGTAATAAGGTAATATAAAAAGGTAATATATATACCTAGGGAATTAAGGGGGGTATTAAATTTCTAATTAAAAAAAATTCTATTTTTAGTATAGGGGTAATTCTAGAAAAAGTTTAGTGTCCCTTACTATTTTATCAGGGGCTTGGCGTCTTGGCGATACCTTGGCGAGTCGGGTCGGTCCAACCCGACTCGCCAAGGTACCGAGGGCTTTTCGGGTCGGTACCGGAAACCGGTACCGAGTATTCGGGTCGGTACCGGGAGGTGGTACCGAGTATTCGGGTCGGTACCAATCCATGGTACCGAAACCCGACTCGACGGTCAGTCTACCCTGGATAGCGTAGTATAAATGGTTTTTAAATACTAAAAAGACTGTAACTTTGTCGTTAATCGCACCGGTCGCTAGAAAAGGTACGATTTGTGATATCGTTATCTGATATTAATTTGCTACTATGGGGGTTGCTAAGGAGTAGGAAGAATAGGGGCATTTCCCTCCCTAAATACATGCTTCCAACGCTAGTCCATTTACCCCTCATCACTATGGATCCATTGAGGAGGAGCAGAAATAATGTACGATAGATGTATTGATGGCTGTCTGGGTGGCAATTCTTCGTGATTTTATTACGATCATTGGACTCAATACGAGCTTTGGTGCCCTCCGTGAATATCAAGTAGTAACAGTAAGTCGGCAATTGCCAAGCGTTTTTTGCCAGTGGGCCTTATGAAATTGATAACTCGAACACCTTGGTCTCTTCAGCCGCCGTAGAACTGTACTGCTTGCAACAGACGCTCGAATGACTTTTATGTCCAAGTAATCAAAACAGCTATTTGCAGGCTTTCATACTAGCCCCTACCAACAAGGAACACGTTCACAATGCACCACACTTTGCAATCTTGACATCCTCGCTGGGCGTTCCGCTTGAGGATCCGGTCGCTTCGATCGCCTTTACGAACTCTTGTCCTTCGATGACGGCGCCGAATACGGTGTGTTTTCCATCGAGGTGGGGAGTGGGAACGGTGGTGATGAAGAATTGTGATCCATTACTGTATAGGTAGGATCATGTAAACATAGATTATGGCGCTTCGAACGGAGAAGGGAGGGGGCGGAACATACGTATTAGGACCAGAATTCGCCATTGACAGTAGGTATGGCTGGTTATGTTTGCGTGCAAAGTTCTCGTCATTGAATTTGGTGCCATAGATTGACTTGCCACCTGTGCCCTGTAGTCGCACACGTGTAAGCCACAGCTCTTGAAGGACTATGGGCCATTTTTCAAGGCAATGAAGGTCAAGGCGGGCGAGAGGTCTTTGCTTACATTGCCAGCGGTAAAGTCACCACCCTGAAGCATGAAGCCCGGTATTATTCGATGGAACTTTGAGCCTTCGTAACCATACCCCTTTTCGCCAGTACAAAGAGCACGGAAATTTGCAGCGGTTTTGGGTACAACGCTATCGTAGAGCTCGAAGACTACTCTAGCAGGCGGGCCTATGGCGGTTACCACCCTCCATCACAAGGTCCGGGTTCTAAGAGGCCTTACCATCATTCACCGTCAGATCAAAGTACACCTTGTTGGAGTGTGAGGTTGAGGTCGTACTTGGGGTCGTCGCTGCTGCCGTCCCTGCGGGGGCTGCGGGTGGTGTATTGTATGATGACTGTACAGGTTGGGAACTGCCTGATCGATGGTTAGAGACCAGCCAAGGACATTTCATAGGCTCTGATATATAGTAGCTGGATATTTAGGAGGAAGTACTTGATGGGCTGCTGCTGCTAGCTTGGGTGCTGGCTTGGGTGCTGTCTTTGTTCAGCTTGCCCTTCAGCTTGTTTAACAAACCCATGTTTGCGTTAGAGAGCTCAGAGAACTCGATATCGAATAGGAAGATGTAACACGCCGGAGAGGGGCTTTATAGGGATGGGATTGTGGATGTTGTAGATCGGAGTGATGATGCAAAAACAGGGAAACTGCATGACAGGGATCATCCGCTAAGCCTAACTTGTGGCGAGGCTAGCGTGCATGACAGGGCTGGAGGCTAAGCCGCGTCTGGATTAGCGGAGTTCCATAGCGCCATGTGTAACTTCGAACAAAATCACTAGCAAAACATTGACATCCTTTCTAGCCCTCGCGTTGTGCAATGAGCTGTCAAGTCACTGGAACGTGGAAAAGGTGTTGAGGTTACCTTGACACTACAATGACTATTATACACCATGACGAGAGTGCGCCTTCGTCCATGTCGATAGACACTCCGACATCGTCTCTTGCGCCGAGCGTCATTCTTGATAGCAATCGTCCTGAGACGTCACTACCGCTCGCTATTCGTAAGAACGGTAGGTGATCAACTCCTCGCTGCAACTTAATGACTAATCGGCCCCTCCTCTAGTACGTGATCGTTGGCATAATCAGCAGCCTGGCTTGGAAGCTAAACTGTCATCCATTCTCGGATGCCCCTGGGTTACAGACATAGATACTGCCTCTCTATATACCCTTGCAGAAGAGCGATATGCGAAAGAAAACCCTGGTGTCATCTTCACCGAGTATGTAATGACATGATATATGCTGCCTGAATTTGAGACTTGGAGTTGACATACGTTATACAGGTACATCTCTGAAGCCATCAACCGCATCGAAGAATTTTTGGAAAAGTACGGGGACGATGGCAAACTAGAGCTCAACAAGCTGGCCTCTTCATACACTATGAAACTTGAGCAGACGCTGGACCCCGAGATCGAGTTCACTGGATGCGAGATCTCCCACGGTTGTCTCATTCTACTTTTCTCGAAAGGCAATATCGGTGTGGATGTGTATCGCGCAGCCGAAGACCTCGCCGACGCTGTGAACAAAGCCAGCCTAGCGATCACCATTGAGTCCGCTGGTACTCTTAGCTTTCTCGCCAAGCAGTCCGTGAAAATGGATTATTCTGATGAGAAAGTCGCCTCACTTACGAACCGCATCGCAGCCATCCTCTCCATAGATGGAATCAAATTGGTACCAAACTTCGCAGAAAACTATGCAAAACTCGCCGCCTACAAGCCCACCAATTACGACTTCCCACGCAACTGGCAAGACACCTTCGGCGCTTGTACCCTCGAATACTTTGAGTGTTTCGCCAATTCTCTCGAGGAGCTTGGCTTTCAAAGTGATGAACTCTTGCAAGAAGGCTTTAAAGAAGGAGTTTATAAGAATCAGGTCGTACTGAGAGTCGTCGATCGACTGATGAATGATGATTGCAATGAATGCATGATTGCAGATGGCGTTCTCTACTTGCTGACCGTACCGCAGTATTGGTCAAATGACCCAGCCTACGTTGCGAAGAAATTGGTTGATATACTCTAACGCGGCTCGGCTGTAAATATCTCTGCCTTTAAGATGGGACGCGCGTACAGCTAGTCAAGGAACCCAAAACGTCAAGCACGATTGAAGTCTCGTTATCTACAATGGGAACTGCGGTAGTTTGTTTCTAACGCCGGCGTTCGCAGTGATCGGAACGCTTCCAGCGAACGCTGGCAGTGTACGTGATCTTCTCGCGTAGCTGCATATTTCTCCCGTCTCCTATCGGATGCACAATACTGCGAGTCAAGTCGGACGAGGAAGAGTCGTGAGACAGTGTCTGCCACCGGACCGACCAAATTTGCGGGTCGCGGTTGACAACGCGGCACAGGTATCCCATATCCTGGCAGGGCACTCCTTTCAGGGGTTTTTACCGAGGAACAGCCGAGACGAGTGCCCGCGCTGCCAGGCACGCCAGGATATGGAATACCTATGATCACCTTTGTGCCGAGCCACCTTTCTTTTGAGAAACGATAGTCGCAGAAGGAAGAGAGACAAAACTGCCACACAAACGTCTCGCGCCCAGTAGAAGTGAACTTGGAAGGCTTTCTTGGTCCATAACAATATCTGATCATATAAAGGCGAGTAATAAGAACATGATTCTGGGTAGCTGTTTGATCAATTCATCATAGAGCCATCAACAGGATCAAGCCACCAAAGCCATGCACGCTGCTCCTACTCCTGATCTGGCTCCATCCTCGGCTACTATACCGGCAGTATCCTGCCCCTGATCCAGATTCACCCTCGGCTTCTTGGTAGGCCGGGCAATCGATTGCAGGGACGGAAGGCGCAAAAATGAGATTCCGCGCTGGAAGAGAATAGTAAGAAGAAGGGCGAGCATAGGCAAATGGCAAAGGGTGAAGCTGTGTTAGATACTGGAGGATGGAACCACTTTTGTGATCTGGTAGCTTGCGCTTGTTATAGAGCGAGCCAAGACGTCGAAGCAGTGTCTGCGCATTCTCTCTGTGGCTGCTCAAAGGGAAATTATTGAGATGAACCTCGATGAGATGCTAGAGAGCAGGCAAAACCTAAATATGGTTGGTTACAGTAAAGTGAACTGTATTTGACGACCTCACAATCAATCAGGAGGCCAGTGTATTGTCAACAGAGCCGAGGCTGCTCATGTCTCGGAATTTAGAACCCAGACTATCACTGTCGATGAGAGAGAGTCCTGATGCCAAGATGCCAAGCCTCTAGAACTAGCCATTCCAGGTGCTAGCAGGTGAAGCCATCGAAGCTCTTACTATGATTCTCTTCTCATCATGGATCCCCTTTCACCACACCGTGCAGCTGATGAGATGGGATCGCTGTCGCGTTGTATGATAAGCATGTACTGACTACACCCATCCCTTGCCAGCCTTGGCGGGGCTATCGATAGAATACCCGAGCAGGCCAACAGCTACCATACGTGTCTCACCATTTCCTAGACGGTAACAGCACGAACAACACTGGCCTAGCCAACGCAATAACATCACCCGTTCGCCTCCAAGCCTGACATTCTTGCCTGCACTATAGAGCAGTGAATGCTCACTGCTCGCTTGGATCTGGGTGCTCGAGGCGGTGACGGCAACGGGTCCGGACGCGAAAGAGAAGGATGCACCATATCTGGGTTATAGAACGGAGATCGAGCACTCGTACCTGTGAGAGGCTAGCGGGGTCAGGTCGAGTCTGGCAGATCTCCACTAGTTGGTGGGCATGGGGCAGCGCCGCTCATGGTTGGCGAGTGGCTGTCTCACGCAGCGTGCCTTCACGACGCTGCATCCAGATTCAGGACTGTCCGAGTTGATTGCAACATAAATAGCAACAAGTCTACAACATTGAAATCATCTCAATTCTATCGCTATAAATACCGAGCTGATGCAGTCTAGGATGGATCTTGTTACACCAGTCAGACACACGGTCCTTGCAGAGCCATCATCACGCTGTCTGGATTTGCCCAGATCCCTCTGCACTCGAGCCTGTTACGCGATCGAGTTGAATTGAAGCAACTGTACTACCGCCCTTGATAATGTCTTCAGCCATGGTCTCCCATCTGTCTTCTATAGCACAGAGCAAAAGCATGCGCATTACCCCCTCGTGGAGTTCCTGGATCGTGAATGCCCGTATTGCGGCATCAGGGTGCGTTCTGAACTGGACTGTACAGTCGCCAGATTTGATGATGTTTGAAGGAACTCCCTAAGGGAGCACGGGTATTCAGCATAAGCTCGCCCGTATAAGTGGAAAATGGATGCGAAGGGTTCGGGGAAGTCCTTACCGGCGGTAGGATTGTTGTCACAACTAAGTCTGTCGACAAATTGAAAAGCTGGAGCAGAAAACTAGTCAAAAGATGGAGCACGGTCCTGTTCCTTACTTTTGTGGCTGTGAAGATCAAATGTACATCGATATCATCTGCTCCAACATTGACACTTCCACCAACCTCGCATGCTGTACCAGCCACACATGTGGTCGAAGAGATGTTGAGCCCGGTGGAATTCAATCCAGGCTCCAAAGTGGTAATCGATAATCTGTTCACGTCCATGGTTCCAATCAGAAGCGACTGAGGATTTTCCATTAAGTTGCATTTCAACTGCCCCGGCCACCCACTATCTCTAGCCTTAGAGATGACCCATCGCACCAATATGGCGAGGTAGACAGCCATCTTCTCTCGATTAAGGAGGATCTGGGTCCTTGGGAACGGCACTATCGCGATTTCGATGCTATAGAAGGGTAGGTTTCGAACGTGCCAGGGTTCCCGCAATATTGGATTGTCGGTGCTCTTCCAGAGCCCGGACAGCTCCGTTAGCAAGCTGTACATTAACTGACCGCGCTTGAAAGGTGCTCCAGCATCTGTCCCACATTGGATCTTCAGGTCCTGGTGAAGGCTGGGTATAACGGGGAGACCCAGGGCAGGCTCTGTACTATTGAAGAGAGTAGAGGTATTCAGAAGAGCTAGAGCTCTACCCATACTAGTAAGCCAGAGTTCGGGGAATAGTGGGTTCAAAACGAAGAAGACAGACCGTGACTGAGGAAATATGGCTACAAATCCATTGGGTGATGCTGATGAGATATCGTATATGCCCCCAGGCAGTGTCAGCGCATCGCAGTAGCTCCAGAGGACAAGAAATGCAAGTATGAGAACCCTCATTCTATTCTATTCTAACATTCGAATTTCTTTGGCTAAGGTTTGCGATCAGAGCCACATATCATGGATGACAACACAGAGCTTCCACATTGTATATGCTAACGGGCAGGTGGCCAGGTATACCACCGCATAAGTATCAGAATACGCGACAGCTTCGGCGAACCGTCAATGTGTCACAATATATTTTCCCGGTAAATGCATACGCGCGCACGCGACCAGGAGCGCAAGAAACCAAGTAGCGGAATGAAATGGCCCCTCCCGTTCACCTAAGTTTTGTTCTCTGGCACTCTGACCGTGCTTCTGCGCTAACAGTGTGAAATATTTCCGAGAGAAACTGCCTCACTTCAAATATTGGTCGTTGTTCATGGTTGATATTGAGACTCGAAGTATAACGAACAAGGCTCTACCCTCGAGCGGTCGACTGTTGCTTAGCTCGCACCGGCCCAAATATATCCGTACCGGACGGTTGAGATCCTTGCCGCTGAGTTCCCTGATCGAGGCCCACATTGTGGCAGCCCGAAGAGCGGTCGTTGGCAGAGTGGATGCGGACCGAACCAAGTCTAGTTATTCGCTAAGACAACTTATTGATCAAGATGGTACCATCTGCTGACAAGATCTGTCGAGATTTGGTGGAGGTAATGTCCACGCCGGCATTGGTCTCATTGTGGCTTCCTGTACCCAACCCATTTACCATATTGCATGAAGCGATGAGACTGATGAGTCCAAACGTCCGAAGATGATTGAGCACCTACCGACCAATCAGTCTGTACTCTCGCACTTCGCCGACTGTCAGGTTTGAAAGCAGTGGTTAAAAAAGCCCTCCCGCGCAGTCGTAGTGCCGGTATAGTTGCACAAATGCAGATGCCTTCCTCGGATCTAAGCGAGTCATCTCCATTGTCGTATTGCTGCGTTATGCCAAGGGTGAAGACGTTGCCAACATTCACGAAGTCACGGACAAGCCACGAGCATCATTGACGCGCAACATGACAGGAACGAATATGGCGTGGATTCCCAAGAACGATTGCCACTGAGCACCCACTACCGCAACTCGCAACGACCTAGTGTTAGGCGAGGCAAAGTCAGAACTACTCACTTGACAGTCCATAGCCTCACGTTCCTCGATACCTCGCATTCGTCATGCATTGTCGAACAGGCAACAGGCTGACTCGAATACGTCGTCAAAAAGTGTCATCTTGCCACGAAACACAAGGAAGTCTGGTTCAACGAAGGCAGGGAGGACTCTCCCAGAGCGGGATACAAAGTGCGAGGGAGCAGCAACCGTCAATGCATACCCGCATATCTCACGCAGACAGTTTGACCTGACTAAGAAACAAAGGGGAAAATGGCTTAGCTGTATATGCAGAGGCAAATGTTGAATACACAAAATCTTCCTGATGCCATGGAGGACTCCGCTATCGCTGCTCTGACTGGCAGCTATACAAACGGCGATCTCTCTGTATCGCACATTAGTCACTTCCAGTCATTGGGGATGACATTGGCCAGTAAGATGAAGTGATGGTTGATTTAGCATAGCTTTCAACTCCATTCCGTCAAGGATTTACGCTTCATGGATAGGGGTACAATAACAACAACGACAATATTTATAGAATAGGGCTGACTTGCGTATTCGTATCCATCTCGCCAACCTCCGAGTCCACATACATCTCCCTACCTGCCATATCTTCCTCCGAGGCAGTACACCTCCTATCCTGACAAACCGATACCCTATCTACACTGCCACCTCTGATGAAGCAACCCACAACCCACAATCTCCACTCCCATTCCACTCATGTCCCTTCGCCTCGTCACACGTGTTCGTAGCCGATATCACGTAGAATACGTAGCGAATATAAGGAGCGAGAGGGTTGCGGATCTCAGTTGATAAGTCCTGGTATGACGGCGGTGTTCGCCTACAAACACTGTGCGTACGCGTCATAGTACTCTTCGCGCCAAAGAACCGCATTGGTTTTAGCTTGTAGGCAGCAGTATTACAATTTGTGACGTTGTTTTGCGTAGTATGGGTCTTGTGCTTCACTAATCGGACATTACCGTTTTGGAAAGTGGTTTAGGGGCTAAAGCCATTCGTATGGTCACTTACGCGTCCATTCAGCCTCTGTCAATATTGATGCATGTCAAGCTCACAATGCTATTTTTGCCATCTCGCAACATGAAGTCGCAGAGTATGGACACTGTACTCGCATTGGGGATGTTCGAGGCATATCGCAAGGCACTGTCGTCCACCGCGGTTGTTGTACGACCCTGCGCTCGCGGTGGAGGATACACCATGGTATGAAGATGATGACTAGACTGACTAGCAAACATTCAACTCAAAACCCTTATCATGCAACATCTATATAAACAAGCCAATACTCTCTCAAAATGTACGCATCCGTCGCAACAACATCCAGAAGTAGCAGACTATCCAACGCCGCGTCCAAAACCTTTGCCCTCCTCACTGGCCATAAAGCAATCCACCCCTTAGCCCTCGACGCAGCTTATAACCAAGCAAGCATGGGTCCTCCATATTCAATCACAGACCGCAAAGAAGATCCCCCCAGACCCCAAGGTGCATCTACTCCAAACACTGCCACGGATCAATCCGAGGTTCAAATTTCTGGCAAAGATCGCCAACCAGATCCTCAAGCCAAGCATTCTTCAACTCGCTCCACTCCGTCGTCCGCTAAGCTCCAGGGAGTGGACACATCTCCCGCCAACGATTCCGGTATCGCACCCGAGAAGCTTCCTCAAGAGAACGAGGCAAAATCCCCAGATCCTGTCCAGGAGACCGGCTCTAGCGCCGACATGACCAGCAGTGGGGACGTGACTCATGTTAGTAAGGAGTCCGAGACTGAGGGTGTCAAGGAGGTATCGCACAAGTGATAATTTTCCTCCGGACAGGAGCAGGGGCGTATATTGCGGTAGATATTGGGGAGGGTGTCATGACTCAGATTCTGCAGGCCCCGTCCTCGATGTAAGGTCGGAGTGATGATTGGAAGGGGTCGGACAAGGCAACGGAGGAGTCCTTGTCGATGTACGATTTGGCTGTCTCATGTGTATCGATAACGATTAGTAGGGTGGGTATCATAGATACACGTACACATAGCATGGCTTTCAGGGCGACGGATCTCCATCAAGGGACTTGTACCTCGTGAAGGCCGGGCGCTTCATGGTCTGATCCCCATTGGAGAAAGAGCTCGGGTAGACCATGAATGGGTTGTTCTATATCTGGTGTGACAGTGCCCCCTCCCTGCTCGGGTTCCACAACCAGCAGCATAAAGAATCGTGTTCCCCTCCAAGAATGTTACCCATACACAATCATCTATTCACAACCTGTCACAAGTCTCAACAACTTAACCAGAATGTGTACTCTACTTACCCTCCCCAACGAAACGCTGCTTCAAATCATTGCGGAGACATGCCCCGATGGTATCGAAGAGCTCGTTCTCTGCTGCAAGCGTCTGCACCAGCTGGCTCAAGAGTCGATGAAGCAGCACAAGGCGGACAGAAAACAGTACTGGGGCCGCTTCCTTACCTGGCCTAGGAACCTGGAATTGCGTTATGGTTTCGAACCTGCTCAGCCAATTTGCTTGTCCGAAATTTTGTTCAGGCCTCGCATAGCGTACTATGTCCAGCACCTCTGTGTCAGCCATAAGCAGCTGTCTGGGCCGCCTCGAGCTTCGCAACCACTTTACAGCCTGGCCATGACGACTCAGGACAGTGCCTGGCGAGACTTTTTCGCTAGATCCAGGTGCACTTACATATCAGACATGGACTCCGCACATTGGCAGGAGGCGCTTGATCGCGCCGATGTACAGACAGTCACGAGCTCATTATTAATGCTTCTGCCAAATCTCCGCACGTTTTACCTGACATTGTTCAATGACAGCTCCAAGATCTCCGGTGTTGTGAATAGCATTGTAAATGCTAGTCAGTCAGTGGATCGGATGCATGCGTCAGACACACCTCTCTCCAAATTGTGTTACCTTCGCGTAAGCCACGTAAATCGACTTGCAACTACTGGTTTGTGGGAGAGTTTCGCTATGCTGCCTTCGATGCGCTGTATGAGGCACGGCGACTTCATCAGAGAGGATTTTGAGCGCTGGCGTTCACAAGAGCCTGGAAGATCAGATATCAAAGAACTCTGTTTTGAATTCGGTGATCTCAGTATGGAAACCCTGACGAGACTATGCGGTCACACCAAGTCTCTGGAGACTTTTGTATACAATGACAAATACGCGAGATATGCCGAAGATAAAACCGAGGATGCCTGCAATCTTTCCGTCCTTGCCTCTCTGCTGCAAGCACACGCTGGACATAGTCTCAAGGAGTTATGCCTTACCATCCAGGAGCCTCGTTATTTTGTTGACCCGTATGTACGAAATTTTGTACAGAACTTTCCTGGCCCTCTGCGAGGATTTGACCGCCTGGAAAAGGTTGAGATCACATTCAATGCGCTATTATTGAACAATGCAGGCACCTTAGATGTACCTTACTTGGTGGACATTTTGCCCGCATCTCTCCGTGAGCTACATATCTGGGTCATAAATGAGTTTGGAAGCGTGGTAGAGCTGATAGTCAAAGCGTTTGCAGGAGTTGGGGAGTGGAAACAGACAAAGCTCCCGAGAATTGAGCTGGTTGTATTCCGCCGCCATATGTACGGAAACGAAATGACGGAACTGCCTCTTGACAACGATACGAAGCTCAAGTGCGAAAGTGGTGGAATCTCCGTAGAGGTAAGGGCTTGGTCTGTTTGGCGACATGAGCTCTATTAGCATAGATTAGATGGGCAAAGTCCTCAATATCAAAGACACTGAACGTCCCTAAATATTTGTCTTCGAAGAGGCCTGATCAGAAAATCTAGTATCGCCTTCGCACATCCACCGACCCTTTACGGACTTAATGATCAAACTGTTGTTGTAAAGATTTCCACTCTCGACTACCTATGCCTATTGTATAGCCCTAGTGCTTGGGGACACTGCAAAGTACTATGAGGACCAGGCCTAAAAAGACCAGCTGGACTCATCATACCGAGTGCTTCGAGCTGTAATGGTCTTGTCAGAGTATAGGGTCGAGGTACTGGCGGTGGCTTGATGTGCGTTTGGGAGGGAGGAAGCAGAAGGAGAAGAGGGAGGCCAAGATGGAAGATGGAATCCATGGGCAATCTTAGCCTGTTCTTCTAATATTCGAAGCGTTCTCTTGCGCGGCTCCCAATCAACCTGAAGGTTGGCGTCACTATTGTAACTAGAAGAATTGCCTTCAGTCCTCGATGGATTTCAATCTGCCAACGCTCCGTTAAGACCATTCTTCGTGGGATCGAAGAAAGTCTTGCAGTATCCCGAAGATTCTGCGTCGCTGGGGTGCAATGTGATCTTTTGGGGGAAAGGG
>JAABUY010000812.1_pt1 | contig 48561 bp, 45 predicted proteins | sample 5560271 | NCBI WGS metagenome assembly JAABUY01 (sample SAMN10711886, study PRJNA513374) | rock metagenome | isolation source: Antarctica rocks | place: Antarctica: Victoria Land, University Valley | reverse complement strand
CCCAGAGGTCTATCGCCTCGCTGAGGTCGCCGCGAGCATATCGAGCCGGGCGACCTTATACCCGTGAATACGCTGTACCCGCGTATATCTAGTTACTACATAACCACTACTGGGTATGGCCGTAACATTAATTTAGATAAGTTGTTAAATAAAAAGATCAACATTAATTAAATTAAAATAATGACATTTAAAGAAGTCAGAACCTTTCTGTGTGTTGAGATCTTAAAATAAAAAAGAAATGATAACAATAACAATTAAGATGTAAATGAGTTCTTAATTAAAATATTAAGAATTATGCTGATACTTATGATATTCTTTATAGACAAAAAAGATTCTATAATTAAATTTAACATTTCAACATCTGTTATCTATGCTGAAGTAGTGAGAGACTCAATCTAAAAAAAAATGTAAAAAAATGTTATTTATGTAAAGCTGACAGTCTTAACAGTAAATGAAACATGAAAAGAGACTGTGTCATTAAGAAGAATTAATATTATAATTAATAAATAAGTCTTTAAACTTAAGCTGAACATCAACAGATTCTTAAATAAGTTTAAGACAAGACTTGTAACAAAAGACTTTTCATAAATATATAATGTTAATTATGAAAATATCTTTATTCTTATTATTAAATTTAACACTCTGCAAGTCTTTCTGACTATCATTGCACTTAAAAATTTAGAATATCATCAAGTAAATGTCAATAATATCTTTATAGAATTCTTTCTGAAAAAAATAATTTATATAACATTTTTTTTTAAAATCAATATTGCATCTAATCATATTCTATGCATACTGCACAGTCTTTATGATCTTAAGTAAGTCACATAGAACTGATATAAACAATATATCATTAAACTACTTAAATTAAGTTTTCATTAAAGCAAAACTGATCTTTATCTTCTTCTTTACAGCATTAAAAGAATTATGCTGCTTCTTTATATAAACAATATTATTATAATTTCAGCAAATCTATTATACATTCTCTGATTTAAGCAAGCTCTTATAAACATATTTAAAGTTAAGAACTTAAGAAAGATACAGAAAATTCTCAGCATTTAAATTATATATAATTATAAAATGAGAACTCTGTGTCTAAATCAGACTCATTATGTAAATAAGATATTAAAGAATCTTTATATGTAATCTGATAAGCATAGAGTCATCAGCATTTCATTTAATGAATATAATGTTTTTTATTTTGTTAACTTAACTGATTAAAAAATAAATTAAAGACAGTATTAATAGACAATTAAAAGCTTAATGTATACAGCAATTCATATTTAATTAAACATTATCTTCAAATTGACTAAGTCAATATCTCAGCAATTCTGCAGAACATTATGAATACACATTTAAGAAATTATTGCAATATATAAGATTAATTATCAATCTTAACATTATGTACAGCTTTAATGAAAGTTAAGTAATGCTTAAATACTCTGACTTTAACTATATTTCAAATAAGTAAAATTGTTAGATATATAACTCATGATAGCTGTGCTATTAGTGTGGTGCCACCTTTTAACAGGTTATGAGCCCGGGTTAGTGCGTGATAACTTGTGTAAAATGGCGCCTAGGCCACCTCTGCCGGTGGTTCAAGTCCATGGTGAGGGAGTAAGTCCAAAAGGTCACGAGTTCGAACCGCTGTCTGTGCGCACCCTTTACACCTGCAGGTCAGTTGCGGGCCGATCGCGGGTTAGGGGGAGTGTTAGATATATAACCCACGATAGCTGTGCTATTAGTGTGGTGCCACCTTTTAACAAAAATTAGAAATCAATTTTAAAATGTATTTATATGTTTAAAGATGAATCAATGTTATAAATAAGTTAAAAATAAAAGTCTGTTGTTATTTCAATTATTAAGATTGAATAAATAATCATATCAATGTGCATAAAGACTGAGATCTGACTTAAATAGATATTAAGAAACATAAATATAAGTAAATATTTGAAGTCAATTCACACTGTATGAATATTTAAGAGAACAAAGCTCATTAAATATCTTTATTTATTCAGCTTAAAAAAGACAATTAAGTCATCTTAATCTTAATTAAAAACATATATATATATATGAATAATTAAAGCACATCAATGTCTTCTATTACAACATTTACAATCTATATAAGTGCAATCAGATTCAGATAAACTTTGTATTTAATTAAAAAATAATTATGAATGAGCTTATTAAGTCTCTGTCTAAACAGATCTTTAAGTGATTCATTGAATTTATAAAATTTATTATTAATAATTAATTAAATTTTTAAATGATTTGTTGAACTCTTAATGATGTGTTTAATTATTTAATGTTTATTGTCAGTAAAAGTCAATAGATGCAGTCTTACTGAGTAAGAATGTTGAGAAGTGATGTTTTAATTGCTTTTATAAAGTGAAGTAAAATTAATGTTAAAGATTAAGTAAAAACTCTATTTACATTAACTGCAGTCAACATTCTTTCTACTTCTTCTGTAACTTTCTTGATCAAGATATGCTCATAGACAACACAGTTTAAAAATTTTACTAGATGACATAGTATAGCATAAATATCTACTTTCTTTCAATATGTTTCATTCTTTCAGTCATTGATTCATTCTTTTGCTATTTGCTGACAAAGTCTTGTTTTACAGATAGCAATTAAATGTCAGATCTCTGTGATCTGTTTTTTCTCAGTATGTAAATCTCTGATCTGAACTACTGTCTTGATCATTCTGTTCATCTCTTCATTTTCTGATATCTTTATGTGCATCAGTATTCATCAGATTCATATCTGAATCTTCTGACTTCACAGATCATTCATTCTCTTCACTATGCACTGCAGTAAGTACTGATCTGACTGTGTACTCAGTTTGATGGCTAATCAAATTGCTGCTTGATTATCTGTGTATATGTTCATCACTCAGAGCTTCAGTTTCATCATTTTCACTGTGCTTGCTATGCTCATCGTCATGGCCAGGTCCTGTAGCTTTGTCGCATACACTGTGGATGTCTCATCTGTGCCCATGTACTGCCTTTCTCTTTCAAGGCTAGACGAGAAAATCCCCTCTAACCTCAACTTCTACTAGCTTGCGTTTCTAGCCCTCACAAGCTCGAAGACCATGTCCGAAGCCCACCGCATCCGCGCCCAACTTCGAACCGTGCCGAACACGAAATGGGGCTTTGTCATCTACCGGTGCACCTACGGCGACGACGAGAAATGGAAGGCTTTCATGCAGATCCTGAACGGACACACGTTCAATTCGCTAGCCTTCGAGCACGCGGACGACCTCAAGGCAAGCCTTGACTGGGCTGTCCAGGAAGACCCTTTGCTCAATGGTGCCAGCAAGGACGAAGTCAGGCGGTAAGCAAGCAACACACACAACACACACACACACACACACACACACACACACACACACATGCGCGCGCGGGCGCAAACAGATCACTAAGCGCAAAGCCATGATGCTCATTAGCACATCATCAACAGCCGGTTCAAGCAATGGGTTGCAGCCTCTGGCAAGCCGGCGAACATCACGCCGCGCTATGGCGTCTGTGTACACGTCGAGGCCGCGTCCCTCGAATCGGTGCTGGCAGGCCCAAAGCCGCCCGACTTGGACCTCGACAGTGTGACTTACGTCAATCTGATCGACATGTCTTGGGCTCCTCCGGACCCCGCGACATATGACTGGGAGGTTACGGGCAAAGATCCGGGGACGGATGATCCGGCTGATGAGGGGGAGGCAGAGGTAGAGGGAAGCAAGTTGTATGACGTTGGATGGATGAAGGTCAACGCTGCCATGTTGGCGCCGAGGGCGTATAATGTCATGGGCGGAAGTGGATGGCATGGGAGCTACAGGAGGCCACCGCAGGTTGTTATGCCTTGATGGCGGAAGGGCTGTACTGGATAGCGGGCAGCGACATTTTGATGGGCCACCCTATTTAGGTAGTGTTAGGGGTGTGCTCCATATGTGTGTCATTTTCATCTTGGTGATGAGCCACGCAGAGCTATGCTCTTCGCATAGCACGGAAACAGTGAGGAAAGACAGGGAACCGGGGGCCATGTAAGATGTCTCTCCAGATCTGTTCCTGGCTAGGACACTTCCACCTCAACAGCGGAGACCATACCGCCTTGATCGGAATTGATGTACACTTCGGTCGATTGTATTCAATTTCCTTAATAAACATTACACAAAACTTCCCTCCCATCCCATCCCACTCAAGTACTGACAAGGTGGTTCCTATGACACCTCCGCTTCGCTCAACAGCGCCGCCGACATGGCGACTGGTCTTCTATTGACAAACAAGCCGGAAAGTGCGAAACCCAGAGAAAACAAGGCATAGACCCGCTGTTTAGGATAGGTCGCTGCATTGAGATCGAAACGGATCAGAACAGGATGCGCTGCCGCTATGAGAAACCCCCAGACAGGTATCAAGCCATCCACAACTCCAATCCTACCAATGTCTATACACCGTGGAAAAGTCCATCCAAACACTTCTCCTGGAGAGTATGCTGTGTATCTCTTCATCTACTGATTGTGACTCTGGCTGTCCAGAACTGCTATCATGCTCCGGCTCGGGCCTTGCCGCGCCGGCGGAAAAAGTCCATGACTTTACGCGCGGCACCTGAGCTGCCGCCGTGACGCCCACTACCACCAGAGCCGGCCTGTTGCTCCTGCTCGTAAGCATCGGCAAACTTTCGGTTGCTCTTCTGCAGCGCCACCGGTCCTTTGGCAGGGCGGCTGTACTGCGTCGGGGGGACCCGCTCACCGTTGTAGTTCTTGTACAACGGTGGATATATGGGTCGATCGTCCATGATGTTCACCGAAGAGCCCGATTCTGTTGGTGGAGGACTCTGACCTCGACCAAAGGCCATGGGCATGGGTTGGCGGCCGATAGCTGGCGGCTTTGCGCTACCCTTGCGTTCGGTCGGCGGCCTCTCACTGTAAGTTTGGTCTTTGTTGCCAGACCCCGAACTTCTGAAGGAGAATCCGGCAGGGAGCAATGAAAACCTTCGCGGTTTGTCCCCTTGGGAAGACTCGCCGTTCTTCCCGCTAAACCCCCATGAAAAAGAGCGCCGCGAGTCCGTGGATCGTCTCGGAGCGTCGGACCCGTTACCGTTGTTGTTCATGCTTACGGGAGGATACTTCTTGTTATTTCTTTCGTTCACCTGTGCTTGAGCAGCAGTCTGCTCTTGCTGCCGCGTGCTGAAGATGGAGTTGGAACGACCGAATATCTTCTCCCCCATGGTGCTTGAACGCTGGTGTCCACGTGGAGGTGGGTGATGGATTGCCGTCGAAGGACGCTGGGAGAATGTAGGAGAGCTTTGCCGAACAATTCGTCCCTGCGCATTGGTTGTGGCTACTGCTGGAGCCACAGGCTGACCGTATGAACCACGGGATGGCAGTCTCACGTCAACCCTTCCGTTGCCGTTCGAACTCATTGACCCGCTAGTGTTGGGTCGTGGCACTAATGGTGCCGGGACTTGAGTAAAGTCAAATGCCGCCGTTGAGTCCGACGTTGCCCGCGGTACCTCACGGCCTGGTCTAACTGGTAAGTTGTTCATTTGCCTTTGGGACTCTGGTCGCGTATTCGGTCTGGATGATCCCACATCTGCAGGTCTATGAGAGCCAGCCGCAACAGGAGACACAGGTGATGTTTGTGGCTCGCCTTGGACTGCCTGTGACTGCGGGGCCATGTGGCCGGCTCGCTTACTCGGCGACCCAGCATCTGCAACGGCGCGAGATCCCGTTGAAACGGGAGATATCGGAGAAGGTTGAGGTTCCCCTCGTACCGTCTGTGACTGGGGGGCCACATATTCTACCTGCACCGTCCGGCGCTTGGCCTCACGCTGCGGTTTCGGCTTCTCGCCTTGTGATTCAGGTAATATAGTACCTTGCTGATGGTTAAGGCCACCGACCGGAGACATGCTCGTTGGATTCGGCTTGGAGGGCTCCCGAACCGATGCGCTGCGGGCAAGAAGGGGAGCCTCAGGATGATCTTCTGTGACTTCGTTAGTCTGAGCTTTGAAACGCTCCAGCATGGAGAACGTTCACTGCATGTAGGTGCATAAAATTAAAGCATGATATTAGGTAGAGGAAATACATACCACTAGTAACCGTAGTATTGGCAATGTCGCCAACAGTCGTGGTGCTGCTCGTCACATGTGCAACAACATTCGCATACTCGATAAGCCAGCTATGTCTGGCGACTTCGAACAGATCGGCCCTCTTGCGTGGGTCGGGGACAAGGATTCGCCGAAGAAGGTCACGGGCGTGAGGCGTAACGTACTCGGGGAATGTGAGGGGAGTAGAGACGATGTATTTATACAAGATATTGATGTTGTCGCCTTCAGGATTTGCAGGGTCATCGTCGAACGGTAGGTATCCCGCTAACATAGCATACTGGTGCGATTAGGTTAGCCTCGAAGAATTTTGATGAGGATCCACAAATACAGAGAACTTACCAGTATGACACCGCAACTCCATACGTCGACCTTACGCCCAGTGTACAAAGACTCACTCACAACAAGCTCGGGTGCCGCGTAGCAAGGGCTGCCACAGCTCGTCTGCATCAAATCGCCGCGTCGATGGCCATTCTCCAGTACGCGCTCCAAGTCGAGTTTCTTCACGACATCTCGATTTGCCAGGTTGTATTCAATTTCGTCCCCCAGTTCGTCCTTGGGGTCAAATGTGTTGGCAAAGCCAAAGTCGGTGATGATGATATTCCTGTTCTTGTCGAGCAGAAGATTCTCCAACTTCAGGTCCCGATGGACAATGCCCTTCTTGTGCAGATATCCTACTCCGGAAACCAGTTGTGCAAACAGACGCCGGGCGGGATTATCTTTCAGATAGCGGTGATTAAGGATATAGTCGAACAGCTCTCCCCCAGAGGCGTATTCGAGGATGATACCGATGTGTCGATCTGTTTCGACCATCTCGTAGAGCCGGACGATATTGGGATGGGACAGCTCGCGCAGGATGGATATCTCCCGGTAGATTTTTGGGAGTCTGCTCGGGTTTGACCCAAGACTGTCGCGTCGGATCAGCTTGATAGCGACCTGAACGCTGCCATCCTTCTTCCAACCAAGTTTGACCTTTCCGAACTCGCCTTCCCCAAGAGTCTGGCCGAGTACATACTCTCCGAATCGTGTTTCTTTTCGTCGCGAGGCACTAGCAGAGTGATCTTGTCTGGTCTTGATATTACCACGCCCGCCGTCGTTAACTCCTTCACTGCCTACCAGCCCAAGGCCCGTAACACGAGTGACATCTGCCGCAGCGATCGGCTGCTTGTTCGACGAGGTTCTGGGTGGTGGTGCTATTGGGGGCCCCATGCTTGTCGGGGCAAGCTCTTTTGCAGACTTTATGACTGTCGGTTGGGGTGCATGGTCGCTGGGTACGTTCGAGCCAATGATCGAGAGTATTTGTGCCTTTTGAGGTGTGTTGGTCGGGGTGCCCATCGGTGGATCCGGCGTTGGACTGACTGCCTGCATAACCGCGAACGAAAGGGAGCTGTGAACGACGACTTCGTATTCGGCAGTAAGGTGTTCGGACACGAAGCAGGTGAATGTCGGCCCAAGCCGAGCCAGGTCATACAAGCGCGTTGGGGATTACAAAACGAGTAACGGAGACGACAGGTGATGAGATTGAGGAAGTATCGAGACCTTCGGTATAGGTGATAACGATTTCGTCACAGAATGGACGCCGCCACCTGGCCGAAGGGATTGATGGTGGAGAGATCAGTTTGAGGAAGCAGTGGAAGTGAAGCAGCAAGGAGGTAAGGTGAGGTGGAGAGGTCAGTTGGTTGTTTGTTCAGTTGCCGTGAAGCTGAAGCTTAGCCTTAGCGGGAGCCGGAGCGAGAGGGAAGTCAGAATCGCTGCAATCGCAATTTCCCTTTTTCGCCAACAACCACAGACTCGCGTTTCTGAACTAGTAAGTAAGGAATTCATGTTTAATATTTATCAGGTAAGGAAGGATCCGCTGGCCATGTGTTAGGTAGATAAATTTATGTACTCGTACCTTATCATCTTTTACCTTGGTTTTTATTACAATTTTCTGCAATCATAATAACGATCTCTACAGACTAAGGTACACATTCGAACCGAAAATAGGGGCGCGGTTTAGGTACTGTGTCAGTATCGCGTAGAGGGTGTAGGCGATTCCTACTAGTGTTTCAGTAGGCGCGGTATCGTTATAGGTTACTTCCCTTGAAGGTTAAAGGTATCCTTAGTAACTTACCTCAGGTATTTTTTGGAGCGTCCCGTTGTGATTAGTCAGCATCGCCGCCTTCCCGTTTGCAATATGAGCTCTGCGGGGTTGAGGCACCTTCCAGCCATGAGGATCACTTTCATCTTGGCTTCAGCTGAAAACTCCGTCGATACCCTTCGGCTACGCTCGGTAGACAGATTCTGCATCTACCTCGATGGAAGCTGTCATCAGAGAATTACGCATATATACGGAGGTACTGGTAACATTTTCCGAGCATATCGTACACCACTGCCTTATCAGAGGTATGTAGTGCAGCCGAATTATTCGAAGGAGAGCCGTCGATAGGAGCCATTCCACCGCGTAAAGATTCGCAGCGAGAGGAGAAACGCCAACTGTCGTCTGACCTTCGCCATCACCTGCCATTCGTCGTCTCCGGATCTTCGTTGACCCCAAGAGAACCGCTGCCATGGACCGCACTGATGCTCGTGCAGTTTATGGAGTCGATCTTGTGTCTTCATTCTACGGCCCCGGCATCTGGGGCGCCTGGCTCCTTGTTGTGCTGTCCACTTTTCTTGACAAGATCTTTGGAGTTGAGCAAGAGAACGAGCCCGGGATGTTTTACATCTTGGGTGCCGATCTCAACCTCGCCAGCGCCTTTGCATACCCAATCATCGCCGCCATTGACATACTGGCCCATAGCCACCGCTACTTCAACGATGACGTAGTATCAGAAAGAGCCGTGGCCAGTGTAGACGCTGCACTTGTCGTCCTGCGGGAGGGAATGTCGCTCGGTGCTTTGCTCTTTCTGACTTGCGTTGTGAGGATCAGACGAGGCTTCTCTCCAAGACCAGCGGTCTTCTCTGACCTTGCTTTGATCTTTCTGCTGGTGGTCAACAAGGTCTTCGAGCTCCAATACTGTCGATTTGGAGCATGGTCGTATGTCAACGTTGTCCTTATGATGCCTTTCGGGCACCGGAAATTCTACCCCGAGAGCGCGCTCGCAAGCAAATACTCGGGCTTTGGAAGCACGTTTCGCAACGAACCCAAGGATGGGTTGTTCGGCATTCCCTTCTTCGATATCGGTGTCCTCATCAACCCCGGGCTGCAAACTGAAGTCGGTGTCAAAACCGTCTGCCTTCTTCCTGCCGTGATTTGGCCATACACGAGACGATCCATCCGCGGCGTACTGGAAGGAATCCTGATGACGGATGCTCTCTGGCTCATATGGCAGACTGGTTTAGACCTTGTCATGAATACAGTTTTCATCCTTCTCGCAGGCGTCATCGGTGGGTCACCACTGCCGATATCGGATCCCACGTGGCGCAGTTTCGATCAGTACACGGCCTTCACCGTCACCGGTCTCATTCCCCTGGTGTTCAGCATCAGAAAGGCCCTTCGCGAGAATGCTGATACCTTTGCTGGATGGTGGCACACAGCGCAGGGGTGGCTTGGACGTTTCATCCCATGGGAAAGGTTCCTGCCTGCTATTTGGAGGAATAACCGAGGAAACCTGCTGTGTTGGGATTTTAAAACGCCAGCGGAGGGCTGTGCAGGTAGGGCAAGAGAGGAAAGCTCATCAGAGAAAGATTGCACTTGGGCACTCCACCAATTTTATTTGATGAAATGGCGGTACACATTCTTGACAGCCTGTGTGTTCTTAAACTGTACTTATCTTCGATTGAAATCTAATATCAAGATAACTATAATTGAACATATAAAGCAGATCAAGCATCTATTCATCCAAGGAGACCTGATATTATGATATGCTTCCCACCTAGCAAAACCCATAGAAACGGCAGTGTGATGGGTGGTAGATAGGTCTTTTACCCAAACAGACTTGAGTAGGTAAGTAGGCACGAGGAAGTAAAACGGAGACGCATAAGAGATGTTGTCCGTAAAGCCCTACCTACTATTAGTACCTTGCTTGATCCTCGCTCACGATACCTTAGGTACGAATTTATTCGTACACTGAGACTTTGAGTACATGCATGACGATCAGATCTTGCAGCTGCTCTCTGCGACATTGGGATATACCTCATATAGGCAGGGCATCGAGGCATCAGATCATTATTGTGCCACGTCCGAGAAAGCACGGCGAAAAGCGCTTAGACGTCTATAGAGACCCTTCTTCACTCACGGTGGAGTTGAGGCGTGCATCTTTCCGACATGCAAGGAAGACGTATAGAAGGTTTCGGATGAACGAACGCCTCCGTGCTTCACTCGGCATGTACAAACGGATGGCAGAAGAAGCTGAATGCTCTATTCCGCAATTTTTCGGAGCATGCATAACCCCTTTGAAGAAAGTTACGGATGAAGAATGCATAAACTACCATTAATGCTTGAACAGGCTTCGTTTCATGTCTCGATTACATCGCCCCTTCCGGAGCAAAAGGAAGCTAAAACATAGAAAAAGCGCACGCCAAGGATCCGAGTCTACCATTTACCGGGCATATTCTGGCCCTGGAGCCCCTGCGCGCCCAGCGGCTCGCCCACGCCAGAGTCGTAAGCGGGAGGAGCGGCATTGCCGAAGCCAACCTGACCGACCCCAGGTTCGTTGACACCGGGTTGGCCAGTTCCGGGAAGATCTTGCTTTCCCATCGAAGTCTTCTCGTTGCCTTGATGATGGGCAATCGTACCAGGAGGGATGACACCACCATCTCCTCCACCAACGACTAGATTCTGGCCGCCAGGCATCTTGCCTACCACCATACCTTTGGCCACTGACTTGACGACCGCGCGACGAGAGACGCCGGCAGCGTCGACGTACACAAGTCCGACGTTTCGGACTCCTCCTGCAAGATCGGCTGCAACGCCCCGGGCGTCCTCGCCATAACGGTGTCCCAAGACTGTAGTTGCGGCAGTAGATCCAGAACTTAGGAGGTTTCGAGAGGCTTGGTCGATGCCGTCAGCGATGGTAGAAAAGGCCATCATCGACTTATTCAGGACCCCCGGCTTGTAGTTCTCGATCGGCTTGCCATTCTTGTCAAACCCTTTGGTCCTCTTTTCCTGCTCACCTCTTCTGGCCATGGTCGCCCCGAAGTTTTGAGCATACCTGCTCACTTGGCCAACAGTCTTGGCAGACAAGCCAACCGCACCCTGAGAGAGGTTGTTGATTTTTCTGACTCGTGCTCTGGTTGTAGGCGTGAAGGTCATAGGCTTCGGGTTTGGCTTCGTTTTCTGAGTGAACGAGTCCGCCCCGGATTGCAGAGCATTTGCAAGGTAACCGGATCCAGTGACGATCAACCGAGACGCAGCTGCTGCATTCTGCACAATGGTAGAACTTTGGTAGGCAGGGTGTCGGGACATCTGGAGGTACTCTTCGGAGACATTGTTGACACTAATCTGATTCCCTTGGCCCTCCTGAGGTAGCTGCAGCTCAACGGGGTCTGTCAGGACTGTCAGCAGAGTTATGCGGCATCATCAAAGTGAAGAGCATACTCTTCGAGCCTGCCTGTACACCAGCTCCTTCGACTACGTTGAACCCTTCACCGAGTTCACCAACGACACTGCCATCTTCTTCATCGATGAGCACAATATGACCTTGCTTGTGCTCGCTTGAACCAGACCCCACGTAACCCTCACCAGGACCATATTGGGCAGGGTTGTACTGGCCTTGAGCGTGGCTTTTCGATCCTGGAGGGTGCGCACGCTCCAAGAAGGAGGTACATTGGGCAAGGATGGTCTCGAACGTATCAATGTCTTCCTGGCTGACCTTTCCAGGTCCGCTACCAATACCAGGAAACTCGATCCGGGTGAAGGCGCCACTGTCAGGGCCAAGATCCCAACGAGGAATCAGGTAGCTGCTCGGAGGCTGATGGTAGATTTGGGTAGTGGCTGGAAGAGGTAGATCGAGCTCGGGTGGAATATGGAGGTGGAGATAGAAGTCTTCTTCTGGTGCAGCGCTCTGAGGGTCGGCAGAAGAAAGGTCGGCGAACGGTGAGGAGGTAGGGACCATCAGCAGTGACAGAGTTTGCGACCCGGAAGTAGTGAGGGCTGATTCTTCGCCATTCTGGAGGTGATAGGCATGAATGCCATTGACACTGTACAGAAGACGGGGTTCGTTGTGACCGGCAGACATGACGTTGAATTAGTGGCGGAGTCGCAGATATAGATCATGCACCAAGTCGATGCTAGAAACTAGATTGGGAGGAGTCCGGGAGAATCTTGACCAGAACAGAGTAGGATGATAGATATTCAGCAAGAAAAGGGCCAAGTCAATGACAATATTGTTGTTTCGAAATGGAAGGCGTACGTTGCGTAGCGGGGAGAGGCGGGCTATGATCGCCCCACCAAGATTGTTTTGGTTGAACCCTGGCAATGCGCCAAGCAAACGATGACGACCACCTCTGATACCCCAGCACCTTTATCTCCGAATATATCAATTTATTCAAGATATAGATCCACGGAACAGGAATTGCTATTAGAACCAATTTGAAGAAGCTTCTAGGTCTACCAGTGATACATCATCCGTCAGCCTCCCACTTTGGTAGTAAGCTTATCATCCATACACCAGTTCAGAAGAAGACAGTGGCTTCTTGGGATGAAGAATGGGTTCATTGGTTTTAGCAAAACTTTCAAGTATATAGATCAGACAGCCAAAAAGCAAAAGATATAGCCCACCGCGAGAGTCGAACTCGCAGCCTTTCGATGATACGTTGTAAGAGTCGAATGCTCTAACCGATTGAGCTAGGCGGGCCGGCAGTTGTTGAAGACGAGATGCTCATTTAAAAATATGAACTCTCGACAGTTTCAAAGTTGGTTGCTGCCGCCTAAGCGAGTTAGCTTATAAGGTAGGCCTGGAAGGCATACCACTCGCCTGGCTTGTATATGTGGAGTTGTAAACATGGTCGATCTATCTACTATGAGTGAAAGGCTGGTCGCCCGTGTTTGTGGAATCCGCGAGGGGGTTTCACTCTACCACGCTAGAGTGGCTATATAGCCCTAGGCCTGAGTGACTAATGAGGCTCCTAAAGCCCTAACTCTTAGCCTAGCTACCTTACCCTAGTAGTATCCGACGTACAAATCTTATGGCTACGCGCTTCTATCTTCGCCTTCACAAGTCACGAAAAGTGGGTAACATGTAGCGCTGCATTGAAGAACCGCACAGATATAGCCTCTTTAGCTTTGTGAAATGTATGCGCCATGCATGCTCTATGCGACTCTGGGATCCGCTAGGTAAGGTAGCTGGCGCAGCTGCGAAATGAAAGCCGTATCATAGCCGCGATTGGCTCCAATATTGATGCATGTTCTACTTCGTGTACTCAGGACTCCAACGCATTTTGGGCGCCGACCACGCTGTTTTGCCCATTCAATAGCTCCTTCCGTGACGATTTCCCCGCCTTCATCGCTGCCTTCTTGGTTGCCTTTCGTATGGCCTCTTCATCCTTGACCTTCTCCACCTCCTTGCTACCAAAAATTTCTCGCCATTGTTGCCCTTTCTCTGGCTTGATTGGGCTGAATAAGTACTTCGCTCCACCAATCTCGTGGCCTGGCTTAATGGAGTCGGCATCCCAATGATCGAGGATCGGAAGTGGATCTACACGCAGCTGTGTATTCATAGAATCTGCTGTGTCTGGGGTATACGGAGCGATGATAGATGCAAGAAGATGGATGAGGTTGATGGCAAGCCCAATCACGGCTGCACATTTGCAGGGTTCCTTCTCGGCAAGCTTGTTGTCGAGGCTGTTGGACTGGAGGAAGATATTGCCCTTTTGAGAGATCTGCAGGACCGTGGATAAAGCAGAGCGAAGTTTGACGGCGTCAAGTTTTTGGATGTACTGCGTAAGGAGTCCGTTGACTTCAGCTTTCCAAGTCTCAAATGAATCTTCGTGATAGTTGGTGTAGTCTGGCACAATGTTGTTGAAGTGTTTCGAGTTAACAAACTTCACCACACGGCTAACAAAATTGCCAAGATTGTTGATTAACGAGTTGTTGTTTGAACTAACGAATGCTTCCCAGTTGAACTCGCTGTCGCTATTCTCTGGCCGATGGGAGAGTAAGTAGTAACGCCATACATCGGAAGGAACGCCAGTCTTTTGAGCCGAATCTCCAAACACACCAGTACCACGGGATTTGGAAAACTTCCCACCCTCATAGGTAAGGTATTCTGTCGTAGAGAGGTGATGGAGCTTAGTCCAAGTATCTCGAGTACCGATTTGAGAGCCAGGAAACATGACGGAATGGAAGGCAACGTTATCTTTCCCGATAAACTGGTAAAGTTGGACCTCATCGGGGTTGCGCCACCATTGCTGCCACTGGTCGGTATAATGTGCGGTAATGGATACATAGCCGATGCAAGCATCAAACCACGAATAGATGACCTTATCTTCGTACCCTGGTAGAGGTACTGCTGTTCCCCATTTCATGTCCCTGGTAATGCTTCGTGGTTTCAGTCCTTCCTTCAACCAGGCGGAAGTGATGTCCTTGCCGTTGTTCGACCAGGCGCCGTTTGTCGCGGATTGTTGGAAGAATGTGTCAATCTCAGGTTGTAGCTTGTCCAACTCCAGGAACATATGTTTGGTATCCTTCGTAATTGGTGTGCTGCCGTCGATTTTGCATCGAGGGTGTTTGAGATCAAGCGGATCCAGAAGTTGACCGCAAGAGTCACATTGATCACCATGCGCATCGGCATAGCCACAAAGCGGGCATTCACCCCCAACGAAGCGATCTGCCAGAAAGGAATGATACTGTTGACAGTATAGTTGAGTTGTCATGCGCTCCTCCAAGAAGCCATTTCGATGAAGCTTGAGGAAGATGTCTTGAGTTATACCCGTCTGAAGCTTGGTGCTAGTGCGGCCGAAGATATCGAAACTGATATTGAACCAGTTGTATACTGCTGCGTGAATGGCGTAATATTTGTCGCAAAGCTGCTGCGGAGTGCATTTCTCTGCAAGGGCTCTTGCTTCTGATGTCGTGCCATACTCATCCGTACCTGGAAGGACAGAACAGTCAGCGACAATAGTTCTGAAAAAGATTCGAAATCGATGGCTCGTTTTGATACGTAACAGATCTCTTTATCTTCTTCGAAAAGACAAAATCGTTAATAGGGCAGCGCAGATGACTCACCGCAAACATAGAGGGTTTTGATACCGCGCCCTCTACAGTACCTTGCAAACACATCCGCCGAAAGCACTGACCCTATGAGATTCCCAAGATGTGGCACATTGTTCACGTATGGTAGAGCGCTAGTGATAAGTATGTTGCGTTTTCCAGACTCTGGAAGAATAGTCCCGCGCTTGTGTGATTCTTCAGCCATGATTTTTGGGGCATCAGATCCGGCGAGCTTCCAAGAGCTTTGTGATCTAGAGTGATGTTGCCCCAGGTCAGAGCGTAGTGAATATGGAGAACGGCGCAATGTCCATAACAGATGTGATGCGAGAGATTCTGTGGAAATGCGTTTTGAGCGAAAATGTAGGTAGTTGGCCGGAGACGATGACTCACCTGGCGTAGGTGATATTGCGGCGTTGCTCACCCTCTGGAACGGCGCGGCCTTCTGTAGGTAAATGATTCGGTTCCAAGAATGCACTGCTATTTAGATTCCAGACAAGAATAAGGATTTTTGGCGGACACCAGTTTCGGAATGAAAACTGGTGATGTTTAGGGTTAGGGTTTTATAGGAGGCCTGCTATGACTCACCAATGTGATGTCAATCTAGAGCTTCATGCAATCAACAGAAGATTGCAACGTAAATTCTATTAAAGGTCAAACTTGAGGAGGAGCTCCATCCATCTGAAGAACTTGGACTTTACTCAGTATGAGTAGAGGGAGATTATTACAGCCCAAGGGTAGATCATCGAATGATGCTCTTCCAGATATCTACTATGATATGAAGTACGTTCCGCACAGTCCATTCTCAAGATATTCGCAGCAATCAAGCACGAACTACCGATTGATGTTAAAGGCACAAGTATAGTATTTCTACTATGCTATTGAAAAGAAAGGTACCTTAGGTTGACGGATTTCCAGATACTGTAGTTACCTTAGGAAGGTAAGATTTTCATATGCTGTCATGGGCGGCGGCCCGTTGCCTCGGTATAAAGATGGCCGGCAGTAGCCGAATCCTCCAGCGGACCACTGTAAAGTGACGGTTGCACCTGGTTGGTTGGACGTGTCTTGACCTTCTTGTCTCACAGTTGAATTTCATTATTAGAAGTGGTCAAGTATCATTTCAGATTACATCCGTCATTTGCATAGCGTAGCAAGGTCCTTACGGCAATGGCGTCTTTCATCAGGTCACTACGGCCAGTCGCGCGAACCGCCTCCTCTTACCCCTCCGCACTCAACGTTTCAGCGACGTCAAGCACACGACAATGGTATGTCAGAGCGTCTTCACTCTCCCCGATGGCTACTAACAGCGCCACAGCACACGATTACTCTCAACCACAGCCCCACGGCGGCGCGCCGACGTGGTCGACATCTCCTCCGTCGCCCCCACCCCAATAACCCACATGTCCGAAACGGAAGCCATGATGGCGGAATCGGTCTCCAAATTCGCGCAAGAAGTCATGCTGCCGCGCGTGCGGGAGATGGACGAATCGGAAAAGATGGACCCGGCGCTGATCGAGCAGCTCTTCGAGCAAGGCCTGATGGGCATCGAGATCCCCGAAGAGTACGGCGGGGCGGGGATGAACTTCACGGCGGGCATCGTGGGCATCGAGGAGCTGGCGCGCGTCGACCCGAGCGTGAGCGTCATGGTCGACGTGCACAACACGCTCGTCAACACGGCCATCCTGAAATACGGCACGCACGAGTCGAAGCGCAAGTGGCTCCCCAAACTCGCGACGGGGACCGTCGGCTCCTTCTGCCTGTCCGAACCCGCCTCGGGGTCGGATGCGTTCGCGCTGCGGACCAAGGCGGAGAAGACGGCGTCGGGCTACCGGATTAACGGGTCGAAGATGTGGATCACCAACGCGATGGAGGCGAATTTCTTCATCGTCTTCGCCAATCTCGATCCGAGTAAGGGCTACAAGGGCATCACGGCGTTTATGGTCGATAAGGATACCAAGGGCTTCTCCATCGCCAAGAAGGAGAAGAAGTTGGGGATCCGCGCTAGCAGCACGTGCGTGCTCAACTTCGACGACCTCGAGGTGCCGCACGACCATTTGCTCGGCGAAGAGGGCCAGGGTTACAAGTACGCCATCGGTCTGCTGAACGAGGGCCGCATCGGCATCGCGGCGCAGATGACGGGCCTCGCTTTGGGCGCATGGGAGAACGCGGCAGGGTAAGACAATGCGGCCACCCCTTTCTTTCCCAGCGGTCAAGTATTCGACCGACTGACCAACTAACGAATGACTACTCCAATAGCTACGTCTGGAACGACCGCAAGCAGTTCGGCCAACTGGTGGGCGCCTTCCAAGGCATGCAACACCAGATGGCGCAAGCCTACACGGAGATCAGCGCCGCGCGCGCGCTCGTCTACAACGCGGCGCGGAAGAAGGAAGCGGGCGAGGACTTTGTGCGGGACGCGGCCATGGCGAAGCTGTACGCGTCGCAGGTGGCGGGCCGGGTCAGCGGCTCGGCCATCGAGTGGATGGGCGGCATGGGCTTCGTGCGCGAGGGGATCGCCGAGAAGATGTGGCGCGACAGCAAGATCGGCGCCATCTATGAGGGCACGAGTAATATCCAGCTGCAGACTATCGCCAAGTTGTTGCAGAAGGAATATACAAAGTAGTGTTATGGAGCTCTGCTGTGAATGGTGGCTGGTGTTCTCAGGCGTGTGGGTGTCCTGAGATCGAGTAGAACTGATTGTTTGAGCGTGAATTGCTTACGATGCTGTACGTGCCAGCTTCCCTGGTGGTGCAAGTACCGGGACTGAACTCGACCACCTAAGGCCGCACCTCCAATCCAACCGGGACTCAAATCCCGACATAGTCATTAGCTCGCCCGCATGTGGTGTTAATTGATGGTGGGAGTCAACTATGTCGATCACCGCACAATGTCGCACATCTAGTCTGAACATATACCATCCCAAAACTGCGGCTTACATGCTCCCCTTATAGCTTGATAGTGATATCATACAAGTCCAACCCAACCGCCACCCCCGTCAAAACCCCCGCATACACACTCAACACGCCCATTGCGTGTCCCCTCCCCATAGACAGCGTCGGCAACAACAGATTAACCCCTCCAGTCAGCAGATTCGCGAGCAAAAAGACCGCCAACCCATTACGGTTGTAAGCGTGCAGCACCTTACTCGTCGCCCTAGCACTTTCCCTCTTCTCGGTGCGCCGCTCGAGCGCCGTGTGCACGCCCGGGAAGAAGAAACACTCGATGGCGCAGAAGGCGGTGAGCTGGGCGCAATTGAAGGCCGTCACCCAGAGAAAGTAAGGGAGGTTCGCGAGCCGGCGCGAGATGCGGAGGTTGAGACCGTAGGGGTAGTTTGTTGTGGTTAGAGCGAGGAGAGTCCAGATGATGGACCAGGAAACGAGACGGGTGAGCAGGCTGATGCGTTGCTGGTGGCCGGTTGGCTTCTGAGTTGGTGGTGGGAGTTGCGTCCGAGGGAGGAGGTACATGCCTGTGGCTTGGCCGCTGAGGAAGATTGATAGATAGCCGATGAAGGAGAAGATGCCTTCGCGGTTTTGGGAGAGGAGGTTTGTACGAGGAGCGGTCAAGATGAAGGCTTTCAGGGTTGTAGTTTCCAGCAGCACTTGGTAGGAGCCACTGAGTAGTAAAGAAAGGAGGGCGTAAGACGGGATGAGGGAGAAAAACGACTGAAAAACCGCAACAAACGGTGGGATGAAGGCAAGTGTGAAGAAAAAGTTCCAGTGAACGCCATATTCCGTGACGTGCTCTGCGTAGTCAAGTCCCTTTACGCTCCAGAGCCTGACCAAGCCCAGGACTAGCAGGGGTAGCGAATGCCTCGCCGAGCCGTATAGTCGCGAGCCCAGCGTCGTTTTGCGTCCCGTATATCTGTCCTTCAGGATCGGTCTTGCAGCCACGAGTCCAGCGGAGAAGACGAAAGAGCCGACCCCAAGATCCATCAGTGAAGTGCCCCAAGTCTCCACTTTCGCAAACCTCCGAGGGAAGATACGGAAGTCAACCGCTAGGATAGCGAGGCATGTGACCACCATCATGGCACCGCGGTAGGTCGTAATGAACGGGCGCACAGGGAAAGGGTCGAGGTCATCCGGAGACGCAATCGTGGTGGGGCCATTGGACAGGTTCGCACGGCCGGAAGGTTTCGACTCGTATTTGTGCCGGTTTGTCGAGGACGGGGAAAGGTACAAGAGCAGTGCAGGCGATAGTATCAAAAAAGCGAGCAGAGTAGGTGAAGAGGAGTAGAGAGTGGTTGCAAGATGAATGACGCCGACATTGAGTAGGAAGTCTGCGAGAAATGCTGATGACGTGTACGGTGTGAAGAACGAACGTCGCGTCTGCAGAGTTGACCAGAGAATCACGGCAGCCTATTGAACCTCTCAGCTGTGAAGGCCAGCATCAGAGTAGTAGGGTTCTCCGTACCGGCGCCAGTGCAGTCACTTTGTTAATCTCGAAGATGGTTCCACCTGTAAGGTTTGATACGAAACCCTCCTTTAGAGCTTTATAGCTGTTGGCCATTGCACCCTTCCGATATTACTGGGCGACGCCTGGGGTCCAGGTCGGACCCATCTTACCAAACCGATCTTCTGGGAGGCTTATTTGGCATCTTCCTTGCATCTCCAGAAAGCGGAATGTTCCGCGATATCGTTACCTTAGTATCAGATGTCAGGGTGCGAACCCTGCCAATGCCCCTTTCTCGGAACAATTAACGCTCCGATATCGACACAGAACGACAATATATTATGACATTCATCGGCTTCTGAATAGTCTACTTGATCAATTACTCAACTTAGATTTGACAATTTTACCGTAGGTGGGTTCATACGGTATGTTGGCTTAGACAACCTTAGTGGTAAGCGTCACTGGCAGTACGGGAGTATTCATTATGGTACCCTAGGACTGTAGTAAACGAACCTCTCCTTCTCTTCAACGATACCATTCCGCTCTGAGGAGTAAGCCGCTCTTGCTACAGACGAATGAGCAGGCTAAGACTCCCTTTAAAACACGACCAGGGTTGTGGAAAATGGGATCATGATACTGTGATGCAACGAGTCTGATGCGTTAGCAAGAGAAGACGTAGGTGTGAACCGTGGTAAAGACCCTTCGCCCAGAACGATAGTAGGGGATCGAACGACAGTGAGAATCGTAGCAGTCTGGGAAGTGATTTTGTGCTTGTCGCGGGGGATGATAAGAGCTTATGGTGGAAGTGCGGTCCCGACTGTTGGTGTAGTACAATTGAGAGTTTTTTCATTACCGAAGAGAAAACTTGGTGATCGAGTACAGCTTATGAAGGTTTCAAGTAGTCTGAAGGGTTTTGAGGTTCAAGACCATCGACGGGGTTCAGACTCCGAAGGCTGCAACGATGGCCTGCGGACGGTCGGCTACCATTCAAATTCTCCTTGAGCTTTGTAAAAGACATATCTACCTCTTTGTCAGCGCCCACGATTCGTAAGAGAAGAGGAACTAGAACGCACTCTTTCCCGTTCGTTGTAAGCACGCCATCCTTCAGCGTGCACTTCCACTTGTTCTTGACGCGCTGCACTTTATCGTAAGTGCACAGCATGATCTGCCCTGCACTTTCATCATCTTCTTCCTCTTCACCAACATTATCGTTCGGGTCGTCGAGGTCAGAGTTGATGGCGTCTTCGTCCGAGTCGTGTTTAACAATGGCTGCCTTATCGTCTTCATCGGATTCGTCGGCACCATCATATTGCGCGCGTCTCAAAGCTGGTAAGGATGAAGAGGAAGTCGTCGTGCTGTGTCCTTCCGCTGGATCTGCCGGTCTCGACGTAGCAACGACCTTGCGTTTCTTCGCGCTGAAGCTATGTGCATAGTCTTCGAGCGGAACCAGAAGACCGCCACCCTCCAATCTCTGTCCAAGTTGCTCTACCTGCTGCCTGATCACTCGATCGGCATTTGCCCTACCGACATGCTGATCAATACCATCGGCTTGTCTCCGAGCTACCACTGCATCCCACGAGGCATCAGATATGTCCCCAGCGCCATCAAAATTGGCATTCTCGATGTTGGTCCTTTGAGCCTGCTGAAGCTGCTGAATATTTTGCTGCCTGATTTGCTCCTTGTTCTGGGCCACGGGCATCTGTAACCCTTGAGGCCTCTCCTGCCCGGGCAGTGCGATACCAGCTTGCAGCTGAGCAATCTGAGGACTACCTTGAGCGCCATATTTCTGCGCAATAAGAGCTGCTGCCCGTTGCTGTGCAGCTTGCGCATTCGCAACGCCTGACTGCAACGTGGAGGCGTGAGGCAAACTTGGCAGATGGTCCTCGTACCCTGGCTCTGTCTTGATTCGCACAGTAGAGGAGCCATTGGAGGACGGCACAGAGGATGACGGAGGGATAGACTGCTGCGGTGGCTGTGGTTGTTGTAGCGGTGGTAATTGCGGTGGTTGTGACGGTTGTTGAGGTCTGGCGGCATTGGAAGGGAGTGTTGGCGTACTGATAATCGGGGCTTGAGGAGCTGGATCCCAAGGGAACTGAGCCACTCCAAGAGAGGACAGCTTTTTCTGCCAGACCTGGACGTTGAACAGACTTTTAGCAAAAGCCGTACTCAATCACATGTAACGAGTGAGGGGGACGAAAAAATATCAAAATATCAAAAAATCAATAGATGCCTAGAGGTGATGAATAAGTTATGCAAAGCCTTATGAAAGTATGTGGTGTCACTACGTAAGCGAGCCAACAAAAACGGACAAACTTAATAAGGCGCAAGACGGGCGGAGGTATAAAGTAACTCCTCACAACTGGTCCACCCCCAAAAGCAGCTCGCCCCCCGGCCCACTTTTCGCTGGTGAAAATGGCCCAGTTTGGGTGTTGCCGTCTCACGAGCAGCGAACCAACAGAAAGAGAACGGAATATCAAATGAATATCGAAGAGAGCAACGAGAGCAGATTCTGGACAGAAGAATGTGTACGAGCAAGAGTATGGTTTATGACAGTATTTGCGACACTTTGCTGGAATTGCGAAATACGGGCGACAAACCGATCTCAGCTCATCCAGAGTATGCGGGTCGACCCCAGTTTCCTCAAAATCGACTTGTGAGTTCTGGATCACATCTTCGATGATGCGGTGATAGATGGAGCCCTGTCGAGAAGTTTGATCAGCGCATGCCGTCTATCACCAGCCCATACTGTCTTCTGCGCTTCCAGTGACGGAAGACTGACCACAAGCTGGTTCGACATGCTGAGGTCTAACGATGGCAAAGAGCGTTGCTTCAAGTGATGGTCACCGTTGACGAAAGCAAGGCAGACTTCCAGAGGTTTCGAGTGTGTTGTTGAAGACCTTCTTGCGATGCTCAGCAATTACGCCGAGTGAGACCAAGGTGACCGCTGTGTTTCGACCGTCCACTGTCTCAGCCTTTAAGGAAAACCTTTGTCTCTAATTTTAGTCTGATTCACATTCACTCGGTGCTAGATGAGTGCGACAAACACTCCAGATCTCCTCACGAAGCTGTTGTGCTGCTTCCTATGTCACTGTGGCCCTGGAAGAATATGTTGGTAACGGTCAAGTGCTGCCCGCTTGTGGAATCTTTGACCTCAAAGCTCGCTTAGTCAGCCGAGCCGCCTCTGCCCCGTAACACAAAGGACTACCTACTTCGAACTCTTGATTGTATGGACGCCTTAACTTACATGACTTGGAACTTCTAAGTGTGTATGCAGTACTGATGAGATTGTAAGACAATGCAGATAAAGTACATAGACGCTACCAATTGCTTCCCTCGACGTTGGCATAGAGAACGCCGTGACCATGTCCGTTCCCCGTTGCTCGGAGTACCTGATAGCAAAACTGAAGATGACACCCGCTGAATGGCGCAGACAAAAGGCTAAAGACAGCGTAGCAGAGACAAGTTTGAATTTATCTAATTGTCATCTGTTTGACCATGTCCCCTCCTTTACCACCGATGATACCTTCCCTTGATCCCGATGAGCTAGACCCTGGCTTCTTCTCGAAGAGCTTCCAAAATTTCAAGCTCTCGTCGGCAGCTACATGCCCATTAGCACAGATCATCAGATTGCAAAAGACGAACTCACCTGCTGTCGCGAGCATCTGACCATCGGGACTCAAGCAGCTGTGTAGGACTCTCGTCTCGTGAGCAGGGATCTCGATGTTACGAACCAACGTCGGATAACTCCAGATGCTGAGAGAATTGTCGGGGAATCCGCTCGAGCTGACAATCTCGCGGTAGTGCTTGCTCCATTGGAGACTCGTCACCTGTGAGCCGGTGTCGATGCTGTTCGTCCTCGCGCCGGTAGTGGTGTTCCAGAAGTGAATATGACGATCGTACGATCCTCCTCCAGTTGCGAGGAGGTTCAACTGCCACGGACACCAGCTGAGAGCCTTGACGGCGGCACGGTGGTTTGTCTTCGAGAACTTGGGAGCTGCAAGCGAGCGAGCGTCCCAGATGTTAACCAAGTTGTCGTTGCCACCCGTCGCCAGCTGAGCTCCGTCGGATCTCCACTCGAGGCCACAGACCTCAGAAGTGTGAGAGATGAGCTCGGCCACTTTATGTTGGGCGACACGAACGTCGTGGTTGAAGATGAGACCGCTTCGCGCGCCTGAGGAGAGGAGGTGCTTGTTCCAGCCCATTACACCAACACGAGTCTCGTGGCCATGCATGCTTCGGAGCTTGGTACCTTCCTCGACGTCCCAAATCTGGACCTCTCCCGATCCCAGGCCTACTCCGACGTACGCGCCATCTCCGCTCCACTTTACACTACTGACGTAGTTGTCTGGGCTCGTCTCGAGAAGGCAGCTGACAGTGCCGGATTCGGCTGACCAGACATAGACGTTACGCTCAAGACCGATAGCGACTTGGTTTCCAGAACTCCAGTCGAGTAGATTGAGGTAGTAGTCGTCCACAAGACCAGGCGCGTCAAGTACGCGCTCAGGAGCTGTCAATACCCTTCGCCGAAACTGTGCAGAGGATGCATTCACGGGCTTCAGAGGGCGATTGTATTGGGATCGTAGGTCGATCGGCTTTGACGATTCGGGCGGAGCGGGTTTGAAAGCTAGGATGCGAGTGTTGAGCGAGACACCACAAGCCGATGCAAGGGAAGACTCATAGGCGAGAGCATCTGGAGCGAGTCGTGAGTATGAGCTTGTCGTCTCATCGTCGTCCAAGTGAAGCCCTTCAAGCGCTATGGTCGCATCGTCCTCGGTTACGTGTCCGTTAAGACCAAAGGCACCAGCAGCGTTGGCAAGCACTGAAGAGCCTTCTCCGCCACTTGTCTTCGGTCGTTGGCTTTCACCGTTTGCTTTACCTGAACCGGCCGTGGCGAGTCCTTCGCTGGCAACTCTGTTGGGGATGAATCGATCGCCAACGTTGACACGAAGAGTGGTCTTGCCAGATCTCTGTCGAAGGGGGACTTCTCTTCTTGCCCGCTCCTTCGATGGTGTGACACCAACAGTAGTGCCGGTACCGGTCAACGTCCAGTCTGAGATACCGAGTTCGAGGTGTTTGGGAGACTTCTTTGCCTTTGCTATATTCGACTTTGGCGAATCGCGATATGTCGTCCTTGAGACTGATACGGACCTCGAGAAGTACGAAGACAGGTTGCCATTGTAAGACGACTGTGAAGGCACGCGGGTGGTCTCCGTTGATTGTCTCGGTGGCGTAAAGGGAGAACCAGTGTTCGCCGAGACTGTGGTGGCTAGGCTTGTTGTGCGTGTACGTGGTGATGGTGTTAGAGGCATCCGCCCACCAGCGGTGAGGGTTGAGAAGAGGCCGTGGTGGGACTTCAGAGGTGTTGACACTGATGCAGATGCCATCTTGAAATATCACAATAATGATCGAATGGACAATTTAATGTATCGATCAAGTTTCCTGTGTGTAGAAGACGGTGAAGTCCTCTGGTTAGTAGTAGTCGATTAACCAACGATTGACTGTCGAAGGTTGCTATTCCGGTATTTCGAGCGGGCTCCCAAGAGTCTCAATCAAATGGATCCTGGGTAGTTAGTTAGTAGTCGAGGCCTCGTTATATCGGCGGTGGTTGAATTAATCGAGTAGCTCTGTGGAAAAGCTGAAGACAATCGGTGGGTCGATCGGTCAGGCTATCAATAGCGAGTATATCAAGCGAAGAGGATCTAATGGATTGAAAAAGCTTTTGATTTTGCAAGGGCAGAGCTATGGGTGCAAGTGATGTGCGAGAGCGAGAAGATGTGGAGGTGTTCGGTTTGAAGTGGTGTGGTATGAAGAGGAGAAAAGAGAAAGTCAAGTCGAAGTTATTTTATCTTTGAGCAGAAAACAGCGTTGGCACAGTGATACGTTTTGGTTCTGCCAGCTCTTACCGCTCGCTGTCTTAGCTACTCCGAGCTAGTTCTAACTCGGGAAAGCACCATCCGCCACACACCGAATTCGGCAAGGCGCATTGCAGGATTCCATGTAGAAGACCCATCAAATCGGGTAACTTAACGTTACCTCCGTACACGTTAGGTACCTTACTGACGATTGAAAGCAAAGAGGTGCGCGCCTTCTCTCCTCGGTCCATCACGACTACTTCAAGAAGTCGCATTCAACCTGTGATGACCCTGTACATGGTGTTTGCTTGAGACTACCTTATGTACTACTAGGTATACAACCTTCAATCGCTTTTGGTGAATCAACAATAACAGCGTCGCAATCGCTTCTCAATGGATCATCCGCCGTCGACTCCCGCTATCGGCAATACCAGTGCTTTGTTCGCTCAAAATCATCTCAATGGTCATCCAGCAAATGGCTTTGGGACTTTTACAGGCACGCCACTTTCAGCAGCTTCCTCAAACATGACCTTCCAGATGCCCGTCAGTCCTGTGAAGGGACGTCGAAGTAGTAGTGATGGATACAGGCCGAAGATTGCAAGGACTTGTGGACAGAGACCAGCCTGTCTCGTGAACGCCTCGGTCACGTACTGTGGAAATAACCAGATATATGCCTTTGGGGGCTTCGACCAATACACAGATGAAGGTAAGCTCATACAACCACTCCGTTTACCTCTTCATTGAACGACATAAGAGAGTTAAGCTGATGCCTTCGCCGCTTAGTCTACAACCATGTATTGAAATTAGATCTTGAGACGCTGCAATGGAATCTCGTCGATAACTATGGAGACATTCCTGGGGTCCGAATGGGTGAGCTCATCACCGAACCTTATCCACTGCTCTGATCGTGGACTGACTTGCAAGGCCATACCGCATGTCTTTGGGAGGGAGACAAGCTTCTGGTCTATGGAGGCGAGAACGAGCACAGAGAATATCTCTCGGATCTTGTGATCTTTAATCTACGGACCGCGCACTGGACGCAACCCGATGTTAGAGGACAGATTCCGAAAGGAAGAGCCCGTCATGCCGCCGTCGTTCATAACGACAAACTCTTCATTGTTGGAGGGCTGACTGGAAGTGATACATATACTCTCGACGACGTGTGCTATCTGGATCTCAAGACATGGACTTGGTCTCGGACGTGGAGTTTTGTGGGAAGGTTCGATCATTCGGCTTGGGTATGGGGCGGTCGTTTGTGGGTGTTTGGCGGGCTAGGTCCTGACATGGAACGTGGTGGTGAATTGTGGTGGCTTGATCTCAAGGGAAATCCTGCCTTCACAACGGCACCAACCTATGGCACTACTGACGCCTCGAACACCGGGGAACGGTTTGGACGAAGCCCACGGATTTCATTCAATCAGCCTCTTCAGCACATCCCCACGGGTACCAGTGGTTATACAGCAAACTCAAGCAGCGTCCAGGTCAGAGCTTCATCACTTGTCCCCAAACCGGTGGCGCCCGGCGCAATATCGACGGTAAAGTTCGTCTCAGGCCCCAACGTACCGTCACAAGCGTTAGGGACCCATTTCCATGTCTACTCTTCCGGCTCGTTGCTAGACTTTGTCACCCCCGCTGGCACCATCCGCCCCTCAGAGTGCAATCTCTCAGCATTAGAGCTGGACACCTTACACTGGCAGAAGTTGGCTGAAGGGCCGGAGATCTTCGACCCAGCGTATAGATGGCACTACTGTGCTGTGAATGAGGACGGTACTAAAGCTTGGCTTCTCGGCTGTGCAACTGACCCCCCTGAGAATGGCGGAGGTACTAACTTCGAGAACTATCTCAGCGACGTCCTGCCAGTTGATCTGAAGAGATTCGGTTTGCTGGGGAATCATGCGGTTCCAGAAATTGGATCAGGAAGGAGAAAGATGCCCGCAAGTGACCGCAACCCATCATCCTTACTTGGCGCCCTCGGAACCGATCTTGCATCGATGTTTGATCAAATACCTGAGTCCGGCAGCGGAGCAGACTTTGTTGTTTCAGGCGAGCGTGACGATGACGATGATGAGAGATCCATGATGACACCGCATACAGCAGTCCCCGAGCAGGAGTTCGTCACACCGATCACCTCGACTTCCGCTCCAATTCACGTGCACAAACTGATACTGCAGGCTCGCTGGCCACATTTCGGTCGCCTCTATGCTTCACAGATGGCCGAATTCCACACGAAGAGAATGCACATACCCGAGCCGTACCCCGTGGTCCGAGCATTTCTTTACTACCTGTATACTGATAGTATAAGTCATCACTCAGAGTACTGCGCAGGTCTAAGCGATGTGGCGGGTATGCTTGTCATGGCCAACGTCTATGACATGCCACGGTTACGTCTGATCTGCTTGAACCGTCTGAGCAGAGAGCTAGACGTACAGCATGCTGCAGTGATCTGGGAGCGCGCGGCGACTGCGAACGAAGAGTGGCTGAAGAGGAGGGCTTCCATATACTGTATGACACATTGGGGACGGGTGGTCAGAACGGAAGGCTTTAGGAGGTTAAGCAGGCAAAGCATAATGGAGCTGTGCGAAGTCGTTGACATGGAAGGTCGCGTGGTCGGTGGTGAGGAGCTGGAGGTTTTTGGCGGTCTCGGTGGTGGGCGATTTGGTGTTGGGGGAGTGGGGCGCGAAGGACATAAAGTCCGGGGTAGTCTTGCGGAAACGGAGGATGGGGAGGGCGAAGATGACGAGGGAATGGATGTCAATTGAAGGCGTCCATGAAGGTCTTGATCGGCGTTTATGGCTGAGCTTGGCATTTATGGCTGAGCTTGGCGTTCAATGATCGCAGGGTAGGTAAGCTTTTAAAGACAGGATGCATAGCTGAGGTGCTCATATGGTTGGGCGAATGCTATTACCTGTTCCGTTCATGCTGGGTTCGCTTGTTTAGCTGCGGGACACTGTAAACCTCTGGTGCAAGATTTTCCATTCAAAGTGGCAAACACGTCGACAGGGACTGAACCGTTACGCGTCTTGAGGCGTACGGCGAGCATGCATACTAAGGTATGTATACTTATGTGGGGATTACCTAGAGTTTCGGATCAGACGTTTACATGTCGATGGATTCCGCTCCTTAAGGGAGCATCAAACTACAACTATTGGTCTTCACTTATGAAAGGCCAGTGCCTTAAGGATGGAACATGAGGTGGCGTCGAAGGGACAAAGAAGACGCCCACAAGGAGATCAGGAGAGTCAGATGAGGCCTTTGAGACTCGTCTGGAAGCTTACAAATATCTCAATGACTTCGCAATGGGTCAAATCCTCACCCACGTCAGCGAGGGTCCTTCCATTTGGGTTGGGATAAGGACACCGCCTATGATATGTGGGAGGAACTGAAGAAATTCTACATGTTAAAAGAATACAGTGCACGCCAGTTCGTTCAGTTTGACACTTAGTCAGTAATCATGTCCAAAGTCTGGTATCTGAAGATCCTTACCCGCCATCAGATAAGAGTATAGTTCGAACTTGTTGAGATATCCGCGCGGAGCAACACCAGTGTGCGCTCTCCCGTGATGCCTAACCACGGACACCTCATGAGGGGCTGGTGGTTTCATATCGGTCGGACAACGTGAGAATGGCTCACCCTTATATAAGACGGCGAAGCCAAGGGATGCCGCTGTGGCAAACCGTGTTCCTTTCCCGGTGCAAGTCATCAGATCAGGGCTATCCGGCTACAACATAGAGTAGTGGTCAATACGTCAAAGGCAATCTTTCCTTCGGACTTCATTTGGGGCTTTGCAACAGCTAGGTATGCCTCAGGCCGCTCTTTGAGCTTATGGCTGGTTGACTAACTCGGATCTAACTATCAGACAGAATGTGCTCCAACGGACGATGGCCGTGGACCTTCGAATGGGATACCTTCGGCGAGCTCCCCCGCAAAATTGCCTATGGCAGTTCTGGCGACGTGGCTTGTGATTCGTATCATCGTACTCCAGAAGACCTCGCCTTGCTCAAGCAGACCGGTGCTAAAGCGTATCGCTTCTCGCTCTCCTGGTAAGGGTCCAGGAGCAGTCCGCGAACTGAGCAGCCCTAAGCATGGCTAGGTCACGGATTATCGCTCTTGGTGGCCGGAACGATCCGGTAAACTAGAAGCGTCTTAAGCATAACGTGAAATGTGTAGATGACCTTCTGGTTGCTGGAATCTTTTCTGATGATCTCATAGTTTACACAAGTTCGCCTGTTATAGCAACAAAACAAACCTGTGGTCCATTTCAGTGCCCATAAGGAACATCATACTCCATCGACTAGAGCCACATATAGCTGCAACGGCAAAATAGCCCTAAAGCTGAGCCACAAGTACATAACCACGAGCAATGCTAAAGGGGTATCTCGAGCGCCAGAGGATTTTCCGAAAGCATGTAACTGATCTAGTAGCCATCCTGTCGCGCAAAGTGAGCGTAGCTTCTGTAGCAACCCTAGTCGATCCACCTCTGCGACTCTTTATCGAAGCCGATGACATCGAGATCGACATTGAGACCGCGGAGCATCATGTCCATCGTGAACGTCTACATCCATCAGCTCTAACTCACCACCCAATATTCTCCGTCCACCAACACACCGCAACAGCAAGACAGAGACACCTACATCGTCATCCTCCCCCTCGTCCACCACCTCCTCCCTCTTCGACTCCCCCTCCCCCTCCTCCGCCCCGTCCCCCCCACGCCTTTCCGGCCCCTCATCAAACCCCCCCCAACCCCCCCTCCACTCCTCCCGCCTCATCCCCTCCGCCCGCCAAGCCCCCACGCCCCCCATGCGATTAACCCGATCGCGGACATCGCCAAACACCTCCTCGGCCGCCTCGCGACTCGCGCCCTTCCACTTGGTGATCAGGGCCACGAGCTCGGCGTCGGCGTCGCCCGTTTCGATCCGGACGGCTTGCGCGAGGGTGTCGATTTCTGTGCGTAGGGCGCGGAGGCGGGCGGAGAGGGCGCGGTGGGTTTTCTGGAGGGCGGGGTCGGAGGCTGTGGGTGGTTGGTGGGGGGGGGTGGGTGTGTGGTTGCGGTTGTGGTTGGGAATTGGGTTGGAGTTGGGGTTGGGGTTGCTGTTGAGGTTTGGTGGGGCGGAGGTGGTGGAGGAGGTGAGTGGGGTGTTGGTTGGGTCAGATGGGGAGGCGGTGGAGGGTCGTTCAGCCGGGTTGTCGGTATGTGTGCTAGCTGATGTGCCGTTTTCGATGGGTGTGCCTTTCGAGGGTGTTTTGAAGGGCGAGACGAAGGGTTTGGAGAGGGTCGCGGAGGCGGCGTCGAGGCGGCGGCGTTTGGTTGCGGGCGTGGAGGTCATTGTTGTGTAAGAGGGACTTGTTCGTACTTGTCAGTGCTGTGGCATTAGTCGTTTGGTCTGTTCGTTGAGGGAGCAAAGTACGGAATGCATTCTGGGTGTCCCGACGCAAAGTTGATGGAGTCGTGGGGGGACAAAAGCTGGAGGGTCGCTTCGTAGGGCTTGGGGTCGGGCTCGGGGGCCGATGTTCCGGTTTCTGGGGATTGTCGTCGAACGTTGCATGCCGCAACGCCATACTTAGCTTCAATCGTAATAGGCTACCAAGCACATTGATACCACGACATTCTACCTTAACCTCTACTTTATAGAAAAACACCTCCTCCAGCTCAAACTGAATTTTTAGAATAACTTCACTAAAACTGCATCAAATAAGCTCAAAATCTAGTCAGTAACTCATCTCATTGTGCGCTATAACTTAATATAGAACATGATGTCAGAATTTTTTTGATCAGTTATGAGCATACAATTCTCATCTTTATCAAAGTATGTCACTCAATTAAAACATAAAGCAACTCAACTTCAGATCTTTATGAATTCAAAGATCAAGAAAGATAAGTTTAAAAAGATTCTTTAATAAATTTACATTAAATTCTTTATTAAATCTGTTCAAAACTTTGTAGAAAGAGTTCTGAATCAATTTGAAACAATTTAAATTATAGCTGATTTAAAAGTTCTATGATGAATTATGAACACAGTACAACACAACATTATAATTATAAAAAACATTTTAAAGACTCTCATCAGCAGAAACTCTGCATTGCAATCTTTCATCATTATAAAATATAAATATACATATATTTAAGCTTAAATGACAGTAAATACATCATTATTCTTAATAGCAGTGTTCTTTTCATCATCATTTAAAAAAAAAGCATCATTACAGATCTTTTTACATTTAATAACTATAGAATTGTCATTAAACTCATTAACACTGTTCTTATTAATTATTGATGCACTCTCTCATCAGTTACACTACACAATCACATTAACAGTCACATCTACATCACTGCAGATCAAAACATCATCACTATTAAGATTGTAGTTATTAAGTAACTGAAATTAAATGATTTAATAATGTATACATTCATAGTGACTGAAAAAGAGTCACTGTAGAGTAATATTAAATGAATTATATCTTTAAAAGCAGACAGCAAGATAATCATCATCATTTATGAAGTTATTGCACACAGCATATTGATATAGAGCATTAAAATGAAAGATTAATGAGTTATAATGATATATATATAGACAGAAAATTATAAAATTAAAATTAAGAAAAACATCTTAATTAACTATGTAAGATGACTGTGCAGCTCAAAATGAGCAGCAGAATTTATAATGATGAAATTTATAAATGCAGAGCACATCAATTTAATGTTTCAAACTGAGTTGATTTGAGACTTTAAGTATAAGAAGACAGAGTTATATAATTGAGTTTGTTGCATTCAGAAATGCTTTAAATGTCATAAGTATGATTATATAAGTGCTTAATGCAGAGATACTCAGAAATGCAGTATATGTGTAGAGAATTATAGATTTAAGAATTGCTTCTTTAAGAATCTAGAATTCAACATTAGAAAGTGTGTAAACTGCAGAAATTCACATAAAACATAAAATAATAAGTGTTCTGAGTTTTAGAAAGAGATGATGTGCATGTAGATGATATATAATATTAAGTAGACTCAGTAACAGATATTAATTTAAATATTAATTATTAAATTTAAAAAAGTCACACTCTCAAAGACAGTTAATGGCAGAGTCAGCAAGATTGACATTAATAGTTATAGCAAAAGCATTAACAGTGACAACAGTGATAAAAGTGACAGCAGTAACAATATTAGTGAGAATGTGACATTTACATTATATACAATAATGAATAGCAGTCATGAAATCATCAATAAGTCTTACTCAACAATATTTAAGATTTTTATAAGAATTTTATCAATCTCAACATCAGTTCTGAAGATATTCATTAATAGAAACAGAAAGCAATCAGTATTATTTATAAAAACAGTAATTATAGATGTAAATTGAATTTCTTTGAGATCAGTGAATGAAAATAGATCTAAAAGAATTGTTAAAAGGTGGCACCACACTAATAGCACAGCTATTGTGAGTTATATATCTAACACTCCTTCTAACCTGCGATCGGCCCGCAACTGACCTGCAGGTGTAAAGGGTGCATGCAGATGGTGGTTCAAACTCACAACCTTTGGGCTTACTCCCTCACCATGGACTTGAACCACCAGCAGAGGTGGCCTAGGCACTGTTTTATGCAAGAACAACTGCACTAACCTGAGCTCATAACCTGTTAAAAGGTGGCATCACACTAATAGCACAGCTATCATGACTTATATATCTAACAAGAATCATAATTAGATCTTTAAAAATGCAGAAGACAGATACTGCAGTAAAGACAGCAGCAAATTATTAAAGTATTAAATTCTTTAGATATTAAATGAATCTGAAGAGCAGTCAGATAACAGAAATTAAAAGTGTCTTTAAGCAGAATTAAGTGAGCTTGCTGCTCATTAATTAAGATGATTTCATAATAAATATTATAAATATAGAGACAGCATCAACTTCAAAGATCACAATGATGATGAAATAATGTTGATACACTTAAACTTCATTATCTTACAGTACAACACAATGAAGTTAAAAAATAAGATTATGACATCTTTGCTTTAGAATTTCATCATATAAAACTATGAGATGCTGACTATTCAGAAATTATGATACAATAAACATAACAACAATACTTATCATCTCTGCAAAAACTGATTTCATCTGATCTATTCAGAATTCACAGAAAAAGAATCAACTCAAGTCTGTTTTTACATTAATTTATAACTGAATTACACAGATTAAACAGTTCAGACATACAGCAAAGATCTTATAATTTTAAAGATTTAATATACTGAACATAATCAGTTTAAGTATTTATGCATTTACAATGTGTACAGAGAAGCAGTTAAAGAAGATATTATAGTAATTTTAAAGTAACTGAATGATTTATTAAAGAATAATTATTGACAACACATTATAGTGAAAGACTTCAATCTACATCATTTAACATGAAAGAATCTGAGAATAAAGAAGAACTTACAGATAAAGCAGTTAATATAAATAATAAATGAATAACAGCTTTCTCTGTTCTTACTGTAGAGCTTAATTACATAAAGATCTCAGTAAATGTACAGCATCATAGATCTGATGCTAAACAGCTTAAATATTACTCAATGATTAATTAGCTGCAAAATACAACAATAACATTATAATTTTAATCATTACTTTATTGTCACTCATTTTCTGCTGTCTGCAGCAGAGATCACATTATAATTTTATTGATAATGAAATAAAGTAAACATAAAGCTTTTATAACAGATTCTGATAGAATAGCTGTCAATGTCACTTCATAATTATAATGAACTTAATATAAAGCAATACATAACTGTCATCACAGAGACAATTTAAATTGCAGTGAAGATAATAATATTGATGTTAACTCTCAGTAAATGATCAAAGTCAGAGTTTAGCTTAGAGACAAAAGAGATAATAAGAAAAATAAATAAAATTTGTTATTGTTAATAAAGAGAGCAAAGTATACATATTTAAGAGATGTACTGCTGAGTCTGCAATGAAAAAGAAAAGAAGCTGACAAAATTAATGAGAATGAGTTATAGAGAATAGATAGAGATGATCTTAAAGAATCTTTAGAAATTATAAAAATTAATGAAGTAAATCAGAAATTATAAAGTTACAAATCAGACTTTCACTCTCATTCTGAAACAGATAAAAGAACTGAAACTTACAGAATTATAAAATAAGACAGAGCTACTTTAAACAATCTTTTTTTCAATTTCTTCAGAGATAGATCTCAGCAATATTGTAGAATATAAGTATTTTGAACTGATATTTATGTCTTTAATTACAGAGACTGAATTAACAGAGATTATAATGTGAACATTAGACAATAAGATATTAAAATTAAATAACATATTAAATTGAGTTCTACACTAAATATTATTGCAATTACTCTCACTGCTACTCTCACTGTACAATTTATATCTAAACAGCAGAAGACATTTAAGAGTCTTTAAACATTTCATTACAGTGATGCTGCAAAAGCTTAATAAAGAAGATTATCAGCAGTTTAAGATATATTAATTAATAACATTTCTAAATATCATAAGCAAGGCTCTGAAGTTCATAGTGACACACAGAATAAGTTACATAACAGAGATCTATTAATTGTTATTTAAAACACTGCTGAGAAATTAAAAAATTGTGTTTACAGAGTAGGCAATTTACACACTGCTGAAGTAGATTCATAAAGCATAAAAGTTAAGCATGTTAATTACATTACTATTAATATTAAATGTATCAGAAGTCTTTAACAATATCTTTTACAAAAGATTACTTTACAATCTTTAAAAACATCATCTATCATTAAAGATAGTAAACTGAATAAAAGACTTTCTGAGAAAAAGAACATTAACAATAAAGCTGTTAAAATATGAATTAAAGAGCTTTGTCATTTATACAGATATATTTTAAAGCTTATCATTATTATTTATTTTATATTTATTCTACAATGCTGACATACTAAATCTAGTCAATGACTTACAGCTTTGAGTCACAGCAGTGAGTTAAATTGATAATATAAACATTATAATGACAAAAAAGTCAGCAGAGAAGAACTGCATTACTTTGCACACAGTGCACAGTTACACAGAGCAATAAACTTAAAGATATATTTTTATTTTTATTTTAATGAAATATGAATTCATTTACTTTACAAATCATCTCATAAGACATGACACAACAGCAAAGCTGACTCTAAATATATACACAATACAGATATTACTGATATGCAGAGTGTTAAGAGTTATCTTGAATTCACATTTAAAATAAAATGTACATATATAACACATTTAAGCTTAAGTCACAACAAGTTTTAAGAATTTAGCAATATTAACAGACTTTACATGAAGCTTTAAGCTTAAGAATCTACAGAGACTCTATATAATAGTAATGCTGTCATAAATTTTGTACTGCTGCTCAGTCTGATACAGCTTAGACAGTAGACACAGAACAATTATACAATAAAAATGAATTCTTTAGAAACTGATAGTTATACAATGATGAGTAAAAGTCATTATAGCAGAGATCTTCTGCACAACAGTAAACTCAGTACTGAATATAAAATTCTTTCTTTTCTTAATGAAATAACAACTAAAAAAGACACTGAAAAAGTTTATACTTTATATTGTTACTGCATTAATCTACACTTTAATGAAGAGAATCAGATCTAACTTTATAAAAAAACTTTGCTGAAAGAGCTCATTGAAATGTCTGTAGCTTTATTATAAGATGCAGATATAACTTTTATTAAGAGTTAACTTGAAATTTAGAGTGCTTTATATTGTATTATTATGATGAAATAACTTAACTATTTATATAAACAACAATGCAGATGAAGCTGTCTGCAGATATGATATTAATAAACTTTGTTGAAATTGAGAAGTATTAAATATTTACATAAATAACAGTGACATTAAGAGTCAGATAAGTGCAGTAATAATGACATTAGAAAGAGACTTAAGATGTATGATGTATATAAATATAGATAAGACATTCACAGTATATATAGTAAAGCTACAGAATCTGATCATGATGATAAGCATAATAAATGTAATGAAAATAACAGAATCAGAGCTCTGAACAGTGAACATATATATAGATAATTAAGCAGCAATTTAATTAACTATTAAACTGAGTACACAGTTAGGTCAGTACTTACTGCAGCACATAATGAAGAAAGTAAATAATTTGTGAAGTTAGAAGGTTCAGATATGAATTTGATGAATACTGATATATATAAAAGTATCAGAAAATAAAGAAATAAATAAAGTGATCAAGGCAGTGACTCAGATCAGAGACTTACACACTAAGAAAGAATAGATTACAGAGATTTAACTAGGCTGAGTGCGCAGGTTGTCTATAGGTCATGCAAATCAGAGTTGAGTTCAGGTATTGGGTTGGGTCAGGCTAACTTTTATTCAGTCAGGTTGGGTGCAGGTTAACCTGACCTGACCTGCATAGGGTCACGGGTTTTTCGCAGGTTATATATAGCCTTAGTAAGCATGTGTATGTGCTTAGTAAGCACATACACATGCTTACTAATGTGTGTTTCTAATGTGCACCTTTGCGAAAAGTCATGATTTTCGTAACTTATTCAGTAATATATCTTGCGACTGTGTAATTTATCCCTATATGGCTAGTTAAGGTGTAATTTATTATGACTAATATATCAATAAGCTTTCACATTTTTGAGCCCTAGCCCTGACCTTACTCATAATGACTAGCCTCACCCGCGTGCAGGTACCTGCGCAGATTGTAGATAGAATTGATCTGTGCATGAACCTGACCTGATTCAACTCAGACCCTAGTGCAGGTTCAGGTCAGGTACACTTTTTTCTAACCTGACCTGACCCTACACTCAGCCTAGATTTAACATTTAATTATTATCTGTAAAACAAGATTTTGTCAGCAAATAGTAAAAGAATGAGTCAATAATTGAAAGAATGAAATAGTAAAATGAATTACATTTAGTATGAAGCAATAGTTAGATAGAAGAGTGTTAAATAAATATATAAAATTTTGTTAACTTATAAGCTTTCTTATTACTCAGCTATGCACAGAGAAGATTGACATGACTTATTATCTTTATATTATAGATTAAGCAGACTCTTCACAATGCTTATATAATTTAAGCATTTAGACTGTTCATTATGTACTGATGAAATGTTTATAAACTTAAGATTTAAGAAAAAAATTACTGAGATAAATTAATGATATAAAAAAGATTTTATAAGACTCAGCATTAATTAAAGCAATCATTATATTTATATTATGAAGCAATCTTCTAAGACAATTTCAGACTATAAAAAAGACATTAGAAGATTTAATATTCTTAGATGCAGTCTGAAATAGAAAATTCAACAATTATATACTTTAGACTGCAGAAAAGATAATTAATTGTTTATAGCAATATTTATTTTTTATTGATGATAGTTGAAGAGAGATATTAACATTAAATTACAAGAAAAGAAGATTAGTAAGCATTAGAATTAAAAGAAACATAAAAGATTACAGAGAGTAAAGTTAGAATTTGTATTAATTAGTTAAATCATGAGGTGACAGTGACAACAACAGTAAGATAATAATGAAGATGAGATCAGTATGCACTAGCTGCTTGTAGTTATGTGATGTATGGCAGTCTAGGCAGCCTCAGTCACCTATGAATCAATCAATCAATCAATCAATCAATCAATCAAAACCTCTACTTTATATAAAGTCACAGTACATCACTCAATCTGGATAAAGCCTCCTGCCGCTTGTTACTCAAATGCGGAGCTGGTTTGTACCATGATGCAAGCAGTTTGGCAATAAATAATGGCCTTTCTTACCTTCTTCCCAAGCCCCGGTGGAACCAAGGGAGAATTCCAACACATTGAGCTGTTCTCCAGCATCAATACAAGAGGGGTAACTGCGTTCATTTTCGCGCCACTTCAAGGACTTATCATATCCAGTAGATAGGTTATATTTGGCTCATGTCCAACACTGGATGTACGGTATGCAGGCTATGGTAGGTTACTGCCACTGCACAGCCAGGGCTATCAGCCACAACGGCTATGTGCATCCAGCTTCTAGGCTGCCCCCACTCACAACCTGCAGGCTGAGTATTGAGCCAATGAAGAGTGAATGAGCGGGCAGCCTTTTGGGACTCATTGGCTGAACTTGTTAATTGTGATGAATGGACTTCCACAACAAAACATACAACAAGACGCTCGGAATGACCATGGAGCTCAGGCGGGAAAGATTGACAAAAAGAGTCTTACTGGCGAAGACCAGTGACTTTGAAGCGCCAAAAAATAATTGTCTTGGACAGATGTAGATTCACTTTCTTCAGAAATAGATGCTCCGAGCAAAATGTCTGTCCCGGATCTTGGCCCCTTAGTGCTTCAGATATTGGTTCCAGTACACAGCACCGAAGAAGTTTTGTCATATGGCCAATTGCCTTTGCCTGGCTGTGGTCGAGGATGTCAACAATTACAATTGTTTCGAGAGAGTGTTCAGGTTATATATGCGAATGGAACGCTGGTATTCCCAACACGTTCAGTTCCATCATTCCTTCTTAGATGTTGGCCTCGCAGTCCTATCATTGTTCCTCGCGCAAAGACGAGGTCTCAGCGATGGCACCCCTGTAGCAGAGGGTGGAACATTCCAGACTCGATCATTTGTAACCTGGAGAACTAGGTTCCAAAGGGCCACTCCTTCCGCCATACCTCTCTCTCCTGCTCATTGCTTGCAAACTCCTCAATAACCTGGTCCTTCATCTGCTCCAACGCATCTAGAGCCTCTTCGTACTGGTCTGCCTTCACTATGCCCTGCTCAGGAAATAACTCACCAATACTCTTTCTGATTGAGCGCATCGCTTCCATGCCGCGTACTACGCCTTGGAGATCAGCCTCCATATCTTGCCGCTCTTTCACTGAAAAGGACAACGGATAAGGCCGAGCCTGTGGCTCCCCGAAGTGTGTCCCATGTTGCTTCTAACTCGGCGACTTGCGAGAGGTAAGTTGCCTCGCCGTCGATGAGGAGATTACGAGCTAGGAGTAGGAAGAGGTAGCTCATCGTATGCTGGAACGTGAACGCAGCATAGAGTTGTGGGTTCTGATGTTGAGTCAGAGTGTTGTAGAGAGAGCAAAGTGATTGCTGTAGATACAAAGCCTCTGAATGCTTCTTCGCGTTTGCGTCAAGCTGTTCTATGTCTCTTGGTGGTTGGGGCCGCTCTAAGCCATAGACGGGCGGACCATCATAATCGATAATCTGAGGTTGGCGGGCCGCAAAGAGTTATTGGGGACTTGGGCGGCAGTGTGATATTTTTCTAAAGTCTCCCCTGCTACTCGTTAATATTATTAATCACGTAAGTCCTGGTTATGCGAAAACGATCTTACATGGTCCTCTGTCAAAGTCGATAGTCATTCTTTGGTTATCAATAAATTCGCGTCCTGTAGAAGGGCCAATATTTAATATTAATGGCGAAGTTATCCGTAATATCGACTCCGTTCGCATCGGTATACAACGGCTCATTTCCGGTTCGTTCCTCTAGGTCTTTGGCGTAATGAAGACCTCCAAACTTCTTAAAGGAAACTGATGTCCAGGCTTTTTGAAAACTAGCGATGGCTTTGACAAGAGTAAATCGGTCTCCGATTCTCATATTTGGCCAAACACGTTCTAGCTCGATTCCTGGAACCTTCTCCATGATAATATACTCTGCGCCGACTGGGTTGTCCTTGGCCTTGGAACTCCAAGCAAAGACTCTAGGAGCAGGAGTTCCTAGAACATTCCGTGCCCAAGGTATGTCAGCCACAGCCACAGTATCTGCACGCATTGACACATGAGACGAAACTTACAAAGTCCATTGTTGCAACTTCGCTTGCAGTGGTAAAATGAGGTTTGCCAGCATTTGGATTTGGAACTTTCCCCACAACTTGAATGCCATTGTCCATAGTCAACAGCAGAGCCTTGTTGTACATGCCATCAGGGTACTTTTCAATGCTGACGCATGTTTTCGTCCCAACCGCTTCAGCGGCGAGACGGGCCAGCTCGTTGACATTGAAGCGGACGTGGCGCTGTGACATCTCATATGCTTCATCACAGATGAAGCGACCTCGAGTGTAATTGAAGACATCGTCGCTGTACTTCAAGTCTGGTCGAATAAGCAATACGACCGACGCTTTGGGGACGGGGTAAACTGGCCAGGAAGGAATGCTCTTGAGGACAGCCTAGCGGACTGCGTGTCTTGCGTTGCCGTTGTCCTCTTGCTTGATACGCACCGGAGGACGCCGTATCTGATCAAACCAGTGTTTTTCCCATGTAGTCTTCCGCGGCATTTTCCCACCATAACCCCCCAAGCATGACTCTGACACATTGAAAATCGAGTAGAGGAGGAGTGTATCGGGGAGGCCCTCGTGGATATGCTCGTGAAATCTCGATTGTCAACAGTCATCCAAGACTGCACGGTCACCCATTGTTTAGCGCGGCCAAGAATGCCACAAGAACCAACGATTTTGCCTGTTCATCGTCATATTTTGAAATGATATTTACTTCCCACACACACTTAGAAACCAACCTTCCAACAAAGCGCATCACCAACCTTCAACACAGTGACTAGTCCTTCATCCTGAAAGCAAAAGGTAAAGTACAAAGTAACTCTACCTAGTAGGTATGAGGTGCAGTGTTGGAAGCGAAGCTACTGTACTGCAATGTATAGCGCGAAGCGCCGAGCTGACGAGTTCCCCGCCGATCCCATTCGTTCATCGTCCTTGGTGCATCTCTCTCTCTCTCTCTCTCTCTCCCTCTCTCTCTCTCTCTCTCGGCACGGGAGACCTCCGGATCTACAATACAGGTCAAGGTAGGAGGTAAGGTACTGTACTCCGTATAAGTTTTCAACTCCATGATCTCAATCATTAATTGCTCAGATATAAATTGATGTTTTACGTGCTTGCATATATATACATAACATACATACATACATATATGCATACATGCATACGTAAGGTACCTACATTGACGCATCACTGAGGAGTTCTGCATCCAAATCAACATCTCGCCGCAGGGCTGAGACGGGACGGGACGTGGCAGCTGGACTTGTTACTGTACTGCGCCTCAACATCCACGAAAGCCTTCCACTTCCACTTCCACTTCCAGCTAGCAGTCATGTCGATCCGGAATATCATCGAAGCCACAATAACACATATGTAAATAAATCAGGTCGTGCTCTTGTCAACGCCGGTTTCGCGCTTTGGTCGTGCTTGTCGATCATCATCTCCCCCTTGAGGTCATACAAGCGCCGACCTCGTGATGGCGCGACCATCACCCACAGCACTGTCGGCTTACAACACTGGTGCCGGTACTCCATCTCAGTATTCGTCGACGACAGAGAGTATCTGGACAACGCAGGGCTACTCAAGTTCCGGGACATCCTACCCCGTATCCGATGTCTCCAACGAGTCTGGTGGCGGTCTGATTTGGAAGTATCGTCAACCGATCTACTCGTCGCATTCCTCCTCGGCTTCGAAAATGGCCAAGATCAAATCCTCCCCAAGCCACGGCGCACTGGCTGCAGCAAGGACCGCATCGAGTCATGGTAAACTCCACAAGCGCGGGGGTTCTGCGTCGTCCGTCCAAAGCCCTTTGAGCGCACCACCCACTTTCGAACCCCAGCACCCTTCGACATTCACTGTCGTAGCTTCATCGACTTCACCAACCTTATTCGGCGATATCCACCCCCCACCCTCACCTTCGTCAAAGACCAAAACAAAGATAAAACCTCTTTTGCGCAAAATCACCGCGCAAGAGAAGAATTCACTCGACTTGACGCGGACTGCCGCCGAGAACGAAGGCTTGGGCATCTACACTTCGGCTGATCTTGGAAGTCCGAGGCCAGCAGTTGATCACCCATTTACCGTAGCTGGGAAGTCCGCATACCACAGCCGTACCACCAGTGGAGCTTCGGATTACTCCAACGCAACCACCTCCAGTCATCACCGGCCTGGCGCACCGTACGTCCATCCTATGCGACAGACGCCACGGTCTTACACTCCGCCCTTGGCGCATTCGTATCAGAACTCGGTTGTCGATAGTGAATACTCCGGGGAGGCTGCTGGCTTTACACTTGAGGAGGAAAATCACTTGCGTCAGATTGTCAGAGACGCCTCCCATCGACCAGTCGCTGTGACCAAACCCCAGCCTGCTCTGCCGCCGTTGCATATTCATACCGGCTCATCCACTCTTCTTGCTGGCAGCTCTCAATTGAACCTCGCAGGTACACCCTCATCCTCGTTGCGACGACCCAGAGCGAATACCATGAGCCCGGTGGACACCATGTCGCCAGTATCTCGGTCATCGATCGAGATGGCCTTCAGACTGCGGAGTCGGGCAGACACGGATCCGGTAACCCGTGCTGCATCTATCCAGGCCGCAAGGCAGGCATTCTCGGAGAAGGAGGCCGCAAAAGCCGCGAAAGCAGATAAAGAGGAGCTCAGAGCTTTGGAGCGAGAGAACAGGAAACGCGAGAAGCGAGAAGAAAGTCATCGCCGGAAGGCTCAAGGCAAAGACCAATCGAGACTGAAATCCAGCGCTTCAAACGAAAAGCAAGCGACATTTCAGTCGACACTGTATAGCGATGTACCTCCAGCGTCGAACCTAGCGAATGCAGCCGCATCCATGGGTGGCCATGGTAGAGTAGGGCGGTCGAACACAGACCTCTCGGTCAGAAGCACGGCGAAAGGTCGATGGGTGCAGTTCTTGACATGGTTGAGGACCAAGCTATTCAGGTTAGGGAAGAAGGTGTCGTCTACAACCTGAAGGGGCAAGACACGGATCAGGATGCAAGGGGTTATCTGACATAACAGCCACCACATTTCGACTTTCCTTCACTCCTTTATTGATGGGCCGGATAGGTGTACATACGAACGTCGCTTTGGAGGACTTATTCTATCCGGTTGGGATTGGCGCAGGACGGCTTGGTGATATACTGGTCTGGTGGACTGCAATGACTCACGGCACACTTACGGCATTGGCAGACTCTTCAACAATCGGATTAGCGTGGGGTTTTGATGCGATGCTTTGAATGCGATTGAACGAAGGAATTTCATGTTCTCATTCTTGGGCGGCTCAATCTTTCAACCCTTTACGAGTTGAGGAGGTTACATGTAGCTACGTAGATCTCAACGCGCACTCAGTTGCACCCTGATCAAGAGACAATTCAAACTCCTAACCTGGGCTGCTGTAAAGTGGTAAACGGTTGCTATACCTCAAACTTGGTCGGCCCAATAAGTAATTCACCTTACTATTGCCATAGTAAAGTGAATTACACTCAAGAGGCTTCCAAAATCCAGTCGCGTATGTAAGCAAAACCTAGCGAATCTTACCAACTTCAGCCATTTCACCACCGCAACGGTGAAGCTTGGCCAACGCGGCGCCCGTAGAAGTTCGACAACAACAACACCGCCAAAATGGTTTACGATTGGGATGGCAAAGAGGCAGTGTGCTATCGGATGTACATCCAAGAGAGACAATCGTTGGAGGATATTATGGATTACATGAAGACGGAGCACAACTTCGCGCCGAGGTGAGTGAAGGATACGGTTGTCCAAGCATCACTTCATATCAAGGCCTCTCTGCGTTCCCGCAGAACACAACAGAAGCACCAAAGGCGCAGAAGTCCGCTTCCGTTCGTGCTTTGTCCCGCTCTATTCGAACTTGTATGGGCATGAAGTCCAGGGGTCGCTGACGCGATTATGGCCTCAATAGCAAACGTGCCTTTCAGACACAATTCAAGCGTTGGGACTTCCCAAGCAAGCAGAACCCAGCTCACAAGAATGCACGCCTGGTCGCACGCGTCAAGGAGTTGTGGGAGAACAACACTAGCCAGAGGGACATGCTTCGTATCTTGAACGAGGAAGATGGCTTCGGCATTAAAGAACGCGAGCTCATGCGCGTCCGAGCGAAGAACAGGTGGCTACTGAGAGTGCCGAACGGCATGAAGAGTAATCCTAGTGGGTCGCTGGCCAGGCGTGAGGACGCCAATGCTGCTCTGCAAGAGATGGAACAAGAATTGTATGCACGCGACGGTGCGCAAAGCGCGACGGAAGCCCCGAGCAAAGAGACCATGGTTCCCAGAGCGCAGTCACCGGAGCTGGCGCCTGAAGTTATCGCGAAGCGGAAGGAGAGATTGGACAAGCTGCAGGCTGAAAGCGCGGAACGCTGGGCCACTCGCAAGCGTCGACGTCGCACTCGTGGTTGGGCTGGACTGCCGGCCGATCCACCTGGACCGCCGAGATTCCCCTCGGAGACGACGATCGACGAGAGCAAGCAATTCTTGAGCTTGGACCCGGAACTCTATCGACAAGTCCGCGATCACTTTCAGAGAATTTGCGAGGATGCGGGAGTCATGAAGAAGACGATTGCGGGCCCGGACAGGTGGCAAGCCGTTAAGGACCGGCTCATCCAGGAGTCGCCGCACCTGCAATCGGTCTTTTGGGGGGACAACACTCAGCTGGACATGAAAACACTAGCATTGGATGTGGTCTGTACTGATGTTACGAAGCGAATGCGCACACTAGAGAGGAGAATGACTATCGCGGAGGCGAAGAATGTACTTGGTATCAATCCCGAGGAGAGTCGGCAAATCAGGAACGCTTTCTACCAAACGTTGAAGTCCGATCATTTTACAAGCAAGCTCGAGGCCGGGGACGAACATTGGAAAGAGCTCAAACAGCAGTGGATCGGAGACTCAGCGCTCCTCCAGGCTATCCTCGCACCAGGAGACGCAGACACGCAGCACAACTCCAAAGTCAAAGCGTTGGAGGTCCTCTGTCGAGATGTCATGAAGCGCCTACGCGACGATCAGACGAAGCGCGATCCATCGAGGAAGAAATCATTATCGGGCAGCAACGGTATCAGTAACGGTATCAGCACGCTGGCCTCCCAAGCCCTCGCAAGCGCCCCAGCGACGCGTAACGACTACAGTGATCTACAAATCGACCCGTCCCTCCTCTTGGCGGCCGCCAATGATCCATCCCTGGCCATGGGCCAACAACAACACTATCAACAGCAGCAATCTCCTACCTCCCCCACGTTCGCTTCTCCATCGTTACATCATGGATCGTCCATGAGTATACCGGTGTACTTCAGGCTGAGTCCTCTTTCGCAGATACAACACCCTACGAAGCTTTGGCTGGGCACGCTCACATCAGGCTCGGTGAACGAATTACGACAATTGGCCATTTCCAAACATCCTGATGCTAATCTTGTGAGGATCGAGGGACTGGTTAGGGAGAGCAATGGAAACGAGGTCTCGTTCGAGATTGATGAGGATGACGAACTGGGTGCTTACTTTGCGCATGTCGACGGGGGAAAAGCGACTTTTGTCGTGCAGCTTAATGGTACTTATGCTTGATGGGCGTTTCTTTCCCAATATGTCGCGAAGACTGTGGCTGTCACAGGCGAGCCGCTTTGTAACCTATAATACTTGAATTTAAACTGGATCGCATTCTCGGTTCGTACTGTACAGTGCCGGTGGAAATTCTGGGCCATCCACACTGTAAGCAAAAAACACACCTGTTTTTCTAGTAAAACCTGCCACCCCTGTATTCACCCACAAAACCACACACCCACAAGGCCAATTGACATCCTCAAAGCCCTATAATGACAGTTTCAATGCCAAAGAGTAAAAGAAAGAATATTAAGATGAAATCTTTGTCAAAACTGCATCTAAAAGATCTTAGATGTTCTTTCACACTCTTTTTATCCTGAGATGTCAAGAACATCAACATTAGTAAATTTGAAGACATTGATAGTGTCAATTTAATAAGAAAAAAGACTTCAACTAAAGCTCTGTTCATGTTTCTGGTTCATTGAACTGTCTTTCTTGACAAGAAAAATCTTTTTAACAAGAATAAAATGATAAATCTCATCAATTTCAACTATTCAGCATTTCTGACAAATGAACAGATTAAATTGAAAGAAAAGACTTGATTTAAGAACTATTAAGTGCAACAACAGCAGATTAAGACACAGCTGTTAATTGATGAAATTAGAAAATAGAACACTTTAATTTTGAATTTAAAGAATGTTAACAGAGAAAAATGAATTAATTTGAAGATTATTCTTTTAATTTGACATAAGAGCAAGAAGAAGAACATTTAGATAATTATTGATATTAAGTTTATATAAAAGACAGCTTCAAGATCTGTTTAAGATGATTTTATAAACAGTAATGATTTAAAGTTCTTGAAAGAAAAGATAATCTTTTCATAAAAAAAGAAAGTAAATCAATTGCTTTCTGTAGAGTGTCTATATTAATTGATACAGCAAACAGCTACAGAGAAGAACTGAATAGCTATAAAGAAGTAAGAGAAGTTAAAATTGAAACTGAACAATTATGTAAGATATCTGATTTGCTGATGACACTGTGATAATGTAAAGTGCAAAAATAAGAAGAAAAAGTGCTTAATGCTAAAAGAAAAGCATTATGCTCTGAATTTCAATCATTTCACTGTCTAAAATAGAATCATCAGCAACAGAAATGTCATCATTTTAAGCTTTTCTCTTTAAATTCTTTATATATTTAATTAATTTTCTTCATCTTCTTTAAAAAAGACTTCACAATCTGCTCTGCAATCTTCTTTACAGTCTTCTTTACTTTTTACATCATTCTTGATCTTTACATCTGTTCATATTCACATAAAACAGATCTCATCAATGTTCTTAATGTCATCAATGCTTATACAAAGTCTGTAACAGTACTCATTATTATATATGTCTTCTTCTTTATTTTATTTATTTTCATCATCATATCAGCATTCTTATCAGCATTCTTATCAGCATTCTTATGCTACTTTATCTTCTTCATCTTCTTTATCTTTTTCACAATATCAAATACATTATTTAATACATTCATCTCATTCACTCTCATCTTAACTATCTTCTTTATCTTCTTTAAAGCCTGCTTCACAGTCTTTACAATAATTATTTTTACATCAATTTCTTTTTTACAAGAAGAAAAGCAGCTTTGTCAGCAGTGATGATACAGAATCAATGAAGCTTCTATATTAATATATAAAATAATTTAAAAAACAGATTCTAAAGTACTCAGTGTTGCTAAAGAATGCATATAAATAGCTGTGAGATCAGTTATATAATGTGAAACAGATAAGAAAGGCAGAGATTCAAGACTGAAGAGATTTGAACATTTTTTTAAAATTAGAAAAGCAGTTAAAGAAGAGAATTAGAAAGTGAGCAAAGAAGAGAATTGTGAAAGACATGAAGAGTAGAGTAAAATGAATGAAACAGATAAAATAAATAAAAATAATTGATGCTGCAAACTCATTAATGCATTTAACAGCAATTGCAGAGTTTCTAAAATATTAAATAATATTTAATTTATATGTTTCTATCTTCTAAATCTGTCTAATCTAAAACTCATAGTCATTATCAGTGACTGTTAACTTCATTTCAATATATATACTTCAAAAATGTATCTCAAAATGTTTATTACTGTTATATTTTTTCACTGTCAGTCATATAAATTTCTTAAAGTTATTCTTATACTTCTTTATAAGATTCTTATGTCACTGCATTCACTGCTTAAGAATGACAAAGAACTGTTTGATAAAGTTGTAATTAGAGAAGTAAAAAGAAAGAAAAGCAAGCTTTACATTAATTTTAATGTATATGTTGATTAATTTTTAATAATATGTTAATAACTAAATACAGAGAAATCAGTAGACATATTTTGAAGTGATGTATAGAGATATTGTTTATAATTAAAATAAATTATGATTTTAAAAAAGAACTGCACTTCAGAAGAACATAATTTCATATAAAGAAGTTAAATAAAACTTATGTTATAGAGCTCTGTCTGACTGTTCATATTATATATTCTTTGACAGTGTATGCTGACAGTACACTTCATTATTTACTTTATTTTAATGAAATTGACATTAAGATTCTCACTTCACAATATAATCACTTAAACTTTCAATTCTTATTTCTGTTGAGAAGTGTGGTGCTCTATCCGCGTCCTTGACTCCTTTAGTCTTAGCGTAAGGGGCTGGCAGAGTCTTCTCCTGCCTTAGACGGCAGAGCTCCTGCTATCCATCGAACGATACCCAAGTCGACTGCAGTCAACGTC
>JAABUY010000811.1_pt1 | contig 48755 bp, 87 predicted proteins | sample 5560271 | NCBI WGS metagenome assembly JAABUY01 (sample SAMN10711886, study PRJNA513374) | rock metagenome | isolation source: Antarctica rocks | place: Antarctica: Victoria Land, University Valley | reverse complement strand
TGCGCCGCCCGCGTGCCCGCGCATATGCCCTACTTTCCTGTTGCACCAGCACTGCCCTCATGGCATCCTTCCTCGATTATGTGGCAGTGGACGACCGCTCACACTCGTGTTTGCCTGTCGCCCCACTTGCACAGGCCGCCTGTGCATGCCCTGCGCGGCGCACGGCGCACAGGCCCGCTCAGCCTCCCCTCTCTCACATCCATAAACTGCTGCCCGCGCGCGCGCGCGCAGACATGTGGGGCACGTGCGCGCTGCTGGCGTGCCTGGCGGCCGGGTCCGCATACCAGCAGGCGCCGCTGCGCGCGTCCGCGCCGGCCAAGGGCGCAGCTGCGCCGCTGCTGGAGGAGGAAAAGCCGGCGCTCAGCCCGCTGAAGCTGGCGGAGGAGGGCGTGGCTAAGCCGCTGGCCATCTCCGCTTCGCCTGCGCGCAGCAACAGCGTGCCGCGCAACGGGCACAAGGAGGCCATGTCGTGAGCGCCGCGCATACTCCGTCAGGGCGGCGGCGGGGAGCGGGTGGGGGTTCCGCGGATGCCTGCGTCTCTGGTGCAGGAAAGCGGCGATGGGCGGACCGCCCGGTATCAGGCATACCAGCACTGACAGGAGCTGTTGTTATGTTCAGTCGCTTTTTTGCATGGTAGGGGCATCACCCACACCGCTGCTCCTCTCCCTTTTGGGAATGCATGCACAGCGTTGTGACAGTCACATGCTGCAGTGGCCTCCGCTTAGCCTGGCGGGCGTGATTGTGGCAGGCAAGCTGTGTGCTTGCCTGGCGGCGCATGTTTTCGAGTACTTGACAGCGGCCGGCCAGTAAGTGCTGGCGCGAGGCTAGCTAGCGTGCAGGAGTCATGTCGATTACTGTTGTGTCGCGTTGGCCGTTTGTGCTCTGTGTGAGTGCGGTGATGTGAGCACTTAGATGCCTTGAAGACAGATGGGGAGGCCTGGTCATGAGCGGCATGCATGGCCTGGCTCTGGCTGCGGGGTGCCACACAGGGTGCAGCTCAGGGTTTGCATGATCCCTGCAAAGCAACAAACAGTTGCGGTGTAACCTGATGATCAGCAGTCAACCAGAAGCTGCTAGATATATGCACACTCACGTGTTCATGCCTTGCTCGACCACATGCCATGCTGCTCATGCAATGGACAGTCTGGCAGCATGTTTTGTAAGGCTGCGCTCACTTGGACCAGGGCGCTCCAGCAGGCCGCATGGCGGCAGCGCAGGCTCACTTGCAGCAGTGCACACATAGAATTTGGGCAAGAGCTCGAGAGAATCTGACGCTAGGGATCACTCCTGTGACATGCTGGCTGTCGGCCTTCTTACAGCCATCCAGGTCGCACACGCAGGCACATGCAAGCCCTCAAAAATTGAATACTGTTCGCAGTGTGCTTGACCCAAGTGCACCAGCACCCGCAGACTCTGGCAGAGGCAGTGCTGGTCGTTAGCGGTCTCCTGTCACCCATGCAATGCTGCTACAACACCAGAACAGGCTGCTGCTCCTGCTGCCCAGGCCACTAGTAGAACAAAAACTTCACAGTGTGGGGCACAGGGACAGTGATATGACAATGAGCGCATGGAAAGAGGCGCTTCAGTCCATGCGCGCACAGGAAAGGGCAGCGTCTGCTCAGAAGCTGCAAAGTGCCCAAATACTTTACAGCAGGAGCCGCGGCCTTGCGCGGGCAAGCGCCTGCCGCGCGCACATGGTACAGCGTGAATTGCGGCGGCTCGCGCTCCGCCCGCGACATCAAGCAGTGCGGCAACAGGCCGCGCCCGCAGCGGCGCTCGCAACGTTCAAGCAGGCGCGGCGGCAGGCCGCGCCCGCGGCGCCGCGATCAGATGTACGGCCGAAGCATGGAGTACACGCCGCGCCAGGCGGATACGCTCCACAGCGCCGCAAATAGCACCTCCACCTGAGGCACCATGCAAATGTTTGCGTTAAGGGTTAGCCTTCCTGGTGAGTCCATCATAAGAACGGCACCGCATGCGCTGCCGTTGCGCGTCACGAGCACACAGAACAAGCATCACTGATGCAGCGAGCATGTACCCTTTGGCAGGAGTGCCAAAGGCGCCGTGGTCAAGGTGAAGTAGGTGGCAGCTCCAGCTCTTGGCGATGGCAACCACATCCGCTGCATGTGTGGCTCACCCCCACAAGCTGAGTCCAGTCACCCGCAGGCACGACCAGCACATGGCGACGCTGGGACAGTCTGTACCTCCGCGGGGAGCTCGTACGGGTCCGGGGACGCCACGAACGGGGCGACGTCCACCCAGTTATGCGTCGCGAGCGCCGCGTATGCCACCAAGGAAGTCGGCAGGAACACCACCTGCGGGCGCAAGCTGCCTCATTGGCAGGCACTTGCTGCAGCGCTGTGCTCAGGCTTCCTGGTGGCGTCCCGTGCAGTGCGTAATATGAACAATGGCTCGAGCACACAGAAACAGGTATGGTATGTTCCAGTTGCAGCTGTCACAGCTGCCACAGCTGCAGACAGGTTTCTCAGCCGTGCTCGCTGGGGTGCTCGAGACGACACCCCTGTGCTTGGAACAAAGGTCCCACCTGTGCCGCGTTTCAGACAGCGTACATTAACCTGGCTGGAGCGGAGCACGGTGACGCGGCAGCGCCGGCGCACCCAGGTGAGCGCGCAGGAGAGCAGCGCGGCCACGGTCGCGTCCCTGTGCGCGCTCGAGTTGCCAAACGGCACCGGCCCCAGGCGGTAGTCGCCCTTGGCCGTGGACGTGCCCACCCAGGCCAGGACCAGCACAGACACCAGCGCGCCATCGGGGGCGATTCGGTGGCTGGCCTGCGCCGCAGGCATCAAGCAGTAAGTGAGACACCGCCTGGGCTGCGGCGGTCTTGACTGGGACGAGCCGGAGGTTGGCAGTGCGGCTGAAAGAAAGCATGCTGTGCCCTCGCAGCAGAGAGGGGTGTTAACGGTGTGTCGCAAAGCGCTAGGCGCTTTTGCTGAACAAGTTCTCTGGGCGACATGTGATGCGCACCAGCTGAGTCGCTACGAGCGTCATGCAGTCCCCCCAGACCAGCGTGGTGTCGACAACGTTGCGGCTGGGCCGCTTCTGATTCCTCTGTTTCTTTTTCCGCCCCCACACGCTGCCCAACCCGCAGCGCGCCCGTCCACCGCTCAGGCGCTGCTGGCGCACAGTCCTCACCGCGCCTGCGCAGTGAATGAGAGCAAGGCTTGTACTGCAACAACGGATTCGGCGAACAACTTTCAAGATGACACACTACTTGTTCAGGAGCTGTCTCCGGATGTCACAACATAAAGTGCTGCACCTGGCTGCTGCAGCCTCCTGCAAGCTGGCCATGGCGGAGGCGCGGCATGCATGCATACTGACGTGCATCTGGCCTGCAGCAGCCCGCCGGCCATGTGCAAGCAACACGGTGCGGGTCAGAGTTTATTACACTATGTCAGTACAGCTTGAGTTACCGCCGGTCTGTTCCTCTCCATGACTGGAAGACTAGTCTCGCTTGCTAGGGTGGCCTTCCTTGCCAGATCCTTGCATGCACTAGCACAATGCACGTACTTGATGCTTGCAAGCCGGGGCATTGTCGCTGGCATGTGCTTGCTGCAATGTAGCTTGCATGCTGGTCAAATGGTTGTGCCGAAGGTCCTGCCATGGCAGCGCAGGCAGGGCACCAGTTGCGGCCGCCACGCTGAGCACTGCTCAGTGAGCAGCACGAGCGAGCTGAACAACGCTGATACAGGCACGCCTGCCCGTCGCAGGCACAGCGCAAAGCATCACACACACTTGCACGAGTGTTGCCCACACGGCGTCATCATAGATAGCAAAACACAGAATATTTGCACAGCGGCTGCAAAGCTCTTCATGGTGCAGGAACCCAGCGCCACAAAACGGATATTTTCACCCAGGCTTATACGAGCGCACAAGCAGCCTCAGCCTGTCGCGGCAGCCGCAACAACGGCTCACATAAGGTGGCTGCCTGGGCGCTCGCCCAGCTCTGTTTACATATGTTGCACCGCCGGCTGCAAAAGCGCGCACGGGCCAGCTCAGCCGGACGCCGCGACGCCGCCCAGGATGCTGGCGGCGGTCCCGGCGGCCGCCACGTCGTCCGCGGAGCCGCCGCCCAGCGCGGCGTCCGCGCCGGCATACACGCAGCCGGCCTGCTTGACAGCGTAGAGCACGCCCGGGTCGTAGCCCAGGCGCGCGATCGCGCGCATCATCGTCGCGGCGGCCGGGACGTCGACGGGCGAGCGCGCGTACAGCCAGAGGCCCACGTTGGTCGCCTGCAGCGCCTCCACGGCCGGCACGGCAGAGCCAGTGCGGCACGCGCCCGCCGACGGCGTGGTCGGCGGCCCGCCGCTCAGGACCGCCCACTCGTAACCTGCGTGGTTTGGGCCGGTCTGCTGTGATTGGCCGTCACGCGTCGAGCCACATGCCTTTCAAGGTGTCGGAGTGTGCCTTTGGGCGGCCTGCAGAGGTTTTATGAATGGCTCTAAGGTGCTTGACAACCCGGTCCCTTGAGGAGCCCCAGCTGGCTTTCATCGGCTTGAGACATTGCTGCATGCGTGTCGCTCCCTCACTGCAGGCTCTCCGCGGGCCATGCTCGGCCTCATGGATGACTTGGGTATGCCCCAGGGGCATACTCCATGCTTGTCGTGTGCTTGCCAGACAGCATCAGTGTGAGCCGCCGCTCAGCACCGCTGCGCCGCACCATGGGCTGGCGCCAAGCCCTTGCCCAGCTGGATGAGAGCTCCCAAACGGACCACCTGACATCCATGGCGCGCAAAGCCGAGGCCTCGCCGCCATGCATGGCAGGCCTCGTTGCTCACAGAGCACTCTGCGCATACAAGGCTGATGCGACCAACAGGTAGCAAGGGTCGGCGCGCCTGTGAAGCCGGGCTCGCCGGCGCGCCCGGGCCCCGCCGCGACGATCCAGGCGGAGCCCAGCAGCTGCGGCGGCAGGTCGGCGGCGGGGTCCAGCGGCAGCGGCTCGGGCACGTCAACGCGCACGCGGCTGGTCAGGTTGAGGTCCGCATGCGGAAAGTAGGGCCCGACCAGCCACTTGGACGGCATGGCCGGGTCGTACACGCGCGCCGCGACCTGGTACGTCACATGCCTGCGCGCCGGTGCGCGCCGCAGTGACCTGTGGGACCCAGCCTGGGCCCAATATGGATGGCCTGTTTAGGACGTGCGCTTGCTCGACTGCTCTTTACACTGATGTTACGCAGAGTCGGGTGCCACACGGAGCAGGCCTCCGCAACCTGCGCAAGCATGACCGCATGTGGCAAGTGCAGCGGCAGCTCTCCCGGCACACATTGTTGCGTGGGCAGCGCACGCGATGCCGCCTGAGCCCAGCGGCTCGCCGTTGACCATGTCCCTGTTGCTGTAGTCGTGCACCAGCAGCGGCTTCTGCGCCGCGCAGAAAATAAGAGTGTTCATGTGCCAAGCATGGCTGGTGCTACGCTGTAAGACATACCCAAAAAAATAAAAAAAATAAAAAAAATCTGCATTTGATCAAGCGCAACAAAGTGCCGCGTTGCGGTACGCTCAGCAACATAAAAACTGAAAGGGCAGCAGTCTGCAAGGCGGCAGGGAAGGACAAAGGCATGCGCCTAGGACTGCGCTGGTGCTGCCAGTGGGCCGCACCGTCAGGTCGCTGGGGTCGCTGGGCTCGTAGAAGGTGCGCACGCAGTACAGCGTCGTGATGGGCTGCCAGCTGACCGGCATCTGCGCCGAGCAGCCGCGTCAGCAGGGAGGTGCGCTCGCCCAACGGCTCGCAGCGGCCCTCAGCAGACACAATGCGATCGACGGCGCGTACAGCAGGCAGTAGGCAGCAGGCTGAAGACGCATCATTGCCCCCTGCGGTGCGCCGCAACGGCTGGCTGGCGATGCGCGCGGCTGCTCATACGCGCCGGGCCGCCTCGAGCTTGAGCGTCAGCCATGGCCGCGAGGGAGCCGATCGCGGGCCGCACCATGAGCTGCGCGTACCACGGCCGCCCCACGAAGGCGGCCAGGTCGAATGGCCGCAGGCTGTCAAAGCCGGCTGGCGGACAGGTCACATTCCAAACCCGCTTGGACGCCGCGCCCCCCGGCGCTGCGGCCGCGCCCGCGCCGCCGCCCACGCCCGACAGCGCCACGCCCGCGGGCGCGGCCGCGCCGGACGCCTGCTGCGGCGCGGCCACCGCGGCGCCCTGCCCCGTAAACCCTTCCGCCACTGCCGCGCCGCCGCTGCCGCCGCCGCCGGCATTGCCACTGGCGCCAGCGCCGTCGCCAGGCGTGCCGGCCAAGGGCTGGCGCAGCAGCGCCGGGTCAGCGACGCGCGCGAGGCTGGTGGCGCCCCCGGCATTGAGCGTCCCAAGCAGCTGCCCGGCCGCGGCCTCACTGCCCGTCGGAGCCGCAGCGGGCGCGCCGCCCGAGACTCCCGTGAGTTGCGCGGCGCCAGCTGTCTGCCCAGAGCTCCCTAGCCCGCCAGGCGCCGCAACTGACAGCGCGCCAGCGGAGCTGGCGCCGCCAGCGCTGCCCGCCGCAGCAGCCTGTGCAGCCGCCCCGCCGCCGCCGCCAGCCTGGCCCTGCGCAAGAGTGGCCACAGTGTCTTGTCAAGGATTCGGAAGAAATCTGCAGGTGCGCTGTCAGGGAGAAGCACTCAGGCCGCAGGGGCCCGCTCACCTGCGCGGTGGCGCTCGCTGGCTGCGCGAGTTGCACTGCCGCGTCAGCAGCCAGGTCGGCCGCCGAGGGCCCCGCCTGCGCCGCGTCCAGCAGCCGCCGGCCGGCCTGGCGGGGGGCACACTGCGTGCTCAACCAGAGGTCACTGCTCAGGATGGTTTGCCAACGCGTTCATGGCAGCCTAGCTGCGGAGCTGCTGGCTTGCACCCTGCATGCAGTGGCTTCTGTGGCACGCAGGCAGGACAAATCAGTCCCAGGAGCTGAGCACTAGCACGCGTGGATTACATCATCACTGCGTCTACACTCAACTAACTCGCTGGCGCTGGTGCGCACTCTCTGCGCGTGTGCGTCGCAGGTCGCTAGGCAGCTGTGCAGGCTCACAGCGCACACCACCAGCGCCACCAGGCCCGCGCGTCTGCCCCGCATTCTCGCCCACCCAAACATCACATCAGAGCTGCGCCAGCCCTGCGGCTCTGGCTAGCTCTTCCAGGTGGTTCAGGTGGGAGTCACCTTCAAGCGTGCACACATCTGTCGCAGGCGGTGTTCACAGCGGCCCTACCTTATTAGGTATTAGGGCTAGGCAGGAGGAGCTCCCCAGCCCGCATCAGCTCACAGCAGCGCGACGCTAACGCGAATATATGGCGTCGCCATAGTCCCAATCGTTTTCTAGCTGACTCGCCTTGGGTTGCTGTGCTCACTAGAACAGTTCTTGGCCTCCAGTGTCCTTGACAGCCTCCTGCATTGCATCTGCATCCATACCTCTGCGGCATGCTGGCCTATATTGCCGGTGCTGCGGTAGTGCTGGCTGCCATGTGTCTGGCACGAGGCTTGCTCATCTACCAAGTGGAGGCGATGATTCACAAACTTTCAGGCACGGTTCATGGGTTGGTGCACGGCCTATGAAGAATGCTTAGTGGTCTTCAGGCGCTGTTAGCACCCTTGCTGACCACGTGTGTGCTGAGCAGTGGTTCAGGCCAGTGCAGGTCCAACCTTGGAAGCTTGTTTAGGAGCTGATCCGCCTGACACAGTACCTTGTGTTGCACTGCCGTGCCTCTTGTTCACTTGAAAGAGTCCTGTTAACTGTTTCGTGTGTGAGCATTGACCACCGCTGTCCTGCACACTTTTGTTTGGTGTCCTTGCTAGTGGTCTCGTTTGACGGGCCAGCAGCAGCCTGGTATCACAGGGTTGCTGAGCTGCACAGGCCCGTACTGCCAGGCAGCGCCCCGCACAGTCGGTGCACCACATGAGCGCTCCCTGCGCAGGCGCGCGGCAACGCGGCAAGGGCAGTCGGTACCTGGCGAGCGGCAGCCAGTACGCGCCCGTGCACGCGGAGGTCCTGGAGGGCGACCTGCCCGTGCGCGGCGCGCTGCCGCCCGCGCTGGACGGCACCTACGTCCGCACGGGGCCCAACCCCAAGCAGGAGGTCAGCGGCGAGTACCACTGGTGCGCTGCTCCCCCGCCGCCAGCACGCCACACAGCATGTCCTCTTGGGTGTAGCTGACGAGCAGGGAGTTGTAGCGACCGAGGCATGTGCTGTAGCAGGCAAAGCAGGTGGGTGAGGCCGGCACCATCATGCGGGGCCCTTCAGGCAGCAGCACAAGTCTCTGTGCATTTGGCGATGCATTATGCCACAGCAAAGTAACCCCCCCATGCTGCAAGAACTTTATAGCCAAACGTTGTGGTGCATAAGTTCTCTGATCTGCAGCTGCCAAACATGCCTGACTAAACATACATCGGCTGATGAGGTCGGCAGGGGTGTCATTGATGCCGTGACGTCAGTAAGTAGGACAGCACTCTGCCCAGGCCGTGCAACTGACATGGAGCCTTTTCTGGTGGGGGTAGGTTTGACGGCGACGGCATGGTGCACGCCACGCGCATTCGCAAGGGCAAGGCTGCCTACGCCAACCACTGGGTGCAGACCAGCAACTTCAAGCAGGAGCTCAGCGCGGGGCGCGCGCTCTTCCTCAAGGCGCGCCGCAGCCGCCCGTGCAGCCGCGCGCTGCAACGCTGGGGACCTGCATGGACCCACTTGCGGAGGCGGCTGCATGCACAGCATTGGTGGATGAGCGGCGACAGGCGTTGATGTGCGTGCGCTCGGTGGCACACAGGAAAGGCGTTGAAGCAGCTGTGTAGGGCATGTCAAGGGATTGTTGACAGGCTCAGCCTGCTGAGTGATGCAGGCAACTCGTTGGCATCAGCGCAGTCACTGCTGCTGTGCGGATACAGACGGCAAACAGGGAGGTGCAAGGCGGATGGAATCAGGTGTAGTCAGAATGCCTACCCGGTGCTCGAAACCTCGCACCAAAGTCCGCATGCACGCGCAGCTGGGCGACCTCCACGGCCGGACGGGCATCGCGCTGTTCCTGCTGGCGCAGCTGAAGGAGTTGCTGGGCGTCACTGACAGCAAGGTGCGCCCGTGCGGCCCCAGGGCGGTGGGTGGATGATCGCGGAAGGCGGTGGCTGGAAGCTGCATGCATGGAGTGGGCTTGTTGATCAAGCGCAGGCCCCGCATGCGCGAGTAGCGGGAGCACAACGGAGCCTGCTGAGGGGCGGAATAGGCCTGCCGTGCTCGCCCTGGCGCAGGGCGGGATCAGGGTCAAGCCCGCACGCCGCGCGAGGGCGCCGCGCATCTCGGACAACAGGGCGCCAGGGTGTGCTGCGCCGGGCGCGCGCAGGCCGGCACGGGCACCGCCAACACGGCGCTCGCCTTCCACAACAAGCAGCTGCTGACGCTCCAGGAGCAGGACCTGCCCTACGCCGTGCGCCCTGCTCGCCTGGCCGTCGTGCTCAAGCCCCTGCGCACCTCTGCCTGGCTCAGCGTCATCTGCATGTCATGCTCAGCGGCATGCATGCACACATATTGCGTGCTTGCTGTCTGGTTGCTTGAAAGCTTCGTGTGCGCGCGGGCGCAGGTGCGCGTGCACGGCGACGCGCACATGGAGACGCTGGAGCGCGTCACCTTCGGCGGGCGCCTGGACCGGCACCCCACCTTCACCGCGCACCCCAAGAAAGATCCCGACACAGGTACTGTCGCCCAGGAACCTTGTTTCAATGATACCAAGTGAGATCTGGCAGGCATGCTGACGTGCATGGCGGTGGCTCACATGCTGTGCCTGTCTGACAGGTCTGCTGGCTCAGTGCCCCCACCGTGCGCCTCTGCCCGGGTGTTAGACATCTGGCCTCAAGGTTGCCGGCGCAGCTGCAGCTGCACACGGTGCTCCAGCCCAGAGGCGTGTTATGCCAGGCCGTCGACCACGCCTGCGCTGCCGCTGCAGGCGAGCTGGTAGGGTTTGGCTGGAGCACGAGCAAGCCCTTCCTGCACTACTTCGTGCTGGACGCGGGCGGCGGCGTCAAGCTGGATGTGCCCGTCGACGTAGGCCAGTCCACCTTCATGCACGACTTTGCCATCACCAAGGTGTGGGGCCGCGCGAGGCCCCGCAGATGCGTAGTGGCTGCTTGCCGGGCAACAGGACTTGCAGGCGGAGATGAGCATATGGTGTGAGGATTGCAGTGCGCCTGTGCAACCTCGGAGCTGTCAAGGCTGTATGGCAATGGTAATGCTGCATGTTGCTTGCAACCAGCATGAGCACTGCTCGAGGTGAGCATACTCTGACCTGACAGAGACCTGCTGTGGGGGGCTCTCTGCAGGACTACGCCATCTTCCTGGATCTGCCGCTGACCTTTGACAGCAAGGTGCGGCTCCCAAGAGCGCCAAGCCGTGGCGCGCCAAGCAACACGTGGCTGCCCTCTCTGCTGTCGCCGCCCTCTTTGCTGTTGCCCGCCCTCCTTGCAGACATCCGCACTCCCTATGTTGAACACAACTCACGATGGTATGTCCCAGCGTAGAATATTAGGCACATGGGGCTCTACCATGTCTGTTGCCCCTCGCCGCACGAGCTCGGTGCGAAGCTGACACCGCGCATGCCGGCGCCAGCGCATGCTCGCGGGCGGCTACGCATACGAGTTCGAGAAGGACCGCCCCGCGCGCTTCGGCGTGATGCCGCGCGGCACGGCCGACGGGCGCGACGTGCGCTGGTTCGAGCTGCCGCCGCTGTACATCTTCCACGTCGCCAACGCCTGGCAGGACGGCAACACCGTGGTGCTCTTCGCCTGCGTCTACCAGTCGGTGCGCGGCCCCTGCCGCTGTCAGGCGCTTCTGCTTCCTGTGTTTACGTCATCACTTTGTGCTCAAGTGATGCTGTTGCACTGAGCAGGATTGTATGGTATCGGGGCACTGGTTGTGGGGAACACAATTGGGCTTGCAGAGAAGGTCCCCTGCATGACCCCCGCTCTGGCTTGATGACTGGTTGTATATGAGGCCTGCTTGTTCGCAGTCCCATGCACGTAGATTATGTCCTGCATCGTTTGTGTGCCCAGCATCGGTCTGCTGCGCGGCTGCGCGGCCTGGCCTCCAAGGATGTGCGTTGTCAGGCGCGCGTTTCGGGCTCTGCCCGGCACCAGGTCCGTGCCGCTGCGCCGCACGCAGTCTAGGGTAGGTCAGGGGAGGGTGACGTGACCCTACGCCGCAGGCGGTCTGGACAGGCATACACGACTGTGCCGCGCACGGTCCACAGTCTCGGGCTATCCCAGCCTCGGTTGTGCGCTGCTGCTGCACAGGCGGTGTTCAAGGACGTGATGTCCAGCCTGCCGCGCATGGAACAGATCCGCCTGGACCTGGCAACTGGGGCAGCCACCAAGCGGGTCGCCGCGGACATCCCGTGCGAGTTCCCGGTCGTCCCCGCGCACCTCGTCGGTGCGCTGGGCCCCCCTGCCTCTTGGGCATGGCTGTTTGACGGGTGAGGACGACGCGCAGTGTGCTGCACACAGGGGTGCACGTGGCACAAGCCTGCCATACGACGGCACGGCACATGCTAGGCTTTCAAGTCCAGGGGTCATGGGTTCGTCTGGGGCTGCCACGCGCTGTTGGCGGCTGCTGCAGACGCAGAGTCTGCAGCACACGCCTGCGCGCTGCAGAGTCTGCTGTCTGTGAGACACTTCTGGGCTAGGCAACGACCTTGATGATGTGGCCTGCATGGCACATGCCTGCTGGTCGTCAAGCGCCTGGCAGGGCGGGTCGTGAAGCACCCGGGTGAGCCTTTGGCATCTTGCGAATGCCACTGTCCGGACATGGAGAAATTTTCATACGACCTCAGACAGAGAATTGGCGCTGCGCCCCCCGCGCAGGCCGCGAGTGCCGCTACACGTATGTGGCCGCGGCTGCGCCCAGCGCGTGCGCGTACACGGGCCTGGCCAAGCTGGACCTGCGCGCCGCGTCGCCCGGCGCGGCCGTCGCAGGCCGCCTGGAGCATGGCGCGGGCTGGTTCGGCGGCGAGGCGTCCTTCGTGCCGCGCGCGGCCGACCCCGCCGCGCTCAAGGGTGCGTGCCCAAACCCTGCATCACCACTTGCGTGCTCGCGGGCATGTGCTCCCACCTCTTCTTGCTGCTATCTGCTGTCCACGTATCGAGAATTGCGCAGAGCCCAGCCTTGTTCGGCGTTTCGCATGGTCGCATGCCTACGGGGGCCTGAAGCAGGAGCTGCTAGCGGTTGCCTGCTCCTGACAGCGCCCCTTAGAATCAGAATGCAGCCAATGCACATGTTGGCACGCTTGTGCCAGCTGGCGGGAAAACCCTCGCCTGACCCTGGCGCCAGGCGAGGACGACGGCTTCCTGGTGACCTACGTGACGCACGCGGGCCGCGGCGCGTCCGAGCTGCGCGTGTACGACGCGGCCAGCATGGCGGACGAGCCCGTGGCGGCGGTCGCGCTGCCGCAGCGCGTGCCGCTTGGCTTCCACGGCCTGCACGTCGGCGAGGCGGACTTCCAGTCGCAGTTCCCGTTCGACATCCACTTCATGCCGGACCTGTAGCGCGCCCCGCCGCGCGGCCGCCGGGCTTTGAAAGCTTGCACGCCGGCGCGGCTGAGCTCAGGTCGTGGTCTCCTTTTGCATGCTTTTTGTCCTGACCTGTAGCGTCTGCTGCCACGCCGCCTGTCAGAACAGTGTGTCCCGACCGTTTTGTGCTGCTCAGTACCAAGGACGCTGATAGAGCCTTGGCTCGGCGTTCAGCCCTGTCTGCTCGACCTCGGAGTCTAGACGTCTCGAAGAATGCCGCTAAGGGACTGAGGGAGCCAGTTGTGATTTTGTCGTACAGGTCTGCGGGTCTCTGCAGGGTTGTGCAGCGGACACCAGGGCACCTTGTCGTTGTACTGGTTATCTCAGCCAGTTATGCTACAGTGGTGTCTGAGTCAGACCCCGCCACCGGCAGAGGGGTATGCGCATGCAGGCTCTGTAAGCGCACAGAGAGTGCAGCACCCGTGCTTCTCCGGCTCGCCTAAGTTGTTGCTGCTGGAGTAAAGCAGCCCGACCTGGATCTGGCGCGCTGCTATGGCGCAGTGGCACCCACGCATTCCCGCTGCTGAGCGCGAGCACGACTTGTTCGCTGGCTACCATGACTCGGTGGGGCTCGGTCCGGCTCGGCAGCCCACACTGTGCGAAAGTGCTCGTGCAGGGCGGGCGCACCCGGCAGCGCTCCTGCTCTGGCACAGGGGAGCCCCTCCTGGCAGCCAGGTCTACAAGACATGGCGTACATGCATGACGCAGCTGGTGCTCCTGGCTCACTGAGCAATAAGTCCCCCCACCCAGTGGCGCGCCTGCGACGGGCGCAGGAGGGCCACACCCCGGCAGGCCGGGACGCCACGCCGCCGGCGCAGCGCCGCGGGCCGAGCTACCGCAGCAGCAGCACGCCCAGCCCCGCCGAGCGCCGGCCCCTAGGTGCCTGCCGCCCCAGCCCCCGCTGCGCCCGCTGCCCGGCCCACGCTCGGGGGACCAGGTCTCGTAGCCGGCAGCGCCGCAGTCCTTGTGGCCGCTGGTTTGTGCTGCAGGACTGGCGTGCCTCGCTGCCTGTGCCTGTGGTGCCACATATGCGGGGACCAGCTTCTGCTTGCCAGGGCGGCGCTCTCAGGCACGCGGTGCCGGCTGGCGGGCACACCCTTTGTCCAGCACGCCGCACGACAGGCGGTGTCACCAATACCAGGTCGCACAGCGGCCCCACTCAGCACACGGCCGCCGCCCTGACGCCAGAGGGCCACAGCGGCTGTGCCTTGCCTGCCTGCGCCACGCCTCAGCCCTGTGCCAGACGTGAAAATAATGCGCCCGCCCGCAGGCGAGGCGCCGGACGGGCCGCCGCCGGGTGCCGGGCAGGCGGCGTGCGGGCACGCCGCATGCGCGGGCCTGCCGCACTGCGCCGCGTACCTGGGCCACGGCGCGCCGCCCTGGTTCCCGCCCGCGCCGCCCAAGCAGGCGCGCGGCGCGGCCTCCCGAGCATGGCTTCCCTCTCATGGGTTCTCTTCTGGGCCCGCTCCGCGCCTGCTGCTGCGGCTCATGCGCGCTCGACTCTTCAGCACGCTGGGCAGCGTGTCAAACAGCGCCAAAATAGCAAAGGCTGCAGCAGTTCCAAGCGCGCGCGCAGGCAGCCGCGGTGAATCTGACGCTGCCGGCGGACGCGCCGGAGGACGCGGCGGCCGCCGCCAAGTGCCTGGAGGCCGCGCTGGAGCTGTGGGAGGACTGGCACGCGGCGGCCGCGCGCCGGCTGCCACCCGAGCAGGCGCGCGCGCGCCCGGGCCCCGCCGCTGCGGTGCTGCGGCTGAGGGCACAACTGCCACCTGCGCGTTATTGAGACGCTGCTGGTGGCGCGGGGGACGGCCGCGAGCAATGCGTGCAGCGCCCGACGTCTCCACAGGAGCGCGCACGCTGCCGCCCGGCGCCGTGCGGCTCGGCGGAGCGGCCGCCTTGGCGCGAGCTGTGCATGCGCGAGCTGGGAGCGACAGAGGGTGGCTCTCCTCGTGCGGTCCAGCCGGGCCTACGCCGGGCCTTGCTGCGCCCCCCGCATCCGCAGGCAGCCCGCCGTGCAAGCCCGGCGGCTGCACGCTCACGCGCGCACCGCCGCGCAGGCGGCGAGCGAGCTGCGCAAGCTGGCTACGCGCACCGCCGGCGCGGTCGGCGCGGCTGCGCAGAGCGGCGTCGCGCGGCAGCAGATGGGCGAGCTGCTGCATTATGCCTCCGGTGCGGGCCGCGCGCGCGGCTGCTGTGCATGCTGCCAGGCCCACGTGTCGGGCTGACCTTGGCGCCAGGCGGACCCTGCGCGCCTGCCCCCGCGGCCTCGTGCTGCAACCCTGGGCCCAGGTGGTGTGTGGCTGCGCGGGCACGAGGTCTCCTTTTCTGCTGTGCGAGGGGAAGCTCGAGCGCCACACGCGTTGGACGTCCGGTTGCCATTTCCCTGCTGTGTCACTCAGCAGCCGGCACTTTTAGTTTCTACATACCCCTGCGAAGCCGCGTGACGCCCGCGCCCGCGCGCACGCGCGCAGACGTGATGCGCGAGGCGCGCCAGGAGCGCGGCGCCGAGTTCCTGGAGCTGCTGGCGGACAACCTGGCGGCGGCCGGCGCGGGCCGCGGCGCGGCGCTCGTCTCCAACATCGTCACTGGCGGCCGGCAGAGCATGACCGGCGGCACGCAGCAGCTGAGCGCGGCCGCCGCGCTGCGCGCGTCGCAGCGCGCGCGCGTGCGCAGCCCGCGCGCCCGCGAGCGGTCGCAGCTCTAGGGGCTGCTGCCTTGGCCAGCTGGGTGCTCGACTGCATTCTCTGCTCCAGCGTGCGTCAGCTCCTGCTCGCAAGGTATTGCCCGCCTCAGTAGCTCGCAGATGTGCTAGGCGGACCTCGTGATGCAGCGCGGCTGTGCGGCAGGGCGAGCAGGGCGTAGGGGTGATGCTGTTCGGCAAAATGTATCCTCCGCGCGCGGCCAGGCCGACGCAGAGGCGCGCAGCCGGGCGAGCGCCGGCGCGTGGGCGCGGGCGGCCGCGTGGCTGCACAGCCGCGCGGGCGGCTGGCTGGGCGGCGCTGTGGCTGTGGGCCTGGGCCTGGCCGCCTACGAGCTGCTCCTGCGGCGCGGCGCTGCGGGGCTGGGCGCGGGTGCGCCTCGCCGTCTCAGCATGGCACACTGCAGGCCCTTGCTTGGCCCTGTGCAGCGCAAATGACGTGTGTGCGGCAGCGCCTTTGCAAAATTACCGCAGAGCTGACACGCAGTGCGCGCCTGTTGGCCAGGCCTGCGGAGCAGCGTGGCCGGCGTGGGGGGCACGCTCGGGGACGGCGCGCGGCGGCGGGAGCGCAACGAGGCGCGGCGGCGCGAGGCGTACGAGCGGCGGCGCCACCAGGTGGGGGCTGCCGAGGCTCAGCAGCTGAGCGCGCTGCTGTGGGGATGCGCAGTGCGAGAGGAAGAGAGGCAGAATGGTGGCATACACTGGGCGACGTCATTGCTCTAAACTATGGGCTGGCTCTTTCAAGCATGGCTTCAGCACTTGTGTGTTGCAAACCTGACTGGGGTTGGTCACGCAGCATCCAGGCTGTGTGCAAGCTGAGGGTGTGCGAGGGGCCAACCCTCACGAGGCTTTGGGGCGGGCGGCAGTGCGAGGCGGCCAACGCGCGCGCGCGCGAGTACATTGGCGAGATGCGCGCCAACCGCATCAACTTCCTCTGGCACAAGGACCCGCCGCCGGACGCGTGCGCACTGCCGCCCGAGGGCCTGCCCTGGCGGCCAACCTTTGAGGAGTGGGACTAGCGCCAAGGCTGCGCCCATAGCGTGCCCTCCTCGTGATGCAGCGTTGAAGCAGCAGAGCTGCTCGTCCGTGATCCACGCCGCTGGCAGGCGCTAGCAGCCAGGCGAGCTGGACGTCGTGATGAGATGCCATTGTTGCAGTTTTGTAGTGCAGAAGCCTTCTTCTGCCTGCTTACCCCTCAGGGTCCAGGTGCGCTGGTGCTGGCGCATGTTGTGAGTTTTTGAGCAGCTCATCACCTGCTGGCATGGTTACCACACCACCCAGCTTGGTTGCGACAGCTTTTGGGTGCTTGGTCACTGCCGCTGAGCGTTTAATGAATGCTATGTGCATATACAATGTTTGCATTGTTTTCACCTGCATGTCGAGTCAGGAGCCTGGTTGCCTGAGCACCTGCACATGCAGCTCATGTTGACCTATACACAGTCCAGCGTACCGTGATGGCAGACGTAACAAGTCCTGTACATGCACAGTCTATGCAGAGGAGTGTTTGGCCTTGCAGCGTGCTGAGAGTCTATTCCTTCACCGTGTGCGTCCTTGATGCGCTGCACTTGCAGCTGCTGTAGCCATGTAAGCATATACACGCGCAGTAGGCCGGCAGACAGGCAGCCAAAGGCGCCAAACTAAAAATAAATGAATGTCATGCCGCAAGGCCCGGCTGCTTGCCTTCAATGGCAGGTCGCAGACCCTTAAAGATGAGGCAGGCAGAACAACCTGAATTGCATTAGACAAACACACACATGCTGCAACGTGTACACTCGGTTCTTGATTATACAAGCCACGCGCATGGCACCCATGGCATGCAGGCCCCCTGGCTCTCTGTCCAGGCTTGGTCGCCCCATGAGTTCGCTACAGCAACATACAGCCTCTATCAAGCTTTCTGTCAAGCTTTCTGTCAAGCTTGAGCTTTGAGAGGGGGGGACGTGAAAAGAAAGAAACAGCCTCGCCAAGCAGGCTCGGCTGCCGTGCCCGCCATGCCCCTCCCACCCCGCATGCTGCCAACAAATGCTGACCCAAGCGAGGCAGCCGCGCACTGCGCAGGCGTGTAGCAAGGCCGCGCGGCTTGCAGGCACTGGCCTGCAGCGGCTGGCCGCTCCGTGCATCCGGCCCGAGCATGGCAGGACACCCGCCAGGCTCCAACCCACCCGCCGCGGCCTTGCAGCCCCGCGCCTCCTCCCCAAGCCCCGGCGCGGCGTGGCAGCGCATCGACAGCACACGCAGCAATGGACACATGCAGCAGTGGATATGCAGCCACAGCAGCCTGACGCCTCGGGCAGCTCGTGGGGCCACCCCTCGCCAGAGCGGGCGCACATGCAGGTGTGCTGACAGCGGCGAGGGTACGCCCAGGCGCAAGGCCGCTCAGAAGTGGTCCTCCAGCTCGTCCCAGCCGGGCTCGGGCATGTCGGCCTTGCGGCCCTTCTCGTCGTCGCGCGGCGGCGCCCACATGACGATGCTGCCGTCCCAGCTGACGGTGGCGAGCATCGGCTGCGTGGGGTGCCAGCTGCAGTCGCGCACGATCTCGCGGTGGTAAGCGAGCGCGGCCACCTCCTTGCCGCTGACGATGTCTGCACACGCGCGCGGCCGCGCGCGTCAGCACAGGCAGTGCTTGTTCTGTAAAATGCAACCCCCACTGCACCAGCTATGGGGTGGTTTTCTCTGCGCGACCGCCCGCATCAGCACAGAGAGTGTCTGTCACCTCATCCCGCACTGCACCCGCTGTGGGGTGATTTGCCGGCTCAGTCGACTCCGGCTCAAAGAACTCCAAATCCCTGCTGGCTCGCTCGCATGAGCTCACGATGCTGCATGCGCACGCGACGCAGGTCAAAGGCTATATTGCTTGCAGTAATTTAAAACGCTCCAATGACCGGGAGTGAAAGTTCTAGAATACCGGATTCAAGTGCCCCTGCCTACAGGGCAGGCAACCGCTGCCCGTGCGGGGGCACGGCAGCGCGCGCGGGGGGCGTGCCCCAGATGCGCACGGCGCCGTCGGCGGAGCCGGCGTACACGTAGCGCTGCGCGGTCGTCGCGAGCGGCGAGAAGTACGCGCGGATGAGCGTCTGCGTGACGCTGTGCCCGCGGAACGTCTGCAGGCTGCTGTCGTGCGGGTGCCGCACCAGGTAGCCTCGCGCCGGGTAGTCCATCCACCTGCGCGCGCGGCGCGGGGCCTTTTTCGGGGTTGCCCCGTGAACATGTCATGGAGTATGATGCACAGCAGTGGATGTGCTCTAGTTTGTAATTGTGTGTCTATTTACAACCTGTTATGTGACCCGGCGTCGCGGGGCCGGCCAGGCGGGCAGGCCCGGGCGCGCCGCGCCCGGACAGGCGGCGCTGCCGGGCCGCGGGGGCGCGGCGGGGCGCGCAGGGGAGGGGCGACCGCACCGGTAGTCCCACTCGAAGTTGTGCAGGCGCGCGGGCGGCAGGCGCGCATGCTGCGCCGCGTTGCGCATGCGCCGCAGGTCCCACAGCTTGGCCGTCTGGTCCTTGGCGTTGCTCAACAGGTACCGCCCGTCGCCTGCGCGCGCGCACGTTGCGCAATTGAGCTGGCGCGGCGACAGCGCGGGCTCCCAGCTACCTCCGCGCAGAGGGGTGTGCAAAGTCCGGCACGCTGACGGGCAGTGCACGACCTGCACCGGCCGTTCTGGGCGCGACAGGCAAAGCTCCATGGTCCCCATAGGCTATTAGGTACGCCCATCGTCAGAGCCCTGACAAGCTGCACATCTGCCAATGGCTTCATCCTGCACGACGACACACACTGAACAGCAGGAAGCGCTGTGACGTAGCGCGCGCGTCTGCGTGCCCTGGGCGGCGCACGCCGGGGCGGCGCCCCGCGGGCAGCGGGGGCGCGCACCGCGCGAGTCCAGGTGCGTGAGGCCCTCGGTGTGCCCAACCAGCACGCCCGCCGGCTTGGCGCCGCGCCCCAGCGCGCGCCGGTCCCACACCTGCGCGCGCGCGCGCGCGCCGCGCGCGTCAGCCCCAGGCCTAGCCGCCGCCCCCTGCTCTGCCCCGTTGGCCAGCAGGAGGCCGCAGGACAGGCCCATGGCCCAATGCAGGCCCAAGCCGCCCGCCGCCAGCAGTGGTGTGAGATCCTGCAGTGCTGGCCCATCAAAACGGCACCAGACCATGCACGTGTGCTCCTTGCTCACATTTCTGGGCCTCTCTGCTCCATCTGGCGCATGTGCGATAGACCAAGGCAATCATGCGCGCGCTGCGCCCCGGCGCCCGGCGGCGCGGCGCGCCTTGATCAGAAAGTCGTCTGATCCGGATGCGAGGATGTGCGGCGACTCGTCCACGAACGCGACCGCATTCACGTCGTCCTCGTGGCCCGGGATGCGCAGCACGGACTGCGCGACGCGCGCTCGCGCCCTCAGCAGCCTGCGTGGCTCTGGCCGACAGGGCCCAATCTCACCCTGCCCTAGCCCCATGCTGGACACCGGCACCAGAACATGCTGCAACGCTCCTTGACGACCTCTCATCTACTTGCATCCACTCTACACACCATGGTGGGGGACGCGAGTTGCAGCGGACAGCAGCGGGCAGTGGCGGGCCTTGCGTCGGTCCATGTCGTACACGTAGACGGAGCAGTCGGCCGTGCCGGCGATAATCTCGCGGCCGTCGGCGCTCCAGCGCAAGCTCCACACGCCGAACGAGTTGGGGCCGCCTGCGCGACACATGCATACGATTACGGGGGTTTGAGGCCGCCTGCGCACACCTTGAACTTGTGTGTTGAGCGCGGCTGAACATCTTATGCAGAGCAGCGTGGTACATGTCACTTTGCTGGAAGCGCGCCGACACCCTGAATCTTTACATTAGCAGCTGCAACAACACGACTGGCCAGGGGCGCCATGGTCCAAGTCGAGCACCTTCGTCCAGGGAGTCAAAGTGCAGGGCCTCGTGGACGTCAGTGATGTTGGCCTCGGAGCGCACGCCGCCCACATTTGCGTTCACCTGGCGGCGACGCGCACAGGCGCCGTTGCCGCCTCCGGCGGCGACCTGCTGCTGACCGCGGGGTCGGTACGGCAGTCCTGCTCGCTTAGCCTGCATCAGGAGAGTCATGCCCTGAAAATGCAGCCCACCTGCAAGCCTGTCCATAGAGAGCGCCCAGCGCACTGCGCACGGCCTGCTCGTGGACCCAGCACACACACATGGCGCTCGACTCTGCTTGGCGCGAACGCATCGCCCCCCCACCACTCTGTGTGTCGCACAGAGCGGGACCTGCCGGCGGGCGCGCGCGGGAGGGGGGGACCAAGGACGCGGGAGAAGTAGAGAAAGAAGAGGAAAAAGTGGAAGAAGGGCAGGGCGAGGGGGCCGGCGCGCACCAGGTGCACGGTGGGGTTGATGGTGGCATACGCCAGCCAGACCTGGTCGGGCGAGGAGCACGTGTCGGTGACGGTCCAGCGCAGGTTGCGGCAGTGCACGTCCTTGCGCAGCGCCCAGCCGGCGGCCACGTCGTACATGCGGATGCGCCGCTCGTGCTGGAACGCGGCTGCGCGCGGCGCGCCGGCGCGGGTGCGCGTTCAGGCCCCCGGGCTGCTTGCGTGCGGCAGCGCGCACGCGCTGCTGGGCGGGGAGGCGGCGACGCGCGGTGCGCGCATTGCACAAGCGCGCACGACCGCCTTAGGAAATCCAGGGAACGCGGGACGCACTTTAGGCCACTTCAGGCATGCTGGGGAGCAGGCAGCGCGCCCATGCATGAGCCCTGTGGTCGAGCACACACAGGGCTTGCAGGTGTATCACAGAATGCACGGGCATTCTGCGCACGCGCAGGGCGTATGCAGGACCGGGCGGCGGCTCGCAGTCGCCGCCCCGCGCAGGCTAAGCGGGAGCAGCGCGCGTCCACCAGGGGGACTCCCTGCCGCTGACTCGGACGCTACAACACAGGGCGCTTGGGGCCGGGGCGAGGCCGCAGGGAGGGGGGGCGCCGCGCTTCGCAGAGGCCCAGCCGCGCACCAACGAACAGGTCGCCGCTGGCTGAGAACTGGCCCGTGTACGCGCGCGAGTGCATGTTTTCCACGATCTTGGTCGCGCAGGTGGGCAGCAGGTGGTACGCGCTGACGTGGCAGCGCTGCGCGGCTGAGAAGCCGCCGCCAGCGCCGCCGGGCCCGCGCAGCTGCCCGCGTGACCGGCAACCGACCAGCCGCAGCAGGTTGGCGACCGGCGCGCCGCCCTTGCTGCGCCCGCGCGGGCCCAGCTGCGCGGCGTGCGCGCCAGGCTCAGGATAGGGTCAGGGTAGGTGTAAGCATAACGCGCGCGTTAGAGTAAGTACAAATGCGCGACCAGCAGCCGACCAGCCGCAGCAGGTTGGCCACCGGCGCGCCGCCCTTGCTGCGGCCGCGCGGGCCCAGCTGCGTGGGCGAGCCACCTCAGCGCTCTGGCACTGGCGCTCAGAGACTGGCGCTCTGACACTGGCACTGGCAGCTCCTCCGCCGCTGCAGTTGCGCTTGAGTGCGCGCTGGCTGCCCGCTGCGCAGACTGTGCTCAAGGTTGGGGCACCTTCTGCTGAGCTGACAAGGATCATGATGGTGGACAGCGCAGCGCCTGCTCCACATATACGCCCCTGCTGCGCGCCTCAACTCCAGGCTATGAGGATGAGCTGACACGCTCCCCACAACATGGTTGCAACACATTTTGAAAGCCACGCAGGACCCCCGTGTCCTTGTAAAAGCTAGCCAGGCATGCACTGGGCGACAGCACGGTCGCAGCACAGTCGCCCCGCGCAGCCGAGCGCCCAGCGAGGCGGGGTGCCCCGTGCGGCGCAGCGCTGCCCAGGCGCACCGCGGGGCAGGGGTGCCGCGCGCTGCAAGCCGCCGTCCGCTGGTCCACCTCTGCGGCCACCGGCTCCAGCAGCGGCGGCGGCGCCTCCACAGCCGCCAGCCGCGGCAGCCGCCGCAGTGGCTCCTCCGCGGCGCCGCGGCGTATGTGGAAGATGCCTGCGCGCGCCGGGGCAGCATCGTGCATGATCGGGAGGAGCGTGGCATGGCCAAAGCGCAGCGTGCGCAGCTTGCCCGACCGGTCGCCTGCGGACTCCAGCGCTTCGAGAGTGACAGCCTGTGTGCATCGGCGCGCCAGCCGCCATACCAGCTCTGGGGCGACTACCTAGCAGCGGCTCGGCTGCTGCGGCGATGCTCCCCACCGCAGCGTGTGAGGACCCTTGCAGTCACCAGGCAAACAGCAGACTGTGCACATAACGGTGGGCACAGCAGCCTAACCCCGAAAGCCTGCTGCTGTGTCCCACACAAAGCCCCACAGCTCGCTGTGGCCACCAAGGGAGCGTCCCACCGCGCCCGCGCTGCACCGCGGGTGCCTTCCTACCTCAAGTGACGCCACGTTCGCTCGTGCACACAGCACACGTCCACCGCTTCCCGTGACAACAGCTGCACTGAAAGCGCCCCTGCCGCCCGCCCCGGCTCTGCGCCGCGTGCGCGAGGCTGGCAAAGGCGCCCAAGGCGGCATGCGGCGCGCACCCATGGGGATGGAGTACCGCGCGCGCCGACCGCCGCGCGGCCCGTCCTCGTCCTCGGACTCCATCAGGAACTCGCTGCCGTCGCTGTCCATCGCGGCCTCGCCCGCCACAAAGTCCGGGTCGGAGTCGCTGGCCGCGGCAGCGCCTGCCCGGGCGCACCCACGTCGCGAGGGCGCATGCGAGCGCAAGCTGCGGACCCTCTGACTCGCGTGCGTTAGCAAACAAGGCATGCAAGGCATGCCGGCGGGCATGGCAGCCTGGACGCACGGGCAACACGTGCTTACCACCGGCGAGTCGCCTGGCAGAGCTGCAGGTGAGTCATTGCTCGGGAAGGGGAGACAGAAACTCCTGCGAGTTGCTTCAAAGCAGGCAGCGAGCCGGGGGAGCAGGCGTGCAGGAGCAGCTGGGGGCTTGTCCGCCACGTGGCATGCCGTTCTCATGCGCAGCGTCCGGAGCGGCGCCCTCGGTGTCTGGCCCGGCGCCCTCCTGCCGCCGCTGCAGGCGGGCGCTTCGTCGCCGCGCAGCGCGCGACAGCGCGCCGATATCCATGCCCACTTACGTGCGTGCAGTTGCTTTAGCTGAGCAATACTGCTCGGCTTCGGGCCAGAGGCGACTTTGCCACACTGTTCAGGTGGAGCAGGTGGGGTCCTGCTGGCAGAAATGCCAAGAAAACACCTCTCCAAACAACCAAAATTCATTTAATTCTGCATATCCTATCATTGTGCCTCATTTCACATGCAAGCTAAACGTGGGCGTCCGAGGAGCCTGCCAGCAGAACTACACAGTGCTATACCGCAGATAGGAAGAGCAAAGTGGCCCAGTCTGATTGAGGCTGGCATGTAAGGCGTCCCATCATGCTCTTTGATGCCAACGTGAAGGCAGACCCATTCTTACTTTGGGTAACACCCATTGGGTGTTCACAACATTGCCGCGCTGAAATATATCTATGCAAGACTACAACCATCATGGTGCTTGTTACTGCTGGCATTGAGCCCAGACATGCACGTGCACGCTGTATGGCAGAAAGCACTGACGCAAAGCTGTGTGTGACACGGGCGCCAGGCAGCAAGTGCGCGAGATAGTATGCAATGTCCAGCATTTGCCAAATGCTTACTTTAACACGACTTCCACAGATGCGCCAAGCAGTGCAGTCACATACAAGGCACAGCAGCACTTCTGACCAGCACGCCATCAGGTGAAACACTTGGGGTGATTGTTACATTAGCTACCAAAGGTACCCCACGAAATGGTGCCGCTGGAATTAGCACTTCATAGCTAGGAGCTGCGGTGGGCGTAAGGGCATCACTAAGGCAAACCTGCATCAAAGCATGAATAAGACATGGGGGCGCGCTCTCAATGGGCCAACAGCCTCACGACGGCACGGCAATATTGCACCGCCTGTAGCAGTCCTGCGCGTCGGGTGAGCCCCGTCAGCACGTGCGCGCTGGTATCGCCGACAAAGACAGGCAGGCAGAGTGTTGCTTACGCTAAGTGTGGGCCGACACAAAATGGGAATTCCATGCAGACAGCGACTCACAGCTGCAATCGTAATTCTGGACAACCACCAGATCACAGACGCCACACGAGGCATGCTCGCCACCAATGTGCCGCATGAGGTGCAGAACTTGACCTCATCCCCAGTGAGAGGTGCTCACCGGCTCGCTCAGTGGCCGTATGAGCGGGTACTGCGTCATGGAATTCCGCAAACTGGTAATGACGTTGGCCTTGACCCCAAACGCGGTGGACAGGAGCCCGTCTGACAGCGTCAGCAGCGACTGCGCCGGCCCGCACCGAGTGTCTGCTCTAGCGCGGGCCGTTGAACAGAGCGCTCCGCAACATGGCGCTCTGCGTGACACGCGCCACGAGCATGCAAGCTGTGTGACGTGCTTGTCAGCACCCAGCCTACCCCGTCAGCCCAAGCAAAGCTGTTTGTGCACCCAGCCATCAGCACCCAGGTATACCTGTTGGCCTAAGCAGAGCTGCAATTGCAAAGGAGGGGATGGAGCGCACGTCAGTGGCTAATACGGTGCCAGGGTCGCCGCTGTTGAAAATAGCCAGAATCGAGCTGGGTTCGCAGCCATTGTTGACGTAGTAGTGCAGTCCACCTGCGGCACGCTGACATCATGAGCAACACCCAGATTGAAACACTGCAGGAGAGCTTTGTCCCACCCTCCGTCATAAGCAAACGTAAGGGCATGGAGCAGCACGACCGCCGCCCCAGCATTCCAGACACATGCATGCACAGCGCGCACGCACGACCACCCAGCAGGCCTTGCGCTGCTGCAGGCAGGGCAGCTACGCCGTGGTGTGTTCTGCAGTGGCCACACCTTGTGGTACAAATGAAACATCCATGGTCCTCAGCTCCACCTGATTAACCCCGTGCCCAGCCACCGCCTCGTTGACCACACTGACCTGCGTCCTACCTGCAAGGCGCATCCAGGTGTCAAACAAGGCTTCTGCCAGCCTGAGTCGCTGGGTGTCTGGATGTGCACTTGCGCGCGCAGCAGTCCAGGGCTGCCCCTGAGCACCGGGCTTGTAGACTAGGACATTGCCGCTGTCGCAGCGCGCAACCAAGGACGCGTCTGGCTCAGTCTGTGTCACTTGTTTTGCAAGAGCCAGAAGCAGCTGAGCTGAAGCCCAGACGAACAGCTGGCAGGAGACACACCGCAGCAGGCACTGCTGCAGAGCTCCCAAGTGCGCCAGGCGCGCGCCTGTGATGCCGTGCACCACCTCGTCGCCACGGGGATGGGTGTGGGGCTGCATCATTGAACACGGCTGGAATTGGAAGTAGAGCTCCGCAATGCCTGCACAAGGCAGTCAAAACACTTTCAGCCCTTCTCAGGCAATAAATGACAACGAGTGCCTGATGTGAAGCGCAATGTTGAAGAGTGCGGAGTTACTGGCAGTGGCGCTTCGCTCACCGGGCGCCTGCGCCAAGTTGAAGGCTGGAAACTGCTGGACGCTTACTTGCTGCGCAGGCGACGCGCACAGGCGTTAGCGCCGCGGGACCAGAAAGTCACGCACGCTCACAAGCCGCGCACGCAGCGTGTGCACGCCTTTATCTGCCCGTACGGCGCCGGGCTCAGAGTGCCTGTCTCGTTGGTGATGGAGAACACGCGTACGCTGTTCGTCAGCTGCCGGTCGGAAGCGGTATTGTTCACATAGTTCGCATCCTGCGCCGCAGCGAAAGCCGCTAGGCAGCTCAGCAGCAGCGCTGCCAGGACCGGAGCCATAGCACGCTTATTAGGCAGCCGGCGCTGCATTCCAGTCGACTTTGTGGCAAGTCTCGAGCCCTACCGACCCTGTGCCCGCTCAAATTCATGCCGGTCAGCTCGCTGTGTCAGCCAATGCGCACGCACGTATGCGCATTGTGTTAAAGGACCTCTGGCCTGATGGCAAAGTCTGTTGGTCAACAGGCTTCAGTGAGGACGGACGCTGCCCGCGCCGCGCTGCTCGAGGAGAGCATAAAGCGGGAAAAGCGGTCAGCTCTTGCTTAAGCCTTTCCAAACCTGCGCCAGCACTTGGGAAACCAGGTTCCCTGCTCTGACACAGGCGCTGCGTGGCAGGGCGCTTCACGCGTTCCTGCGCGAGCAGGAGGCGCTTGCCGCGGCCGCTCCGCCGCCGGCAGACCAAGCGGCCAGCACGCCGCAGAGCGCCACCTGCCCGCCATTTCACGAGGAGCCGGTCAGGGAACAGCCTGCTGCCGCTGAGTCAAGGGCCGCTGCTGAGCCTGCAGAGGGCCGGGCGGGCGCAGTGGACGCGCTGTCGCGGCACCTGTGGGCCGCGGTGAACCCGGGCTACTGCCCCGCGGGCGGTGAAAAGCGGCTGAGCGTGCAGCGCGCCGACTATACATGGGACGCTGCTGAGGTGCGGAGCCCCCGGGGTGTAACCTTGGCGGGGCTCCACCGGCTCGCTAATTTTAAGCACCTACTAGCAGCCAGCCGAGTACAGCTTGAGCCCTGCAAATACCCAGTACCCGGCGCTCGTTGCCTGAAACAGCTGCGGTTGCTGCACGTCAGGTGGCGCGCATACGCGAGTTTGACGCGACGGGCAAGCGGTTTAATCGCCGGCGCAACGATGTCTCCGACCACCACGCGGCGCTCGTGAAATTCAGGCACCTGACCAAGCCCTCGGGCGGCGGGCGCAACGCGGCGGCTGCATAGCTGCTGCGGGCACTTGCCCCCAGCAGAATCAGGGTGTCAGATTCAGACCGGTCAACGTCGCGGCACAAAGCCATTATATATGTTGCTGTGCGGGGCCGTTGATAGCCATGTTTATGTTTCTGTGTGTGAGTCGCACAAGTGCACAGCAATGCAGCGCATCGGCTGAAAACTCTGTGGACTCTGCATGCGCCTCCCTCTTCTTGTGGGAGGGATAGCTTCGCTCTTTCGCGAATTGGAGGAGCTTTTAGTATTTGTGCTGCGTTGCATCCATTCAAAGCGAGCGTCTTCCCGCTAACGTGTTGCAGGCCACTAATGTAGCCCATGCCTAGAGCCTGAACATTAGGCCAGCAACCCCTTCATCCAGCCTGGGCAGGTGCATTTGCAAGATAACTTCAAGGCATTGCACACATACCATACATTCCGGAAACGTCGACGGCCGCAAATCAGGACCGCCGCACACACGCAACGCGACAGTGCTTAACAACAAATGCATACGCCAGCGCAGAGCGCCGGCAGAGCTGGTGGTGTGCTATCCGTGCGCAATGCGCACTGCTCAAGGCATGCTTCGCAGCGGCCTGCTCATAGCAGCTGCTCCCCCGCTGCTCAGAGAGAGAGAGCAGCTCGCGCGTTTGCCTCTGCTCAGTGCAGAGAAAGAGCTCAAGTGGTCTGCATAGCGTTGGCTCAAAGACAGGCCCCAGTAGCGCTTAAGCGCACCTCGTAGAGCTGCTGTGCGGCAGCAGCTGCACATGCATAACTGGTCAAGAGATGGGAGCCGCGACCACCGCACATGCCCGATGCGCAGTGCCCAGGCTCCCTGCTCAGTGCTCGCTGCCCACCATGCTGCCCAAGACCGCTGGCTGCTTGAAAGCACGCGCTGAATGCCGCAAGTTCAGCAGATAAAAAGGAGTCATGCCCAATGTGCATGCTCTGTTCCCAAACGCTGCTCGTCACCCACTGAAAACGCGAGCTCAGAAGCACAGTGCCCAGGCTCCAGCAGCAGGGAGCTAGGACATGGTGCATGTGCATGCCAACAAATCAAATCACACATAGCAAATGCACATTTCACATCTCCGGACTCCCTTTCACACGTCCTTATACAGGGCGTGATGTACAGGGCGCAAGTCTCATGGGTGCCGCCCATGCAGCTTGCAGGGTGCATGGGCAGCACCACTTGGCACCCACTTTGTCTGGTGCCCGCTGACACACCTCATCATCAAGGCCCTCCCTGGCTGCAAGTGGCAGCGCTCGTTAGCAACCCCGCCCATAAAAATATGGGCTGCTCGCTGCCGCGCTCCAAGAGCATGCCCCACACCCTCCCGTGCTAGCAGCTTCACCCATAGTGCCGTCAGCCAGGAGGCCGCTCGCCGCAGGGCTCGTCACCCCTAACTCCCTTTCCTAATGAGCACACCGCGCACGAGGCGAGCCAGACGGCACCAGCCCTAGTGGCCACCAGGCTGCCGGCTGGGCGCCAGCAGCTGCCGCCTCGGGCCCGCCTCCACCGGCTGCTCCCATATGCAGGAAGCATACCCCTCGGGCCCGGCGACGCGGGCCGGCTCGGTCGGCGCGGCGCCGCACCTGCACCGCCGGCGCGGCGGCCGGCGGCCCCAGAGGCACTCCGCCGTCGCGTTGCCCTGGATGATGCTGTAGAAGTCCATGGTTTTCTGCGCTGCAGCCGCGGCGCGTGACCGCAATCTCTGGCAGGCAGACGTACGTGCGCCAGGAGGTCTGCGTGCATGCATGCTTGCGAGCTTATTTGCCTCGAGCTCAAGCGCAAATCTGACCAGGCAGTGTTTAAAGCCATGACTTCAAAAGCAGGTGAGCATGTCGCGTGAGATGCCAGCACGTTTCGGCCCAGGCGCCCAGCGGCAGGCGGCGCGCGGGCGCGCGCCTGGTTGCCCATTGCGCTGCCGCGCATCATCTTGTCGCCGTACTCTGCGAGCGACTTGGTCACGTAGTGGTTCAGCATGACGCGGTCATGCACGGGGTGCTCTGACAGCGCGCCCGGCACGGCCTCGCACGCGCTGTTCACCGCGAAGCGGTCGCTCTGCGGCGCGCGGCGCGCGCGTCACGGGCTGTGGCCGACCGCGCCCAGTCCGCAGCCGCCGCCATGCATGGCGCCGCTGTGCTTGCATGCAGCTGCGGTCGATCCAACTTGCAGCTCGCAGCGGGCGCGACCTTCTTCAGGTACAGCAGAATCAAGATGCCAAAACAAAACATCCTGCCTTCGTGCGGCACGGCATGCATCTGCCTCTAGGGTGTCTCCTGCGCGGGGGGCGCGCCAGGTACAGGAAGGTGTGCGGGTCGTCAGCCACGCGCAGCGCGTACTCCAGGTTCACTATAACCTTGACGTGCCGGTTTTCAATGTCATTGGCGGGCAGGCAGCGCCGGTACGCCTCCAGCGTGCTGCCATGCGGCCGCGTCGCATGGCCCGACGGCCCCACCACCTGACGCGCAACGGTCATCAGCGCCGCGGATACCTCCTTGCCTCCCTGTGCAGGTGGTGAGCCTGCACGCATGGACTGCCTGCTTAAACTGGCTGCGTGAAGGCTGCCGTCGCACTTCACGGGTCACGCGCTGCGAGCTGCTCAGCACTCGCAGCAAGCAGGACTCGGGGCGAGCCTGCGCAACCACATGACGAGAGGCGTTCCGGTCTACCCGGACGGCGCGCCTGCCAGTTGACGGCGAGCGCGCCAAAGTGCTCGTACTCGGCCAGCAGCGCGGGCAGGTCCGGCACGCGCGCGTCACGCAGCACGAAGAACTCGTCTGCGTCGATGAAGGCCATCCAGTGGTGGCGCGCGCGGTACTGCTGGATGCACGTATCGTAGACATACAGCTGCGTCCTGCGACGCGGGCCGGCGGGCGCCCCTCGCAACCCAACAGTGGCGCCTTGCCACAGCACAGCCATAAATGCGCGCATCAGGCAGCAGGCCGGCCGAGAGCGCACCTCTTGCACCCCAACAGTGGCGCCCTGCCACAGCACAGCCATGAGTGACCGCGCGATTGGGCAGCGGTCCGGCCGGGAGCGCGCGCGCCTGTTGGAGTGGTGCTGGTAGCCGGTCAGGTACTGGTAGTCGACGACGCCGGCCTGCACCAGGTCCAGCACCGTGTCGAGCATCGGCCGCGTGGAGTTGTTGTCGAAGACGTAGAAGCGGCCGACGCCCAGCGCCATGTGGTGCTCCAGCCACTCGCGGATGTCCGCGTGCTGGTTGCGCACCACCAGGCACACCGCCTGCGCGGCGCGCTGCGCGCTCAGGCCTCGCAAGCGAGAGGGCCCGGCGCGTCACCAGGCACCCTGCCTGCGCAGCACGCGAAGCACGCCATCTGGGGCGGGGCCGGACGCGTGTGCTAGGCTAGGGAGCTGTAGGCTACAGCAGCGCCCGCCGGACGGAGCAAGCTGCAGAGCAGTGCACCACCTACACGTCCGGCCAGGCCACTGTCTGCGGCTGTGCTCGGCTCCTGGACAGGAAGGCTGCGGGGCAGCGCACCAGGTAGGCGCTGCTCGACGCGTCCAGCAGGGCTTGGCTGTCCCTGCCCAGCCCGCAGCTGCATTTTGACCGCGCACTGAGGTGGATAGGCAAACACAGAGCTTGCTCTGGCGGCGTGGGCGCACTGGCTGAGGCCATGCGCGGTGCGCCTGCACCGCGTCGGGCACCTCTGCAGGCTCGCCTCACAGGCCGCCGCCAGGAGCACCAGCCCCCACAGTAAGCACACTCTCCGCGAATTATTTATGCTGCGGCAGGGAGAGTTGTGCTGCGCCGGGCCGGGCAGCATGCAGCGCCGACGCAGCGCGACCTGGACTAGATCTGGTGATCACCGGCGCTCCAGGTCGCGCACCAGGCGACTGCGCCACAAGAAAGTATTGTTAACCCTAAACGGCTGTGAACGCAGCGCACAGACGTCACAAGTGCAGGAAGCGGATGTCATGCCTGCTTTGCAAAGTGCGCGTGCAGCATGTGCGTGTCTTTGTCTGCCCTTGAAAAGCTGAGGCTGGTGTACTCCTCAGTAGTAATTGTCGAGAGAGAACACATGTACGCCGCTTAAAGGAACCTGCCACCTTGGCGGAATGGCCCGGTTGCTTATGAAATCATGAACCCCGCCCAGGCCCTACTTTGCAAATTTACATCGGCCAGGAACAGCAGCCTGTGCTAACAACTGCTGGCAGGCGCAGCGCCTGTCACAGGAGCAGTCCCAGCTCCTGTGGCTGAAAGATACCCGGGGTGCGAGCTCTCAGGGCGACACGGCATCTGGGCAAGCAGAAGGCGCTACATCGCAGCCACACCTCTGTGCGCAGAGCAAGCGCCCAGCTTACTGCAGGACGTTGCTTGTTCACTATATGTGATGTGCTTATCCAGGTAGTGGGTACCATCAGGCACTCACGTCTTGTCTGAGCTGCTTCCCACGCGACTTTTGGCGCTCTGCGTAAACAACTGCGTCCGGCCGCGAGCGGGGCAAAGGCCGGGGTGCACAGAGGCCCACTTGTGCCATGACAGCGCGTGTGTTGCGCCCCACCCGGTCTCCTGCTGGCTCAGCAGCAGCCCCTGGCTGTGCTGCAGCAGGCTGTGCGCAGCCAACCAAGCCAGCACCTGCCTCGTGAATATTCTGAAATACACCCGCCTTCCTTGTAGGCGTGACTCACGTGAGTACCTTGTTGAAGCTTGCGCCTGTCTGTAAGATCGACGCATACCAGAGTGGGTAAGGGGCTTCCATGCATAGCCTGCAAGTCAGTGCTTGGTGTTGTTTTGGCAGCGCATGCCTATGCTTGCAGCCTGTACGTCTGAAGGGCTGGCCCAAAGTGCACTGCACAATATAAAGGCCAGGCAGGCACCCTTCCTTGTTCACTTCCCTCCAACAGCCTCGGCTTGCATCCCTACCCTGACAACTTCTAATACTTTTTTTGGCAACTGTGAACCATGCAAAATGAGGCACCGCATTGTTCCCAGGCGCACGGCTGTTCAGAGCGCCGAGCAGTGAATGCTGATCTACAACAGAGCAACCCACGTCACGGCCTTCTGCTGCCATGGCCCACAAGTCCATTCCCTGGCCTGTGTAAGTCGGGGTGCGGCTGTGCCCAAGGCATGAATGCACTGCCTGCCTTGCTTGCCCAAGCTGCAATGCCGTCCGCCCCCGGGCCAGCAGCACAGGCCCCAGCCGTGCCTACCCATCTTGCTCAGAGCGGCCTACCCCGCCCTGCAGAGCCATCCATTTGCCGCTACGCAAGTGCTGCTGCGCGCCAACCTACATGCCCACCGTCTGACTATAAAGGCTGCCTGCCCCTCACACAAGTCCAGCTTCTCTGCCCGCAAGTCTTCACCTGGTACCCAGATCCATGCGCACAGCCCGCATGGACAGGGCGGACAGCCCACATGGATGTGCTCACATGCAATCCGCACACAGCCCACGTGGATGTGCGCACAGCCCACATGGGCAGGGCAGGCTGCTGCCTACTTGCTAGCCTGGCCAAAAGCGCCGGCCGGCCTCCGCTTGCGCTCGCCTCACTTCGGCTACTTCTCTCGCTTCGTCTAGTTGTCATGCTGGCGACTACAGGCAGCCGCTCTCAGCTTAGTCTCTGCTTGTCAGGCAGGTCACCAATGCAAGGCTGGATCCCCAGAAGCAAATGTTGCCCAGTCTCAGTCGCGGTGGTGCTGCGCATGCAACGCGGGCGCCGCGCCGCCCGGGCGCCCCCACAGGCACTCTGCCGTCGCCTCCGCCTCGATGAGGTTGTAGAACTCGATGGTTTTCTGCCCCGCCCGCCAAGGGCAGTCAGGCCATAGCACCTCAAGTGGGGTGCACCAGCTGCAGAAGCTGAGGGCGCAGGGCGCATGCATGCACACACCAGTTGCCTCATAGGCACACAGCAGCCACATGCAGCAGCCGGTCAGGCTGCCGGCGCGGCGCGCCCAAGCAGGGGTCGCGCCGCGGCGGGCCGCGGGGCCGCGCCTGGTTGCCCATCGCGCTGCCGCGCGCCATCTTGTCCGCGTACTCCGCGCGCGACTTGGTCACGTAGTGGTTCAGCATGACGCGGTCATGCACGGGGCGCGCCGCGAGCGCGCCTTCCACCGCCTCGCAGGCGCTGTTGACCGCAAAGCGGCCGTCCTGCGCGCGGGCTGCCTCGCGTCACGCGCAGTCTGCCGCGAACACTGACAGCCCTCCCGTCACGCTGCTTGTCGCAGTGTCGCTTGCCGCGAGACGTGCTGGCCCTGGCTGTGCGCAGGTGCAGGCCACGCTCAAGAGTGTCTGGGAGAGGAATGGCTGGAGCAGACCACGAGCAGCACGCCCCACCCTTGTGTGCAACTCAGCATGCGTGCGCCGCCGCACAAGACCCCCCGCGCGGAGGGCGTGCCATGTACATGAAGGTGTGCGGGTCGTCGCCCACGCGCAGCGCGAACTCCAGGTTCACGATGACCTTGACGTGCCGGTTGGCCAGGCTGTGTGCAGGCAGGCAGCGGCGATACGCCTCCAGCGTGCTGCCGCCCGGCCGCGTGGCGTGGCCCGACGGCCCCACCACCTGACGCGCGACGGCCATCAGCACCGCACTCGTGCCCAGGCCAGCGCGCACATTGAGCGGTGCCGGTGCCTCGATGCGCATTCGCGGCACGCCGTGAGCGCGGGCTGCCGCCCGCAGACCACTGCGCAGAGCGACACCACGGAGGTGCTGGCGCCGAGCATGCGCGCGTGCGGGGGCAGCGCGCGCGGCGCGCCTGCCAGTTGACGGCGAGCGCGCCGAACTGCTCGTACTCGGCCAGCAGCGCGGGCAGGTCCGGCGCGCGCGCGTCGCGCAGCACGAAGAACTCGTCCGCGTCGATGAAGGCCATCCAGCGGTGGCGCGCGCGGTACTGCTCGATGCACGTGTCGTACACGTACAGCTGCGGCCTGCGGCGGCGCAGCCCCTGGGCGCCCTTCGCCTTCGACATATTCACATACAATGAGCACCCACGGGACGGGGGCGATGGTCTGGGGACAGCGAAGGGGCGGCGCGGCAGCAGTGCGTGCGCGTTTCCCGAGCCGCCGTGGGCGGCGGGCGGCCCGGGGGCGCGCTTGTTGGAGTGGTGCCGGAAGGCCGTCAGGTAGTGGTACTCGACGACGCCCGCCTGCACCAGGTCCAGCACGGCGTCCAGCATCGGCGCGGTGGAGTTGTTGTCGAAGACGTAGAAGCGGCCGGCGCCCAGCGCGAGGTGGTGCTCCAGCCACTCGCGGATGTCCGCGTGCTGGTTGCGCACCACCAGGCACACCGCCTGCGCGGCGCGCTCGGAGGTCGGCGCTCTGGCGCAACAGTTGAGGGGCGGTGCGCCGCACCACCCGGCGCGCTGCCTGCACGGCAGGCGGGCCCTGCTGACCAGAACGGGGCCAAGCCAACGTGCCTGCAGCGGCGGTTGTGGAGCCGCATATGGCCAGACAGAGCATGTCGCACAAGTGTAAACGGATGTGCCAAGCTTGACAAGACTACTGCGTACGTGCATGTGAGGCTCTGCACACATGAGGCCGGCCTGTACAGCGCACCAGGTAGGCGCTGCTCGCTGCGCCGGGCAGGTCCGGCACGACCCTGCAGCCCCGCCCGCAGCACGCTTTCAGTGAAGCAGAGCGCGAGGCTCTGGGACAGAACAGATAGCTTGTGCTCGGCCGGCGTGGGCGCACTGGCTGTGACTGAGCGCGGTGCGCCCACAGCGCGCCCCGCATCTCAGCGCGCTCGCCTCGCAGCAGACAGCCAGGAGCGCCAGCCGAAGTGCGAAGCGCGCTCTCCGCCACACACCACAGCCGCGGCAGGCAGAGCTGTGCCGTGCTCGGCCGGGCAGCATACAGCGCCGATCCGTCTGCTGCACCGCCTCAGGACGGCAGCCTGGCAAGCTTTCCGTTCAGCGGTCACCGTGAGCGTGGTCCCTGGCGCGAGCAAGGCAGAGCCAGGCACTCTACAGGTTGCCACGGCCATACGGCAGCCCTGAACGTCAGCACCTATGCACGCGAGTGCCGTCTCTGTAAGTTACTCGCACTCACCAGTGTGTGATGGAGATCTGAGCGTGTTGAGATCTGAGCTGTTGCCGAGGAGCAACTCGAGCTCAAACGCCGGCTAGGTTACAGAGGGTTCGTACATTTCTGGCAGAGCGGCCTCCTCGCCGCAGCGCAGCCCGCCAGATCGAGCTTCCTGGCGCGCACCGCAACCAGTGTGCGAGACAGGCGACCAAGCAACGGGCCTGGGCTGGGGAGGCTGCTTGGCGCCTGCTTGCACCCGCTAAAGTTGGCAGGGCGAACCCGGGCCGGCAGCTCGCCATGGGCGGCCAGATAAGCAGGATGGCGCTGCCGCCGGCCGACAAGGTGGAGGACGCGCCCTACGAGCTGCGGAAGAACAGGTACAGCAACGCGCCCGGGGACAGCGCTGCTGATGCAGGAGCTGTCTGGCCAGGCGCGGCGCTGAGTGCGCTGCACTGCATCTGCAGGGCGCCGCGGCTGACCGGCCTGGCGCTGCGCCTGTTCGTGCCGTTCATTGAGTCGCCGTTCAGCTCGCCGCTGTACGCCAAGCTGTTGCGCGACAGCGGCATCCCCCAGGTGCGCGGCCGCAGGCGCCCCTTGCGCAACGCAGCTCAACCTCCTCAGACGTGGCCACGGCGGACAGGCCGCCTGTGCCCGGGACCGCTAGCAGCGCAAGGCAGGGATAGTTGCAGGGCATGCGCCACGAGGTCCCATTGCAGCCAGGCTGTGCAGGGCGCTGGCAGGCGCCCAGCGCGGCTCTCCACGGCTCCGCCGCAGCAGAGCGGGCTCCAGCGAGGCCCGGGCGCGCGCGGGCGCGCAGGCCGTGCGCGACATCAGCGTGCCCGAGGTGCCCACCTTCCTGCCGGCCTGGGAGCACCGCAGCGCGGCGCAGGTGCAGGCGGCGGGTGAGGCAGACGTCGAGGACCTGGCGCCGCGGCAGCGCGTGGACGCCGCCGCGCAGGCCGTGCCGGGCGCGCCCCCGGCCCTGCCTGCGGACGCGCGGCCAGAGTCCGCGGCCGGCCTGGCCGCGCCGCTGCCCAGGCCGCCCCGGGTGCATTGTGGGCACGTGCCGAGCTTGTCTGTGGCCATGCTTGGCACAGTGGCGGGCACGGCCGGCTGAGGGCCTGCCCTGTCCTGTTGGTCCCCCGGCGCTCGAGTGGTCGAGCCCTCAGCTTCCGCTTCGCTAACATATAGTGGGTTGCCTGGCACGAGTCTGCCCGGCCACAAAGTGTGCGCACCTTGCTGCTGTTTCGTTTGCAGACAGGCAGCAGCACCGCCGGCCCGAAAGTTGCAGGACTGCGACGCCGCCGGCGCAGTAGGCGCCCTGCCTGCGCTGCGCCTGATCAATAATTTGGCAATTCTGGTGCCCGCAGGCTTTGCGGATAAGCTGGCCGGGCAGCTGGGCGGCGAGGGCCGCGGGTGCGCGGGGCGCCACTCGGCCGCGGACTACCACCGCGCGTACGTCGCCGGCGCCGTCACGCCGTCGCAGGCGCGCTTGCCCTAAACCTGAAGTAACCCACACGGCTCGGCCGGCGTTGTGCGCCGGGACATACCAACCTTCCCAGTGCATCCCGCTGCATGCATCTGAGGCAGCTCCCCGCGCACATCCGCTGGGCTGCCCTGCGCCGCCGCGCGCCGTCCTGCTCGTGCCGGCTCGAGCTAGGATGTGCGAAACAGTGCGTGGTCAGCCTTGCCAGAGCAGATCCGGCGGCCCCGGCCTGACCGCGCCGCGCGCAGGTGGCGGAGGCCGTGCTGGACGCGGTGGCGGCGTCCGAGGCCGCCGCGCCGCCCATGCGCATCTTCGCCGCGATGGACAAGACGGACGTGCGGCGGCAGGCCGCCGAGTCCACCGCCAGGCGCGCGCGCCCGCCCCGCCCCCGCGCGCGCATCTGTTGTACATCAGCAGGCCCTGGCAGCACTCGCAGATGGACTTGCCAGGCCTGATAGAGCGGCTGCGACCCGCTTTCTGACTTGCAAGCCTCACATCCGCTGCACACACGCCCTCACAGCTGCTGCGCACACGCCCACTCCAGGGCGGCCCACTGTGGAGCACATACTCGAGCTGCGTTCCCGCGCCGCGGGCAAGGCGGCGCTGCCGCCGGTGCAGGGTCACCAGTGCAGGCGTTGGCGCGCAGGTACAAGGCCGGCGCGCCGCTGTCGGCGCTGGACGGCGTGCCGTACGCGGTCAAGGACTGCACGGACGCGCTGCCGTACGCCACCGCAGGCGGCACCACCTACGTGCGCCCCACGACAGAAAATATCTCACGTTCGTCCTGCGGCGGCTTGTTGCCATTGTTGATGCTCGCTGGCTCGCCGGGGGCATCCCGGGGCGTCGCAGCGCTGCCGCCCTGCGCGCCAATGCAGCAGGGGGCAGAATGCGGCATACCATGTGATGTCCTGCGAGTGCAGAACATATGTCTGGAGGCAGGGCGCCCCGTGCGCAGCGCTCGTGCGGCGCCGGCCTCGGCGCCGGCCACAGGGCTGGGCACCGCGCGCGCAGATGGGCGCGCTGCGGCCGGTCGCGCGCGACGCGCCGCTGGTGGCCGCGCTGCGCGAGACCGGCGCGCTGCTGCTGGGCAAGACGGCCATGGTCGAGCATGGCCTGAGCGCGATGGGGCTCAACACGGCGGCCGGCACGCCGCGCAACCCGTACAACCCTAACCACCTCACCGGCGGCTCCTCCAGCGGCTCGGCCGCCGCCGTGGCGGCCGGCCTGTGCCCGTTCGCCATAGGTGCGCGCCCATGGCCTGCTCGCCTGGCGCGCGCCCCCGGCCTGCGCGCCCCCTCGCCTGCCCAAGCTGGACACGCGCGCTCACGAGTGCAGGTCTCTGCATATCAAAGAGGCCTGCATCCCCTGCTTTGCAATTCAGTGGGGCAAGGGCGGGCAGCGCAGCCTCCTCGCACCGCTCTCCCCGCCCGTCCGCCGTCCTCGGCCCCGCCACCAGCTTCCGCGTGCAGGCCTGCGCCCTGCATCAGCGGCTCAGCAGCCCCGCGCCTGACGGCCCGCGCTTCACTGCCCGCGCCCGCGCCACTCTAATGACATGAAACGAATGTGACGCGCAGGCAGCGACGGCGGCGGCAGCGTTCGCATCCCGGCGTCCTTCTGCGGCCTGGTGGGCCTGATGCCGACGTTCGGGCGCGACGTGCCGCGCAGCGCGTCCAGCCCGCCCTCGTGCCACACCGTGGGCGTGGCCGGCCAGCTGGCGGGCTGCGTCGCGGACGCGCTGCTGCTCTACGCGGGCTCCGCCAACGCAGGCGCGCGCCCACTTGCGCGCGCCGCCTGCAGGGCTGCGCGGCCGTGCACGCACCCTGTGCGGCCCTGTGCTGCTTACCTGTGCAGCCCTGTGCTGCGAGACGAGCACTGGCGGCCAGCTCGATCGAGCTGCACCGCTGACACGCTGCAACTTTTTGTTCTTTTCTTCTCGCCGCAAGCATGCGGCACTCTGCGCGGCAGGCACGCCGGAGGGCGGCGCGGGCGCGCCGCAGCCGCTGGCGCTGCCGCGCGCGCTGCCGACCGGCGCGGCGGCGCCGGGCGCGCCGGGCGCGCTGGCGGGCCTGCGCCTGGGCATCTTCCGCGCGTGGTTCGACGACGCGGATGCGGAGGTGGTGGCCGCGTGCCGGCGCGCGGTGGCGCTCCTGGTCGACCGTGGCGCGCAGGCGCGGGCCCGCGGCCGGCAGGGCGGCGCCAGGGCGGCTGTGCGTCAGCGGCCGCTGGGCGCCGCGCGGCGATGCGTGGACCTGGCGGCGCCGGAGCTGGCGCGCGTGACTCCGGCAGGGTGCTGCTCAGGGGACTGTTCAGGGTACCATTCGGGGTGTTATCCCGCGCGCGCGCAGGTGGTGGAGCCGACGGTGCTGGAGCTGGAGCTGGCGCGCATGGCTCCGGCAGGTTTCTGATCAGGGTATTTTCAAGGTATCATTCAGGGTTTCAACCCCGGCGCACGCAGGTGGTGGAGCTGACGGTGCCGGAGCTGGAGCTGGCGCGCGTGGCACATGTGGTCACGATCGGCTCGGAGATGGCGCTCGCGCACCGGCCCGCCACCGCCGTGCCCGCCCTGCGCCGCCAGTGCGGCCCCCTCCCTTGCTTCACAACCGGACAAGAAGCTCCCTGCTTCACATCTGCACAAGCACAGTTGCATGTGCGCACTGCATGTTTCAGCCGCGCCCGTGCCATCGCTCTGCCCGGCTTGGCACCACTCACCAGGACAGATGCACAGACGGGCCACCCAGGGCCTCGCCCAGGCTGCGCATCCATAGCAGTAGACGCGTGCTGCCCCGATGTATGGGGTGCACGCACGTGACGCGGCCCGGCGCGCGCGCGGCAGGATGAACAAGGACATCCGCATCAACCTGGACGTGTCCAAGCAGTTCACCGCAACGGACTACCTGCAGGCGCGCCTGCCCGGCCATGCGCCGTCCCCCGCCCGCGCAGGCCTGCTGCGCCCGCCTGACCACCGCACCCCTAACACAAGCCCTGTCGCCTTCGCTGACCAGCCCAGGGACGCTGGTAGTATGGCAGCTCTGTCACTGCGTGTGTGCAGCAGGAAGGCTGTGACACCCGCAGCTGCATGCATGTCGCGCTTATGTTTGCATACTATGACCAGTTTAGACGCAAGCATGGCGCCGACCCATGTTGCTTGTATGCACAGCATATTGCTTGTCTGTACAGCAGGCCACGACACCCTGTGCTACCCGCACCTGCATGCATGCCGCGCATCTGTCTGCCCACCATGAGGAGGCCTGGGCCCAGCGCGCGTCGGTCAGTAAAAAACCCTAGGATTTCCCACTAACCTGTGCGGCTGCGCGCAGGCCCAGGCGCTGCGCACGCGCGCGATCCTGCACTGCCGGCGCGCCTTCCGGCAGGCCGACCTGCTGGTCACGCCGGCCGCCGCCGTCACTGCGCCCATCATCAAGTGCGCGCGCGGCCGCCCGCCCGCCCCTGCTTGCGCGCCCAGTGCCATGCTGCCTCGCTTCTCGTCATGGGTTTGGAGACGGCGGCTGGGGACTGCCTGAGACCGTGTCAGGAAGACAGTGAGCAGGCGTGTCTCAGCAGATGGTCAGGGAACAAAGGCACCGAGTGCGAGCGCCTTTCGGCGCACCCAGGCGTGTTTGGTGGCAGCCTGTTTCAGCCAGCATGGGCTCTTAGGCGGTGAGGGGGAGGGCTGAGCGCGGGTGCGCGGGGGCGCAGCCCGCAGGACCTGAAGTGCGGCGCGTCGGACCTGCCGCTGCTGAGCGCGGTGATGCGCTTCGCCACGCTGGCCAACCTGGTCGGCCTGCCGGCCGTCTCGCTGCCCGTCGGGCAGGACGCCGCAGGTGCGTGGCGCGCCCGCTCCGGCCGGCGCGCCTGGACTCTATGTAGCTCATCTTGATTGAGTTGACTGAAGTCAATAGCTCTTGCTACCATCCGCGGCACCTATGCCGCTCTGATGACCTGCATCAGCGGCCAAGTCAGGTTCCCTGCAATAATGTTGCCGTGGTCCATGGGGATGAGGTTGAAGCACAGCAATGCTGCCAAGTGCAGACCTCTCTGTTGCGTGCTGGGCCCCGGCGGCCGCACGCGCGCATCCTCATGAGTCTCAGCAGTGACTGAAGCAGGCCCGGGAGGCTGCTGTGCGACGCGGCCTGGACCAATCCTGACTGGCCTAGGCTTACCCTAACCCTACAATCTGGGCACCTCCGGCAGGCCTGCCGATTGGCCTACAGCTCATGGGCCCCGCGTGGAGTGAGCCGCAGCTGCTGGCCACGGGCGCTGTGCTGGAGGCCGCGGTGGCGGGTTCGCTCGCGCGCCCGCGCGTATTCTACGACGTCCTGGGCGCGGCCGCGCGCGCGGCTGCCGCGCCGCCCGTCGGCGCCGCCTGAGGCGCTCGGGGCGGCGCGGCTGGGCGTGCGCCATGTCTGCGAGGGGCTCCGCCGCTTTTCGCGGGGCTGTATTTGGAGGACGAGGGTCGCGGACGCGTGCGCGCCGTTGTGACAACATCCCGGGCGCAGCTGCGCGCGCCGGCACTCTCTGCTGGGCTGGCATAGCGTTTGTGAGGGTTCTGTACAGGGTCGGGTAGGCAGGAAGTCGCAGGCCTAGCTGCTTTAGGCAGGTCAAGATGATAGTGAGAGCAGGTGGGCTGATGCAGGTGCGGCAGCACTGCTGCTGAGGGCCCGCACAGGCCAGCATGTGCGCCTCAGGACAGGCTCCGGGGCCCTCCAGACACTTCTGTCTGCAACAATGCACGCTTTCGCACCTCTGCTTTGTGGCTCGATGCTTGCACACTCGGTGCTTGCGCACTAGGCGGCCTTTTCAAGGTTGCTGCACTATAGCATGCGCACCGCTGGTGCCAGGCGGGCGTGCATGCATTACGCATGGTGCATGCCCATGCGCGGCAGTTACGGCTGCGGCGCAGCGGACCTTTGCTGGTCAGCTCTGCGGAAGCTGCCTTGGGCTCCGGTGTGCTCCAATACTGCATACCCAGGCCTGGTCCTGGCGCGAGAGAGGGTCGCGGTGGAGTGGGGTGAGAGTTACACCGCAAGCACTGGACTGTGAGGATAGCTAGGCGAGGGTCGTGTCAGAGCTGTGAGCGGAGTGACCGCACATGCGCCGGCATGCGCATCACCAACTTTGGCAAGAGCTCCAGGGTTTGTGCTAGTGGTGTAGGAGAGCTGGTGGGGTGAGTAGTGATGGTGGGGTGAGCCGCACACACGCGTGGCGGCCCACTGGGGCTCGGGAGCGTCGCCGTGACGCGCAGCTGTGCGCACCTGTGCTTGGGACTGCATGCGTGCGTGTCCAAGCCACGGGAGGCGCGCCGTGCAACAGGGTCGGCAGGGATTGTAAATGCGGGTCCCGGCGCGCACTGGAGCATACAGTGCGTCCCTTCCAGATGTAGCAGGATGCATGTCTGGCGCGACGCGTACCAGGGAACAAGTGCACGTGTCTGCTGGGGTGCAGATGCAAGGCGCAGTCGCTGAGAGCATGGTGTGCACAGGTACCCGCGTGTGTCGCCTCAGCTTCCACGGCACCAGAGCGCGCTCATCATGACAGACTGAAAGCAGACCTAGCCTATAAGAACAGCAGAGGCCTAGCCTATAAGTGCCACGCAGGCCTGCATGCAGAGCAGTCAGGGCAGTACACGCTGTGCAGAGCGCGTGCTGCTGCAGAAGACCCAGAAGCGCACCAAAGCACAAAAAAAAAAAAAAAAAGCAGCCGATGCACACAAAACTGCTTGACCTCCCTGTGGCAGCACGCCGCAAGCGCCAACCTCGCAAGATCACTCCACCAAAAGCAGAGCAGTCACGTCTTTGCTGGAGTGCCTTGCACGATGCACAGCCGGTGCAGGCTCACCTTGACACCCGGGGGGCACCCTGGGGAGGCGCGCTCCCCAGAGCGACACATGCCTGTCTACTATCTAGGTGACATTACGTGCGGGCTCACAAGCTACGTCGCGCTCAGCACTGGCGTAGCTTGCAACCTCAGCACGGTTTGCCAGTCGACTTACTTCGCGTAACTGCTGTCCTTATACCGCTCTCCTTACGCCCGCCCGCGCGCACGCCGGCGGACACGTTGAGGTTCCCGGCCCAGGCCATCAGCATGCCGCGGGCGAACGCCGGCGCGGAGCGGCGCGCGCCGGCTCAGCCCGCCGACGCGACGGGGCCCTCGGCCGCGCCGCGCGCATCGGACGCGCCGCCGCTGACCAGCTCCACCGTGATGTTTGCGCATGCGATGCGCTGCGGCGGCACGCCCCAGGCCGCGGGCGCGATGACGGCGCTGTCATCCTCGCTGAGCAGCTGGAACACGCCGCCGGGCGCCGCCTGCGCGGCACCATTCTATTGGCACCCCTTCTCCATTCTCCAAATTATTTTTCCAACATCCTAGCAATCTGGCTGATAAACAAAGCGCTGCCGGGCGCCGCCGGCACCGCTTCATGATGCCCTGCTCCCCTTCCTGGTTTTCTTGTTTTGCAGCCGCACGCATTCATCGCTGCGCTCCACTGCCAAAGTCTGACCAGCTGGAGTCTACCAGCGCGCGCTGTTGGTCGGGCACCCTGAACCTGCGCCTCACACAACGCACGGCGGAGGCGCTCGCAGTGGCCCGCTGCATCGCTCCGGCGGCCCCGCGGGCGCCGCGCGGCCTTTGCGACCAGCAGGTGGCATGCGCTGCCACCGAGCCAGCGCGCGCGCCCCCGCAAACTACGCGATGACTGGCGCAGCAGCATAGCATGGGGCAGGGGTAGGGTTATGGTAGCTCACCTGCGCCGAGGCTGTATAGGAGAGGGCGGTGCACGCGGAGGCGTTGGCCACGTACTGCGTGCCGCCCATGAGGAGCGGCATGTTGCCTGCCGCGGCGCGGCGCACATGATACTGTTCAGCACAGGGTGAGGCGTGCGGGCGCAGGCAGCGCGGTGAGCAAAGCGCTGGCGGCCGGCGCCTGGCTGCAACGGCGTGCCAGGCTGCCAAGCCACTGTCAGAGTGTCAGGCAGGCATGCGTGGTGATCCGAGCGCGCAGCGATGAAGGCCAGCTTGGCACCGCCGCCGTGCTGCAACTGCAGGGCACACTGCAGGGCACGGGTTCAGCAAGGGGGCGGGCGGGTGCGGCGCACCGGCGCAGATCTGCTGCCACTGCAGCGGGAACGCGGCCAGGGCGTCCGGCAAGGGCGCGGTGTCCGCCGCGCCGCCCGGCGGCGTCGCCAGCACCGCCGTCGAGCGCACGGGCAGCGCCACGGTGGTCAGCGTCTGCTCCTCCGTCAGGTGGAACTCCTGCGCCTCCTTGACCAGCAGCACGTCCATGCGGCCGCACGGCCCGGTAGCAGGCATGCCTGCACGCGCAGGCCGGGCGCTGCGGTGGCGCGTAGCGGTAGCAGGCACGCCTGCGCTCGCTGGCCAGGTGTCGCAACAGCGCGCAGCGGTGCGCGAACGAGCGCGCGCGGGGCTGCGGGAGCGGCGCGGTGCGCCTCGGCGCAGCGGACGCGGCAGCTGCACCGACAGGTCGGCGGCGCTGCGTGGCTGTGCGTGCGTGCGCAGACGGTGCGAGGCCTTCGAGCAAGTGGCCGCAGCAGGCGGCGGGTCCATGCAGCGCACACGCGCAGAGCAAGTGGCCGCATCTGACACCGTCACGTGCTTCTCGCGCACTCAGTGTCTTAGCATAGCATGGCGCACATCCAACAGGCAGGGCGCACCCAGCCTGGCATACGCTCCGAAGCCATAGCTGCCGCGCGTCCCGTAGGCCCCCGCGCAGGGCCTGCCCGCGGTGTTGTAGCACTGCACGCTGCAGCCGGTGCCGCCGCCAAAGCTGAACGATGGCGTCACCTGCGCATGGGGTGCTGTCAGGCGGAAGGCAGGCCATGGGGCCAAAGGAACGCCCAGGGGGTGTCCTAAACTACAAGATGAGCGGCCCTGCACGCTGGCGCCCCAGTTAGGAACACAATGTCAGCAGAGCTGCTGCACACATCACGCTGTGCAGAGCAGTATGGAAAGACAGGTGCTGCAGGGCGTCGTCATGCCAGTGTGGTGCGCGCCTTCAGGACGGCCTGTTCGCCTGTTGCGTCTGCACAGCACGCTGCCAGAGCGAGCCCCAGGAACAGCGCAGCGTGTGCACGGGCGAACGCGCTCCTGCCGCAGCCCATCATTGCCCGCACCAGTGCATGCACATAGCTGTGCAGCACTCCCGGCACTGCACGCTCCTGCCCCAGAGCTCGCGCCCGACGACTCTGATGACGGCAGACTCCACTCAAGGCACTTCTGCCTCAAACCCTCGCCAGGGCTGCACAGCGAGAGCGCAGCGTGAGGCGGGAGATGGAGGTGTGTGGAACACAAAGACAAGACAGCCTATGCCCACCTCACGGCTGTAGATAGGGCACTCCACGTCGCCGGTCCCTGCGGTGTAGAGTTATCAAGCCCCCCCGCTGGGCCTCCTGCCAACCACGCGCGTGCTCTTTGGTGCCCTCCAGGTGTGTACACGGTGACGTGAAGCCTTGTGCAAGCGCGGCCGCTGTTTCACAGGACCTGTTTTCGGGCGCACTGTCTCTGTTGTTGTTCCACGCTGAGCTCGCTCACCAGCGTCCTAGTTTGCTGGTTGACGCCTTGCAACAACTGAACCCACTGTGTTCTATTGCAGAGCCAAGCAAACTGTCCTTGGCGGCGACAAGGGCGCGGCAGCCGCCGCGCTGAGAGCGGCGGTGGCGCATCGGCGGCTGGAGGAACATCTGGTGCCGACACAAGCGGCCGGGCGATATGGGAAAAGCCAAACCGGCCTCACACACGGCAAAGGTGGGCGCCCTATGCGCTGCGGGTTGGAAGCGGGCCCCACCTCGCTCGCCACGGGCGGGCGCAACATTAGTGACTCCATCTGCCAAGCTGGACCGGGGCTGTGTTGAGCGCGCGCCGAGCGTATGCCGCCACTGCTGCGTGAGAACTGGCCCTCACCGCCTGCAGCGGCTACTGCCAGCCTGCGAGCGCCGGCGTGGGACGCAGCCCCTAGTGCGGTCGGCTGGGTGTCCGGCGGCACGCCTGTCAGAGTGTGTGCAGGTGCGCTTTGCGGCAAATGGCAGCCTGTGCGCGTACTGGAGCAGCAGGGCACCTGCGGGTGATATCAGCGGCGCGTGCCCAGGAGTGCGGCAACACAACTCGGCGCTCCTCCGCCTGCTGCGTTGGCCAAGCTGGCGGGGAAGGCGAGCACTGGGGGCGTCAGGGACAGCAGGCCCTAAAACCTAAGGGAGCTGTGTGGGCAAACTGGGCTAGACACCGACCGGCAGGTCAACGCCCTCTGGTCGCCCGCGCTGGGCGCTCACAGCAGGCTGCGGCGCCGCAGGAGCTGGCCATGAAGGCCGCGGCCTCGCAGACGAACAAGGGCGGCGGCGTGGCGGGCAAGGCGGACAGGCTGGGCGGCGCGGCTGGGCACGCAAAGTTCAAGTGCCCCATCTGCGCGCAGCAGGCGCCGGACATGAAGACCATGCAGGTGCGGCGCCGGGGGCGGCGCGCCCGGGGGGCGGCGCGCGCGTGCTGCGCGCGCATGGCCTCCCTGGTGGTCGGGGCGCTGTTCTACCAGCCGCTGCTCTTCTACCAGCATTTAATTGTGAGCGCTGGGAGTGCTGCAGTGCAAGGGCGTACGGTGATGAGGCATGCGGTGATGTCGCACGCCTTCCTGCGGAGGCGCCCTGACAGAGAGCGCGGGGCCTGCTGCGCAGATACACCACGAGGCGCGCCACAGCAAGGTGCCCTTCCAGGAGTCCAGCATCCTCAACCTGCACGCGGTACATGGCGGCACGACCCAGGGCCTGGCCGTGCGCGGCAGCACAAAGAAGAAGTGAGGTCGGGTGGTCGGGCTGCGCCCCGCGCACGCGCAGCGCGCGTATTCGCCTGCTGCCTCATGCGCACTTGCTGATGTTCTCGCTGAAAGTGTTCCTACGTGACCGGACCGCTCAGCACGTGTAGCGTGCAAGAACTATGTGGGCGCTCGTTTGTCTCCTTTCCTGGGACCACAAGGAGTGTCATGTAGGTGTTCAAATCATGCAGCACCTCTGCAGCCCAGCAGCTATGCGCTGCTGCCACTCCCACCTGGATGCTGCTGCTGCTTCTGGATGTAGAGGGCCAGGTTGGAGGCGCGCTGGTTTGCCTGAGAGCGGCATGCCTTTTGCTGCGCAAGCTCACAGTCAGTGCTGTGTAGCAAGCCCATGGCTTCCTGTGCAAATCCTGCTCAAGCCCATCCGACCCCATACCCTCTGCCTCATTATCAGCAGCATGCCATGCATGGTGCTGGTTGGTCAACAAGTACTTGTTATAAAGCCACTCCTCTGCCTGCCCTGAATATGATGTCTGTCCCCATGTGCATCTGTAGGCATAAGGAATGCAGCCTGACAAATTGGCAGACTGTGGGTGTGGCCTGCTGAGACAAATGCAGTGTGCCAGGCAGCCAGGCTTCTTGGGCATGGGGGTATTGCAAAGGTTGTCGTGGGTGTGCTGACGGGTCTCCCTACCCGGAGCGCTAGCGATTAGCGCTACCAGCAGGGTGACGGTTGCTAGTTTGCCTCTTTGGAAAGGTCTGAGACAGCAGAGGGGCTCGCACAACTGCTATCTGTCACCCATCTGTACATACTAAATAGCAAAGCAAGTCCATGCAGCACCAGGTGCTCCGCCCCATTGCTTGTACACAACCAGGCAGTGCAAGGGCTGCGCCTCCCAGGACACACAGCTGCGCAGCAGCGCAGTGGCGGACACGCCCGCCGGTGAGCTGGTGGCGTAGGCGGCGGGGAGCATGTCTGGCGGTCTGTATGGGCATCAAGGCCGTGGAGAGCTACGACGGCGCCTTCCAGCTCGCCGACGCTTCGGAGCAGCAGCTGAAGGCGCTGCTGGGCTCGCCAGCCTTCTGCGGACAGGTCGGGCGTGCTTTCTGATGTGTCAGCAGCGCGTCGGCCTTTGCGCCACCGCGCTCGGCTGACGCGCTGCGCGCGGCGCAGGTGGTGAAGCAGTGCAGCCTGCCGGAGACTGCGGCCGTGGCGTTTGCGGACGTGCTGTTCCAGCCGGTGCCGTGGAGCCCCGCCACCCGGAAGGGCATGCCGCAGGAGCGCTACCACGGCAGCCCGGAGTTCGCCATCATCAACGTGCCGCCCAACTTTATGTTCCAGGCCAAGATCTTCAAGCCGTCGCGCCTGTGCGCGGTCTACCGTGTAACCAGCCACTGACGCGCGCCTGGCTAAACAAAAGCAGCGGCCCGGAGCGCAGTCCGGCACCCATGGAATGAACCGCCCAGGAACCTGGGCACAAGGCAAGCAGACTCGTCCAGCGGTGTTCCCGGTGCACCTGTTCCTACCAGTGTTCCAAGCGTTCGCGCATGAGCTGGTTCAGGGGCGCGCGCGCCGGCGCCGCTACAGGGGCCGGAGCTGCAGCTGCTTGGCCACCCGCCGCTCCTGCCGGCCGCCCTCCTCCTCCTCCTCCGCACGATTCACCGATAACCGCAGCGTCGGGCGGCCTGGGCGACACTCACACCAGAGCTTAGCTCCATGACAGCGGCAAGCCAGGACGCCAGCCAGGCAGGTCAGGCGCCGCGTCGCGCCCAGAGCAGAGCCAGGGTGCGCGCACCAGCCCTGATGTTGGCCACCTCGCCGCGCAGGTCCTCCATGATCTTCCGTACCTGCTTGGCCGCGATGCCTGCCGCGCCAGCCACGCTGTGGTTGGCCTTACCCCTTCTGTCACTGACACAGGTCTCTTCAACCTTGCATCTTAGTAGCTGGAGGAAAAGGGATCAACCGAGACTCCGCTAGTAGTGGTGAGCGAAGCCAGGAAGGACCCTGGATGGGCAAAGGCAGTGCTGCCAGCAGCGTGCATGCCAGGGTGTGCCTTGGCTGCATGGCGGCGCCCGCACCCTTGACCAGGCGGTCGAGCGGCTTTGGCGGCACGAAGCCCGGCAGGACGGACTGCTCCAGGGTGACCAGCGACGCCGCGGCGCTCCTGCCCTCGCCGAACGCTGCGCGGGCACACCGCAGGTCTTTCATCTTGAGACCCAGCCGTATCGCACGCCGGCGCAGGCTCCCAGGCACGGGCAGCGAGGGTGCACGCGGCTGCAAGCGCTCGACGTGGACGCTTGGCAAGCCACTCGCGCAAGGTAATTGCAAGCTGCGACGCGGGCGGCCAGCGGCGCACGCAGGGACACGTTGTCGAGCACCGCTGGCAGCCAGCGCGGCCACAAGTGCTGCGGCTGCCGGCCGCCCGCCTCCTCCAGCGTCGCCTGCGTGAACGGCTGCACGCGCCACTTGCCCTCAAAGTTCCTCATCAGCCCGGGCCGCGCCAGCTTGAAGTCAATCTGCGCGCTCTGTGGCGCTCAGCCCCTGCCGCCCGCTGCGCGAGGAGCTACTCTGCCCTTGACACACAAGTTTGCCTGAACGCGGCTCGTAGCTGCTGTCTACGAGCAGCGAGCGGGGGTGCCCCTCGTAGACGGCAGCTACAAGCCACATGAGGGGCACCCCCG
>JAABUY010000810.1_pt1 | contig 48781 bp, 42 predicted proteins | sample 5560271 | NCBI WGS metagenome assembly JAABUY01 (sample SAMN10711886, study PRJNA513374) | rock metagenome | isolation source: Antarctica rocks | place: Antarctica: Victoria Land, University Valley | reverse complement strand
CGAACGATCGGGCCCTCCACGGCCCGGCGTCGCTGGAGCGCCTCGGGCGGTATGCCGGTCCCGCCACGCTGATCCTCTCCAGCCTGGCCGGCGGCGCCAAGCACGGCTACGCCCTGACCAAGGACATCGAGGCCTTCGCCGACATCCGGCTGGCGCCCGGCACCCTGTACGAAGCGCTCGCCCGCCTGCAGGGCCAAGGCTTGATCGAGGCCCTGGAGAGCGAGGATCGCCGCCGGCCCTACCGCCTCACCGGCGCTGGAGCCGCGGCACTGGAGACCCATCTTCACGATCAGCGTCGCGTCGTCGACATCGGCCAGCGCCGGTTGCGCGAGGGTTGGGGCACGGCATGAGCGCGCCTGACATCGGGTGCGGGCCGATCGGACTCGCCGTCATCTGCATGCTCAAGGCCCGCGGAGTGCGAACGGTCGTGGCCAGCGACTTCTCCGCCGCCCGGCGGGCGCTGGGGAGCAGGTGCGGTGCCGACATCGTGGTCGATCCGACGCAGGCTTCACCGTACGAGGCCGGGGACCGCGGTCACCTCTCAACCATGCCGGCGGCGGTCGAACTGGCCCTCTCGACGATGGAGAAGCTCCAGCGCGTCCCCGTGCCCTGGCAGCACGTCTGGCGAACGATCGAGACGCTGGGCACCAAGCCCAAGCGCCCGGTGATCTTCGAGTGCGTCGGGCTGCCGGGCATCATCGCCTCAACGCCGCTGTTCTCCCGCGTCGTGGTCGTCGGCGTGTGCATGGGTCAGGACAAGCTCCGGCCCTCGATGGCGATCAACAAGGAGATCGACAAGGAGATCGACCTGCGCTTCGTGGTCGGTTACACGCCGCTGGAGTTCCGCGACACCCTGCACATGCTCGCCGAGGGCAAGGTGGACGCGGCACCGCTGGCCACCGGGGTCGTCGGACTTCAAGGCGTCGCGTCCGCGTTCGACGCGCTGGGCACACCCGAGGAGCACGCGAAGATCCTCATCGACCCGAGCAGCTCCGCCCGCGAACCGGAGGCACTGGTCCGGCGTCAGTGACGATCAATCGCGCGATGCGACGCTAGTGCCTGCGCTTGGCCCGCCGGTGGCGGAACCGCTTGGGCTTGGCGCTCGTGCGCGCCTGGGACGGACCGGTCACTTGGTTGACCCAGTTCCGCGCGAGCATCACGGCGTAGGCGGGCCAGAATTGACCGGTGGGTGGAGCGCCGGGGACGCACTGGCCCCCGCTGCCACCGGGGTTGGTGAACCACAGGAAGCCGTCAACCCCGGGGTAGCCGGTCGGCTGCGCCACCCGGTGGCTGACGCTCAGAGGTCCCAACCCGCGACCCGGCGGATTGCAGAGGACCTCGTTACCGGACCTGACTCGGTTCCTGGGGGTGAGCGGACCCATGCCGTTCTCGCCGGTGTTGATGATGAAATGCGCGCCGCCGAGCATCCGGGAGATCTTCTGGCCGTACTGCAGCTCGGTGCGCGTCCAATCGAAGTGGGTCGCGTTCACGAAGAAGCCCTGCGCCTGGCCGATACCGGCCTGGCTCAACATCTGCGCGGTGCGAGCGGCGGGAACCGCGTCCGCGGCACCCGCGTCGAGGTAGACGAGCACGTGCGGGTCCCTCTCCAGCGCGGTGACGGCGTAACGCAACTCGGCCAGGCGAATCACGAGCTGCGAGCGGGTCAGGCACGGCGCGGTGATGAGCGAGTCGAGCTCGAGGAAGTAGACGACGTGGAAGTTGCCAATCCCCTGGGCTACCTGGTCCATGTAGTTGTCGTAGCGGGACTGCGTCGCGGGCGTCGCTGTAGAGCCGCAGGCACCGTGGACCAGGTTGTAACTCGAGAGCATGACCGTCGACCCCGGCTGGTTCACCTGAGCGGTCTGAAGGTAGTGAGCGATCTGGCCAGCGACGGTGGATCCCATGTTCCACATCCAGAACCGGCGGGCGCCCGGGCTGGTGGCGATGATCCGCAGCAGGGAGGCCCACTTCGGCTTACGGTGCGCGTATCTGCGCGCTGCGCGCGCAGAGGGCGAGCCGGGATCGACATACAGCTTGACGCCGGCGAGCGGATTCCCGGTGGTGGGTGCGGCGGGTGCGCCGAGAGGGTTCGTCGGATCCCGCTGCTGGACAGGATCGTCGTGCAGGATATTGACGAGCGAGTTGATGTTGGCGCCCAGCGGGGCCGGATAGCCGCCGTACAGGTAGGCCAGCGCATGCACCGGCGTGCCGTCGATCCCCTGGTCGATGATGCGGACTTGGAAGGTGTGCACCGCCTGGCCCGGCAGCATCGTGATGTAGGTGTTGGGAATGGCGTCGAAGTCGATTCTATTTCTCCCATCCTGCTGCTTGACCCCATAGCCGACCTGCTCGGGCACCAGCAGGTTTCCCGTGCGCACGATCGAAATGGTGAGGTAGCCCTGGTTCTCGTGGGCCGTATAGGAGGACTGGTCCAGCGAGACCGTGCCGAGTCCCACAGGGGGCAGGGTGACTGCCGCCGCCACACCGGCGCTACCAAGCACCGCCGCCGCTGAGAGCAGCACGGCAGCGCAGAGAGTCGACAACCTCCGTGTAAGCCGATGCATCTTGCCAAGCCTCCGTTGATCGGTCGCCGAGCCCCGTGGGCTCGCCCTTGCGACAGCGATATCGGCAGGAGGACGACCCGGCGGGACCTCCTGAGCATCGGCTGGACGCACGTCCAGGTGTGGGCTTGGTCGCGGTGCTGCGCTACGTCTCAGATGGATCCCCGTCCCGGCCCTCCTCCAGCCATCCGGCTACCTCTCAGGACGCGCGTCGGGGACCGCAGGCTGACCAAGCCTCGCCCACGCTGAGTTGTCCAGCAGCAGCTCCGCCTTCAAGGCCGTACCCAGCCGGCCGACCGGACCTCATCGGCAGCCTCGAGCTCAGCCCCGACCGCCCGCGATCGCGCTCGGTCAGCCAAGCGCGGCCGCTTCGCCGCATCATCATCCCGCCCAGCGCGGATCTCCTCGAGCTTGATGCCGCCCCACAGCACGACCAGCTCCCCCAGCTCCACGCTGTCACTCTCCTCCCGAGCGCCTTTGGCGTGTGGTCGCTGCGCCTCAGCGCTTGATCTCCTGCATCATCCAACTGTTGCCGTCGGGATTGCTGAAGGACGCGAAAGACCCGTAGTCACGCCGGTTGGGGTCGAGGCCGGGCGTCTGGCCCAGAGGGCTGAAGTGGAACGGCTCGCTGACCTCGACGTCCCTGGATGCCAGATCAGCTCGCGCGGCTTCGATGTCCGTCACGACCAGGTGCAGCCCTTGAACGGCTCCTGCCCTCTCAGGGTTTCGCATCAAAGAGATCGAGCAGGCCGAGCCGGCCGGGGTGAGCTGGATGACGCGAAAGTCCTCGCCGGCGCGGTGGTCGACGTCGACCTGGAATCCGACGCGCTCGCCATAGAACTCCTTTGCACGATCCATGTCGGTGACCGGGATGACGATGAGCTCCAACTTGTAGTCCATGATCGACTCCTCTCGACTGGTTGGGTGAACTGACTAGACCACGGCTGCGGCCATTTCTCATCGATCACGGCCTGAGACGAACAAGTCACGGACCGCAAGGGGTCGGAAACCGCCCGGGTGTTGGGGAAGCGAGGCGGCGGTTCCTACAGTAGGCGTCATGACTACAGCTACCGGATACCAGATGCCGTCTGCGGACGGCTCGTTTGAGAAGACCACAATCGAGCGGAGGGAGCTGGGCCCGCTCGACGTCCAGATCGAGATCAAGTACGCGGGGATCTGCCACTCCGACATCCACACCGCCCGCAACGAGTGGGGCAATGCCGCCTATCCGGTCGTTCCGGGACACGAGATCGCCGGCGTCGTCACTGCCGTAGGTCACGAGGTCACCCGCCACAACGTCGGCGATCGAGTCGGAGTCGGCTGTTTCGTGGACTCGTGCGGCAGGTGCGAGGCGTGCGGGAAGGGCGAGGAGCAGTACTGCGGGGAGGGCGTGGTGCAGACGTACAACTATCCGGTCGGCGATGAGTACACCAAGGGCGGGTACTCGACACAGATCGTCGTGACCGAGCATTTCGTCGTCTCGATCCCCGAGGCGCTCGGCCTCGATGTTGCCGCCCCGCTGCTCTGCTGCGGCATCACCCTGTACTCGCCGCTTCACCACTGGAACGTCGGGAAGGGGTCGCGCGTCGCGATCGTCGGGATGGGCGGGCTCGGTCACATCGGCGTCAAGCTCGCCCATGCGATGGGTGCGGAGGTCACCGTGCTCAGCCGGACGCTCGGCAAGCAGGAGGATGGCCTGCGGTTCGGGGCCGACCATTACTACGCGACCTCAGACCCGGAGATATTCGAGAAGCTCGCGAATAGCTTCGACCTGATCCTCAATACCGTCTCGGTCAACCTCGACCTCGACCGGTACCTGGCGCTGCTCACCGTCGATGGCACCTTCGTCGAGCTCGGCGCGCCCGAGCACCCGCTGGAGATGTCGGCGTTCAGCCTGATTCCCAACCGCCGGTCGGTGGCGGGCTCTCTGGTAGGCGGACTGCGTGAGACCCAGGAGATGCTCGACTTCTGCGCCGAGCACAACACGCCGCCGGAAATCGAGGTGATTTCCGCTGACCAGATCGACGAGGCCTACGACCGGGTCGTGGCCAGCGACGTGCGCTACCGCTTCGTGATCGACGCCAGCACGATGTAGCCGAGCTTGCGGTCGGCGACCGTGGGCCCATACGGGGATCAGAGTACCGCTACCGGGATTCGAACCCGGGTTTCCGCCGTGAGAGGGCGGCGTCCTAGTCCCCTGGACGATAGCGGCGTTGGGGCGCTCTCCGGCAGCCGAGCCGGCCACGGAACCTGAAGCTCCCGATGGACCTGCTAGCGCCGTAGGCAAGCGTAGCGAAGGCTTCGTAGCGTGGGCTGCGCGCCGCCGTCCTGCTACCTTCAGGCCTCGCCGCGGCTGTGGCGGAATTGGTAGACGCGCAGGCTTCAGGTGCCTGTGTTCTTCGGGACGTGGAGGTTCGAGTCCTCTCAGCCGCATTTGTCCGGACGGCACGGCTTGGGCGCCGGGGTGCGGTGGATTTACTGCCATATGGGCAGCAAATATCCCAAGCCCCCCGGCCGCGGGGCGAGCGCCACCCGCGGGGCCGCGCCGGGACGCGACGCCTGCCCGCGCAACGACGGGCTGCCCCAGCCCCGCGGCGCCACCGGTGTGCGAGAGTTGTGAGGTGCTCGCGCCGCCACGTGCGATGACGGTTCGTGAACGAGTGGCCGGCCTCGCCGCCGGCTCCGGCCGCACCAAACGGTGGCCGATCCGCCGGTCTGCCACCACCGACGGCGCGGCCGTCCTCGGCCTGTATCTGCTGGTGGCGATGGTGTACATCGGCCGCTTCGCGCTGCCCTCGCCCGCCGGCGGCACCCTCGGGACCGGCCCGGACGTGCAGATCTTCCTGTGGGGGCTGCGGTGGTGGCCGTATGCGCTGGCGCACGGAGTCGACCCGTTCGTGGCCCACGTCGTGTGGGCCCCGTTTGGCAGCAACATCCTGTGGACGACGACGGTTCCGGCGATCAGTCTGCTGATCGCGCCGGTGACCATCCTCCTCGGACCCGCGGTGGCCTGGAACGTGCTGTGCGTGCTGGCCCCGGCCCTCGGTGCGTGGGCGGCTTACCTGCTCTGCCGGGAGCTGACCGGCCGCCTGTGGCCGTCGGCCTTCGGTGGCGCGCTGTTCGGCTTCTCGAGCTTCCAGCTCGCCGAGGGGCTCGCGCACCTGCAGGTGGCGATGGACCTGTGCGTGCCGCTGGCGGCGTGGGTGATCGCCCGTCACGTGCACGGCCGGTTGAGCGGCAAGGAGCTAGCGCTACGGCTGGGCGCGATAGCGATCCTGGAGTTCCTCATATCCCCCGAGATCCTGGCGACGATGGTCCTGTTCGGCGCGATCCTCGCCGCCGGCGCCTACTTCGTGCGGCCGTGCGAGCGAGCGACCCTGCGCCGCACGGTCACGGCGGCTCTGGGCGGTTTGCTCGGGGGCGTGGTGGTGCTCTCGCCGCTGGTGGTGACGATGCTCCGCGCCACCCCGTCGTACCTGCTCAACACCCCCGTCACCTACTCGACCGATCTCGTCAACTTCGTGGTCCCCACGCGCGTCAGCGCGCTCGGTGCGATGTGGCGCTCGCCGGTCGTCGACAGCTTCCCGGGCAACCTCGCCGAGCAGGGCGCCTACCTCGGACTTCCGCTGCTGGCGATCGTCGTCGGCTTTGCCGTCAGTGGGCGCCGCAGCCCACGTGGACGGCTGCTGCTCTTCATGCTGCTGTGCAGCATCGTGCTGAGCCTCGGGCCCCGCCTGACCGTGGCCGGCCACCAGTCGATGTGGCTGCCAGCCGCGCTCCTGGCCCGCGTCCCGCTGCTCGCCGACGCGCTCCCCGGCCGCTTCACCCTCTACACCTCGCTGGCCGCCGCGCTGATCGTCGGCGAGTGGCTGACCAGTGCTCCCAGCCGCCTCCGGACGAGCGTCGCACCCGCGATCCGCCGAAGTACCCGAGCGGCGTTCCGGCCCGCCCTCGCCGGGCTCGCTGCCCTAGCCATCGTCCCTTCCGCCAACGCCATCCTGTGGTGGAAGCCGACCCCCGCGCCGATCGCCCATGGCACGCTGAACCGGTTGCTGCCCGTCGGCAGCAACGTGCTCTCCCTGCCCTTCTGGAACGTCGGCGATCGCAGCCTCTACGCCCAGGCAGCGAGTGGCATGCACTTCAACCTCGTCGACGGCTGGCTGCAGCTGATGCCGGCGCAGTACGGGCGCGTCGCCTCGTTCACCAACCACCTCTCGTTTGGGGAGCTCAGCGGCCTGCACGGTTCGGCCCCTGTGGCGGAGTTCAAGCGCGGGCTCTGTCGGCTGCGCATCCACTACATGATCGTCTGGAACTACAGTCCGCGGCTACTAGCCGTCCTGCGCCTAACGCCCGTGCGCGCCGGCAACGCGCTCGTCTACCGGCTCCCACCCTGCCCCGAACCGCCTGGAGCCCCGGTCCCGCCCACCCGATCGTGAAGGATGTCACCCGGCCGCGGGCTGGAGGTTCCACCCCAGCAGCACCTCGGTCTCCCGCTCGTAGCCGAGCCGCCCCAGGGCGCCGGCCTCGAACCTGAAGCGGGCGCCGGCGGCCACCGGGAGCCCGAGCCAGCGGGCCGTCAGCACGCGCAGGAAGTGGCCGTGGCCGAAGACGAGCACATCGCCCTCCACGCCGGCGATCCGCTCCAGCACCGCATCCGCGCGGGCCTGGACCTGCTCGGGCCCTTCGCCGCCGGGACAGCCGTCGCGCCACAGGTTCCAGTCCGGGCGGCGCTCACGGATCTGGGGGGTGGTCAGGCCCTCGTACTCACCGTAAGCCCATTCGAGCAGCCGCTCGTCGAGCTCGACGCGCTCGCCGAAGCCCGCCAGCTCGCAGGTCTCCAGCGCCCGCCGCAGCGGGCTGCTGAGCACGAGCGCAAAGCTCTGCTCGGCCAGCATCGGGGCCAGCTCGGCAGCCAGCCGGCGGCCCTCCTCGAGCAGCGGCAGATCGGTGGCGCTGGTGTGCTGACCGGACTGACTCCATTCGGTCTCGCCGTGGCGGACCGCGACGACTTCGCCGGCCATGAGGGATCAGCCGAACGCGCCGGAGTCGGCGGGGCCATCTCCGGCACCGGGCGCCCCACCAGTGCGCTCGATCTCCGCCACCTTGGCCACTCGCTGCACGTGACGCTGCTCACCGCTGAAGCTCGCTCCCAAGTAGGCGGTGACGAGCTCCACCGCTACCTCCACCCCGACCACCCGGCCACCCAGGCAGAGGACGTTCAGGTCGTCGTGCTCCACGGCCTGGTGGGCGGTGTAGGTGTCGTGGATCGTGGCCGCGCGGACGCCACGGATCTTGCAGGCCGCCACCGAGACCCCGGCCCCCGAGCCGCACACGATGATCCCCCGATCGGCCTCGCCGGCGACGACCGCCCGTCCCACCGCCAGCGCCTTGTCCGGGTAGTCGACGGGCTCGGTGCTGTCGGTGCCCAGATCGAGCACGTCGTGGCCGAGCGCCATGATCAGGTCCAGTAGGCGGGCTCGGAGCGGCACGCCCGCATGGTCAAAGCCGCAGGCCACGATCATGAGTGCACCTCCCCGCCCTCCCGCGCTCGTAAACCGGCCTCCAGGCTGGCGGTGGACCCGCTGTCGCCCTCTCCCTCGTGGAACTCGTGCTCGGCCAGCAGTGCCGCCCCCAGCACCCCCGCGCGCACCCCGTGCCGGGCCAGGCGAATCGTCGTGCGCCCGCCGAGCCCCGGCAGCACGTAGTCGTGGGCGACCCGCCGTACGGGCTCCAGCAGCAGATCGCCGGCCTGAGCCGCTCCGCCGCCGATCACCACCTCCTGAGGATCGAAGGTGTTGATGGCGTTGGCGACACCGATGCCCACGCGCTGACCCCAGATCTCGACGGTGCGCTGGGCCGCCAGATCGCCATCCTGAGCCGCCTTGACCGCGTCCGCCCCCAGCACCGCTTGGCCCTCGCGCTTGCGCTCGGCCAGTTGTGACTCCGGGTGGCGTCCGGCGGCCTGCCCCGCCAGCCGGTCCAGAGCATGGCCGGAGGCCACGAACTCCAGCGACCCCGCCTGCGGGAAGCGCGTCGGCCGCGGCACCGCGCCCTCCAGGTCCAGACCGACGATCGCGTGCCCGAGCTCACCGGCGGCGCCGGTGGCCCCCCGGTAGATCCGCCCACCGAGGACCAGGCCACCCCCCACCCCCGTCCCGACGGTGATCATCACCAGGTCGTGCGCCACCAGTTGGAGCTCCTCGTCGTGGGCTTCGGCCAGCGCCGCCACCGTGGCGTCGTTGTCGACGTACACCGGCAGGCCCAGCCGCTCGCCCAGCACCTCGCGCAGGGGCACGTCCTCCAGCGGGATGTTGACCGAGGACACCACCCGGCCCTGGTCGAACTCCACGACCGACGGCACACCGATGCCGACTGCCGCCAGGTCCTCTCCCCGCGTCGCCTCCACCATTTCCGCCAGCTGCTCGATCAGCGCCTCGGTGCTCTCCAGAGCGGTGGGCTGGATGTCGGAGTCGCCCAGCGAACGTCCATCCTTGCGAGCGACGGCGATCTTCGTCCCGCCCAGGTCCACGCCGACGACCGGGGGGCTCACAGCTGCTCCGCGGCCGCGGGATCGAGCAGCACCGTCACCTCGGAGGCCACGCCGGCCACGAGCGAGGCCGGCACGTGCGGGCTGGGCTGCGCCTGCGGGCCGAAAGCGGCGTGGACGGCGTCGGCCTTGCCGGCCCCCGAGATCAGGAACGCCACGCGGCGCGCTGAGGCGATCGCCGTCAGGGTCAGCGAGATCCGCGCCACCCACGGCTCGAGGCCGGCGTGCGGCACGCCGACCACCAGCCGCTCGCGCTCGGAGAGCGTGTCCTGGTCGGGGAACAGCGAGGCCACGTGCCCGTCGGGGCCCATCCCGAGCAGCAGCAGGTCGAAGGCCGGCGAGCCGGCCTGGAGGAGCTGGTGCTCGTAGTCATCGGCCCCCTCCTGCGGCCCCAGCTCTCCACGCATCCGGTGGACGGCGGGCGTCTCGCCGTCGCCCAGCGGCTCCAGCAGCGACTCCCGAGCCAGCCGGAAGTTGGAGCGCTCGTCCTCGGGCGCCACGCAGCGCTCGTCGCCGAACCAGAAGCTCGTCCTGTGGAGATCGAGGTCGACAGCCACTGCCGCGCGGACGAACTCACCGTAGGCCGCGCGTGGGGTCGAGCCTCCGGTGAGCACGACGTGACCGCCGTTGGCGGCGGCGCCCACGAGCATCGCCGCGCAGGCCCGCGCGGGGTCCTCGACGATCTCCACCTCCACGCTCATGCCGCGCACAGGGCTCGAGCGGCCTGCAGCGCAGGGCCGTAAGTGGGATCGCGCAGATGCGCCTGGCGAACGCCCTCGCCGAGGATCCCGCCCTCGCCGCGTGAGGCGCCCAGCACATTCCACACGCGCTCCTGCTCGCCATCCCGCTGCTCGCAGGCCCGCAGGCCGCCGCGCTGGCGGTCAAGCGACAGCGTGAACCCCTCGGCTGAGACCGTCACCCCGGCCAGTCCAGGGACGTCCTGGTCGGCATCCTGCAGCACCACCTTGACATCCCCGTGCTCGGCACCGGCGGCCCCCTGCAGCCGCTGCCCCCCGTCTGATTCCAGCCGGTGCGCCTTCCACCCCAGGCGCGAGGTCAGCCAGCCGGCCAGCAGCAGGGCGGAGGACCTGGAGCTGGCGCGGTGGCGGATGGTGATGCCACCGAGCTCGCGGAGCGCGGCCTGGCGGCTCGGGGGGTCGAAGCTGGAGGCCAGCCGCTCCCGCCACGGGGTAGTGCGCAGCCAGGCCAGGTCCACGACATAGGCGCTCTCCAGCAGGTCCCAGGCCCGCTCCAGCGCCTCACCGGGCTCGCTGCCGTCATCGGAGTCCAGCAGCATCACGTCGACCATCCGGCGCACCGATTCCACCGCCTCCTCGTGGCCATGGGGAGACCACAGGACAGTGGGCAGCTCGGAGACGATGACCGGGTCGATGATCGTGTTCAGGCGGGGCAGATGCTGGGGGCCGAGATCGATCTCCACCTGCTCGTGCATCACGCTGATCCCCTCGCGCGGCTCGTCGGCGGAGATCGCCGCCCACGCGTCGAGCTTCGTGCGGCCATCTTCGACGGCGCACAGCACGGTGCGGGAGGCGTGGAAGCGACCGACCTTGGTCAGGCGGTTGGAGACCTCCCCCTTCCAGTCGCGGTCGACGATCACCACCAGGTTGAGCACGCGCGCAGGCGCCAGGCCCTCGTCATCGGCGTGACGCTCGCGCAGCAGCTTGCGCAGGGCATCGTCGACGCGGTCGGGGGTGGTGCCGGACTCCGACCAGAAGTCCTGCATCGGTCCCAGCGAGAGCTCCTCGGCGGCCTCGCGAGGTGGCTCGGGGGGAATCACAGGCGCCGCCAGACGTGACCCTCGTCCAGGAGGGCGTCAGCCTCCTCGGGCCCGGCGGAGCCGGACGCGTACTGGGGAACAGAGGAGGAGGTGTCCTCGTGCCACGCGGTCAGGATCGGGTCGATGATCCCCCACAGCGCCTCGATCTCGTCGTTACGGGTGAAGAGCGTGGCGTCGCCGCGCATGGCGTCGAGAATCAGGCGCTCGTAGGCCTCCGGGGACTCCGACATGAACGACGTCCCGTAGCGGAACTCCATGTTCACCGGCCGGATGCGCATCCTGGGACCAGGGATCTTGGCCCCCAGGGACACGGTCACGCCCTCGTCGGGCTGCACGGTGAGGATGATCTGGTTGGGCTGGACCCCGACGGAGCCGCCGCTCTGGAAGGCGAGGTGCGGCACCGGCTTGAGCGTGACGGCGATCTCGGTGACCTTGCGCGCCAGCCGCTTGCCGGTACGCAGGTAGAAAGGCACGCCGGCCCAGCGCCAGTTGGAGATGGCCAGCCGCAGCGCGACGAAGGTGTCGGTGCGGGAGTCCTCGGCGACGCCCTCCTCCTGGCGGTAGCCGGACACGTCCTCGCCGCCCGAGACGCCGTCACCATACTGGGCGCGCACCGCCATCCCGGGGACCTCCTCGGGCTTGGGCGGCACGATCGCCTCCAGCACCTTGAGCTTCTCGTCGCGCAGGCGGTTGGCCTCGAAGGCGATCGGCGGCTCCATCGTCAGCAGCGCCAGCAGCTGCAGCATGTGATTCTGCACCAGGTCGCGCAGCGCTCCGGCCCCCTCGTAGTAGCCGGCGCGGCCCCCGATGCCGACGTCCTCGGCGGCGGTGATCTGGACGTTGTCGATGTAGTTGCGGTTCCACACCGGCTCGAACAGGGCATTGGCGAAGCGCAGCGCCATCAGGTTCTGGACCGTCTCCTTGCCCAGGTAGTGGTCGATCCGGAAGACCTGGGACTCGCTGAAGACGCCCAGCACCTCCTGGTTGAGCTCCTGGGCGGATTTCAGGTCGTAGCCGAAGGGCTTCTCGATCACTACCCGGGTTTCCGCCTGCTCGCAGCGGTTCAGGCCCGAGGAGCCGAGCTTCTGGCAGATAACGGGGAAGAACTGCGGCGCAGTCGACAGGTAGAAGACGCGGTTGAGTGACTCTCCCGCGTTCTTGTCGAACGCCTTCAGGACCTTCTCGATCTCCTCGTAGACGCTGTCGTCGTCGAAGGTTCCCGGCACATAGCGCGCATCCTCCAGCAGCCCCGCCAGCACATCCTCGTCCGGCTGGCGGCGGGAGTACTTCTGAATCGACTCCTTGGCGATCTCCTTGAAGTCCTCGTGCTCCTGGTCACGCCTGGCCACCCCGATCAGCTCGAAGCGCTCAGGCAGGGCGCCCTCGTGGGCCAGGTTGTAGAGCGCGGGCAGCAGCTTCCGGTGAGCCAGGTCTCCGGTTCCGCCGAAGATGACCAGCGCCGTCGGGCGCACCGGAAGTCGCTCGAGCCCCTTGGTCAGCGGGTTCTCGGAGGAGTGCTGCTGCTCGGCGAGGGTGGCGTTCACGCTGGGTCCTTCTTCTCCATGCTGCGGACCGCGTGGCCCCCGAACTGGTTGCGCAGCGCGGCCAGCATCTTCGCCGTGTAGTCGCCGTTGTGCCGCGAGCTGAAGCGCGCAAAAATCGCCGCGGTGAGCGCCGGCATCGGCACGTCGTGATCGATGCCCGACTCGAGCGTCCAGCGGCCCTCGCCGGAGTCCTCCACCCAGGGCTCGAGGCTCTCCAGATCGTTGCCGTCCATCTCGAAGGCGTTCGCGGCGAGCTCCAACAGCCAGGAGCGAACCACCGAGCCCTGCCCCCACACCTTGGCGATCTGCTCGACGTCGAAGCCGTAATCGGACTTGTGCAGCAGCTCGAAGCCCTCGGCGTAGGCCTGCATCATCCCATACTCGATGCCGTTGTGGACCATCTTGACGTAGTGACCGGCGCCTGGCCCGCCCATCCGTCCCCAGCCGTCCGGCGGGGCCAGCACGTCGAGCACCGGCGACACGCGGTCGATCGGCTCCCGGTCACCGCCGACCATCATGCAGTAGCCGACCTTCAAGCCCCAGACCCCGCCGCTGGTGCCGACGTCGACGAAGAAGATCCCCTGCTCGGAGCACTGCTGGTGGCGGGCCACCGAGTCGCTCCACTTGGAGTTGCCGCCGTCGATGATCGTGTCGCCCTCGGAGAGCAGCGAGAGCAGCGTCTCGACGGTTTCCTGCGTCGGCTTGCCGGCCGGCACCATGATCCACACCGTCCGCGGCGCCGAGAGCTTGCCCACCAGATCCTCCAGCGAGTCGGCGCGGGAGGCCCCATGCTCCTCGGCGGTCTTGACCGCCTCGTCGCTGAAGTCGAACGCGACCACCTCGTGATCGGAGTCGCGCCTGATCCGGTGGACCATGTTGCCGCCCATCTTGCCCAGCCCCACGAACCCGATCTGCATGGTGTCCACTAGCTCCTGTTCAGTAGGTCCTTGATGCGCTCGCCGAGCGCCCGCACGGCTGCGGCGGGATCGCCATCCAGCTTGACGCGCTCGGCCGGCAGGTCGTGGCCGCGAAGCGTCTCGAGGTCACCGGCCGCCTGCGCGGCGATCAGGGTGCCAAAGGAGTAGCCCGCCCCGGGGATCTCGGCATCCCGGCGGGGCTCGGAGACCAGCTGCAGGAAGTGACCCGTCGGGGGGCCGCCCTTGTGCAACTGCCCGGTGGAGTGCAGGAACCTCGGGCCGTAGCCGAAGGTCGTGGCGGCTCGGGTGGCAGCGCGTATCGTCCGGCGCAGCTCGCTGACCGCGGCATCGAGCTCATCTGAGGGGGGCAGGTATCCCATCACGGCCACGTAGTGGGGCGGCTCGACCTTCAGCAGCGCGAGCAGCTGCTCGTCAGTGGCCTCCTCGATCGACGGGACGCCCGCCTCCAACACGCGCTTGGTGTTGTCCTTGGCCTCCTGCACGTTGGGCTGGTCGAAGGGATTTATCTCCAGCGCCCAGCCGGACACCGCCACCGCAAACTCGGCCAGGAAGAAGATGCGGCCGAGATCGGCCGCACCTCGGGTGCTCAGCGTCAGCGTCGGATGACCGGCCGCGGCCAGCTCCTGCACCGCCTCGTCGAGCCCCTCGTCGGGATTCTCGGCGTCTCGCAGGTGGATGAAGACGCGGTCCTCGCCGTACTCCCGGGCGGCGCCGGTCGGCTCCTCGGCCACGGGCAGGATCCCGCGACCGTGCTTGCCGGTCGACTCCGCGATCAGCTGCTCCACCCACAGACCGAAGCTCTCGATCGGCGGCGAGACCAGGAACGTCAGCTTGTCCCGCCCCTGCCGGGCCAGCTCGCCCACGGCGGCGCCGAGCCACAGGCCGGAGTTGGACTCGCTGGAGTCGTGCTGGGCACAATTCTGCTCGGCCACCTGGCAACCGTGCAGCAGCGCCTGGATGTTCACGCCCATCAGCGCCGCCGGGACGAGCCCGAAGTAGGACAGCACCGAATAGCGCCCGCCGATGTCCGGCGGATTGAGGAAGGCGCGGCGCAGGCCCTCCTCGCGAGCCAGCGCTTCAAGCGGGCTGCCGGGATCGGTCACCACCACGAACTGCTCGGGCCCCGCCAGCTGCTTGAAGTGGTGGTAGTGGGAGAGCGTCTCCACGGTGCCGCCGGACTTGGAGGAGACGATGAAGATCGTCTTTGAGACGGTTATCGACTCCTGCACCGCGAGCACCACGTCGGGGTGGGTGGAATCGAGCACCTGCAGTCGCAGCCCATCCGGGACTTCCCCGAACGAGCGCCGGATCACCTCGGGCCCAAGCGAGGAGCCGCCCATGCCGAGCAGCACGGCATCGGTGAAGCCCTCGGCCCGGCACTGCCGGGCGAACTCGTCCAGCTCGGGGGCGTGCTCCAGCATCGAGTCGGCCACCGTCAGCCAGCCGAGCCGGTCCTCGATCTCCGGCACCCCCGGACCGCCCCACAGCGAGGGGTCCCGGCGCCACACCCGCTGAGCCACCCGCTCGCTCAGCGCCCGGCTGACGCGCTGCGCGACCGGCTCCTCGTACTGCTCGGGGATCGAGCCCTCGATCGTGGGCGGACGCCCTGTGGCCACCGCCGCGCGCTGCTCCTCGATTCCCGTAAGCAGCCGGCCCATCGCATCCTCGAACTGCTTGATCCCATCGACCAGCAGCTCCTCGGTGACCGCTCGGAGGTCGATGCCCGCCTCACGCAGCGCGTCCAGATCCTCCGAGGGATCGTGCTCGGCCGAGGGGCCGGTGAGCTTGCCGTGGTCGGCGAAGGCGTGCAGTGTGGCCATCGGCATCGTGTTGACGGTGTCCCTCCCAACCAGCCCGTCCACGTACATCGTGTCCGGGTAGCGAGAGCTCTTGACGCCAGTGGAAGCCCACAGGGGGCGCTGCACCGAGGCCCCGGCGTGCCGGAGCGACTCCCAGCGAGGGCCGGAGAAGATCTCCGTGAAGCGGCGATACGCGGCCCGGGCGTTGGCCAGCGCCGCGCGCCCGAAGAGATCCTCGCGGCCCAGGCCCTCCAGCTTCTTGTCGACGTTGGTGTCCACGCGGGAGACGAAGAAGCTGGCCACCGAGTGCACGTTCAGCGGCTGCCCCTCGGCCTGACGGCGCTCGAGCGCGCGCAGGTAGGCCTCGGCCACCCCCTCATAGGACTCCACGGCGAACAGCAGCGTCACGTTGACGTTGATTCCCTCGTAGATCGCCTGCTCGATCGCTTCGATGCCCTCAGGCGTGCCGGGGATCTTGATCATCACGTTGGCGCGCTGAAGCGCCTTCCAGTACTCCCGCGCGGCCGCGATCGTCAGCTGGGCGTCGTGGGCCATGTCGGGCGCGACCTCCAGGGAGACGAAGCCGTCGCGCCCGCCCGACTCGCGATGAACTCCGGCCAGCACGTCCGCGGCCAGCTGCACGTCCCGGATCGCGATGCGGTCGTAGATCGCCGGCGCATCGAGATCCTCCTGGGCCATCTCCCGCAGCTCGTCGTCGTAGTCCTCGGAGCCGAGGATCGCCTTCTCGAAGATGGACGGGTTGGCGGTGACTCCGCGCAGCGACTCCTCGACCACCATCCGCTCCAGCTCCCCGCCCTCCACCAACGAGCGGCGGATCTGGTCAAGCCAAACGCTGGTGCCTGCGGAGGTGAGCTGGGCCAGGGGCTCGTTCACATCCGCGGTCGTGCTCATCGCCCGGTGAGCTCCCGACCGAGCTTGGCCACCGCCTCGGCGGTGATCCCGAAGTGCTCGTAGACCTCTGGGGCCGGACCGGACTCGCCGAAGGTGTCCATCCCCACGAACCGCCCCTCGGGACCGATCCAGCGGTCCCAGCCGAACGAGCTGGCGGCCTCCACCGCGATCCGGGCGCGGCAGGCGGAGGGGAGCACCTGCTCCCGGTAGGACTCCTCGGCGCGGGCGAAGGTGTCCATGCAGGGCATGCTCACGACCCGCACCCGCACACCCTTCAGGGTCTCGGCGGCCTCCAGGCACAGCGACACCTCGGACCCCGTGCCGATCAGGATCAGCTCGGGCTCTCCCCCGTCGGCGTCACGCAGCACATACGCGCCGCGCTCGATGGCATCGTCGGGAATTTCCTTGGGGTCGAGGATCGGCAGGTTCTGCCGTGACAGGGCAAAGGCGGTGGGAGCCTCGAAGTTTCGCAGCGCGAAGAGCCAGCCCAGCACCGTCTCGTTGGCATCAGCGGGACGCACGACGTTCAGCCGCGGCATCGCTCGCAGCCCCGCCAGTTGCTCGATCGGCTGGTGCGTGGGCCCGTCCTCCCCCAGGCCGATCGAATCGTGGGTGTAGACCCAGATCGAGGGCAGCTTCATCAGCGCCGACAGGCGCAGCGCGCCGCGCATGTAGTCCGAGAAGGTGAGGAAGGTCCCGCCGTAGGCGCGGAACCCGTGGAGCGTCAAGCCGTTGACGATCGCGCCCATGGCGTGCTCGCGGACGCCGAAGCGGAGGTTGCGCCCACCGTAGGCGCCCTTCTCCACGTCTTCCGCGTCGTCGATGTCGGTGTTGTTGGAGGTCGCCAGGTCCGCGGAGCCGCCGATCAGGTGGGGGACGGCCTTGGCCGCCCACTGGATCGCGGTGGCCGAGGCCTTGCGGGTGGCGATCGGATCGTCGCCGGGATCAAAGCGCGGGGGGTCCTGATCCCATCCGTCGGGCATCTGCGCCGCGTCGATCATCTGCAGCTGCCCGGCTTCCTCGGAGAACTTCTCGGCGTAGGCGTCGAAGCGGCTCTGCCACTCCGATTGAAGCTCACTGCCGCGCTGGCAGCACTTGCGAAAGTTCTGAAGCGCCTCCTCCGGGACGTAGAACTGCTTGTCGGGATCCCAGCCGTAAGCCTCCTTGGTCAGGCGCACCTCGTCCTCACCCAGCGCCGAGCCGTGGGCGCCGGAGGTGTCCTGCTTGTTGGGGCTGCCGAAGCCGATGTGCGAGCGGACGATGATCAGCGACGGACGGTCCTCCACCTCCATCGCGGACCGGGTGGCCTGCTCCAGCCGCTCCAGGGACAGGTCCTCGCCGACGTTCTCGACGTGCCAGCCGTAGGCCTCGTAGCGCTGCGCGACGTCCTCGGAGAAGACCACCGAGGTGGGGCTCGCCAGCTGGATCTTGTTGTCGTCGTAGAAAGCGGTCAGGCGACCGAGGCCCAGGTGACCGGCCAGCGAGGAGGCCTCGGAGGTCACACCCTCCTGGAGGTCGCCGTCGGAGGCGATCGTGAACGTGTGGTGCCCCACCACCTCGTGACCGTCGCGGTTGAAGCGGGCGGCCAGCATCCGCTCGGCCAGCGCCAGGCCCACCGCCATGGACATGCCCTGCCCCAACGGTCCGGTGGTGGCCTCGATACCCGGCGTGTACTTGCGCTCGGGGTGACCGGCCGTCGGCGAGCCCACCTGGCGGAAGCGCTCGATGTCCTCCAGGGTCAGCGGATAGCCGGTCAGGTACAGCATCGAGTAGAGCAGCATCGAGGCGTGGCCGGCCGAGAGCACGAAGCGGTCCCGGTCGATCCAGTCGGGGTCGCCGGGGTTGTGGCGCATCACCCGCGTGTAGAGCACGTAGGCCAGCGGCGCGAGCGCCATCGGCGTCCCCGGATGCCCGGAGTTGGCCTTCTGGACTGCGTCCATCGACAGCGTGCGGATGGTGTCGACGCAGAGATCGTCGATCGATGTGGCGGGGGTCTCGGTAGCGCTCATAAGTTGTGTGAGGAGTCCAGGGTGGGGGGATGTACTGGCGGCAACCTTCTCATATCGTCTCTTCCCTAAACAAGTGCTGAGCTATCCGAACAGCACGCGGTAGCGACGATATTCCTCCACCGGCACCCGGCGCACCTCGGCGACGGCGCTGGCCAGCGCCACCAGCTCGATCTCGGTGGAGCGCAGCGCCGTCATCATCCCCCACGCTCCGTCGTGGGCTCCGTCGATCGCGGCCAGCCCCAAGCGGGTGGCGAGCACCCGGTCAAAGGCGGTCGGGGTCCCGCCGCGCTGGATGTGCCCCAGCACCGTGGCCCGCGTCTCATAGCCCGTACGCATCTCGATCTCACGCTCCAGAACCTGGCCGATGCCGCCCAGGCGCGGGTGGCCGAACTCGTCCACGCCCCCGCCCCCCACCGCGATCGTGCCCTCCTTGGGTGCCGCGCCCTCGGCGGCCACGACGATCGAGAAGTAGCGCCCCCGCTCATGTCGGCGGCGGATCAGGCGGCAGACCTCGTCGATGTCGAAGGGGAGCTCGGGGATCAGGATCACGTCAGCCCCGCCGGCGATCCCACTGTGCAGCGCGATCCATCCGGCGCTGCGCCCCATCACCTCCACGACGAGGATCCGGTTGTGGCTCTCGGCGGTCGTGTGCAGGCGGTCGATGGCTTCGGTTGCGACCTGGAGCGCGGTGTCGAACCCGAAGGTCACGTCGGTGGCACCGAGGTCGTTGTCGATCGTCTTGGGCACTCCGAGCACCGGCAGGCCGTCGCGGTGCAGGCGGTTGGCCACCCCCAGCGTGTCCTCGCCGCCGATCGCAATCAACCCGTCCAGGCGGTTGCGGGCAAACGTCTCCTGCACGCGCCCGAGCCCGTCCTCCCGCTTGTAGGGGTTGGTCCTGGAGCTCCCGAGGATCGTGCCGCCACGGGGCAGGATGCCGCGGGTGGAATCCAGCGAGAGCGGCCGAAAGGAGTCCTCCAGCACGCCGCGCCAACCGTCGGCGAAGCCCAGAAGCTCGTCTCCGTGCTCGTCGACTCCCTTGCGCACGACGGCGCGGATGACGGCGTTGAGCCCGGGGCAGTCACCGCCACCTGTGAGCAGACCGATCCGCATCGCGCGGTCACATCCTATGCGACCTCGCCAGGTCACCTGTTAGGCGGATGTAGGCATACTCCGCGCGCATGCGCTCAGTCGACCTCCGTACCGCCGGCGCCGGCGCCAGCGTCGGCTTGGCCGCGTTCGCAGCGGCCGCGATCGCCTCCTACCGAGGGCTGCGAGCTCGAATCGCCCGGGATCCGGAGAGCGAGACCCTGCGGAACCCCGCCGAGGGCAGCCCGACCGGCGCCGTGTCGGCCGACGGCACGAAGATCCACGTCGAGGCCTTCGGTCCCCCCTCGGGACCTGCCGTGCTGCTGATGCACGGGTGGACGGAGACGATTGCCTACTGGACCTACGTGGTGCGCGAGCTGGAGCGTCACGGAATCCGCTCGGTGGTACCCGACCTTCGGGGTCATGGTCAGAGCGCGCGCGCCGCCGGCGGCGACTATTCGCTGGCGCGCTTTGGCGAGGACGTGGAGGCGGTGCTGGCCACGTGCGTGCCCGCCGGTCAGCGCGCGGTGGTGGCCGGTCACTCGCTGGGAGCGATGTCGATCGCGGCCTGGGCCGAGAACCACGACGTGAGGGCTCGTGCGAGCGCGGCGGCGCTGATGAACACCGGCGTGGGCGAGCTGGTCGCCGAATCGCTGCTCCTGCCCGTGCCGGCGATCGCCAGGGCGGTGAACCGTAAGATCGCGGTCCGCGGCTTCCTCGGTGCCCGGGCTCCGCTGCCGCGGTTCTCCACCCCTGTCAGCCACGCCGTGATCCGCTACGTCGCCTTCGGACCGGCGGCCACCCCGGCGCAGGTGGCCTTCTACGAGCGAATGCTCGTCAGCTGCCCGCCCGATGTGCGCGCCGAGGTCGGGGTCGCGATGTCGGAGATGGACCTCTACCACGCGCTGGCCAACCTTACGATCCCCACGGCCGTGATCGCCGGCGCCAGGGACCGCCTGACCCCGCCCTCGCATGCCCGCCGGATCGCCGAGATGCTGCCCCAGCTACATGGCCTGACAGTGCTGGAGGGGGTCGGGCACATGAGCCCGCTGGAGCGCCCCCAGGAGATCACCGCGACACTCCAGGCCCTCGTCTCGCTGGCTGGGCGCGCCCCGGCCGTGGCCGCCTGAAACGCGCTCCGAGGTCCTCAGGCAGAGCCATCTGATGCACCTGGACCCCTACATCGTCCTCGGCAGCGCGATCGTCGGACTGCTCGTCGGCATGACCGGCGCCGGCGGCGGCGCACTGATGACGCCGATGCTGATCCTACTCTTCGGCGTCAAGCCCTCCACGGCGATCTCCAGCGATCTGGTGGCGGCGGTGGTGATGCGACCGATCGGCGCCGCGGTACATCTGCGCGCGGGTACGGTGAACCTGAGGCTGGTGCGCTGGATGGTGGTCGGCTCGGTCCCGTCCGCGTTCCTGGGCGCGTACCTGCTGCGGGTCATGGGCGAGTCGCAGACGGCGCAGAAGAACATCGAGGTGGCGCTGGGGACGGCGCTGCTGGCGGGCGCGGGCGCGATGGTGATCCGGTTCCTGCTCGACCGCTGGCGGGGAACGTCGCGGAGCGCCGCCGTCGGCGATGTGCACGTTCGCCGACCGACCACGATCGCGATCGGGGTGATCGGCGGGGTGATCGTGGGGATCACCTCGGTCGGGTCGGGATCGCTGATGATCGTGCTGCTGCTGTTCGCCTACCCGCTGCTGGGGGCCGGCCAGCTCGTGGGCACCGATCTCACGCAGGCTGTGCCGCTGACGGCGGCGGCGGCGCTGGGAGCGCTGATCTTCGGCCACGTCCAGTTCGGCGTCACCGCCTCCCTGATCCTCGGCAGCGTCCCGGCGGTGCTGGTGGGCTCGCTGCTATCGGCCAGCGTCCCCGATCGCTACGTACGCCCGGCGATCGCGTTCGTGATCTTCGCCTCGGGGCTCAAGTACGTGGGCGTGGGGACGACCGCGCTGGGCTGGATCCTATGCGTGGTGCTGCTGGTTGCCGGGGCCGCATGGCTCGGAGTGGTGCGGCCGTGGCGGACCACCCGCGCGCCGGGATAGGGCCGGCTGCGCCGCTAGGACAGCTGGGCCACGAGCACCGGAGGGTGGGTGGGTACCCGGCTGCCGCCGGTGGGCTCGGGCGTGACCATCACCTGGCTGGCACCCCGCAGGTTTCCGGGGACGTCCACCGTCGCCGCGCCGCTGGCGGTGACGCTGAACAGGGCGTTGGTCGGCGCCGGCGGGCGGTTGGGGCGCGAGACCCAGACCTCGTAGACCTCGCCGGTGGGCGGCGCGGGCATCCGCTGGACGACCAGCTCACCGTGGTCGCCGCTGAGACGCAGGACCGCGCTGGCCTTGGCCGAAGCCGTCCCGGCGTGGACCAGGCGGGTTCGGTCACTGGAGCTGCTCAGGCTGGATGCCACGACAGCCACCAGCACGAGCGCCGCCATCGCGGTGGCGCCGAGCGCCAGCGCGGGCCGGGGGATCGTCCAGCGGCGGCGGGTCGGGCGCCGCAGTCCGCTTTGCACCTCCGCCATAACCCGTCGCTTGAGCACGCGGGACGCCCGGTAGGGGGGCGCCGCCAGCGGCAGCGTGTCGACCACGGCACGGAAGCTCTCCACCTCGTCACGGCAGACGGCGCAGCTCTCCAGGTGCCGCCTGAAGGTCTCGGCCTCGGCCGGCTCGAGCGCGCCCAGCACGTACGCGGCCGCGTCTGATCCGCAGTCCCTACCGCCCAGTGTCTGCTGGTCGCTCACAGCGCGTACCCCGCCTGAGCGCTGAGGGCGATCCGCATCTTGGTCAGCCCCAGCCGCATCCTCCCCTTCACCGTGCCGGCGGGAAGCGTGAGCATCTCCGAGATCTCCGAGTGGGTAAAGCCCCCGAAGTAGGCCAGCTCGATCACCTGCCGCTGCTCGGCGGGAAGCTCCTCCAGGGCGATGCGCACCTGTCCGGCGTCCTCGCGGCGGGCCACCTCCACATCGGTCCGATCGGGAGAGGCCAGCTGCTCGGCCAGGCCCTCGTCGCTGATGTTGCGGCTCTCCCTGACGACCCCGCGGCGGAAGGCGTCGATCGCCCGGTTGTGCACCACGCCCAGGATCCAGGTGCGCACGCTCCCGCGCCGGCGGTCATATCGCGCGCCGCTTCGCCACAGCGAGAGGAAGGCCTCCTGTACCACGTCCTCAGCCATGGTTCGGCGCCCGCACATCCGGTAGGCCAGCGAGAACGCCGCGCTGCTGTGGCGATCGAAGATCACCTCAAAGGCTCTTGGCTCTCCTCCCGCGACGAGGTCCATGAGGTCCTCGTCAGCGAGGTCACGCAATTCCCGCCGTCGGCTGGTGGTGGAGGTGGAGGGGAACAAGTGGTGATCTGTGAAGGATCCGTTAGGCCTGCTCTTGCTCCTACGCGCCCCGGGGAGGTCCGGATCATGCCGGCCCATCATTCGTAGCAGCCTCGTGCGGATGCCGGGGTTATCATCGGCTCACCACGGGGAGTGGCGCAGTCTGGTAGCGCACCCGGCTGGGGGCCGGGCGGTCGCAGGTTCAAATCCTGTCTCCCCGATCTGAAGGGCCCCAAGGACAGGGAGAGACCGGAGGGGACTCAGAGAGACGCGTTCTTCTGCGCGAGCGGGACTTTTCTCGCCGATCTGCCGATGCTGTCTGGCTTCATCGGGACGCTGCTTTCCGAGCCGACCCGCCACGGACTCGCCACGGAGGGTCAGCAAGACTCGCCACGCGAACCTCCCGCCCAAGCGGACTCGTAGCCTCGGGTCGCGCCCCTGCGCCAACCCCGCCTCGCTTCCCGAAGACTTCCCCCCGTGAACGTGCGGAAGGCCGGATCGCAGTCCGGCCCTCGGCAGAACCTCTACGGATCGGCGTGGAGGTGCAGCCAAGGGTAGCGCGCGCAGGCGTCGTAGCCGGCGCCCTCACCAGTCCACCCGCCCCGGTGACGGTCAAGGCAGACCGTCCGTGATCTTGAAGGACCTCTTCAACAGGCGCGAGCTGGCCGCCCGGGCGCAAGGCGTCTCAAAGGAACGGGCCGTCGGCAGGAGTGGGACGGAGGTGTGTGGACCGCCCCTTTAGCAGGCAAACGTGCCTCGGCGAATGCAGGAGGGACCTCTCCCCCTGCGCCGCGGGCGGAACGCTAGGAGAAGAAAGATGAGTTGGAAGCATCGACAGGCAAAGCGCAAGAAGAGAGCAGCGGTTCTCCGCGATCAACGGCAAGCTCGAGCGTCAGGATCATCGTCACCAAAGTGGTGGCTCACTCTCGTCAGCCAGAACACGTGCTGCGCCAACGTCAGCTGCAGACGGCCCCTGCGGATCGGGAACGAGATGGTGTACCGGGCAAAGCCGCGAACGGCGCTCTGTGTCGCGTGCGCGCAGGAGTCCCGGCTCTTCTACCGGCCGTCGCGCGTTTGGGAGAACTCCCGCATCGCCGGACGCAAGGCACGGAACCAGACGCGGCAGCCCGGCAAAGGCATCGAACGAGATCGCAGTCCGGAGTCGTCGGCCAGGCTGCAATCTCGTAGGGACGAAGGTGCAGGTACGGAGACTCAGCCGCGTTGAGCCGACGGTGGAGTGGACGGAACGTCATCGACGGTGCCGGATGATCACTGAGTGACGATCGTGGACCTACCGGCTTCTCTGTGACCTCTCGCCCGCCGGAGCCCGGGCACCGGGCGCAGATCCGCGCCGCTATTGGGTCGTCGTCTACGAACTCGTGCGACGCGATCGGTGGGCGGATAACGGCGATCATGGGGAACACATCAGCCGTCGGTGAGGTTGCGAGCCTCGACAGCAACGTCTTTGCAGACGATCGATCGGCCACACGAAATTGGGCGATTCGGGCTGCACGTGTCCCCGTGGAGCACTTGTCACGGCGTCCTTTCGCCCCGTCAGCGATGATCTGCCGGCAGCACTTCAGCGAGCACAGTCTCGATCCCAACCTGGCCAAGCGACCGCCTCCGCGGTCCGCTGGTTATCACCACTGATCATCGCGACGTTCAGGCCCAGTGCTTGTAACCGACCGACCGTCTCCACCGCATTGCGCTTCGGGGTGTCGCCCACCGCAAGCGCGCCCCGGATCCGATCTTCCCAGGCCACAAATACGACGGTCTGGCCTCTGTGCTCGGCCTCGAGCACGCCTCGGTCAAGTTGCTCGTCAGGCGCGAATCGCGCCTGAGCGACGAAATCGCGCCGGCCGACCCAGACAGGGAGTCATCGACGATGGCGCCCGCGCCGCGCCCGGTGCTCGACTCGAACTCTCGGGCCGCGGGGATTGCTATCCCGCGCTCGGCGGCTCCGCGGACGACGGCAGCGGCGACGGGGTGCTCGGATGAGCTCTCGACGCTCGCTGCCCGCGCGAGCAGCAGGTCACCGCTCTCCCCCTCGCTGACGATCACCTGCCCGAGCTGCATCTGCCCCGTGGTGAGGGTGCCGGTCTTGTCGAACACGACGGTGTCGATCCGGCGTGAGCTCTCGAGCACCTCGGAGCTCTTGATCAACACCGCCAAGCCCCGCGCCGCGGCCGGTCCCGGTCATGATCGCGGTCGGCGTGGCCAGGCCCATCGCGCACGGGCAGGCGATGATCAGCACCGCCACTGCCGAGACGAGGCCCTGCGTGGCGTCCCCGGCGGCCAGCCACCACCCCACAAACGTCACGGCGGCGATCATAGGACGATTGGGACGAAGATGCCGGCGATCCGATCGGCGAGGCGCTGAACCGGCGCCTTGCTGATTGGGCCCCCTGGATCAGTTTCACGATCTGCGCCAGAGCGGTATTCGCCCCGACCGCGGTCGCGCGGATCGTCAGCGCACCCTCGGTGTTGATCGTGGCGCCCGCGACCTGGTCGCCGGCGGTCTTCTCTATCGGCAGCGACTCGCCGGTGAGCATCGACTCGTCCACCGCTGAGCGGCCGTCAAGCACCTCGCCGTCGACCGGGATCCTCTCGCCGGGACGAACGCGGACGATCGCACCGACGGTCACCGCTTCGACCGGGACGAGCTGCTCTTGGCCGTCGATCAGCACGCGGGCCTGCTTGGCTCCGAGCTCGAGAAGGGCGCGGATGGCACCCGACGCGCGGCCGGTTGCGCGAGCATTCGAAATATCGTCCCAGGACGATGAACGCCATGATCACGACTGTCGTGTCGTAGAACAGATCGCCGCCGATCAGCAGATGTACTGTCGAGTAAGCGAACGCTGTGAGCGTCCCCAGCGCAATCAGCGTGTCCATGTTCGCGCTCCGGTGCCGCGCCCGCTGCAATCCGCTGCTGAGGATCGGCCAGCCCGCGCCGAACTGCACCGGTAGCGTCAGCCCCAGGGCGAGCCAACGCGCCCATGTCCGATCAGGGACCCCATAAACGAGGACGACGACGATCGCCGCCAGCGGCAAGCTGAGCCGGACACGTCGGAGCCAATCGCGCTGCACGCGGCCGTGCTCCGCACCGGCCTGCGCCTCCGCCTCCTGCGAGACGGGCTTGATCTGATACCCGAGCTTGTCGAGCGCCGCCCCCGCCTCGCCCAGGTCGAACGCGCCGGGTTCGTACGTCAGCTCGGCATGCTGCGTGGCGAAATTCACCTCGATACTGCGAACGCCCGGCCTACGTGCGAGTACCCGCTCGATCCGCACCGCGCACGACGCGCAGTGCATCCCCACGACGATCAGCTCCTCACGCCCGTGAGGGCCCGCGTCAGCGACGACGGTCGGGTCTCTTGGGGCGCGACGGTGCCCATCAGGGCCGCGCCGTTCGGACCTCGTACCCCGTTTCCTCAACCGCAGCAACCATCATCTCGCGGCTCACGCCATCCGCGTGCTCAACATCGACCGTCCCCGTGTCCAGGCTGACGCCGACTTGGAGGACGCCCGGCAGCTCCAGGGCCTCTCTCACCGCCGTGCTGCACGCCTCGCACGTCATGCCATCGACCATGAGCTTCGTGTGGGTCATCGCCCACTCCCGCCGTGTGCGACCGGCTCCGCCAGCTCGCCCGTCGCCCCTCCCGCAAGCGAAGCGCCCACACCGCGATCGCGGCGTGGCCCCGCCCCTCGGTGACGGCCTCGGAAAAGCACGTCTCGAGGTGGTTGCGCAGGATCAAACGGTTGACCTTCTCCAGCGACGACTGCGCCGCGGAGACCTGCTTCATTAAGTCAACGCAATACGCATCCTCCTCAACCATCCGAATGATCCCATCGAGATGCCCGCGCACCGTCTTCAATCGATTCAACGCATCACGCTCAGCCAGTTCCTGCATTGCTACCACCTTCGCGACCCCACCCCCCGTGGGGTGGAGCCATAATGTTACAGGCCGCTCGCCGCCGCCAGCAGGCGCCGATGTCGCGCCCCCGGGTGAGCCCGTATGGACCCACCCGCCGCTCCGGGTGGCGCGGTACTATGGTGCGTCGTTGCCTATGCTCATCGCCGTCGGAGTAAACGTGTCTGACGGTCGTCAACTGTACGTGGACCGTGGTTGAGACTCCCAGTTTGCTGCTCGCTTTCGCTGCCGGGCTCGTCTCGTTCGTCTCGCCGTGCTGCCTGCCACTCGTTCCGGGTTATCTCGCGGCCGTGTCGGGCGTAACGCCCGGCGACGCGGGTCGGACCCGCTTCGACCGACGGGTGCTCGCACGCAGCCTGCTGTTCGTGGCTACGTTCTCGCTGATCTTCGTCCTGTTGGGGCTGAGCGCCACCGCCGCGGGCTCGTTCTTGTTCACGAACAAGCCACTGCTGAACCGGATATCCGGCATCGCGATCATCGCGATGGGTGTGCTGTTCATCGCCTCCATCTTCGTCGTCCGACTGAACCGCGACTTTCGAGTTCCCGGCCTGATCGAGCGCGCCGGCAAGGGCGGTCCGGTTGTGGCAGGGGCCGCGTTCGCGCTTGCCTGGACGCCGTGCGTCGGTCCAACGCTCGGGGCGATCCTCGGGCTCGCGTCGACCTCGCAGGGAACCGGCAAAGGAGCGCTGCTGCTCGGCTTCTACTCGGCCGGCCTCGCACTCCCGTTCCTGTGCTCCTCAGTGGCGTTCAATGCCGCCACTCGTGTGTTCGCGTTCTTCAAGCGCCATTACGTGGCGATTCAGATCGGCTCCGGGATCGTCTTAGTCGCGATGGGGCTATCTCGTGCTGACCGGCCAGCTGTTTCAGCTGAATATCGAAGCGCAGCGCTTCCTGAGCAAGCTAGGGCTCAACTTCTTCCAGAGCGTGTAACGCCGTTGTGCCCAGGAGCTGTCGCACCACGTAGGGCGGAGCGCTAGCCGGACGGCCCAACGAACGCGTGTGCTCATGACGGACCGTGGGCGCCCCGACCCCGGCTGTTCCGGACCCATGCCCAACAGACCTCGCCGCTGGCGAGCCAAGAACGGGGCACAGCGGCCAAGTCGTCCCGCCCCCGCAGGCGAGGATTGCCGTCGCTGACCGGGATCGCAGCGCGAGGGTCTGACTTCCCCTGGCGCAGCCCGAGGCCGTGCCGTGAGGCGTCGAACGAACTACTTGCCTGCCGACTGCGGGGGCGAAGAACCGGCCACGCCCGAAACCATGGCCTCATGTTCACCGAGGCGCGCACGGAGGTGCTGTTGACGAGCGCGCAGCGCTTCAATCTCGCTGTCTCCACCCGCGTTGCGGCTAGGCGGACAACATGCTGCCTGGCTTCCTCGGCGGTGGGACCACCACATGTGCGCCGGACACGCCAGGCCGGCCACAACAGCGATTCCGAGGATGAGGCCCTGACTCATCGGGCGGTTGTCTCGGCGCTCTCTGCGCGGCTTCGCTCGAGCCGGTCGATCTCTTCGCTCACGCGGCTGTGCTCTTCACGCAAGAGCTCAAGCGAGGCCGGGTGTGCCGAGTCACGAGGCGCGGCGCCGCTGCTCGGTCCGGTCTGGCGCTTGTTGCCGCGCATCATCATCCACATCATCGCGCCCATGCCCACCGGGCAGGCCAGGAACGCGAGAGGCGCGAGGCTCGTCGCAACGGATGCAATTTCCAAGGCAATTCTCCTTCCAAATCGGTCAGGGTACGATGGAGTGTAGTAGTTTGCATCGCCCATGACAAGAAGCTCCACGAACCGGGAAACCGGGTCTGCATCGAGATCGCGACAGACTCGCATCGCAGTGGGGGTGAATCGTTCAGCGCAGCTGCTGCGAACCATCGGCGGGTGATGAGCGCAGTGGTGATGCGGTGTAGCTCAGCTGGTCAAGACCACGCCCTCGGGGCACGCGAACGCATCCACCTCGCCGAGACTCAGGCGACACGCCCGCGAGCACTCCTTACTACACTCTGTCGTACGATGTTTTTCGCTCAACCGTCACTCGCCATCTCCCCCTCGCCGACCAGCCTCAACATCGACCCAACGCCCACTCGCCCGGTAGCCGTACATGGGTAGCAGCAGCATCTTTTTCGGGGGATCGGTCGTCGCCGCGGTTATCGCAGGGTCCGTGTCGCTGTTCGCGCCGTGCTGCATCTCGATCATGCTGCCGGCCTACTTCTCGAGCGCATTCCAGAACCGGCGTGCGCTCGTCGCGATGACGTTCCTGTTTGCCGCCGGAGTCGGGACCGTGATCCTGCCGATTGCCGTGGGAGCCGCATTTCTACAGCGCCTCTTCGTATCTCAGCACGCGCTGATCTACACGGGTGCTGGCGTGCTGCTGCTGGCACTTGCGGGATACATGCTGGCCGGCGGCCGAATTCATCTGCCAATGCCGGGACGCGCCGCCGGCGGGCGCACCGGCCCGTTGAGCGTGTACTCGCTGGGAATGTTCTCCGGCGTCACGAGCTCCTGCTGCGCGCCGGTAATCGCCGGGGTGATCGCATTGTCTGGTGCCGCAGGCTCATTCGGCGCCGCGGCCGGCCTCGGCTCGGCATACGTGTTCGGGACGGTCGCGCCGTTGTTCGTGATCTCGCTGCTGTGGGAGCGCTTCGATTTCCGCTCCAGCCGGCTGTTTCGCTCACGGACGTTCACCTGGCGAATCGGGCGCTTACGTCGCACAATCAGCGCGACGACGCTCGCCAGCGGCACGCTCCTCGCCCTGATGGGGGCGGCGACGATGTACATCGGTCTGTTCAAAGACTCGATGCCCTCGCCGCACGGCTGGCAGGCGAGCCTCTCCGCAACGCTCCAGCACTACGGCACGAAGGTCACGCATGCGTTGTCATTCGTCCCCGGCTGGATAGCGGCCCTGCTGCTCGTGCTGATGATCGCGACCCTAGCGCGGCACGCGCTGCGCCAGCTCATCGCGCCGTCGCAGGCACGATCCACCGAAGAGAACGAGCCCGATCCTTGGGCCTCAGACGGCGCGGCCGAGCCCGAAGCCGACACCGTCCACGAGTACCTGCCCCAGGAGGCCCGAAGATGACCAGTCGCTCCAAGACGAAAAGGGTGGCAAGTGAGCAGCGGCGCCAGACAGAAGCGGAACTGCGAGATGCCGCGCACGCGCGCCGCGTCCGAAACCGCGTTCTCATAGCCGTCGGCGGTGCCGTGGGCATCCTGGCAGTCATCTTTCTCGTCAGCACCGGTGGGGGCGGACCTTCGGGCGGCGGCAGCTACCCCTATCAGGTCGGTTCACCCGGGCCGGGCCAAACTGCGCCCGCCGTGCGACTCGCGAACACGCAGGGCGGTGAGTTCGACCTCACCGGCCAGCGCGGCAAGACGGTGCTGTTGTACTTCCAGGAGGGCCTGAGCTGCCAGCCCTGCTGGGATCAGCTCAAGGACCTCGACCGCGCGTCGGCGCAGCTCACAGGACTCGGGATCAGCGAGCTGGTGAGCGTCACCAGCGATCCACTCCGAGATCTGAAGCAGAAGGCCTCTGATGAGGGACTGACCACCCCAGTGCTCTCAGACCCCAACCTCACTGCCTCGCAGGCGTACTCCGCCAACCAGTACGGAATGATGGGCTCAAGCCGCGATGGCCACTCCTTCGTCCTGGTCGGTCCGGACGGCCGGATCCGCTGGCGAGCCGACTACGGTGGCGCTCCGAACTACACCATGTACGTCCCGGTCACGCACCTGCTCGCGGACATCCGCAAGGGGATCGGCGCTGCCTAGTCCGATCATCGCGGTCACGCTCCTCACCCAGCCCGAGTGCGGACACTGTGAGGACGCCAAGCGGCTGCTCGCACGCCTCAGCGGCGAGTATCGCCTGTGCGTGCGGATGGTCGAGTTCTCAAGCGTGGAAGGGCAGGAGCTTGCTGTGCGGGGTGGTGTGATGTTTCCGCCCGGGCTGTTTCTCGACGGAGAGCCGTTCTCCTACGGGCGTCCGTCCGAGCGCAAACTCCGCAAGGCGCTCGCACAGCAGGCAGCACAGGCCTGAAGGTTCAGTGGCCGGCGAGCAACTGCCGCGCCACCGCACCAGTAGGGCCGCCAGCATCGAGCGCGACTGCGCGTTCGAGCTGCAACTGGGCCTGCCGGCGATGCCCGGCGCGCTGCAGTACCGCGCCGAGATAGAGCCGGGCGGCGGGGAGCGACGGATCGAGCCGGACCGCAGCAACGAGCTGTGCCACCGCGAGTCCACGGCGGCCGGTACGGGCCAGCGCCGAGCCGTAGTAGGTGCGGATGCTCGCGACTCCAGGCAGCATCCGTTCCGCCTCGGCGTAAAGCGGCAGTGCGGCCGCAACGTTGCCACCCTGATCGAGGATGAGGGCACGTTGCGCGAGCGCTGACCCACGCGCGATCGCCGGTGGGACCGGGGCCGGCGCGAACACGCTCGCGGTTGCCCGAGCCGTCGAATGCGGACGCACGGCCGCGTACGTACCGACCCCGGCGGCCAGCAGGGTGACGCCGATCAAGAAACGACGCACCCCCGGCCGAGGCCAGCCTGAGCGCTTTGGGGCACCGCCGCGCGCGCCGACCCATCTTGCATGGTGCTCCCGTGCCCAGGATGCCCGCACTGTTCCGCGCACCATGCCCCGTAGGGAATGACGGGTGCTCGGCGCCAACAATGCCAGGTAGAGATGCCCCGTCACGAGGAGCGCGGCAATGTAGGTCAACGCGTCGTGCAGCACGATCGTGCCGGAGAAACGCAGCGTGGTGTTCCGCTCACCGAACCACAGCAGCGCACCGGAGATGACGAACAGGACGGCGAAGCCAGCCTGCACGATCGCATGAACCTTTTGGCCGGCGTTGAAGCGTCCCTGCGGGACAGCCCAGCCGCACAGCCAGCGGACATCATCGCGGTCAAGCCGCTCGATTTCCCGGCGGGTTTCTCTCAGCCCGCGACGATCGCCCGTCACGCACACGATCAACAGCGCCGCCAGCCAGCCGATGGCAACGTACAGGTGGATTGCCTTGATGAGCCCTCGCCGTCCGACGGCGTCCGACAGCGCTGGGATGTAGAGCACGAGGCCGCTAGCCAGCAGGGCGAAGAACGCCACTGCGTTGACCCAATGCAAGGCGCGTTCGGTACGCGAGAAGCGATGCACATAGACCGAATCAGCCATATCCGTTGGAACGCCCCAGCCACGCGTCCTGGTCGTAGCCTCGCTGTTCCCAATAACCGGTGACGGGTGCGGCGCTGACAGTGATCCGCTCCAGCCACTTGACGCCCTTGTAGCCGTACATCCGCGGCATCACGACCCGGAGAGGCGCACCGTGGTCTCGGCTCAGCGGCTGGCCGTCCAACCCGTAGGCGACCATCGCATCGGGTGCCCGGAGCTGCTCGAGCGTGAGCGAGTCAACGTATGGACGCTCGGCTGAAACGAAGGTCAGCGCCCGCGCGGCCGGCAGCGGCCGAGCGGCAGCAAGCAGATCAGTGAACCGGACGCCGGCCCAGCGGACTGCCGGTACCGACCACCCCGTCACGCAATGGAAGTCGGACGTCTGCTCGGCGCGCGGCAGCGCGAGTAGCTGCTGGTAGGTGAGCTCCTGCGGCTGCTCGACCAAGCCGTCGATGCGCAGCCGCCACGTCGCTTTGTTGAACGTGGGCATCGGCGGATTGACGGAATAGATCCGCCACCCGTTGTTCGCTGCCGGAAGTGCCGCACGGAGGCCTGCCGGCAGCAGCGCCGTCACGCCGTGAAGCTCTCGAGACAGAAAGCCAGACGATGCGTCGCCCCACAAGATCGACGAGGCGCCCACCCCCACGATCCCGAGGAAGGCTCGGCGGCCGATCGGAGAGCCCTCGGACGGCGGTGCGTCCGATTCGGGCCGCGGCTCCACCCGGTTGATACTACTGTGCGTAGTGACGCCCCCAGCGATCTCCGGCCACTCCGCCGCCACAGCAGTTCGTCGCCTCGCGAGCGTAAGCCTCCTGATGCTGGCGGTGTGGCCGGCCTCGGCCGGCGCCCACGCTGCATTCCAGGACGCGAGTCCCGAGCCGGGCGCGCGACTGGCGGGCGCTCCCGCACAGATCACGCTGGCGTTCACCGAACCGCTCGATCACCCTCTGACCACAGCCCGGATCGTGGGCCTACAACCCCAGCGGCGGATCGCCGCATCCCTCGTCTTCGGCTCGGTTAACGCTATGACGCTACGGCCGGCCAACCCGCTACCCACGGGGGCGTACCGAGTGCAATGGCACACCGTCGCGATCCGTGACGGCCACGCGCTCGAGGGGTCGTTTGGATTCGGCGTGCGTACCAGCGCCATCGGTGGCGCGGCTCAGATCGAGCAGAGTCCGCTGGCTCGTGGCGGATGGCTCCGCGTCGCGTTGCGAGGGCTCTGGTACGTGGCGCTGTTCTTCTTCGGCGGCGGACTGCTCTGCAGCGTGCTCCTGCCGGCGCCCGCTGGGGCAGGCGGATGGCTGCTAACGGAGATAGGCGACGCCATGCCGGCCTCCGGGAGGACGGCGGGGGCTGCACTCATTCGGATCCGCGCTCGCACGCGCGCGGCGGGCTGCATCGCCGTCGCCGCCGGCGCCAGCGCCGCGCTTGCCGAAACCCAGGATGCGGCCGGATCGTTGTCGTGGCGTTCGATCCACGCCTACCTGCTCTCGACGCTCTCAGGCGAGGCGCGCCTCGGGGCAGTGGGCGCAGTTCTAATCGCGATGCTGTTGATGATCCGCGCTCCGCGCAGCGCAGCAATAGCCTTGGTCGTTGCGCTTGCCGTTGTGGCCGTCGGGGGCCATGCGAACTCGGCGTCCCCTCGCGTGCCGGCGGTGCTGACTGACTGGGCACACCTCGTCGCCGCCGTGCTGTGGGCGGGAGGCATCGCGCAGATCGCGGTCGCTTGGCTGCCTCGGGTCCGCATCTTGAGCGAGGCCGAGCGACAACGCGTGATGCGGGACGTGCTCGACCGCTTCGGACGGGTCGCCCTCCCGGCATTCGGCGTGGTCATGATCGCGGGCATCACCAACGCCGTGATCGAGCTCGGCTCATTTGCGGAGCTGTGGCAGACGGCATACGGCCGGGTGCGCTGCGTGTGAACCGCGTCGCCTTGACCTGGTCGTAGACCGCCCACCGAAGATCCTCCCCGCTTCCCGGGCGCTCGCTCTCGGTGCCAGTTGTTGACGTTGGTTGGGCCGTGTCGAGGACGGATAGTCGTATCCGCGCGTCCGCGTGTCTTCTATAAGCGCTTTCGGAGTAAGAATTGCTTTCTAAAGAGATCCGAGACGTAGTCGAGGCTCCGAAGGGATGCGTCAGATGTGTCTTAGACGCGTCAGCGAGGCTCTGCGCGGCCAGCGCCCGGACGCGGACCCGCTCGGCGTGGTGTTTGAGCTGGCGGCGGCGCAGCGTCGCCCGAGCGCGTCTCTGGGCCCGTGTGAGCCGCGCTCGGCGCAGGATGGCCGTCAGGTTGCGCCCCCGGCCGCGGGCTGCTCTGCGGCGCTCGCGCACCGTCCAGCCGGACCGTCGCGCGAGCGCCTCGGCCAGCAGCTCGGCGTCGAGCTCGGGCACCGCGTGCAGCTCGATGATCGTCCGCCACCAGAACCCCTCCTCGTCCCGCTGGGGGGTGTGCGTGATCAGGCCGGCCAGCTGCAACCACGTCAGCCATCGCTGCACGCTCTTGCGGTGCGCCTTGACAAACCGAGCCCGGGCGGCGTGAGCCTGCGGGCCGGGAATGTTGCGCCAGCCCATGATGGGGGCGAGTCCCATGACCAGCTGCGCCAGCGAGCAGCCGTAGCGGGCGGATCCTTGGCAGCCGGCCCACCTCTCCCCTCTCCCCCGCCGCCACAGGTAGGCGAGCAGCGCGAGCGCCGAGGTTTCCAGCCGGGCGTCCCACGGCAGGGCGCGCCCGGCCTGGGTGCGGGCGTGTTTGACCGCGGCCAGGACTTCGACGCCGAGCGGCTCGGGCGGCAGTGGACCAGCGAAGCGAAACGCCCGCCGCGAGGCCGCCCGCGGCCCGCGGGCACGAGAGTGATATTGAACTGCCACCGCCAACGCCGCGCCAGACGGCGCTCGCGGCGACAGTCAAGGGCGACAAGCGAGGCTTGTCGGGCAGCAGACCGTCAGCCCCGTTGCGGATCGGTCCGCAACGGCGGTATGCTGGCTTCATCGTGTGTTCGTTTTGGGCGCGCCCCAGTGGCGCTATCCGGGACCAGCCCCGCTTCACCTTCGACCGAGCTGCACACTCGGTCGTTGGTCGTTAAGGGCCGCTGAGGAGCAGCGTGGTTTCCTACATGCGCGGCCGCTGTGATCGCTGACAAGTCATGACTGGCCATCGTGGTGCTCGTAGCGGACGGATCAGGCCTTAAAACCGGGGACCTGGACTCGCTACCGGGGACCTAGACTCGCGTTGACCGGGGACCTGGACTCGCGACCGGGGACCTAGGCTCGCGCTCTGCTGCCGAAGGCGTCCGCCGAAGCCCGTAGGTTGCCCGGGACAATGGCTTCGCTTGCGGCCCGGCGCACAGGGATGATTGAGAGCAACCTGGCGTTGTTTCCTGGATGGCAGGTCGGCGTGCAGACCCAGCAGAAGCGGATCGCGCGCCGGGATCTCCTAGGGGCAATCGCGCGGGCGGAGCGCGCGTCGCTCGGCGAGTTGGAGCTCGACGCGCTTACCTGGCTAACCCAAGAGTGGTTTGATCAGGGCAGCCCCGGCGAGGGGGTCATCCAGTTCACTTGGTACCGGCTCGGGCAGGACCTGTACGACCGCGAGCCGGGCGGTCGGGAGCGCGGCCTGATGCAGGGGGCGATCGATAATCTCGCGGCGGCGCTCATCACGCTGCGCTGCTTCGATGTGCTGTCTGGAGACCGCAGCGCCACGCTGCGGTCAAAGGTCCACATCCTCGAGGCGGTGGTCGACCACGAGGATGTTCTCTCGATCCGCGACGGTGACCTGGAGCCCGGTCGCGTCGGCTGGCTGCGCGACGACACCGTGAAGGTCAAGCTCGCCGACTGGCTCATCTCCCAGCTGCTGGACGGGCTCATCGTCCTGGACTGGCAGACGCAGCGCCAGCTCGGCGGCGCAGCCAAGCGCCTGTGGTACTACCTGGCCGCGCGAACAGCAGGTTTCGTGGCCAGCGGGATCGACAACGACGAGCGGCTGACGATCGACCTTGACGCCGACTTCTACGCGTCATTGAACCTGCAGGCCGCACGCGAGCGCGACAACCGCTGGGCCTTGGCACGCGCGGGTGCGCGGATCGCCGCCGCTGACCGGGCGTACCGCTCGATCGAGGTCAACCGGGCCGGGAGCGGCTACCAGCTGCGTATCGTCCGTGCGAGCGAGGATGCTCCCCGATCACGGCCTCTGGCTGAGATCGACCTCGAAGCGGGCAGCTGAAGCCTCCGGGTCAGCGCGGGTTGAGGTGGTGATGGGACCGTGCTACTGGCGGCAGCTCAGCGAGCTGGCGGAGCCTGGTGGGGACGTGGTTAGGCGGCGCGTCGAGCTCGGCGGCGGGCGGTGTCGTAGCGCTGCTGCGTGCTCTCGACGAGCTCGATGAGTTCGTCGTCGCCGCGCTCGAGCAGTTCCAGGAGCGCGGCGGCGATCGTCATGCCTTTGGCGAGGCCGAGGTGCCGGGAGCGTTCGTGGAGGGCGTGCAGTACTTCAACGGGTAGCCGCAGGGTGGTGACGTCGGTCGCTCCGGTCCACTCCTCCCCCGGGGAGGTTTTCGGTGCCGGCGCCGGCACGGCGCGGCGTGTCGTTCGTCGACGGCGTGGCACCTGTGTGGGTGCGCTGTCATCGGGGATGGCCGCGGGAGCCGTCGGGGGTGCGGCTTGTGGTGGTGGCGCGGCTGTGCCCGCGCGGAGCGGGTCGTCGGGCGTGAGCGTTGGGAGCTTGCTCATCGGGCGGGCGCGGTAGCGAGAAGCTGTTGGGTGAGCTGGTGGTAGGCGAGGGCGGGCCCGCTGTCGGGGGCGATCGCGCGGAGGCTTCGCCGGAAGATGCTGGCGTGCTTGACGGCGACGCGTGCCGGGATCCGCGCGGCGATGGACAGGTCTAGAGCGCCGATGGCGTCTTCGACGACTGTGGTCATGCGCAGCCGGCCGTCCCAGCGGGTGACGATCACGCAGAGTTCCGGGGCGTCTCGGCCGGCGCGTAGTGGTCCGAGCTTTGAGATGGTGGCGCGCAGTTCGGCGAGTCCTTGCACAGCGCCTTCGTCGTCGGCGGCGACGGGCGCGACCACGATGTCTGCTGGTACGAGTGCGTTGACGGTCAGCATCCCGAGGTTGGGCGGCGTGTCGATGACCACGAGGTCGTAGTCGTTGGCGAGCTCGCCGAGCGCCTGGCCGAGCCGGGTTTCTCGCGCCACCTCCCCCACGAGCGCGATCTCGACACCGCGCAGATCGCGCGAGCCGGGTAGCACGTCGAAGCCTTCGTCGTGCGTGATTCGCACGTCGCCGGCGTCGATGCGGCCAGCGAGGACGTCTGCGGTGCTGAATGGCGCTTGGTCGGTGTTGACCTGCACCCCGAGCTGCCGTGTCAGCGCCCATTGGGGGTCGACGTCGACCGCCAGCACGCGCCGCCCCAGGTGCGCCGCGGCCGCGGCGAGATCCTTGGCGGTCGTCGTTTTCCCGACCCCGCCTTTTTCCTGGGCGACAGTTACGATCACGTTGCTCCTTGGTTTCGGTAGGACGGCAATATCTCCTGCTTGTCGCAAAGCGATATTATGGGGTTGTAGTACGTCTTGTAATATTACAAGCTGGTCGTACCACCAGGCACGTGGCCGCCATGGCCAGTGCGAGCGAGGTGCACGAACTGGCCGATCGCCGTCTCGGTCTTGCCGTAGCGCAAGCGGCCGGCCATGTAGGAGAAGAACGTCTCCGCCACCGGCACCCCGGCCAGCCGCTCCCCCGCCGCCCCCGTAACCCGGCCGAGGGGGATCAGCGACCGCTGGCCAGCGAAGGTCGGCAGCTCGGGCGGCGGCGGCGGGATCGCTCCGCCCGAGCGCAGCACGTTGGCGGCGTGGCACTTGGCGGTGGGGGGCTTGAGCAGCCGATCTCCGAGGGTGTCACCAGCCCGCGGCGGGCGGGGCGGAACAGGCCAGTGCGCATGCGGCGGTCAAAGACACGGCGGCGGCCCGGGAGGTCTGAGCCGAGGAACGCGAGGCCGGGGATCCGCAGGCCGGCGACACGGAGGTGGTTCTCGGCGGCGAAGGCCCGGCCCACGGGCGTGCGGATGGCGTCGACGATGACGGCGTCGGGCATGGTCGGTTCCTTTCGCTGATGAGCCCGGCGGTCGCACACCACGGGCAGGTTTAACCCCCGGCAGTCGCACACCACGGGGCCTGACGCCGGTCAGGGTATCGAGGGGCCCACGCGCGACCTACTACTACGCCATCAAAGCGGTCGGGGCCTCAGGCCAGCCCGGTCCGCGCTCATGGCGCAGCACTGACGAAGACGGCCCCTCGTAGTGAGGAGGCCTCTGTGGCGGCCGGCCCGGTGTGTGCGTGACACACTTACTGGTTGGTCAATTTCGGGGTAGCCTCGTGGTCGGTGGATGGGGTAAACATCGGCTCTCGGCTGGGTGCTTTGCGCCCGGCATGCCGTGCAGTAGCTCCCGTGTTCCTATGCCGGACGGCCGCCTGCGCGGCAACGGCATGATCTCCTCCGCGAAGGCTCGCGGCGGCCGCGGGTCTGGTGGACCCGGGACGCGATCCACGGCAAGTCCGCCGGATGGGGGTGATGCTCGCTTCGAGCGCGCGTTCGGTCATCCCCTGCCGGCGGCGCTCAGCAGCTTCTTGGGTCGTGGGCGGGAGATCTCCAGGGTGAGAGAGCTGCTCGAGGCCTCTCGCCTGGTGACGCTCACGGGCGCGCCGGGGATCGGCAAGACCCGGCTGGCCCTGGAGGTGGCGGGCGGGCCGAGGGGCGAGACGGGTGGGCGCACGGCGCTGGTGGAGCTTGCCCCGATCGGCGATCCCGCGCTCGTCGCGCGTGCCGTGGCCGCTGTGCTCTCGGTGCAGGCGGTGCCCGGCAGCACGCTCATCGAGGCGCTGGTGGCTGGCCTGCGCGAGCGGCAGCTGCTGCTCGTGCTCGACAACTGCGAGCACCTGGTTGGCGCGTGCGCGGAAGTCGTCGGCGCGCTTCTCAGCGGTTGTCCGCAGCTGCGGGTACTCACGACCAGCCGCGAGCCGCTGGCGATCGCCGGGGAGCAGGTGTGGCAGGTGCCGCCGCTGTCAGTACCCGGTCCGCGCGAGCAGCCGCAGCCTGAGGCGCTGATGCTCTATGACGGCGTGCGGCTGTTCGTCGAGCGGGCCGAGGCGGTGCAGCCGGACTTCGTGCTCAGTGGCGAGGTGGCGCCGGCTGTCGTAGAGATCACCTGGCGTCTGGATGGGATTCCGCTGGCGATCGAGCTGGCCGCCACCCGCGTCGACGCCCTGACCCCGCTGGAGATCGCTCGACGCCTTGATGATCGCTTCGGCCTGCTGACCAAGGGCGCGCGCAACGGTCTTGCTCGCCATCAGACGCTTCGCGCCGCGCTTGACTGGAGCCACGAGTTGCTCTCCGCGCCGGAGCGGGCGCTGCTGCGGCGCCTCTCGGTCTTCGTCGGCGGCTTCTGCCTGCAAGCGGCCGAGGCGGTCTGTAGCGGTGGAGAGGTGCAGAGCACGGAGGTCTTTGATCTGCTCGCCGGGCTTGTCTCAAAGTCGCTGGTGGTCTCAGACACCGCCAACTCCCGTGGCCGCTACCGGCTGCTTGAGACGATCCGTGCCTACACCGCCGACCGCCTCGAGGAGGCCGGCGAGGCGCCCGTGCTGGGACGTGCCCACGCCGCGTTCTACCTCGCCCTGGCAGAACGCGCCGAACCCGAGCTCACCGGAGCCGACCAGCAGCGCTGGCTCGAGCGCCTTGACTCAGAGCGCGAGAATGTTCGCTTTGCCCTGCACTGGTCGCTCGGGCACCGCCAGACCGAGTGGGCGCTGCGCCTGGCCGGGGCGCTGGTCCTCTTCTGGCGGGTGCGCTGCCACTTCAGCGAAGGACGCGAGCTGCTCGAAGCAGCAGCCCGAGCCAGCGAGGACAACGGAGCCCCCGCGCTGCGGGCAAAGGTCCTGTGGGGGGTGGGGTTCATGGCGTTGATGGCCGGCGACGCCGAGGCCGCAGTCCCTGCACTCGAGCAAAGCCTGGCCGGCTTTCGTGAGCTCCACGATCTCCAGGGCTGCGCGCGGACTCTGCTGATCCTCGGCAACACCCATGTAGTACTAGGCAACCCAAGCGCCCCAGCGGTGCTCGAAGAGAGTGCTGACCTGGCCAGAGAGGCAGGAGACCAATGGTGCCTGGCCCATGCCCTCGGCCTGACGGGCTACGCGCATATGGTCCATACAGACCTGCCAGCCGCTCGTCCCCTCTTCGAAGGGTGCATCGGGGTGGCGCGGGAGGCGCACGACAAGCAGGGGCTGCGCTTCGGGCTCATAGGGCTGGGACGCGTCGCGCTCAACCAGGGCGACTATGGCTCGGCTGAGGCGCTGCTTGAGGAGACGCTGTCGATCGCCCGGGAGCTGGGCGAGGCCTACGTCGAGGCGACCGCACTACATGACCTCGGAGAGCTGGCGCTCGGGCGCGGCGACTACGCGCGTGCCCGTGAGCGGTTCGAGGAGGCGCAGGCCGTTCTCCCAGAGCTCGCCCGCGAAGACGAGGCCGTTCTCGGCCCGCTCCTCGGCCTGGCCAGGGTTGCCCACGCCGAGGGCGACCTCATCCGTGCCCGCCTCCTGGTCGACGAAGCCCTGGCCACCATCCCGCCGCCCAGAACCTCCATCCCCGCCCTTCAGCATCTCGGTGAGCTGGCCGCCGAGGAGGGCGACGCCGACCGCGCTCGCTGCCTGTTCCAAGAGGCCCTCGAGTACGCCAGGAAGAGCGGTGACCGGTGGCTGAGCGCGCGGGCGCTGCACGGGCTCGGCCAGCTGGCACGCGCCGCCGAAGAGGCCAAGCGGGCGATGGGGCTGCACGTTGAGGCGCTCGAGCTTCAACGCCAGCTCGGCGACAAACCAGGGATTGCCGCCTCCCTTGAGGCATTAGCCGGCCTGGTGGCTGCATCCGGACGACACCCGCAGGCCGCGCGCCTGTTCGGGGCGGCCGACGGGCTACGCAGAAGAGGCGGCTACGCTCGCGTCCCCTGGGAAGTCTCTCGCTATGAGACCGACGTGAACGTCGTCCGCGAAGAGCTCTCAGCTGATGAGCTCGAGGTGGCCTTCGCCGAGGGCACGAGACTGTCCATCGAGGAGGCGATGACCCAGGCTGTCAAAGGTCGCAGGCGGCGTGGGCGCCCCATCACCGGCTGGGCCAGCCTGACCGACACCGAGCAGCAGCTGACAGCGCTGGTGGCCCAAGGGCTTACCAACCGCCAGATTGCCCAACGCCAGCTCATCTCGCCGGGCACGGTGAAGGCGCACCTGTCGCACATCTTCGCGAAGCTGGGCGTGGCTGGACGTCGGGAGCTAGCCCAAGAGGCATGGCAGCGCCAACAGCAGCACCGGTGGGAAGAGGCCCAATCATCCCAGGGGAGGTAGCGCACATGCCCAGTGGCGGGTGCGACCGGCCGGCGCACCCGAAAACTATGGCCACATGGCAGATGCTTTCTCAGTGGGAGCGGCTAGGGTGAATCCACGGCCTTGTCCTGTCACGAGGGCACATGCTGAGTCCCATAACACGGCGCCGGAAAAGGATCTTGAAGCCAGGCCCAGCGGAGATGTCGAGCAACAGAGTGGATAGCTGGAAGAGCCATGAGCCGCGACCGTTCGACGGTTGCGGCTCATGCTGGTGCGGCCCGTGGACGGGTCACCAGCTCGGGGGCCTTGCCGGGTCAGGCGTTGGGCTCCGGGCCCAGCGGTCGCGGCTGTCCCCGTTCGCGGCCGCTCTTGCACTCCTGCTGTTGCTGCTGGCGGTTCAGCTAATCGGTGCCATCCCGGCGCCTGCTGTTACGCTGCCACCGAGCGTCGCAGCCGTTCAGCCGGACAGCGGTCCGACCTCCGGCGGAACCCCCGTGACGGTTACGGGAAGTAACTTGACGGGCGCGACTGCGCTACGCTTCGGCAACGTCGCGGCGACAAGCTTCACGGTGACCTCCGGCAGCGTGATCGCCGCTGTGAGCCCCAGCCAGGCGGAGGGGCCGGTGCACGTGACGGTGACGACACCGGGCGGAACCTCGCCCACCAGCGACTGCGGAGACTCCGGGGAAGGGGGCGGACCTCCCACGCTCCTGGCGCCGCCCTGCGATCGATTCCAATACTACGGTGAGCTTCGGGGCGGCACCTGGAGCACCACGGGCCTGCAGGGAAAGGGCGCGGCGGAAGACCAGTCAACCCAGACGGAGAAGGCCACTCTGCTCCTGAACGGCAAGGTGTTGTTTACAGGAGACGCCGGTGCCGAGCTTTACGATCCGGCCACGGGCCAGTGGAGCAGCTGCCCGCGGGCGACGGCAGGCCCGGACTGCCCCGGCCCCATGGTGATCACCCGCGTCGGGCACACGGCGACGCTCCTGAAGGATGGCAGAGTCCTAGTCGCAGGTGGTGATCTAGTCGCAGGTAGCTCCTTTCAGGTTAGCGACTCCCCGGTTACCGCAGAACTCTACGACCCTGGCACCGGCAAGTTCACCAGGACCGGGGATCTTCACGAGCCCAGGCGCTACCACACGGCCACCCTCCTGCCGGATGGTCGGGTGCTGGTGGCGGGCGGGGTCCAGGGCGCGGACGAACGGTTCCCGACGGCTCCCCCCGGAAACGCTGCGGAGATCTACAACCCCTCCACGGGCCAGTGGACGGATGCGAAGCCCATGGCACAAGGGGTCGATCAGCAGACCGCCACCCTCCTGGCCAGCGGGAAGGTGCTGGTGGCGGGCGGTCGCGTCCCCGCGAACCCGACCAACGCCACCGATACCGACACATCGCAGCTTTATGATCCCGGCCTCGACGTGTGGCTGAGCTGCCCGCTTGAGACGGCAGCGACGGCAGACTGTCCCGGTCCACTCAACCTCGGCCGCTACGACGATTCGGCCACGGTGCTCGCGGACGGCAGGATCCTCGCGGCGGGAGGGGTGAAATCCGACGGCGTCGTGACCTATAGTACCGCCGAGCTATATGACCCAACACGGGGGATCTGGACCGAGACCGGCAGGATGGGTGAGGCCCGCTACGACCACGTCGCCGCACGACTTCCAAACGGTAGGGTGCTGGTGGCCGGTGGCGGGGGCCGCTACGGCTTTGGCCGCTATCAGCCGGTGAGCTCGGCTGAGCTCTATGACCCGGCCAGTGGACGCTGGAGCCAGGCGCCGTTCATGCCCGACGCGAACGCCGGTGTGGGGGTGGCGCTGCCCACGGGTCCGTGGGCGGCGTGCGCGACTAACTGCGGCAAGGTCCTTGTCGTCCGGACTGGTGCAGTGCGGTCGCTGTTGTTTTCCCCGACGCCAGAGGTGTCGGCAGTGACGCCTCCCACCGGTTCGGCGTCGGGGGGGACGTCGGTGACGATCACGGGGACGGGGCTGGCGAGTGTGAGCTCGGTGAGGTTTGGGGGGGTGGAGGCCCAGCGGATCGATCCCGATGGCGCAGACCCCGACGGCAAGCTCGTCGCGGTCGCCCCGCCGCACGCGCCGGGGACCGTCGATGTGACGGTCACCGCCGATGGGGGCAGCTCGGCCGTGGTTGGCGCGGGTCGCTTCAGCTATGTTGAGGATGCGGGTGCTGGCTCTGGTGCGGGTGTGGTGGGTGCTGGCTCTGGTGCGGGTGTGGTGGGTGCTGGCTCTGGTGCGGGTGTGGTGGGTGCTGGCTCTGGTGCGGGCGCTGTTGGCGCTGCGGGGGCTGTCAGCGGGCTGACCCCGGGCACGCTGCTGGGCAACCAGCCCGGGCGCCACCCCGTCAAGGGGGTGCCGCCGTCTGTGAGCGAGCGCTTGATGCTCAGGCGCTGCCTGGCTGGCGTGGCCAGCCACGCCCGTCGTGAGCGGCGCCTGAGCCGGCGCGGCGCCGCGCGCCAGCGCGCACGGGCCAGGCGCCACCTGAGACGCCATGCCGCCAGCGGGCGCCGGCGCTGTCTGATGCCTGGGCGCGTCGGTGATCTGAAGGCCAGGGCGCTGTCTGCGAGCAGGGTCATGCTGAGCTTCTCAGCACCCGGGTCGGTGGGCGCCTTGCCCCCGCCCACCGGGCGCTTCATCGTCAAGCAGTCGCTGCGGCCGATCACCAGCGAGCGTGACTTCCGCCGCGCGCTGACCCTGTGCAGGGGGCTGTGTCGCTTTCGCCCCATCCGCCTGGGCCAGCCCCTCAGCCTCACGATCACCGACCTGCGCGCACACGCGACCTACTACTACGCCATCAAAGCGGTCGGGGCCTCGGGCCAGCCGGGTCCCCGCTCAACAACGGTCAGGGCCATGACGCGCAGCAAGAGCAGGCGATGAGCGCACCAGCGACCCACCGGGAAGAGGCCCAAACAATGGCCGCATGGCAGATGCTTTTCGCACTCCCAGCGCCTAGGATGGCTGGCGATGTCAACCAGGAGAGGTTCAATGCGTTCAATGAGAAGACGGGCACTTCGCATGTCGGCGGCCCTGTTCAGCGTTCTTGGCGTCGGGGTGCTGGCCTCGAGCCTGGCGTGGGCGCACCCGGTGTACCCGAGCCGACCTCACCTGGATCGCCCGGTCCTGCCGGGCACCTCCACCACCAGCCCGGCAAACAACGGGTCTGACACCACCAGCCCCGGCACGAGCCCCGCGAACACCAACCCCGCCACCACAGGTTCTGGCACCACCAGCCCCGGCACCACCAGCCCCGGGACCACGAGCTCTGGCACCACGAGCTCTGGCACCACGAGCTCTGGCACCACGAGCTCTGGGACCAGCGGTTCTGGGACCACCGCCGCCACGCCTGGCACCACCACCACCACCACCACCACCACCGGCGGCGGCGGCCACGCGGCGGGCGGAGTGCTCTCCAACAGCACCAGCGGCGCTGGCAGGGGCGGGCGGGGTATCTCTGAGACCACCAGCGGCGGCCACCACCAAGCAGGCCACAGCCCGACCAGCAACAGCAGCAACAGCAGCCCCGGCGCTCGCGCGACCCTTCGCGCGACCCAAAGCGCCACGGGCCTGGGTGCGCTGAGAGCAGGGTCCCCAGCGTCCTCGACGCCCGCGGTCCTGCGCACCCACTCCGGCCAGCTGGTCTTCGCCGGATCACTCGGAACCCAGCCTCGGGGTCACGCCCACGCCCAGACGCCCGGCACGAACGTGTGGGCCCGCTCGCATCCCAACCCCGGCGCAAGGCTCTCACCAAGCGCGGGCTACACCTCGCCGGGCAGCGGCGCGGACCCACGGCTGATGATCGGCGCGGCACTGCTGGCCAGCGGACTCGTCGCCATGCTCGCCGGCTTCCTGGTCGCAGAGCTACGCCGACGCCGCGCACCCGCCAGCGCCGAGCGCACCCCGCCTCGCTGACCCACGACACCCCCCAGGGCCGCTCTGGACCACCACAGAGCGGCCCAGCACGCCCACAAGAAACACACGCCGCCGCCCCCAACCATCAGCGACCAGCGCGCGGCGTTTCGTCGTCGCCTGTGGCCGTTGGGGCGGGCCCCGTTCGCTCGGTCGTCCGCGAACGGCGGCGTATCGTCGCGATCGTGAGAAGCTAGGGCGGCATGCCACAGAGACCACGACGCTCTCGTAGGCGGCCTGGCGGCTCACGGCCCAGCAGGGCCGGGCTGTGGTCCCTGCTTGCGATCGTCCTTCTGCTCGCGGCCTACCTCGGCGTGCTCGCCTACTCAAAGCCGGACGGCTCGGGCGATCGTCTGCGCTTTGACACCTTCTTCGAGCTGGCGCAGGGCAGCGGCCCCAAGGTTCGCGGGCGAACTGGGCCTGCCCGGATCAAGGATGCCAGCATCCTCTCGGAGGACTCCGTCGTGGTGGGGAGCTACGTCCGCGCCGACGGGGCCACGCGCTCCTACTACGTCCCCTATCTCAAGACGTCCGGCTCGCAGGAGCGCCTTCTCGACATCCTGGTCCGGGCGCGCATCCCCACCACGATCGACCAGCAGTTCTCAAAGAGCCTGGTGCTTCCGGCCACGCTGCTGCTCCCGGCACTGATGCTGGTGGTGATCTTCCTCTATCTGATCCTCTCCTACCGCAGCGGCACGGGGCTGTTCGGAGTCAAGAGCGGCGCGCAGCAGTTTCGCTCAGAGCAGGGCCATGTCATCTTCGCCGACGTGGCCGGACAGGAGCAGGCGATCGCCGAGCTGCGCGAGGTCGTCGACTTCCTCGCGCACCCCGAGCGCTTCCACGAGCTCGGCGCCACGATCCCCAAGGGCATCCTCCTGTTCGGCCCGCCGGGCTGCGGGAAGACCCTGCTGGCCCGCGCGCTCGCGGGAGAGGCCGGCGCCTCCTTCTACTCCATCTCCGGCTCTGACTTCGTCGAGCTCTACGTCGGCGTCGGGGCCGCGCGCGTGCGCGACCTCTTCCGCGAGGCCCGCGAGAGCGCCCCGGCGATCGTCTTCATCGACGAGCTCGACTCGGTGGGCCGCCGGCGCCGCCAGGCCGCGGCGGTCGCCTCGAGCGGCGAGCAGGAGCAGGCGCTCAACCAGATCCTCACCGAGATGGACGGCTTCTCGCCCTCTCAGGGCATCATCGTCATGGGCGCCACCAACCGCCCCGACGTGCTCGACCCCGCGCTGCTGCGGCCCGGTCGCTTCGACCGCACGGTCGGTCTCGAGCGTCCCGACGAGGAGGGAAGGCTCGCCATCCTCGCCGTGCACGCGCGGCGCAGGCGGCTGGAGGCGGGCGTCGACCTGCGAGCGATCGCCCGCCGCGCGATCGGCCTCACCGGGGCCGACCTCGCGAGCGTCGCCAACGAGGGGGCGCTGCTGGCGGCACGGGCGGGCAAGTCGGCGGTCTCCCAGAAGGAGCTCGAGGCCGCGCTTGCCCGCGTGCTCGAGGCCCCTGAGCGCCAGCGCCGCCTCTCTATGCGCGAGGCCAGCATCGGGCGCCGGGCCACCGCCGGGCAGGAGCGGGTGACCTTCGCTGACGTGGCCGGGGCGGGCGAGGCGATCGAGGAGCTCGCAGAGGTCAGGGACTACCTGGCAGAGCCCGAGCGCTTCGCCCAGATGGGCGCGCGCGTGCCGCGCGGCATCCTGCTCTCCGGACCCCCCGGCTGTGGCAAGACCCTGCTCGCCAGGGCCGTGGCGGGAGAGGCCAACGCCGCCTTCTTCACCGCGGCGGCGACCGAGTTCGTTGAGGTCCTCGTAGGCCAGGGGGCGGCACGGGTAAGGGACCTCTTCGCCGAGGCAAAGGCGGTGGCGCCCGCCATCCTGTTCATCGACGAGATCGACGCCGTCGGCGCCCGGCGCTCGGAGGTGTCACTCGACGGGCACCGAGAGCGCGAGCAGACCTTGAACCAGATCCTCGTCGAGCTCGACGGCTTCGAGGCCAGGGCGGGCGTGATCGTGATGGCCGCGACCAACCGCCCCGACATCCTCGACCCCGCGCTCGTGCGCCCGGGAAGATTCGACCGGCAGGTCGCGATCGACCCGCCCGATCGCTCGGGCCGGCTCGCCATCCTCGAGATCCACGCCAAGGGCAAGCCGCTCGCACACGACGTCGACCTCCAAGCGGTCGCGCGCATGACCCAGGGCTTCTCAGGCGCAGACCTCGCAAACGTGATCAACGAGGCCACCCTGCTCACCGCGCGGAAGGGGCTTCGGGAGGTCTCCCCCGCCGTGCTCGAGCACGCCGTCGAGCGGGTGATGCTCGGCGTCGGTCAGCGCCGGGAGGTGCTCTCTGAGCGCGAGCGCCAGATCACCGCCTACCACGAGGCGGGCCACGCCCTCGTCGGCCGAGCGCTCCCCCAGGCAAGCAGCCCGCACAAGCTCAGCATCATCCCCAGGGGAAGGAGGGCCGGCTATGTGTGGTCTGTCGACGAGGAGGAGCGCGCGGTCCACTCGCGCTCGGCGCTCATCGATCGCATGGCCGCCATGCTCGGCGGAAGGGCCGCCGAGCAGCTCGTCTTCGGCGAGCCGGGCTCGGGGGCGGCTGATGACCTCGCGAGGGTCAACGACCTGGCCCGCATGATGGTGTGCGAGCTCGGCATGGCAGAGGCGCTGCCCGATCTGACCTTCTGCGACGGCCATGCTGGCTCCCCGCGCTATTCCGAGGAGGAGGTGCGCGTGATCGGCGCCGAGGTCAGGCGGCTGATAGGCGAGGCCCGCGAGCGCGCACGGCAGGTGCTGGTCGCATCGCGGAATGTCCTCGACGAGACCGCCGCGGCGCTGCTCGAGCACGAGACGCTGTCGGCCGATGAGTTCGAGCTCATCGCCGGGCGCTCGCCAGCACTGGCGTAGGCGTCGGCGACCCTTATGGTTCACTGACATGTCCAGACCGGTGATGGCGGAGCGGACGCGAGCTCGGGCACGGCGCGCCGGGACGGCGCTGGGCCTGTTTGGCAGGTAGGCGCGACGGGCGCAGCGTCAGCCCTACTTCAGCAGCCCGAGCAGGCTCGAGCGGTCATCTGACCACGCCTCCCCCGCTCGTCCTGGGCAGTCAGCCCAGCGCGGGTCGAGCGCGATGCGCCTGAGGTCGGCCGGGTGGCGCGCCATGACCACCCAGGTGGACTCGTCGTAGCGCTGCTCGACCTGAGCGGGGCCGACCCGCGAATGCTCGACCCGGCAGGTCAGCCCCCGCCCGCTCGCCAGGCCGCCCAGCTCCGGGCGGAGATCGAGGTAGCGGTTGGAGATGTGAAAGAGCAGCAGTCCATGGGGCGCCAACCGCTGGAGGTAGAGGCCGAGGGCCTGGCGCGTCAGCAGGTGGACGGGAATGGCGTCGGAGGAGAAGGCGTCCAGGGCGATGATCCCGTAGCGGCCGGCCGGGCCCGTACCCTCCACGGCGTCGAGCGGATGGGGGTGGCCGGGCCGCCGGCGCCGCTGAGCTACTACAGCCGCCCGGGACCGGTCGGCCAGGTCTTTGCCGCCCTGCCGGACCCGGCGATCGCCGCCCGGACGGCGGTCGTCGGGCTGGGCACCGGTGCCATGGCCTGCTACAGCCGGCCCGGCCAGCGGTGGACCTTCTATGAGATCGATCCGGCCATCGTGCGGATCGCGCGGAACCCCCGCCTGTTCACCTACCTGCGCGACTGCCCCGGCCGCTTCGACGTCGTCGTCGGCGACGCGCGACGCTCGCTGGCCACCGACGCGGTTGCCTGGGGGCCGGAAGGAGCGTAGGTGCGCCATGCCGCAGAGCAGCAGCACGACGACCGCCACCGAGGGGACGATCAGCCAGACCGTGCCGCCGAGGCCGAGCGTCAGCACCAGCGGCGTCACCAGCACCGGTCCCAGGGCGAACCCGACGTTGCCGCCC
>JAABUY010000809.1_pt1 | contig 48793 bp, 55 predicted proteins | sample 5560271 | NCBI WGS metagenome assembly JAABUY01 (sample SAMN10711886, study PRJNA513374) | rock metagenome | isolation source: Antarctica rocks | place: Antarctica: Victoria Land, University Valley | reverse complement strand
CGGCGGAGCGCCTGCGGGGCGGGACTAAGGTTTTCCATTTGGGTTTTTCCTTTGCAAAGGCGCTTCGCCCTCATAGACCTAGATAGGGACTGAATAGGGAGTTAATAGAACAAATAATAATAATATAAAAGATATAATATTAATATATAAATTTAATGTTTAATTCTTAAGTCTTTATTACAGCATAAAGTCATAATAATCTATTAAGTTAAATTTAATTAAACTAGTTTCATAGTGTAAATGAAGTGTTAATGATTTTTATAATATAAAAATCATTAATACTTTAGAACTCTGTCTAAAGTCAGATTTATAAAAATCTGATTTACTAAATCTATTCTAGAAGTATAAATAATTATTTACACTTTGCAAAAGTTCTTTATTGTGAGCTTAAACAAGAAGAAATGCAGAATGACTTAAGATAGTTATTTTTTAATTATTACTTTTAACTTATTTTGATTAGCATTTTCTAGCTGCATTGAAGGTATTCACTAATAAGATAGTACATTTACATCTTGCTGTTACTCTCACTGTCATTCTCACTGTTATTCTTACTGTCACTCATTCTCACTGTCACTCTCACTGTTACTCTTACTGTTATTGTCACTATCATTCTTACTATTGTCATCACTATCATTCTTGCTATCATCATCTCATTTTCTCATCACTTTCATTGTCTCTGTAAGAGCAACAGTGAGAGTGACAGCAAGAGTGACAGTGAAGATAACAGTGAGTGTAAGTGACAGTGAGAATGCCAGTGAGAGTGACAGCAAGAGTGTCTTCACAGCTAGCAAGAAGTCTTTACTAGCAGTTATGTCTGTCTAATTCTAGTCAATGCCTTTAATGCAGCTAGAAAATGCTTATCAAAATAGATTAAAAAGTGACAGTTAAAAGGTGACTGCTCTGAGTCATTCTGAAAGAAATGCAATTTGATCATCAGCTAATGCAAATAAAGCTGTCTCTATAATTGCTGACATTGTTTTAATGACTATACTTATTTGTCTCTTCTGAAGACTTTAAGTGAAGCTGAGCACCAAACTAACCTTAATCATTATTTGTTGTCTAGGTCTCTTGTAAGTTCAAGAACATCATTCCTGGGTTGTTGGTGACTGATGATCAGAATGTAGTACTTGTTTATGCACCATTGTGAAAACCATTCTTCTTCCAAATCTGCTCAGCACAGACCCAGATAAGACATGTATGTTCAGCTCTCAATATTTCAGTTACTCTCCCTTTGCAATACGACTGACAGCAAGTTACTTCGGTAGGGATTGTGGCTCAACTTTGTCTATGGGCCCCGTACGTTCTTTCCCAACACTTCGACATCAGCATACTGACTTGACCTCTCTAGATTGGAACTCTGTGTTGGCATGATCTGCGGCTCGATTCCTGTATTGCGACCCCTTTTTACACGCCCCCTTAAAACTCAAGTTCAGCCTGATATACCATACAGACCCCCTCCATACATCCATGGACTTACGAACGCTCCATCTGGGGTTTCACCTCGACTTTCTCTGCTGGCAAAGCCAAGCACAAAACTGTTACAAGGTCCACATCCAAGAAAGGAAATATGGGCAACAATGACCTTGGTCATATCCGGAGAACTTTAGACGTCGAAATTACTAATGAGGCAGTTGGGAGCACCAACGGTGGTAGAGTCATACATGATTCAAGTTGGACTGCTGTGTAACATCAATTGCCCATTTGTTTACTTAGGCCATTATGTCGTTGACAGTATCTAATTGATTGCAAACAAAGATATTTAGTTCAGATCCTGTTCTCGTTTACTCGTACTGTTGAGAATAGAAAAACGTATGATTGGCTGTGACTGCAATTCACTGGTGTGCCGAGAAAACACATGGTATTGATCAAGGAATGCAAGTCCAACCGTCTACTCGCGATACACGTGTTGCTTCGTTGATGAATTATGTTCAGGAGATGCTCCCAGGCTCTGAAAGTGTAAAGCATCCGACAAGCTTCTCATCGGTCTTACATATTGGCGCACAATCCTATTATGCTCGGCACTCTACCATTCTCCAGCTTGGGAGCTTGTGCGACGAATAGACACGTAGGAAGCTCCAGCGCCCCCGCAGCTCGAGGACAATCTGACACCCTTGATAGATGGCCGTATTACGTTCAGGAACCTAAACGCTACAAGGAAGTCATGGGGCAGTTCCTATTATTTCAAGGTCGAAGGCTACGAGGCACCCTTGGGGTATCTTCATGCTTCTTTCGTAGAGGCAATGACATGGCTATCATCGTACTGGAAGCTCGACTACCAAAGGCGCTTCCTGACCTTAACAGGCCTCGAAGACTCTATGGAGCGGACTGAAGCAATCATGGAGACTCTGGACCTGGCCTATGAGAAAGGTAGAATTTATGGCTTGTGGACAGAGACCGGAGAGGAACTTCTGTCATGATGAGATAGCGGCGGCGACCGCTGAAGAACGCTCAGGCTCTGTATGGCTCATAGACACTGACCAAGGAGCGGACCTCTGTCGTGATTCAATGGTGGCAATGACCGCCGGGCCATGTTCGGAGCCCACCTCTATCTCAACTGGATGTTGGGGCACCTCCGGACGAGGGGCTTCGACCGGTGGCTAAGTGCTACTCGCCTGCGACAACAATGCAAAGAGCTGTATAAAGGCACAGGCCCTATGGCGCTGAGTGTGTCTCATGATCCCACCCATCAGCACACAGGACTCTCTGAATCTTCCCCGCCACCCTGACACGGCTCAACCAAGACTCTTCTCGTTCAAACTTGACCCTTTTCTCATATCAAGCCAAGGGTCCGACGTACGTCAACATCTGTTTTAGAAAGGAACCCTGTCCATCATCTAACGATGCCTTCCGACAGTGATACCAAACTCTTAGAGAGTCGGCCGCTTAAAATGTTGTACGGTGGCCTTCATCATCCGAGTCAATGATGCCAATCTTCCTTGTACTCTCGAGTGGCTTGACGATCAAGTGTATGATACACCTAACACAGATTCCATTAGTCCTCCGCAGTGGTAAGTGCTACATACCGACAATTATATGACCAACCATTCATAACGCAAGCCAACTTCCACCGGTAGTGAGCTATTGCTCTACATCCATGGCACTGCGCAGAAGAAAGACAGATAAGTGCGATATATGTGACTTAGTCTCTGAAGAAGAATAAATAGTTTCTGATAGATGTGACTACAAATTGTGAAAGAAGGATAGATGGTACGCAGTATATGTGACTTTGAAAGATAGATAGCATGATGCTTATGTGAGAAAGACATACGACTCGAAGCAACATCGAAACTCATGGACTGTGAACTTGACCTGGAGTATTCCTTGCATTGACTACTAGACATGAAGGAACAATGAATCCTAACGACAAGCCGACACGAAACACAAGTATAACGACTCCAACAAACCCTCTACTCTACCACCAACCCTCTTCACGTAAGCTTCTGCTTGATGAAGAAAGCGCGCAGATGCGACAACTGCCACGCGCACGTAACACCGAGCACAACCAGCTGCACGATCGTCCACCGCACCACCCTCGAATTCGTCGTCTCCGACTGATCCCTAAACTCCGCCTCTCGCTCCTACTCCCCAAAACACACACGCACATCAGCAACCCACCCCCCAAGTCAAAGACCGCCCACCCCACATCCCAAAAACTCACCCTCTGAAAAACCTGCTCCCGTCGAATATCCTGCAGTCGCGCATTAAGGTCCTTGACCTTCTGCACGATATCCTGAATCTTGCCCTTATCCGTACTCTCGATCGCGCTCGTCTCGCCGATCGCGAGGTCGAGATTCAGCCGGACGCCGCCGACCGGGTAGCCGCTGCTCAGCCAGCCGCCCGTGGCGGCGGCGGACGAGGTGGTGAAGCAGATCTTGTGGTCGCCGGAGTCAGCGGCGCTGAAGGTGAAGCGGCCGGCGCTGGAGCCGCGTTGCGAAACGACGCGGTGGTCGTTGTCGAAGGTCTCGTCGACGGTGATGGCGATGCCGAGGTCGGGGTTCGGGCTGAAGGCGTTGGTGGCGGCGTCGTATTGGTCGGCTTTGTAGTGGCCTGCGGGCGACGGGTTAGCGGGGGATGAGGGTCTGATGGGGGTTGGGATGGGGAGAGGGGGAGACGGACCGACGACGAGGGTGTCTTTGGGGAGTTCTTCGTAGAAGCATTTCGGGGTGGTGCCGTCGATGTAGAAGTAGAGGGAGTGTACGGGGAGAGCGAAGAGTATGATGGTGAGGAGGTTGAGTGCTGAACGCCATCGTGGCGGTTGTATCGTTGATCGTGCCATTGTTGTGGTGATTGAAGTACTGTAGTGGTTTAGGCAGGGCAATCTGGCATTTCTGGTCTCCTTTCGGTTGATGTGCGGACAGGGATGATGCTCTAGCTGCATAGGTATGTATGGATGTCTCCGTCAACACCAAAGCTTTATAAGTTATAGCAAGGACTCTACTGTATCGCCTTGAGGGCCTGAATGTAAGGCAATCACCGGTAGATATTCGGAGCTTTCGAAAGCTCATAAAACTTACAGAGGAAAACATTCTGCACTTCGAGAAACCTCATCCAGCATACGTAAACTCGTCAGCTCAGGCATTCGTTAGAACTAGTGACTGCGCTACCGTTTATCACGGCTTCCTTCATTTTTTCAAAACGTATCCAGTGGAACAGCAAGGTGTAGGTCAAAGCAGACATCAAGATGACATCCGCCGACGTCCGCGACATGCTGGATCTGCCCAGCGACGGGCATCCCAGACCAGCCAAAAAGCAGAAGACCGTAGAGAAGCGGCCAGGTTCGTTCCCAAATCCTCTATCAAGGTTCAGTCAAGTCTAACAGAGACTACAGAGGGAATCACGCGCGAGCTATTCGCTTTACTCGGCGAACGAGCACCTCCTGTGGCGATCACAGATCACGTCAAATACAAGGAGAGACCGAAGTGGTCGCACAAGGTCCAGCCATGGTGCGTATTCGGTGAGACCGCTGTGGTTGGGGGTAAGGGCCTGATTTAGTCACAGGGAGATTACACCTTTCACCAACCCTGCGCGCGAAGATGGTCTGGTCCTTCGCCACTGGCGGCGGAAGCGTGACCCCAGTGCAGCAGCTCATCTCATCACGCCGACAGATGGAATCGAGACAGAGCCAGTGACAGCCGACAACCAGGCCTCCCAGACGGAATCCGACTACTACTTTGCCAAGTTCAACGTCAAAGTCAAGGGACCGCAGTACGATGACAGCCAGTACGACAAACATCTCCACAGCCCAGACTGGAGTCGAGAAGAAACGGACTATCTCGTCAACCTCGCACTAGACTACGATCTCCGATGGGTCGTCATCGCAGATCGATACGCGTACCAGCCCACCACTACCAAAAGCGAGCCCGAACCGAGCACGGCATTAGTAGCCACTCCGACAAAGCGGACGATGGAAGACATGAAAGCGCGCTACTACGACGTGGCCGCGAAGATCATGGCCCTCAACCGCCCCGTATCCAGCATGTCAGCCGCGGAATTCGACCTGCATGAGAAGATGACGAAATTCAACCCGCAGCAGGAAACGACCCGGAAACAGCTCGCCGACGCCCTCCTGTCGCGCTCGCTCGACGAGATCAAGGAAGAAGAGATCCTCCTCGGCGAGCTGAAGCGCATCGTCAGCAACGAGGAGAAATTCCTCCAAGAGCGCCGCGAGCTCTACGACCGCCTCGAGGCCGGCCCCTCCACCACCACCTCCTTCACCACCTACCAGTCCAGCAACGAGCTCGGCGAGCTCATGAAATCCCTCCTCAACGCCGACAAGAGCAAGAAGCGCCGCCTGCTCCTCGGGCCCGGCGACAACCCCGCCTCCTCGCCCGCCATCGGCTCCTCCTCCGGCGGCCAGACCTTCGCCGGCCAGCGCGACGGCTCCCACCGCGACTCCATCGGCGGCGGCGGCTCCAGCTCCACTGCCGCCGCCGGGCTGAAAAAGGGCTCCGTCTCCGGCAACGCCAACGCCACCTCGACGGCACGCGCCCTCGGCCCCAAGGACGAAGCGCGGTACGGCATCAGCCACCACGAGCGGCTGACGTCCGGGGTGCAGTTTCGGCACGACCGCGTGGTCAAGCTCGGGCAGGCCAAGTCCAACGTGCAGGCGAGCAAGATCGGGGCCGCACTGACGGAGCTGGCCATCCCGCCGCGGCTGGTGATGCCGACGGCGCGGGTGTGCGCCGAGTACGAGCGGCTGATTGCGAGTATCCATACGCTGCTTGATGTGCGGAAGGTGAGTGAGAAGGTGGAGGGGGAGATTCGGGTTTGTGAGGCGCAGAGGGAGGAGAGGGAGCGGAAGGAGCAGGTGGAGAGGGGGGAGGTGCCGAGGACGCCGGAGGCTGAGGCGGAGGGGGTGCCGAAGGTGGAGGATGTTGAGGAGGAGGAGAAGGAGGAGGAGGAGCAGGAGGAGGAAGCGCCTGAGCCGAAACGGGAAGATGAGGATGAGGATGAGGACGAGGACGAGGATAAGGACGAACAGGAGCAGGAGCAAGCGGATGGGGACGAGGAAGAGGGTGAGGGAGAGGAAGCGGACAAGGAGGAAGAACGGGCCGACGAGGGAGACGCAGAAGAAGACGAGGACGCCGGTGCGAGCGGGCCGCCCAGTGCGCGAGCAATTACGGGAGCGGGAGCGCGAGCGGAAGGGCACAAGCGGAGTGCGAGCGTGATGAGCGCCGTCAGCGAGAAGAGCGCTAAGCGGCCGCGGAAGTGAGGTCACGTAGCTTTCGATTTCTCAACGCCTCTAACATAGAGTATACCTACCCTACCTACCTACCTACAAATTACCTACCAACCACAAGTACCACCCTCTCCTTCCTCCCCTTACTGTCTTTCTCACACCTGTCCAGCGCCTTCCCCGCGCACCTTCAGCATCGACGCCGACTCTTCCCCATAGTCAAGTCAAGGTCTGTTCACAGAAGACCGGTACTCATACGTTCTTCGTACATACACCGTCAGAAAAGCCAGCCGTGCACGGTCCCATCCTGTCCCGTACCAAACAAGGTATCCTTAGTTCTACTTGTTCGCCTCAAGTACGCTCCCGCTGCCCTGCCCTTCCCCTCTCAGAGCCACATCCACCGTACCCTTCCTCTCCTTTTCCGCTCCCTCCATCCATCCATCCACCCATCGATTCCTTGCCACCTGAAGACACCTGCTTGTGAATGATGATGATCGAGCCGAAACCCGGGCAGAACAGCATAGCAGGACAGCGAGGAGGGGAGGATGCCGGGGGTGTGATATCAAAACTTCCTATCTATATGGCTTTAGTACTTTAGGTGAATTGGTCGGCAAGTCATCTGAGGTCCTTTTGTGGTATGATTGGGTCAAGCGACTATGAAGTAAAGGGTTCTTGAGGTAGAATCACGAAGGGATGGCACGCGCTGAATTCCACTCCCCGGGAATATGTTGGTGGTGGTTGAAAGGTGACAGGACCCTAGATTACTTCATATACGGCGGCTGGTGACAGAGACTCGAGCGTGCTACGACATACAGATCACAGCACACGTCCCACAAACCAATCAACGTATTAAAAGCCCGCCCCGTTCGCTCTCCATTTTTGTTTTATACGACAGATCCCAGACAGACAGACAGACAGACAGACAATGCACGACGCTAGTGAGAATGAATAGAAAAAGCGATCGAAAAAAGGGCAAATCATAAACTCGTCTCTTGCCTACGTAGGGCCCCCCCAAGAACCAGGATATACGTATGTGTACGAGTAACAGTTGTGGTGTGTAAAGTGTGTTCGTTCGTAGGACAAGAAGAGAAAGGGCGGAGGGTGGAAGTAGACTTGGGAAGGATGGGTTCCAAAAAGGCGTGGCTAGGCCCGGCTTTCCCGAAGGAGAAAGACGCTGAGAAGGTGGTGCCAAATTGAGGATGGGGTGTGTTGTCGACGAAGGGTGGGAGGATTAGACGGGTGACTACAGCCGTTTACCGTGAGGACGCCGTGGATGTCAAGAAGTAAAACGCGTGATCCTAGCGAGCGCTGCTTATGCAATGGTTTCGATAGTCGTCCTTTGTAGGCCGGCCGTGAAAGACAACGACGGAATGAGAAATCGTGCGCAAGTAATTGGAAAGGTTGTCGGGCGGTACATAGGCATCATTGTGATTCTGTCATCGGGATGATGCTCTTCCGCTCATCCTGCTAGGCGTTAGCACGAGACATCAATGGCCAACGTCTCCGATACGCACCCCAGTCGCTGAAGTGATTACCTACCGCAACATAGAACTTTCATGATCTTCTGGACAACCGTAGGCTTCGGTTCCGAAGCTTGCCTTGATGTCTGCATCGCCGGCTGTTGGGCTATAGCAGGATTGGCCTGGGTCATCCGTTGCGGAAGATTGGCAGTAGAGGTCTGGAATTGCGCCTGTGTCGAGGCCGTCGGGGTGACGACGTCCGCTAAGCCCCCCGCCACTCCGCTCTGACGCTTTGGAGGCTGCACGCCGGAGGCGTTTGGCCGTTCGCGCGTTTTGCCCACTCCCGGTTTGGCGGGAGACGGGGGCGGGGGTTGCGCGGCGTTTAAACGGGTGTGAGTGAGTCCTGGTGTCGTCGGTCCTCGTTGGGTGTTGTCGCCTGCCAAGGCTCTTGCCGATGAGTTGGGTACTGCGTTCGCGGCGTGAAGGTGATGCTGTGACGGATGTTGCTTCATCGCTTCCCAGCCTTTACCGTTGTTGAGCTTCATCCAATCGTACTCTCCATCTTCCACTTCGCCAGTGCTCTTCAACGCTTGCGTGAAAAGATCCCGGAGATAGTCGTAGTCAGGGGTATCCTCGAATCCCAAGTTACGAACATAACTCAGGTATTTGTTGAACTCCTCTGCCATCATATCAGCATGACTCTGGATTGGCCCGGCGAACGACATACCTGGAAAACCATCACACAGGTCTTTGATCGCAGTGGTCTGTTTCTTCTCCCCAATTTTCTCGTACTTTTGTTTGTTCGTCGCAGCCTTCAGACCTTGCCATGGTAAACCCCCTCTCAGAAAGTACATGAAGACATGGCCCAAGGCCTCCAAGTCATCCCTACGTGACTGTTCCCTTCCCAAATGTGTATTGATACTCATGTATCGAGCCGTTCCCGATAGTGACTTTCGCTCTCGGTAAGGAATGTGCTGCTTGGTCTTTGGGTCTCGGTACTGCTTTGCCATTCCAAAATCTACCACATGTATCACATTCGCGGATTTCGAACCGGGTCTGCCAATAAGGAAGTTGTCCGGCTTAATGTCTCGGTATATTAAGTTCTTCTCATGTATAGTTTGCACACGTGAAAGCTGTAAGACATCAGTCAAAGACTAAGTCATATAAGGAAAACGACCGCACATACCATTTGCTTTGCCACCATTACCACCGTCTTTGTGGAGAACCGTCTGTTGCAGTGATCGAAAAGATCCTCAAGAGAAGGTCCGAGAAGGTCTATAACGAGTATATTGTGAAGGCCCTCTTGGCCAAAGTAGTAAACATTAGGGATGCCGGCTACGAGCTATCAGTACGGTCGACCCAGAAGGTCTGAAGCACTTACGGCATCCAACCAGAATCTTGTATGTTCGGTATTCATCCCGCAGTTGCGGTGCATCGCTCTTTCTCGGTTCCTGTACTTAAGTTAGCCTCCGCAAAGACAAGGCGAAGGGTCTTGGTAGACGGATTCAGGCACATACGAATTTGATGGCGACCTGTTGATTGTTCAGTAGATTCGTCCCTTCGAAGATCACCCCAAACGACCCTTCTCCGATCTTCTTCCCCACCCGATAGTGGACGCCCACGACGTTTGACGACGACGACGCCATTGGAGTCGTGAAGAGGTAATATTACTGAGGGAATATGACAGAGATTGGGCTTCCAGGAAGGCGTATCGAGTTTGATGCGAGATGAAGAGCGCGGTCGGAACCGGGGGAGATTCAGGAAAGATCGAGGAACGGTAAGGCTAGAATCAGAGTCAGAAACGGTCTGAACGTCTTGGTGTTACGGCGAACGCCCTCCAGACGCTTCAACTACGTCCCAGGAAGGCCGTAATAGAGAGGTCTTAGGGTTCCACTCTTGAAGCCTATAGTGGCTCGATATTCATACTCACAGAGGTGAAATCCCCTTGCCAAGGGATTACGGCGTTTGCCGCAAAGCAGCCTCGACCACCAGCTACTCTCACACAGCTCTCGAGCACCGTTCGAGCATCGATGAAGGCCAGCAATACTCAATCCAGAGATTCCTAACTTGTTACCGTCGAAGGGTACGGAACTCGCAATCGATCAAAGGCCAAAGCTCGAACGAAATGCGGCTGGTGGAGAAGATGGTCAAGCGGTATCAGAGAAGGGACGGATGGGTGCTGCTCGCTAGGATTTGACTCATAGGATAGCGACCGGGGATGATTCTAGGAAGTCGGGGTGGCGCGACCGAGAAAGACTGTAATCAAGAAGACGACGACGCTGAGGAGTATATAGCAAAAGCAGCACACATCGAAGTGTGTCTTGCGTTTGAGGTGAGGTTGACAGTAGTGTGATCAGATCCCTTAAGTTTTTGAGGAATGTCGTCTCGTCTGGTACGGGTACGGCGGGTAGGGGTGACTTATGGCTACGGTCAGGGTTACTGTACCTAGTACGGTGGTCAGGGTACACATACATACACCAATAAGGTGCATTAGCGCAGGGCACCGGGCTGTCCGCAGCACCTGCGTAAGGTACTGGACATGGTCACACTAACGGCTGCCTTTCTGTCTCATATATGAATCGATTGCTGCATCTCTCACAGTATACCGTTACCGTCCTACTGCACAAACCAGTGACTGCCACCAGTGAGCGATATGGCCGACACATGCACCTAAACTTCTTCGAGTCTGGCACTGTATCTGATACACCGGGGAAAGCCTCGGGTCTGAACACAGGCGACCAATAAGAGCGGCTTTTCTTCCGTGGTGGTGGTGGTGAGAAGCTTTAGGTACTATACTTGTCGCTAGCCTCATGCAGGGTGGATTGTTCCTACGACAAACGCGGAGTAGACTACCTTACCTTACCGCACAGCCATCGAAGTCGAAAGAGATCCTGGGCTAGATGGTTGGTTCACTGCATGGCTGGGTCTGCTGTCGAGAATAATAGCTCTGAGAAGCATACCTTAGCCCCAACTAGGTAAGTTGGGAGTGAGTATCAAGTACGTAAGGAGTGCATCAACCCTCAACAAAGAGCCTCGACTCCAGCCCTACATACCCATAAAGATATTCGTCTCGAGATCGCTAACCCTCAGCGCCTGCTGCCCCAACCCCTCCAACTCCTCGTCCCTCTCCTTGAACCCTTTAACAATGATGTCATCCATCGCTTTCTCGCGCGCCGCCTCCTCGCTCGCCGCGTCGGCGTCGTTGCGCACGCTCTGCTTCGCCGCCGCCATGACGCCGGGGAACCACTGCTCCAGCCGGCCCCTGTCCACGTAGTACTGTAGGAGGTCGTCTTCCGTCCGCAGGTCGCGCGCCACCGGCTCGCGGTATTCCTCGGTCCCGTCACCGTACCGGGGTCGCAGCTCGTCGGCGGTGCAGCCAGCGCCTAGGACGTCGGAGGGGGTGAGGGGGTGGTCGGCGTCGGTTCCTTCCCAGAGACCTTGGTGGGCGGACAGTCAGTTTTGCGGAGTGGGTAGAGGGGCGGTTTCGGGGTGAGGGGCTGTTACCTATTTTGTGGCCTTCCTTGAAGGTCTTGAATAGTGCCGTGGCGCAGGTTTCGACCTCGACTTGGGTGTCGGCCTTGAGCTCCGTTTTGTTGATTGCTTCCCAGTCGTCTTTGATCATGCAGCGGCGCCAGATGATCTTTTTGAGGAGAGTGCTGAGCTCGGGATTGCGGGAGGCTAGGCCGCTAAGTTTCAGTGCCTGAAGAGCCATGATGTGCTCCTGGCCACCGAATTCTTCCTCGTCGTATGAGACCTCGTCCATCAGCGTCAGAACGTCGACGAGTTCCATGGGGCTGAGCACTTCGCGGTAGACGAGCTTAGTAAAGCCGTGTTCAAGTACGTTGCGTAATGCCGGCTTCCCTTCGACGAAATGCTTGGCAAACTCCGCCATGACAAGGTCGACTTCGGCCTTCTCATCGATCGCCGCCTGTATCGTTGGCTGAACATGGGCATATGATCGATCTTGAAGAGCGACGAGAGATAGTTCATGATCGATTCGAGGGATCTGGTCGCTTTCATCCCTCTGCTGGGCACGGTCGGCCTGCTCTGACACAGCCATCCCTGCCAGTTTGGCGAGCGACAGTGCAATTTTTTTATTCCAAAGGATCGTCTCATTGGTCAGAGCATGAGTGCGCAGAGTGCGAGCCGCTTCACCGTAATTCCTCTCGTTCACCACTTCGTTGATCCAGCTTATCTTCGCGTACGCCGGTTCGCTTCGCAGAAAACGCGTTAGGTATCCCTGGTCGTCAACACCATCATCCAAGAGGTCGGCTAAGAGACCTCTGGATATCTTCTTTGAGTACAATGCTCGAGCCCATCTGTCACCGTAGGTTTGAAAATATGAGCTTATACGCTCCTGGATGGCGTCCATGCGCCGTTCGAGCGCCGCTTCGTCTTCGTCACTTAACCCAGGTTGATGCGAACGGGTTGCAGTTTCGCCTAGGGCTTCCACGATCAGGTCAACTAATGACCCCATATCGCTGTACTTTTCAGCCAGAGCGATTCCTTCCTCGAGCAGACCAATCCCTGCAAGCTTAGTGATCTGGACCCTCCTGATGCCGATATGTGCCTGTCTCTGGTATTGGCCATCCGCTTTGTCCTGCTCATCATCCTGTGCTCTACACCACCTGGTTCTTTCAATGTATACTTGGCAGCATACGTACACTTGACGCGCATTCTCCCCAGCGACCTTCTTCAGCAGACTTGGGTCGGGATCCCCTTCAACGTGGGGTTTATCATAGTACTTGAAAGCCAATTCTCTTGCAAAATCAACAAGGTGTCTTGTGGTATGAAGGGTCCGTTTAGTGGAGGTCCAGAACTCTGGTAGTCCTTCAAACCCTTGTTTGAGGACACCACCGTCGAGCACCTCACTTCCCAGCCCGTACAAGCCTGCATTCTGTGCCCGAAACCTGAAAGCTGTCTCCAGTGCACCAAGAGAGATATCGTTGGCGTCGCTGACTAGTCTCATAAGACTGGCGTGGTCTTTGGCTCCATCTTGATAGAGTTCTTGGATTCCCGTGAAAGCCCATGGGACAAGGTACTCGATGCGCCAAATATCGTTGATAAACCAGTGCCTGACCGGATCTGACTCGCCCTGTTCGGGTTGATTTTCGTTTTTGTTCTGCTCGTGGAGCATCTCCACAGCTTCGTAGAGAAGGCTGCTTTGGTCTTTATCCTTCTTTTTGAGAGATGCATCGTAGTTTGTCCATATTGCCCTTGCCGCAGCCAACTTTTCCGCATTCCACAACATCTTCCACTTGCCCAGCCTAGAAAGAGGAGGATAGTTCGCATTCGTATGTAAGATCAGATCCCTCAGAGCCGCCGCACGGAGCTTCAGCTGATGATCCAGAGAGGGTGTTATTGCCGGGATGAAGCTGGAAGAGGACCTCAAGATCTCGTCGCTGATTTCCAATGCGGCTTCCTCAACTTCTTCTTGTGCGAAGGTAGTTGTTGATTTTCTCGTGAAGTCAATCAGATTCTGTGACATGCTCCCATAAAACACAGCCTGCTCGATTTTTGTCTTTGCTGTAACCGTGGCTTGATGGAAGACATCTGCTCCATCCTGTATAGGAAGAGCTGCTACACGTACAACACCAAAGCTACGGATCATCAGAGCGCAACCTGCTGCCTTTTGCGTAGTACCTTGGTCGTCCGCGCAACAACCAATGACCTCGAAGCCATCATGCTGCCGAAAATGAACAACGTCCTGGAAAAGCTGCGGAAGCTTATGCGAGTCCATCAGGAGCTGAGACTCTGGCGATTCTTCAATTCGTACCAGCGACATAAGCACGACTGCCGTTGCAAAGACTACAAAGGCCGTTTGCGAGCGCTCAGGAAGATAGACTTTGGGTGTCCATTTTTGCCCAGAGGGTGTGGGCGTAGTATAGCACGTAATCGGATGCACAACATCCACAGTCACTGAATCCTTCACAACTGTCATCTCCACCAAGGCGTACTTGGTCGAATTTTCGCCGGATATGGCGGTTAGCGCAAGGAGGCCTAAGCCTTGATTATCACCCACCAGTGCGATCTCTCTGGAGCGTTCGTTCGTGGCCACGACTGTGACATCTAGGACCATAAAAGTTTGCTCCTTTTGACCAGCGCCTGTTGCTCCACCTTCTTTAAGTGCAGCGATCAAGTCTTCCTCTACGTCGACCTCACGCTGAAGTGAGTCGTTCCCACTCCAGTTGAGGTCCCATATCTGTAAGACGGCCCTCGAGGTTGCCACAATCACATCCCTTTGACCGCGTGAACGTGATGTGCCTGTACTGACAGCGACAATATCTCTTTTCCATGCTCCACCGCCAAAAACATTTTTCAAGCCTCCCAACAGGGTACCCGTCTGATTATTGCCACTCCCTCGCAAGAACCGGACATTTATGGCTGGTTTTCCTTGTAGATCTCTCACGTTGAGGTGTGCGATCCTTCCAGTGCTGAAGGTAAGCACGAAGCCAGCTGGTTCGGCATTTGTGACGTTCGTGACGGTTTCTCCATACAGCAAACTACCCGTGCTGCCCTGGAAACCATGTTGCTTCTGCTTCATCAAATCCTCGGTCGCTGCTGTCGATATATCCTCCCAGAACGTTATCTTTCCAGTGGCTGGTCCAATCACGAGAAGACCTGGTTCAGCTGAGGCGGGACCGGGAACCAAGGCACCAAGAGGAAGTGGATCAGAAACATTTTTGACTGGATGCGGCAACGTAATGGTATATGTCCTTGATGGATCTGGAGATGTATTGTTCGACGCGTAGGGCCATATTATGGCATGCGTTCGTGTGAAAACAACAGCCTGGCCTGTTTTGGCGGAGATGACGCTTCGCATGCGCTCTGCAAAGATCAGTATCTGTTTCAATATCAGGTACTATCCCATACCTTTGCTATTCCGTATGATGTCCGGTAGGGTTGGAAGCTGCGCAACGATGTAGTTGTCATTTTTGGTCTTGGGAAACACCAATAGCGTTAGCACATTCAGAATATAAAGGCAATGGCTTGAAAACCACGGCACTCACAAGCACAACAGAGCCGTCTCCATGGCCTCCCCTTTTCTCCCTTTCTTGCTTTTTGCCCACTCGATATGCCAGGCTTGTAGTGTCAGAACTAGCATCGCGTGTAACTCGTCCAGAAGCAGCATGGCCATTAGCCACCAGTGATTCCGTAGCGTGCCCATTCGTCTGCTGATCCGAGACCGGTTCAAAGGTGTCGTGCGCAATAGGTGTGCGGACTCGCTTTGCCGGAGGGCGGATGCCAAAGGAATCATCAGATTGGGTTCTCTGCCGTCGCCGAGGATTGCGTTGCGAAGGAGGGCCGGCATGAATTGAAGCGTCCGGGGAGAACATTTCGACGTGGACCCAACCAGGTGGCCAGTCCTAAGCTATAGAGAGTGCGTTTGAATAAGTCGTGAGTCTGTTGGCTATTGAAACGACGTAAGAAGCAGTTTGTTGATATTTAAGAGCAGCGAAGTAAATGGTAGCTTCACTTCTCTCGACCGACAAAATCGCGCTAGTGAGATTCTGCCACTTTCGCGACGGCGCGCTGTCAAGTCTTTCGACCAAATGCTGTACGCATGTCCATATCTTTACAAGACATTCCTAGATAGGATCAAATACTTTCCAGGGTCGGCTTCAAGCCAGCTTTTACAAAGCAGGAGCTGCAACAGCCGGCCTTACTCTCACTTCTTTGGTCCATCTCTGGAGAAATGTTGTCGATAGTCTTGTCGTGATCAGAGCTCCCTTGGTTATGATGACCTGCAAGCTTACAATCGTTACCAATGATCTGTCTGTAACTCACCAACATACACGACATTTGGTGATCCACCATCCCCCTAACTCGGCTGCTTGACAGGTACACGGACTGAAATTGGTCGACTTTGTCTGCCAGGATAATAAGACATTTCATTCAAAGTAGTGAGAATGAGCCAAGCTCCGCCGAAGCCCCCATATTCTCCACTCCCTAGCTGAAACATAATATCACAGGCTCATGTAAGCAAACATATGTCAGTCCTATTGACCAGCCAAATTTGGTTCCGTCAGGATTTCACATCTTCTTCGCATGCTCCTCTTCCTCAACGCTCGCCCCACTGGTGCTATCGGCCGTCTCCTCCTTGTGTAAGTCCAGGGTATCATCCACCTCGTCCATATCGGCGGGAGCGCCGTGAACCTGCTCCTCGAAGACGGGCTCGGTCTCCACGGCTTCGAATTTCGTCTTGAAATCACCGATGGCATGGCCATGGGAGCTGCTGTTGGATCGACGGCGAGAGTTGGTGAAGTTATAACCATAGTCCTGCATCTCATCGCCGGAGCGGCCCCTGCAGACGGACGTTAAGCCACGTTGGATTTGGGATGACATGGCCTCTTGGGAAGGAAGACGTACCAGTTGCCCTTCCCGCCACCTTCCTTCTTGACCTTCTTCGGGTCAGCATCGACATGGCCGGACTTGGCAAAGTAACGGGGCAGGTGTTCCTCGGCGGAGGCGGACCCGTCGGCCAAGGCAACGTGGTCACGGTCGTTGAGTTTATGGGAACGAGTCACTGACAGGACAAACGTTAGCTGCTTCTCTCATCCTGTCAATCATCCCTTCATGTCTAAGTTCAAGGCGTTTCAAGCCGATGATGTCAACGTGACCACATGTGTACAGGTGCACGGCTGAGAGTCTGGAAAGTAATAAGAGCGACTGCATGACTTACTAACTATCTGCTTGAGATGATGGAGTACTTGGTTGGTTTGAGAGGATGGTGATCGTTGGTAGGTAAAGAGTCAAGGTATTCTGGCTGGGTACAAGAAGGTGGTGAAGGCCAAGTCAGCTTGACTACCGACAAGAGCTTTGGTAACCAATGAACAAGAGGAGCAAACAATGCATTCCAAACACAAAAGTGATCTGTTGCGGGGGGACGCCTGTACCTCACCGAAGCTGCCAGAGCTCTAACTTATCGAATTGAATATGAAATGAATCTCGTAGATTGGGAGGGCAGTTGTATGATCTTCAGTTGCAGGAGTGCAGAGTGAAGAGTGAAGAGTGAAGAGTGAAGAGTGAAGAGTGGAGAGTGTTGTTGGAGATAAGGTACTGGCCTTGTACCCTCAATGTTACAGGCTTAGTCGCGTGATGTCCGTTCCCATACAGTGACGACTTCCTCTCACTGGTTGGGCTTCCCTGTGCTGTAAGCTACCCCGGATTCTTAGCGCCTTCCAACAGCATGTACCTTACCGGTACCTGAAGTGTCGACCAGGAGCCGGAACTTGTACAGTAGGTTGTTTCTAGCAAGATATCGGGTGAAGTATGCTGAGAGCGAATGCCGGCGGTGTTACGTAGGTATGAGCAAGAACATCCTGTCAGTGACGGTTCTCATGAGTCTGGCGATCATGGCGCTACCTTACCATGTCAACAGCTTCTCGCTAGGTACAAGTTACCTTACGAGTACCTGTAACTTCCAACGTGACTTGTACCAAAGCTTATGTAAGTCTGCTTACCTAATGATACAAGCACTCAGAGGTGAGAGGTCGGCCCGAAATGCTCCGTAACTTATCACGCAACTTTCAACTTTCTTAATCAGTAACCACTGCGCGAATTCAAGGTCAATCTATCCACCCTCGAAATATTCGTCTTTACCAATCTACCTCCCACACCCATATTCAGCTGCGGCCGCGAAACTCTCTCGTCCCATTCTCGCCAGGTCTGGCACAATGGCACCTTCAGTAACGCTCGACACCACCTCCGACTTCGACGCCAGTCCCGCCACCAAACAGAAGACTTCCGTAGGACATCGCACCCTTCTCCTCTCCCCGCCATCCCTCTCCTCACACCCCGAAAAACTTAACGCCGTCGTCGAGTCCCACGACCGCATTGCCACCGACATACAAATGCTGGACCGGCTCTCACTCGGCCTCGTCTCCCTGCCTGAATCCACATACCATGTTGTCATCATCCTTACCGACGCCGACGGCACCAGGACCGAGAGCCAGAACCTGCTCGGACGCAACATATTCGCCACGATCGTCAAGGCACTGAAGCCGAATGGGAAGCTACGGAGTCAGGACGGCCGATTCGCATCTGAGGACGGCGGAGAGAGGACGGAAGCCATACTGGCAGGTCTGATACTGCGAGGCAACGGCGAGGCCGTCAAGCCCGATTATGCCGCTTCGCAATCCGTACCTCTACGGCTAGGCAAAGCGAAGCGGGACGGCGGTGCGGCCGCAATGACGAGCGCGAACGGAACGGGCGCCGTGTCTCAGCCGCCAAACGGAAAAAGGAAAAGCGAGAATTTCGACTCACCAAAGCCGGCAGGAGTCGGCTTCGTAGACTTCAGCGACGACTTCGGTGACCCCGACGACGACGACGACGACGACGACGAGCTCATCGACGAAGACACCCTCCTCGACGAAACCGATCTGGCGCGCCCCATCATCCAACGTAAGTCCCACCGCCCCCTCCCCAACCCCCCCGGGGCCCACTCCAGTCTCAACACCCCATCTAACCCCCGCCCTCTCCACCACAGCCCCCGAATGCCGCCCCAAATCCGGCAAGCGCCGCCGGGCCTGCAAAGACTGCACGTGCGGGCTGAAGCAGAAGATCGAAGCGGAAGACACGGCGAAGCGCGACGCGGCCGACGGCGCCCTGCACACGCTGAAGCTGGGCGCCGACGAGCTGGCCGAGGTCGATTTCACCGTGCAAGGCAAGGTGGGCAGTTGTGGGAATTGCGCGCTCGGTGACGCTTTTAGGTGCGATGGCTGTCCGTATGTTGGGCTGCCGGCGTTTAGGCCGGGCGAGGAGGTAAGGTTAGTGAATGATGAGGTGCAGTTGTAGATGGGTATGGGGGGGGACGGGAGTTTGGGCGTTGTAGATGGGGTGGAGGGGGGTTTGTTGAGCGGTCTTAGGTTGGCTTGAGAGTCACTTGGGAGATTCGTGGTCTAAGCAAGGGTAGATGGAGAATCAACGTAGATCTTCCTTCTTTCTAGGTCCCTGGATCGAGGTCTTCCGTGTCGTAAGTCCTGATCCATATCGATGAAGTCACAACCCCATACAGTATGCATGTGCGGCTTCCCTCCGCACCAGCCGAGGGACGTCTGGCGGGGCTTACTGTCACACTCACACACAACAACAACTCCCAGACCCGTAGCAAACAAACTCCAATCCAATCCATTCACACTCTACACAACCCCCATATCACTCTCACAGACTAAGCACCCACCAAAAACCATGCCCTACGCCCTTAGAAACCGAAACGTGCTCGTCACCGGCGGCGGACGGTACAAGCCCCGGTCCACCTCCCCCGCCCCAAACACTCATACTAACATCCGCTCCCGCGGGCGCAACCCAGGGGACTCGGCGCGCTAGTAGCGGAGCGATTCGCCGCCGAAGGCTGCAACGTCGCGATCAATTACGTGTCGAATGCGGAGCGGGCGAAGGAGACGGCGGGGAAGGTGGAGGGGTACGGGGGGCGGAGTGTGGTGGTTCAGGGGGTATGTATGGACGATGAGAGGTGCGGTGTGGGCGGTGGATTTAGTCTCAGATAGATGTGTGGGAGGATGAGAGGGGAGAAAAGAAGCTAACGGTGACGTTTGGGGGGGTGGGATAGGACGTCGGGGTGTTGGAAGATTGCGTGAGGATTGTCAAGGAGAGTATACGAGGGCTGGGCGGTTTGGATGTTATTGTTTCGAATGCGGTAGGTTTTCGGTTCTCTTCCGGGGGAAGGGGGAGTGCGTAGGATTGGAGGGGCTGTGACTGAGTGTCGGAGTAGGGATGGACGAAGTTTTCCCAGTTCGGAGATCTGCATGCTTTGTCTGAGGCGGATTGGGATAAGGTGTGTGTTTTTGCTCGGTGAGAGCGTCGAAGTTGCGGCTTATGGGTGTTGCTTCACAGTGTTGGGCGGTCAATTGTAAGGGCAACATGCATCTCTTGCGCGAAGCTCTGCCTACTTTCAACGCCAACGCCGAGGGCGGGGTCTTCTTGATGACTTCATCGATAGCGGTGGGTTCTAAATCGATTGTTTGATGGCAGACTCTGTTTCTGATGGTGAGACTTTAGGGTGTGGCTGTTCAAGGCAGCACAATGGCGTATTCAGTGTCCAAAGCTGCAGGTATGCCTAGCTTACCGCGAGAAGGCCGAAGATGACTTGCTAAGTTATCCATAGGGCTTCACCTGATGAGGTGTCTTGCGCAGACGCAAGGCCCTAAGGTTCGAGTCAACGCGGTGCTTCCAGGTCTTCTCTTAACCGAATGGGTGAGGCGCCGCACTTAGATTGGCCTTTTCGAATTCTGCTAAGATTCTGTTAGGGAAGCCAATTCTCGCCGGAGAGGATAAAGCAAATCGAGGACAAGGCTGTGCTTAAGCAAGTAGTAGGTGTACTCTCAAGTAACGATCATGTCGTTAAAACTTACAATTATTCAGACCAACCTCGAGGATTGTGCAGACGCCTTCATTATGGCGGCGAAGAACTCCACAATGACAGGGCAGAAGATCCAAATTGGTGAGTCTCAGAGTGTCATGAGCAATCCAAGTCTGATTATTGTCGCAGATGCTGGCCTCATAATATGATCCTGGCTACAAGCCTCGGACATAATCGTGCTGTCGCATGGCCGAACCATAGACGTCAGATAGAGAGCGAAGCCAATCAAACCAGAAATGTCCTTGAGGGGGAGTCCCATGGTCCCACGTCCAAAGTCTATTTCAACGTATGCAAGAAAGTGCCGGATGCATCATCGTTCCATTTGGGCATCAGACCAGCTCGGCTTGCTGCCACCCGGGCAGGCAAGGCTACCTCGCCTTCGACTTTGGCGTCATTAATTTTCAACGTCTTGCCGTCGCATGTCCCCACCAGTAGATAGTTGCCTTGAGCCTGTGGTTCTGCGAAGGGAGTGCCAGGACGCAGGTGCTGCTGTCCGATCGCTTCGTACGGTTGAAACCCCGAGCTCCATATCACTCGTTTCTCCCGTGCGGCGGGGGACTCCGCACAGGCAGTGTTCCACAGCGGACCAATGATTCGATTCCGCCGTAATATATCATCTGCAGTCCACGAGCCCCACTTGATATGCCTGTCATCGGGCGTGATCTTGGGAGCATGCCTGAAGTTCGCCGTGTCCTCTGACCCACGAAACCAGCCTACATCATTCAGCCTTCGAACGAATAGACCGTGACGTAAACCCTGAACAAGCATATCGGCTCCTTTGGGCGCTACAAATTCGAGGAGCTGCGGGACGGTGCAGTTGTCAGGGTCTGGAATCTCGAAGCCGGGGTAGGGTGTTTGCGCCAAGATAGTTCCGTGATCAAATCTTCGGGGGTGTAAAATCTGCAATGTGATCCCTGTTCTCCTGTATCCTGCCAGTAAGGTATGATGTAGAGGAGCCGGACCACGGAATCTACACGACTTAGACATTTGAAGTTGTTGGTATAGGGTCGATCAATCATACTCAGGGAGTAAAGACGGGTGGACGTTCAGTCCCCCATATTGCGCCGCTACCAGTATCCGGAAAGGGACCAGTAAGCCAAAGGACACTGCTATGATCAAGTTGATCCGTTCGTTTTGTGGTTCCGGAGGCTATCGATTGTTATCATCCACGTGGCTTACATATAAGATACCCAGCCTGAACGTACCAGCCATCCGGTAAATGTATCGATGGTATGTATGGGAAGGGCAAGCTCCCTCGCAACGGCTTGAATGGGCACTGGAATCGATTTAGGGCACGTTCGAGATTTTTAAAGCTCAAGGAGCGTTTACCCTCACGGAAAGCTTTCCATCCTCTTCCTATCCGTTTCCCAGGTCGGCATACAACATCAATAGATGCAATTCTGTCTGGATGATCGACATGCTCTTTGTGTAAGGCACGGAGGGAGGCAATGCTGAAGTCCTCCGATCCGCAGAATAGGATCCGTAATGGATTGTGAATTGGGTTTGACGCGTAATGACGCCTGAGAGAATGTTGTGAGGCTCGTATTAAGAAGGATCGAGAGGTCTGAGATCCCCATAGCGCTCTTATCATATCGAACATCTACAGGATACTGTTAGGTGCACAGGTTGATCCCTAAGCTTTGAACCTTACGCGAAACAGTCGCGGAAAGATTCCGGGTGATCGGCAGGCGCACGTCACACACGAGCTTCAAGATCCGCATCGTGTCGAGAAAGTTCCGGTACAAACAATGCAATGTCCGAATTCTCCAGCCGTCTAGGTGTTGTTCCTGCGCAACTCTCGTTCTTAGCAATATATAACCCCTCGCTGGGCTCAAATGATGAAAATCTGCATGACCAAGTCGTCTTTTATAGCTCGAAAGCGAGTCGTGCGAGGTCAGGCCGGAAGACTAACAATGTGGGCGGCGATCAACGGCAGCATGAGGAGGAAAATGAAAAGCTGCGCCAGATAGGCCTGGCGCAGGGCATGGTTGAATTTGCGAAGTGTGCATCTTCCCACCTTCACAGAGGCTTGTGCTAAGCAGGGGCTAGGAGTTTCTCAAATGGTGAAGCGGTGGACTCGGTTGAGACAGAAAAGTCTCGCATTGTATTACATGAGCTGGAAAAGGGATGGTGGATACTAGCAGTAGGTTCTTTGCACTTTGTAGTAATATATCCGCAGCTCTGATCACAAGTAGTCCATAGATTTGACCCGCCTGCCCTCAAGCTCTCTGAACGAGCCTCAATCCTCCTCATCGGCACCATCCCAAGACATTGAGTACTCTGCTAGAGAAGTTTGTCCGCCAACACTGTTGCTACAACAGCTTCTTCGCGCCCATCGCATCTTCCTTCTCCATCATGGCCCATCTGTCAGTGAGCTATACGAACGAACACCACGAGCAAAATTCTGCAGCATCCTGAACCGATTTTGGACGAGGTTTGCTTGGAACTGGGATGTCATGCTAAACGGTAATCCTGCTGTGGACATATTCAACGGGCTGAAGCTAGCCGCCGGCGGGGAGCTAGGGATCGGGGTAGGTGAAGAAGACTGGGGAAGTGGGGAGCGAGAGGTACTTGAAGGGTTCGTTGAGAGAGCCGAGGGGCTCGTAGACTTGGTAGTTTCAAGATTTGGTGAGCCAGCTGCTGAGGCTGTGAAGTCATCCAAGAGCCCCAAGAACACTCCAAGAACGCATAACGCACATTCTGATACTCGGCATTGGCTCGGCACTGGCGCAGCTCCAGGGCCTTCGGATGGCGTTATATTCTCTGGTGTTGGTGCTATAACGCGAACATCGCTCAGAGATGTCTCGGATTGGGTGCAGTCGCTTTACTCTTTTGGTGAAGATGCCTACGGTGTTCATGAGAACCCAAATTCGGCCCACCGACGAAAACGGAGGAGGGTCCAGTCAGAAGAGACGAACACGCGTAAAGATAAACATGCGCCTACACCTTTGGAAAAGCTTGCGCAAGGATCATCTAGGCATGGAAAACAGGAGCTGAACGTCAATAGAGAGAGACAGGAGGTGGTGCCTGTTGGCATACCTCCGCCGATCGTTTCTGCAGCAGAAAAGTCATTATCGAAAGCTACAACTCCAGCGACAGCTACTCGAGACCATAGTAGGACCCGCAAACATACGGAAAACAAGTCATTAGTCGATCCCAGCAATTCTGCGTCAAGCACGGATACGCTTATGAAATATCTGACATTAGGAGTATACGGTTCCAGCTGGGGGATGTCTAGCGCAAGATCTGCTGTGCGGCGGCGTGAGGCAGTCGATTCTCAGAATACCACCAGTGTGAATCCCCAGGACGGTCAGCAAATGGCTGCAATGAAGCATATCGACCCTAAAGCCGAGCCAACATTTGATGAAGACAGAGGCTCTCATCCGGGAATGGCGAACAGTAGCTGCAGGTTTATTATAGGCTTGCAGGGGAGCCTCGATGAAGATGACGCCGAAGAAGACGACGTAGAGGTTGTAGGGTCAGGTACTGATTACGAAGTTGGGCGCCGAGACTCAAATAGCAGGATCTTGATCAGGGCATTGCACGCCGAGCTAACGAAGCTCGAGGTTGTCGACAGAGTTTCAGATGAGCATGATCAAAGTGAGTGGATAGAGATATCCTGCTAGAACAGGCCGCTAATACCAGGTGGCTCAGCCAACGTCAGGCAACCGCTCTCAACCAGTCGTGACAGGTTGAGGGTTGTGGTTTACGTTGTACGTTCTGCGTGCTAGTACATTTTACGGGTTTGGTCCTAACCTCTGCGTAGCACCAACCGTTCATTTTCACATTCTTATTCGATCTACAAACCGATTCGCTGGCCATGCCTTCGCTCTACCGGTCTCTACATCATCAGCTGAGCCCACTCCAGAAGTCTCTCCTGGCTTCCACGTCACCCGCCAAAGTCTCCGAGCGCCTTCAAAGTGCGTTCATACCGCGCGGCAGCACCAGTCGGACGAGCAACGGTGAAGCAATCTACGACCTGCTCTATGATCCGTCCAATCTGACCATTCACACCTCCCTTCCAAATATTCCGGAACCAGGCACTGCGGCCGCCGAAGGATTGGACTTGCAGGCAAGTCGGTGGAGCCGAGTCGACGCTTTGAACGTACACACTCAGATCCTCAACACCCACGTCTCTACCCATCGCCACAGCTCGGAGCTGGAGCGCACTTGCAAAACGAGCAGGGGTTGGTGGGTAGTGTGGATGCGTCTTCCGCATGCTCCGACGACTTCAGAAACGCATAGCAACGTGTACCGCGAAGCGTTTCTTGTGCGGAAAGCCAGCGACTCTACCGTTGCTGCTTCCAAGAAGCTGAGTGGAAGGTTAGGCCTCGATGGACGTGGGTCGAACGGGGGCGGCGGTTGGGACCCGGCGAAGTTGGCTGAGGGCATAGGCATTGATACGAGAAAGTATATTGAGGGTTTACTGAGTCTGAATCGATGACAGATAAGAACAATCCTGTCGCATGTCCAGCTCGACCGGTCGTGTTTGAACCTTGGTCGCATGACACTTCTCATCTCAGGTTCTGCGGAGCCATTGCTCTGGATTGTGAAGCCTGCAGAAGGCTGAAGGATTGGGATCCGCTTCAAGCACACATCACACATACCAGGCACATCGACGTCACGGATCATGCCCTCCGACCGTTTTAGTCTCGTCGACTGCCTCTGCGCGAGGTGTCTCGCCTGTAAAGGCGAGATATATGCGGTCTACGCAGATATCCTGGTAAGGAACCCGCACTCGTGGTCCTCCAAGAGGAACGCTGCCCGATCAGCCTGTACACCAGGAGTGTGACCTTCCCAGTCGACATTTCATTCCTGAGAAACTCATAACACACATATCGGACATAGACAATGAAGCGAAAGAGCGTCGACGGTCTGTAACGAAGGTGGATAGTGTGGACTCTATCATTGCCACTTGTACAACAACTGGATACTGAGTAGTTCATCTGAGAGGAGAGCTCAAAGCTGACATACTGTTTATATTGTCTAAGTGGCGGCAAGTCAGCAGGCGACCAGGGGTCCTTGGGTGCGAAATCCTCTCTTGTGCCTCGTCACTGGCGTTTTTTCAATCTGGATACCGTACCAGTAACTGGGTTATGGTCTACTTTTACAACACTCAGTGTGAGCACGGCCAGCGAGAGCAGCTCGCTACGGCTTTGTCATAGTCAGGGAAGGCTACCTAGACGGAGTACTGGGAACCAGCTCAGAAGGCACTGTAGTCAGCAGTGTGGTAAATTTTTCAGCTTAAACAACGATACCGCAGCTATTGTACTTCGTACAGTATGTAGGCCGTCAAGGGTGGATGCGGCTAGGTTCTGTTGATTAGGTGTACAGCGAATCGAGAGCAGGTGGAGTGAAAATTAATGCAATTATTAATGCACCGGGCGAGCTGGATTCGTACCTAGCTTAATAATGCAAAAGTCTAGCGGGACGAATGAGAAAGCTGAAACGCGCGCTGGAGTCTCGAGCCGCTTTCTTTTCTTTTTCTTTTTCTTTTCTTTCGGGGTTCGTGGATCGGCATGGTCGTCTCAATCGCTCAATCGCTCATTGGTCCTTTGGTGTTTTCCCCTGCAGTAGCGTAGCTTAGCTGACTTACCTACCTAGTACCGTCCCTCCTCACCGCCGCCCGTGTGAGACTGGAATCCAGAGAGTACTTTACCCACATTCCTTTCCTCCTCTTTCTCTCTCGTCCTTGCTCCTGCTCTTGCTCCTGCTCTTGCTCAACACACTAGTGCGGCCTCTTCTACATTCATTCACTATCCATTATCATATCCAAAGGACTTGATTGTCATTCCTTTCGTTCTGAGATCATCTGGCATCTCACTTCGCACTCTTTTGTCACATTCACCATTCACCCAACATCGGTCTGACACCAACACTCTTTACGCCCCATCCAAAACGCAAGTTCGAAACACTGAACACACAACCTTCACTACGAATCAGGTCAAGCGAAATCGCCAGTCGATTCACCACAGTCATTCAGCCACACGAGTATCAAAACAGAGCCCATATAGAAAGAACTCTTATCTCGACATAGAAGCAATTCCATATTCTCAAAATGAAGAACATTGCCATTATCAGCCTTCTTGCTACCATCACCGCGGCTGTGCCGTTTGCCAAACGAGACATCGTCTGGACGACCGTCACTCAAGAAGTCGTTGAGACTACCATTGTTACCACTACCATTTGGGTCGATCCTGCCTCACCATCGGTAGCAATCACTTCGAGCGCTGCTCCTCCAGCGACCACGACAGAGTCCGCTCTTCCCGACCAATACTTCGAGCACTCTTCGTCTTCGTCTTCGTCCTCGGCAATTACGCCCTCGAGCGCTAGCCCTGCATATATTGCAGCGTCCAGTCCTCCTCCAGCTCCGTTGCCGCAGTCGCCGCCCTCCTCTTCCAGTGCTGCCTACGTTCCTTCCCCTCCGCCGGCCAACCCTGCGCCAACAACTTCAGCAGCACCGACACATGCCTACGTCCCCCCGCCTGCGCCCACTTCGGTCGCGCCTACCACAACTTCGGCTGCACCTGCGACCCCCGCTCAAGGCATGGGCTCAGTCCCAGTCCAATCCGGCGCCGCTCCCGCAGTTGGTGTTGCCGATACCAGCATCTGCGCCCCGGGCTCGACGTGTTCGGGTGACATCACATACTACACCGTAGGTCAAGGAGCGTGTGGGATCACCAACGACGGATCAAAGGAAAATGTTATCGCATTGCCACATGAAATGATGGGCCCACTCAGCAACAGCAATCCATACTGCGGGAAAACTGTCAGCATCAAATATAATGGCAAGGTGGCTAATGCCGTCGTGGCGGACAAGTGTGGCGATTGTGTAAGTTTCTACTGTTGTCTAGCGAGAAAGAATAACCCATGGCTAATTCGAATGTGCCACCTTACAGCAAGGTCATTCTATCGATCTGTCCGAGGTACTCTTCAAGTCGCTCGGCGACATGGGTCAAGGACGTATCCATGACGTCGAGTGGTGGTTCAACTAAACCCCTTTCTGGCTCCCAATGCTGAGATGTTCGCTTCTGTGAAGCATCATCTCGCGATAGCTGCACAGCAGGCACTGCGAGTTCGGTGTTCTGACCCATCTTTCACGATACGAGGACCGGAATGGCATTTATGCGGCGTCAGTGTCGGAGGTATAAGTTTCATGTTGATTTCGGACTATGGTTAGAAGGAGGAGACGAGAGGGAGTAGTGTTAACTGTCTTGTGCAAGACAAATGAGCAAACCTTCATGTAGATAAATTTCTATTCATATAAAAGGATTGAAGAGCTGGCTTCTGTTACGATTAGAACCCGTTGGAACCAAAATCTCAACTTCCTTCGTCCCAAGTGTTCTAGAGTGCCTATCATCGATCCACAACGACCCTCCGCTCCCAAACCTCGCCCCAACACGAAACCCACCCCACCACCAAAGCAACCCACCATGACAACCCCGACCTCCACCACTACACCCCAATCCCCATCCCTCTCCGCCTCCACAATCACCAAATCCACCTTCGACGCTCTCCTCCTCCGCTACGACGCCCTAATCACCCACCTCTCCGCCTCCACCTCCACCTCCACCTCCACCTCCACCAAACCCTCAACCCCCTCCCTCCAAACCCTCGACCGTCTCCGCTACCACACAATCCCACAACGCCTCGCAGCGCGGAAGAAAGCCGCCGAAACCTCACACGATCCTGGCAATGGCGCGTACCTCGAGAAAGAGGAAGTCGAGGACCTGGTGCGGTGGAAACTGTACGTCGCCTACCGTTCCACCGCCCTTGGCCTCTGGCCCTGCCCTCCTCCTCCCCACGGAGAATAGAGCGCACCGCAACAGGCCCGCCCTTGCTGCCCTCCCAATTCACCGGTCTCCACCCCCGCCATTAAGCTGACCCACACAGAAAACACGGCACCTTCCGCCCGCGCCTAACGCAACTCGTCGCGTCGAATGCAGCCTCAACAGTCCGCGCCACGACGCGCGAGGCCTTTGCGCTGTACGCCTCCTCCTCCTCCTCCCCCGACAAGACATACCTCCCAGCCCTCAAAATCCTCTCAACACTAAAAGGCATCGGCCCCGCGACGGCAAGCCTGCTACTGGCGGTATACGACCCGGCGGGGGCGCCGTTCTTCGCGGACGAGCTGTATTGGTGGGTTTGTTGTGGGGGGGAGTGGGGGAGGAGGATTGCGTATGGGGTTGGGGAGTATAGGGCTTTGTGGGAGGGGGTGGGGGGGGTGAGGGGGAGGTTGCGGGGGGAGGGGGATGCGGGGGTTGGGGCGGTGGAGTTGGAGAGGGGGGCTTGGGTTTTGGGGAGGGAGGGGAGGGAGGGGAGGGAGGGGAGGGGTGGAAAAGGAGGTGGAGGGGGGGAAAGGGTAGGGGGGAAGAAGGGAGGTGTGGATGAGGGGAGGGGGAAGGGAGGGGGGAAGGGTGGGGTGGAGAAGGGGAAGGGAGGGGGGAAGAGGGAGAGGGAGAGGGAGAGGGAGGAGGTGGAGGAGGTGGGAGGGGGTGGCGAGGCTGGACTGGAGGAGGATGATGGGGAATCTGACGCCAGCCATGTTCCGACTCCGTCACCGAACGGGCACGACAGAACTGCTGCTTCATCGACAACGATCCAACGAAACCGATCAATAAGCCCTCCAACAACGCGCCGACTTGACAAACTAACCGATTCACCGACCGAAAGCGAAACAACCGCTCCTCGCCAGCTCCGAAGGTCGAAAAGAACAAAGCTCTCTCTTGAGTCCGGCATACCATCAGGGTTGGTATGGACGGATGGATGGATGGATGGACGAATGATTGAATGAATGAATGAATGAATGAATGAATCGAGAGAGGGGAGGATGGGGAGGATGGGGAGAGAAGTCCGAGCGTTCGGAGGAAATGGGTGGGGGAGCATTGTGTTCCTTTCTAGCGATAGCGTACAGTGACTGCCTTGACGGCATATCAGGCGGACCTAGATCAGGGATACACAAGGCTCGCACCTCGTGAGTGTTTCTACGAGAGGGAGGTAAAGGGGAGAGATAGATAGATACCATCTACTGCTCGAGAGAGTCCTCACCGGGGGGACTACTGAACCCGCGCTGGATAAACAAATAAACAGGCAAGTCGAGCCACGGTTCGAGACACAGAGACGCTTCATCAGGCCCCGATGAACGTGTGGATGATCGCTTCGTAACTCATATACAACCTGTAGCCCAGCATACCATCCACCCACAACAGGACACGACACGACCCGACACGACCAGACACGGTATATCTCAGTCGACACGTCCCTCCCACTCCCGCCTCCTCCCAGCCAGCGCTCAGAAGTCACGACAGAGCGCAAGCCTGAGCCTGAGCCTGGCCTACCCCTCCCCTTAGCTAACGATAACGACACTGGTAAGATAGCATGCAGACTAAAGTGTCGACCCCTTATTCAGAGCCGTTACTGTATACAGAACATACGCATGCGCATACTCCCTCCCTCCCTCCCGCCAGCCTCTACTCCTGCCCAAACCCGACCGTCTCCTCTACCGCAATAGTAAGCTTACCGCTAAGCGCTTCATACGTCTTATACGGCGGCAGATCAAGCCGATTGAAGCTGCGGATGACACGACCCGTTAGCATCGAGCAACAACAGGGGAAACGAGAGACGAGGCAAGGAGAAGCGTACCAAGTATGTGATTTAGGCAGTTGCGTCGGCTCGCCCGACTTCTCGACAGTGAATCTCCGCGGCCCGTCGCTGCCCTGGAGGTCCTTGAAGCCGTTGACGGGGATGCGGGAGGTGCCGGTTGCGAACTGGAGGAGGCGGGATTTCTGCTCGGCGTCCCAGCTGCGGATACACTGTATGAAACAAAAGTGGAGTTAGTAAAGGATATTTGGCTGGGAATTCTGAGCTCCGAGTGGGATGGGGGGGGGGGGGGTAACTGACCTTCCAGAAGTTGACGATGACCTCGTCGGATTCGGTGTAGCCTCTGTAGTCGGTGTGTTTCTTCCAGTCCTCGATGTCGATGTCGGCGATGCCGCCGATGAGCAGCTCGAGTTCGCGCTCGTCGAAGACGTTGACTAGGTCTGGAGGGATCAGTTCGTTGAAGCCGGTCACGAATGCGGTGAATTGCTCTTCCACCCGTTTCTGTATTCGGAATTCGGTGATGAGACTACACCTGTCAGCTACATCGCGGTATAGAAGCGGTCGAAATGACGTACTCGACATATTCTTTCTTGTTCTCGTTCGTGACCTCAATGTTACGCCCATTGGGCTTCAAGTCGATGGTGACGGTTTCACCAAACCGCTCGTCATCGGTGGAAAAGGTCAGCTCGAGGACGCCGTCGATGTCGTTTTCGCTGAGATACGTCAGTTTGCATTGATATCCTTGATAGCAAGCACGTTCACTTACAGTGTCCAGGTCAAGTTACGGTGAAAGTCCGCATCCACACCCTCCATGTCCGCCAGTGACACCTTTTTACGTAGTATCATCTTATAGAAAGCACCGATAAAGAAAGCATCCAAGAAACGCCGATGGAATATTGCCAGTCCGACCACCCGTCCGATGAATTTGAAGAAATTGAGATGTTCGTCGTTTATCCCTGAATGAGGGTTGATCTGAAGGGTGTAGTTGTCGTGGGCCGAGTACTCGAAGAGGCAGTAGAATGGGTTGAACATCTCATGGGAAAGTAAGAAAAAGAATTCTCTGATTTTGGTCAGTCACTGATAAGGCCTCAGGGATCATGCCACAGGACGTGCTTACCTAGAAAGACCACCATAGTCGAGACCATCTTCGCCGTCAAACTTCACCATGAGCCGCTTCTTGAGGTCGGTGGCACTGAGTTTCATGATTTCGGCATACGAGTCTTCGAAAATGTGAGCTCTTCGAACCTTGACGGGACATTGCCCTGACGAAATCCGTAGAGCAGGTTGAGATCGGAAGTATATCAGCTTGCGCCTGAAGTCACGCTTGTACTGTGGCACATTCTGTTCCAGGGAAGACGGTAGTCGTGGATCGTCCCAAGTTGTAGTCTTGGTATTGTGGTCGACAAAGTACACCCGAGCTGTATTTGTGAGCCGCATCTCCCATCCGCTCGGTAGCGGCCCAAGCTGAGAGACTGGTTGCTGTTGGATTGTAGTATTGTTCCCGTTCGTGTTCTGTCCATACATGCGGATGTACTGTTGTCGTCGGGGATCGACCCAGGTGGTTGTGCGGGTGTTGTGATCAACGAAATAAGCCCGGCCTTCTGGTGTATGACGCTGTTCCCAGCCAGCGGGAAGCTCCCCTGTCCCAGCTGTAGTGGCCCCGGTGGCCATCATCGACACGGCGCCGGCCGTGGTTCCTGCCCCACTCCCACCACCTTGAGGTACCTCCTGCGGGGCTGGTGAGCTGGCACCGGTACGGTCTTCCGGCAACATGCGATTTTGATGGGCCCGCCGCTCCATCTGTGTATTGGCCTCCATCTGCGTCCGCTGGTCACGCTCACTGTAGGTTGTTGAAGGCCGCGTCCATGTCGTGGACCTGGTGTTGTGATCAACATAGTAAGTCCTCCCGAGATTATCCTCGCGCCTTTCCCACCCCGCAGGTAACCTTCCTTGATTGTCTTCAAAGGAACTAAAGTTTCGGGTGCCGTTAACTGACGGACCGCCATTGGCCTGGGTTGGACCGGCAGAAGCTCCTGATGCTGTCGAACTCTGAGTTCGGGCCGGAGCCGGACTTGCACTATGTGGCGGTGGGTTCCCGAATCCCGAGGTATCCATTGTAGGGCCCACTGGCGTCGACGGGGATGGCACAAGTGCGCCGTTCGAGGCTGAGCTTATAGATGGTCGTGTGGTTGCGTGTTGTCCGGGTTGTACAATAGGCGCCCCGAGATTCGTCGAAAGGTTTATGATGAGCTTCCCATGCACAACCAGGTTGTCGTTTGATTTCTTGAGGTCTCGCGTGAGCATTTCTAACATATATAGTCAGTGGTTTGCTTGCGCTACATTCACCGGGGGTTAGTGAAGCACCATCTCCACCAATCTCCATGTCTATCACCGAGCCAATCCGTACGTTGATCACGCCCAAGAACCCTTGATCCTTCTTCTTGAACTTCTTCTGGTCAAAGATTTGTATTGCAAGTATGCTCTCTTCGGATGCTCGCCTACGGAGCCTGTCAGCAGCGCCCTTACATGAGAGCCGCGGGGTTGCCATGCATGTCAAAGCTTTCATTCCAATATGGATTCAGTGTCTTTTTGATCACGGACGTGGTCCTTGTCTGCTCGCCACCTATGGTGGCAACCGCGAAAGGGTCCGGAAATCCTAGCATCACAAGTCAGACGTCTGCGGTGTCCTACTCTCGTCGGCTTGAGGGATCTCACTAAGGAGGTCACGCTTGTAGAGTCCATCAGCCGCGATGACTAGACACGATCAGTTCCGCTTAACCTCATATCCCGCGTTGGAAACCCGTACTTGTGACCCTCAGGTTCGGCTCTCTACAGGCCATAATCAGCCTGTATATCCTGTAAGAGAGCACAGAAGATGCGTCTTACGCTGGTAGATTCGAGTCCATCTTGCACCTTGCTCACAGTGCGCCAAGACTCGAGATTTGCGTTGTTATCCACCACCTCTTCAGGGAGATATTTCGTGAGAGGGTGAGCTCGGATTGCTCAAAGGGCGTGTTCAGGTTGCATGCAGGATGCTACTGATTGTGGTTAGTAACCGGTGGGGCTGTGCAATATATAGCACGACTGTTCCGAGACAGCAGAAGACTACAGCTAGCGTTATGAATGGGCCTCGAGCACCTTTCCTAAGAGCTGCACCGTTGTGATGAAGTATAGCTTAAGTGTTGCTGTGTCGGGTTGATTGATGGTGTTGCTCGGGCCACTCAACAAACATGATGTCTCTTCCCGCTAAAGCTTTCCCTTCCAATCGCTCACGCCGCCAAAGATAGAAACTCTGCCCCGCGCTTCGCCGGCCGCTACATCCCTTACGGTATACAGTAGGTATGTGCGTTGTAGAACATCAACTCCCAGACTACTCTACTACTCCTACCTGGTACACTTGAAACTATAGAATGGCTGATGGCACGTCAGTGTCCGGCTGTGCTGCTATTCAATGAACGTGAAAGCCCACGACGATCTTAAACCAAGTCGGACCCTTCGGCTTGTAATATGCACTGGAAATACTCCCTTTCTTTTTTAAAACCTTGAGAATCAAGCCTCTATCATACACTCGCCGTCAAAGACCCAACAAGGACCTGCGTGCCTTGCCAACAACGGCGAATCCGGACAAATGAAATTGGCCAAGTATTAGGAGGCAGCACATTGCATCGACGTGGTCCGGCGACACCCCTCTAGTATGGAGCGTACCCTCGCCCCCTGCCCCTGTAGCCTCCACGGTAACCGCCACGCGGTGCATAACCACCGCGAGGATAGCCGCCTCTCCCTCCACCTCGAGGACCACCCCGCCCACGGCCTCCGCGCGTCATGCCTGGTAGATTTGTGCGCTTGGGTACAACCTGAGCATCACTTCAGCATGACAGACCTCCACGATGTCCCAGCCCGAATCCATGACTGACCTTGAGGTTTCTCCCACGGAACAAACTTTCATTGAGCACCAGAGCCTGGCCTACAAGACTTGGCTCGGTGAACTCGACATAAGCATACCTGCATGATCCCATTAGCGGTCCATCTCTTGCCAGGTAGCGAGAGTTGAGAGTCGAAGAACATCGGAGAGCCGACGAGTAGGTTGTTGTGATTGATCTTCAACGGAAGATCCAGGGCTCGAGAGAGACGAACCCTTTGGGATGGCCAGTGAACTTATCCAACAGAATCGTGACCCGGTTGATGGAGCCGCAACTTTGAAAGTGCGCCTGAATCTCCTCGGGCGATGCGCCGTAGTCGACGTTGCCCACGAATATGCTCCGCGCGTCAATGTCCTCCTTGTCCTCTCGCAGATCGTTGCTCTGCTGGTCGAGCGTGGCTTGCATCTCTCGCAGCTTGGCGGCTTCGGCTTCCATCTCGGCGACCCTCCTTTTCATCGCTGATATCTCTTCCTAGAACGCAATTTTTAGTCCTCATTCCTACAGCTCTTGATGATATCGCTTGCAGGCTCTGGCGATGTGACCGCTTGCAAGAGCCGCGAGCGCAGCTCTATTGGCAGGGTGTGACCGAGGGTCGGAGGGAAGGTCCAGCTCTTACTTCATCATCTTCGGGATCGTCATTGACGTCAACAATATCCTCCTCTGGCCTGTCGCCGTGGTCTGACATCTTGATTATTGGTGATTGATCTAAGTTTCAGATTAGGACAAATGCTCGGTGAAGGGAGAGATGGCTAGCTCAGGCACACACCCAGTAGATAGCCAAAGAAGTTTCGCGATGGCACCGACACAGCCTGGAGATAGCTGAATACTACGGCGGAGTGTGTTTTACAGATCTTATTGAATAAGTAAAGACTGAATAATGATAAGGTAGGTAGAACGTTTGAAGAAGCCTTGTGCTCAAGCTCTGGCCTTGATGTGATCCAATCCGGTTAGCTCGAAAGTTGTGCGACGCCTTGCCTCGAATGGGACTCTGTGAATGCCGCCCGCAAATGTAACTTACTATTATCATTGTCAATTACGGTCCGCGTTGGCTGTGCCTTACCGTCAAATCTAGCAAATACTCACTCCGACTTAAGACATACCGAGCGTTCAGAACAAGTCGCATAACCATGGGGACGCACAGCATGAGCGCCAAAGCAATATGTCTTGGCGCCTGGAATCCGAGGAGGTGCTGCAACCCCGACTGAGCCAGCTCCGACCTCCGCTCCCCCTCTCAACTCCGCCACCCCAGCCCCAGCCATCATCAGCATGACCAGCACCAGCAACAGCAACAGCAGAGAGCCGCTCCTGCGCGCCGACCGTCGCGCCCAAGCCGACGCCGCCGACGACCACATCCACGAGCACATCAACTGGCTGGCGCCCAATGGCGAGCACTCCTCCCTGCACACCACCCGCACGCGCACCCAGCAGTTCCTCACCTCCAAGGTCGGCCACTACGCCGTCCTGCTCCTCGTCTCGCTAGACGTGTCGTGCATCTTCGCGGCCTTCGTCATCAGCCTGTTCGTCTGCGACCAGAAGCACCCGGATAAAGGATGGGGCGAAGCGCAAGAGGCGCTGGGGATAGTGAGCTTGGTGTTTTCGTGCTTGTTCATGACCGAGCTGCTTGCTGCCGTCTGGGCCTTTGGATTGCCGTGAGTCTTCCCTGCTGTGCGTTGTGCATCGTGTTAGTCTCTGATCCCGGCTTCTAGCTTTTTCAAATCCTGGTTCCATTGCTTCGATGCCCTCGTCATCGTGGCGGGCTTCGTCGTCGACGTTTGCCTCCGGGGCGTGCTGGAGGAAGTCGGCTCTTTAATCGTTGTGCTGCGTCTATGGCGTGTCTTCAAGATCATCGAGGAGTTCAGCGTGGGTGCGAAGGACCAGATCGACGCTCTATCTGAGCGGATCGGACAGTTGGAGATGGAGAACAGTGATCTTAAGAGCGAGCTACGCGCACTTCAGGTCAAAAACGGTGGAAGCTTTGTGGACTCTTCTGAGTACCCGAGGTGATGCTGTAACACTGGCTTCTCCGGCCTCAAACAGAATATACTTTTTCTTACAATGGGCAGTGCTTTCTGCCAAGGAGATAATTCACGCAAAGCTTTTGTTCTTCTGGCTCTCCTATATTTCGTTGCCATCGTACGCATCTTTCACTTACGGAGGTTCTTGCAAGCTTGGATCTATTAAGTATTCATCTCTCATCATGAGTAGCGGTATGACTGTCAAGATAAAGACGCAGCGGACGGCTCTGCCTGTTTTACAGCCATACACTGTCAACCTGTCTATCAAAACATGCCGAGAAGAGAGCGTAGTTGAACCCCTAACCAGAAACTGCGCCCCGCTCGATACGCCCCATGCCAACCGAATCTATCAAAACTGCATGCAAACAATCATCATACAAAGTCATTACTTGCTCCCCTTCCGTACACCAGGTCTCCTCCTGCCTCTCGGTTTGGTGGGGCTGACAAATGTGACATGCCTCTCGTCGCCGCCATCTCTCGAAGTTGTACCTTTCAGCGCAGATGGTCTCCTGGTCGGATGTGCCTTGGTAGAGTTCGTAAGCTCTGGATCTGCCGCTGTGGCTCCGCTCCCCTCTCCCTCGTGCTCCACCGCAATACCCAAGTAACCGTCTTCGTCGTCAGGCTCGGCAGAGCTCAGGCTCTCACACTCCGAATGAGCTTCGTAATCGCCGTCATCGCTCACAAGGCTTGGTGCTTGGTTTGATTCAACGGTATTTGGGCTGAGGTTGAAAGTCGTGGGCGCGTCCTCCGTCATCAGGTCCGATCCTTGTAGCTTGTCCGGCTCAGAAGTGGGAGGTTTTGAAGCGTACGGTGAGGCGTATGTCGAGCGAGGTACGATACCATTGAGGTAGCTGGGCTTGCGGGTACCCTTCTCGAAGCTTTTACTGCTACTAGGACGCTCGAGCGGTGCTGGCGACATTGTAGCTCGGACGGGCAGTCGACTGCCGGCGAAACTTCCGAAGGGTCTGTGTCGCTCGGCAATTGTGGAGTCATCTGGCTCTACTTCTCCATCGCTATCTTCCTCTTCCGGTGAGTCCAAATCTAAATCGACTTTCGTCTTCGCCTGCCTTATTAATTCTGGGAGATCCCCACTTTGTCCCTTCATCTGCATGAGTGCGGAAAGATGGGGCGTTTGCGCGGACGGCACAAAAGCGTTGTTTCCTTTGCTATCTTTCCAGGCAATTGGTTCAAGTGGTGTAGAAGTTCTGAAGTTTGTCGGCATCTCAGATCCGGTAACGGCCGGTTTGGAAAAAGCCTCGCGGGCTCCGAGCAGATCATTAGATTTTTGTGCGCCCTTATCCCTTACAGAAACATGCCCCAGCGACGACATTGGAAAAGTGTTTGGTGTAGACTTCGTTAGATGCGCCGACCGTATCAGAGGATGTACGAATCCTACCACGGCAGCGCTGCCATGTTCGGTCTCGATGACCATTTGTCCAGACTCATCAGTGACGACCTCTTCTCCGCATGCGATAGCAGCAGCGTCGTGGCTGGCGAAGCCTCTATTGTGGGCTATTCGGCAATGATTGATGAAGCCTTGCGCGCTGGAGAAATTGTCTCGCCGACAATCGAGGCACACGAGCTTGACAAGCTGCCCATCGGTTGAGCGCTTGAGGATGAGGGGACCGGCCTTGTCCTTTGGAGGAGGATAACCGCTGGAAAGTGCCTGCAGCTTAGACCCAGCCGATCCTCTCTGTGACCGAGATTTGCCAGCTACGGAGCCGGTGTCGATGAAACTCCCACGGGTCGCTCGACCCTCCGCGACCGTCCTGGCAGACAGTGGCCCCTCCAGAACGTCCTGTGCATTGCTTCTTCCATCGAATACCTCGTCAGGAATCAACCACTTGGCATAATGCCGCGTGTACGGTCCGTCCGCAACGCCCCAAGGGGCCGAGTAGCGAGATTGTGTTCCTCCTCCGACCTGCGTGGACGGCCCCTGGCCATTGCTGACCTGCTGCATCTTTTCGGGCGCAAACGAAGAGGCAGGGAACGGTATTATCTGGCATCGACGAAGCTGTTCCAGTGCAATTTGACATTTCGCAAGTTCCTGATCTATAAGGCGGAGTTCGTTATGCTTCATGAGAATCTCGAGGCTGAATTGGGCTTCGATCTGTTGTTGAAGAGGCGTGAGCTCGGCAGAATCTACTTAGCAATGGCTGTATTAGTTGAGATTCCCAGCTCTACTGGACAGGTCACAACTCGCATACCTGGAGAGGCAGGGACAATAGTGGCGGCAGGATTCGCTTGCACCACTCTTGAATGCCTAGCGTCGCCAAAGGCGGCTTCCTCACGGGGAGCCGTAACTGAACTATCTTGAGCAGGAGAGAGAGTCGACATAGCATTTCCGGCAGTCCAACGGATCTGGTCCGACCCATTCGTCCATGGACTCGGCTCGAACTGGGGAGACGCAGACTCTTGGCTATCCGATCTTTTTCGCTTCATGTAATTGTCCAGTGGATCTTTCGTAACCGACGAACGGAGTGGCTTCAATCCTGCCAGCTTTGCCTTCTCCGATGCCACCTTATCAGCCCCCGATCCCGAACCCCAAAGTCGAAACATGGCATACGACAGCGCGCACAGAGGCCCAGTATTATTGCCAGGTTATCCAGTCCGGCATTTATCGGCTAGGCGACGGAGACTGAGAGCGCATCGAACCAGTTCTATTCGGTGGTTTTCAACGCGATCCCAAGGATGTCGCGCATAGGAGACTTTCGTAGGCTTCGAGCTTCGCACACCCAGGATCGACGTGGATAATCGGTCTCAATAGTAGTTGGAAAAAGTCTGCATGAAACGTGCATCTAATGATTGTAGAGAATTGAAGGAGCCGTTGCGGTGTTGATTGTGGAGTTGGGCGACCGGAGGTGAATACTATAATGCTGATTCAAGCAAAAGAAGATATTGTGTCATGTATTAATGATAAGAATAGGACAAAGATGCACTGCAAGACCACCTTAGCGAAAGGTTGGTCCAAAGAAGAAATGTGAGAGTTGTTGGGTGCTGGGTGCTCGTGGTGTTGACAATGAGGGAGACCGAGGAGGCCGCTACCGATACTTTGAGGAGACGCAAGTACTGTACAAGTTTACTGTAAGTGTCACGTCGGCAAAGGTTGCCGTAGAAGTTGGACAGTTCCAGGTTGCCGCCTAATGCATCTCGCGTAACGAGTCTCTTACAGTAAGGTGGCAAATCATGTCGAGGGGTACGCAGCACGTTTTAATTGGTGGTAGATACAACCAACTTTTGTGTTTGTTGCGATACCTTACCTTCACAGTACCTTAGTACGACGCCCTGTAAAACAAAGGGCAACACTGAAGAAACAATTACAGGGTATTGCTTATCGCTACAACTGCTAAATTATTCAAGTCCCTGATAAACGGAGAAATCTTTATGTATTTCCACAAGGAGGGCTTGTACGGTAAGGTATAAGTCCTTATAAGGTGAACGGGCAGCTTGCGTGTCGTATGCTATCTGTCGTGGCTGGTCCAAGCGTCTTCTTATCAGATCATCCGTCCCAGAGCCGCAACACCAAATTGAATACAATAACTTTAACATCAACTAATCTGAACCAGTGTAATGGGTCATTGATGAGCACATCAGAAAAGAGTTCATTGTCTACTCTTCCTGATGAATGTGTCTTGTTCTCTGCTGTATGAACTGTAGTCTTACTTCCAGAAATATCCTTGTGCTTTACGCTTCCAGATGAATCGTCACATTGCTCTGCGTTCACCTTCAGTTCAAGTCAGCAACGGAGTGCCTGGAACATGACACGCAAAAAGAGCCACAAGCGTGGCGGAGAACCTCAACAAGTTGAACCGCACAGCAAGACTGTCAATCCCACCCCATCAACCCTCATGGCCGCAGACAAGATGACGAAAAAGCCATCCCTTGATAACACAATCCCAAAAGTTGACACACTCGAGGAATCAGATCGACCAAGCAAGCGCGCGAGAGTCGGCGACCAGACAGCCTCCGAAGCCGCGCTGTTCGCAGACCCCACTATGGAAGATCACGCTTGGCATTTCGAACAGGACCTTACCTTCAACATTCCGGTTTCGATACTACCTCCTGACCTTCAGACCCTTCGGGCCAAATACGACTTCAGCACCATGAGCATCATCTCGTCCTCCAAAATCGAGACGAAAGTCAAGACTCTTCTGGCTCGACTTGGGACCTTCAGCTGGGCCAACAAAGATGCTAAACCGGCCGTCGTCATCCTCAGTGCCAAGGCCGGTGTTGCGAACAAGATGATTTCGGTCGTCGAGATTGCGAAGAGGGAGCTTGAGGCGCAGGGCGCGAAGTGGTGGCAGTACTCTAGAGTACATAGTCAGATTACTGAGTTGAAAGAGAAGACCAAGAAAAGGACGGACGGAGGGAAGACGCTGCTACAGTGGGAGAGTGAGCAAGCTGCGAAGTCTAAGGTACAACCACAGGATTTGAATAACGCTGTGGAAGATTCGGCCATGATAGATGCAGAAGGGGGCGCGGAGGAGGATGAAGAAGACGCCTTCGCGGCGGTTGCTCCGAATGGCAACGGATCAACTGTCCCGCCGACAGAAGAGATTGCAGCCAGAAAGAAGATCAGGGCGGTGCCCGTCATGACCATACACATGTCGAGGGTACCTGTGGATGAGCTGAAGCAGGTCTACGGGTATGTGCTGCCTACTCATCTTCGTGCTACAGCCAAAACTAAGATCCTACGCAGGGAACAGACGAACGCCTAGATTAACAACCACACGACCTGTCGTCAATATCGTTCAGTGTCCTTTTTCGTTCACATTCGCCCGGTGGTATTATCTCAACAGGCCACATTTTTCCCGAGCTTATCCCGCGCTCTACATGGCGAGGCGATCTGCGTTGCTTATAGCCTACGGGCCTAGCTTTATACCCATATAGAAGTCCCAATGAAGCGTTTCTAGGTTGCCATCTCCCCATAAACACATACCCATTGCACAGATGCGCGTTGATCAGAGCTTCCGTGCCAACAGCAAGCCCTTCACATGAGTTCAACCCCAACACACTCAACAGCTAAAAAAACCACAACGCCAAGAAAGCCAGCCAGTGCCTTGAACTTTGCACTATCCCAACCCATCCTACAGGTATGTAACGGATCCGACACATACCCCCACAACCTCTTGCCCCATGTCATGAGTCCCCGTAACCCTCCACAACCCTCAACACAAAATTCACCACCACAGCCGCCAACAGCGCCACCGCCAACACACTGGGCCCCCACCGATCATCGAACCCGCCCTGCCCGCGCAGGCGTATACTCTTCGCCCTCCAATGGAACGTCACCAGCGCATAGATCATGGTGGCCATGGCCACGAGCGTGAACAGGCCGGCGCTGATGCGGCCGACGCGGTCGCCGAAGTTCAGCAGCCCGATGGCCAGCGCGCCCAGCACGACGGAGAAGTTGAGCCACGACAGGAAGGTCCGCTCGTTGGCGAAGAAGACTTTGGGCTCGACGCGCGTGGGGAGGGCGATGCGTTTTCCTGGGGTGGGATGGGTGGTTAGCCTAGGGAGGGGGGGTGGTGAGGGGGAGGTGTTGGGGAGGGTACGGGGGGGGGTTGGGGTTGCTTGGGCTGGGTGTGCGAAGGATGTGCAAGCGTTGGGTGGGCGAGGGGGACTTACCGGGGGCTACTTGGAGGAGTGGTTGGCTTGACATTGCGCTGCGCTGGTTGAGCGCCTTTCCACTTTCTCTTGGAGTAATTTGTGCGCAGGCTGATGCGCAGCTGAAACTGTGTCACGAACACAGGAAGGGGAAGCCTTTCAAGAGCGCCAGGCAGCTCAGTCCGACCAGCTCCAGGGTCATTCAATTGGAAAGTTCTGCGAAGCCCCTGCCGTCTCTTGAAGTAAAAGTTGGTGGATGCAAGCGCAGCCCAGCGATAAGATAAGATCCGACTTTCCAGATTGTACTAGTGTACTAGTGGATGACGGCCCCTCGTTACTTTCCCGTCACATATGGTATATATCGCAATACACAAACGCAACATATGGTTTAGTGGGAAGATCATGACTGGGCTTGCGATAGCACTTACACCAGCCATGGAATGCGACGCAACATACCTAGGTAGCTATCACCGGTGGCCGGAAAATAGTATATGCAAATCAATCCCCGAAGGTTGCGTGCTCAAGCCAAATATGATCAGTCTAGCCACCCACTGCTGAATCAGATGGTAGAATTTCTGGTTACACTCTGTCTGGTGCCATCTTCTTACAAAAGCCCGTCGTAAGTAGGTAACAACCTTACAATTGAAGCAGCCAGTGCGCAGTCAGTCAGTCCATAACCACCCATGCCTAACCGTTAGAAAGTCTGCGAGTCAGTATCATCAGGCGGCCTGGCATCAACTACTTGAAGCGTTCCGGCTCTGCTCCGCAAGTAATCGCATAACGCCACCATTGATGAGTTGAGTAGCGAGATCGATACGTGCGTTCTGGCTCTTCATGTCACCATCTGAGCTTTCCGAGCCAGTCCCAGACTTTCCAATTCTTGCCAGTAATGCCTCACGAATCGTCTCTTCTCCGTCATAAAGTTCTTCCAGAGAAGCTTCTCTTGCTCAGTTGTGTTACGTTCCGCCGGTACGGGACAACCCTGTGCCCTGAGGAACTTGACAATTTTGGGAAGCCCAGCCTGCATTGCGTGCCACATGGCCGTCTTCCCATCAATGTCAGTCATCCCGACATCTGCGCCCTTTGCAAGCAGCATTTGGATGACTTTGATTTTATCGTCCTCCAAGCCGTGACGCTCGCTACCATGAGGGGGTCTCCGCGCAGCAGAGAAGATGGCGGACTGATTCTTGGAGTTTGATAGATTGGGATCTATCCCACGGGACACTATAAGCTCAGCTAAAGATACATTGCCTGTCAAAGCTACCCAGGCCAGCGGAGACTGTTTGTGTCCAAGTATCGCCTTGTAGCGTTTGGTCTGCGTATCCGTGAATTGGGCCCTGATTGCAGCAACGGAACCAACATTTGTTGTACGTTTCCACACGCCAGCGGGGATTCCAGGACATGTCGGATCCACGCCCATATCGAGAAGTGCATGAAAAGCCGGTAAGTGCTGGAGTTGGGCTGCTAAGCAAATCATAACTTCGCTGATTGCGTCATGTGGAAATATCCTTCCGAATTTTGGGATCATGGGGCCTGCGGCTGCATTTGATCTCTTTTCAAGAGCTCTACTAGTGCTTTCTGTTCCATCGCTCAATGCAATCAAGTTCAGTAACATCATCCACTCCGAGTATATCATTTCATCTTTTACCAATGGGTCGGCTCCGTGAAGTATAAGTGTGCACGCCGCATATTGACAATCGCGCTCCATTGTGAGACTTAGCAGCAACTTTTCTTGCTCAGACGTAAGACCACTGCCACAGTCCCAGTCCATCAGCGTTCGAAACATGATCTGGTGTCTAAGCTGGACAGCTGCTGTTAATGGGGTATCTTTAAAGTAGAGATCCGACACAAGGGAAGGGTTTGCACCTTTCCCTAGCATTTCTTGAATAATGTGTATAGGGGCGCCAAAAACGACAGCAGCAAGCAGAGGGTTCAGTTTCCCCGTGTGATCAAAGTTAGTATCGAAAGCTCCGTAACGGTCAATAATGTCTGCTACAGGATTTGAATGCCCTATCATCAGATGGCTCATGATATTAACTTCGAATTTGGTGACTCTGTAAAATTCCGCAACGTCTGTTCGTAGATCAAGTGAACCAATGGCCGTCATTTCGAGGTCTGAAGCGTCCGAGAAAGGTTCTATTGATGATGATGGAAGGACTCTCCTGATCGACTTTCGTATTCTACTCGTACCTGCAAAACCTATATAGTAGGCCAATCTCCATGCAAATGATCTCGAGACACTAGCAGGAAGTAGTTCGTCAAGATAATCGAAGAGTTCTTGCCAATTGTCCTTGCAAGCTTGAGCGACGGCAGCTCTGTCGGAGATTTTCAGCAAGTCGAATCCAGCCAGTTGGAGCATACAGTGATTTCGGTCTGGCTCGTTATCGAAGCTTTCGTAGCGCTCTATTGCTCTGTTGAGTCTATGCTCATCCACGAAGAATGTTTTCGCGTGTTGGAAGAACAGGGCTTTTCGGCGCCCTTGCTCAACGTGCCCGTAGTGAAACCCCCAGTTCTCACACAAGTATTTTGGTATTGTCTTATGAAGATGATTTGGGTGTTCCGTTCCGTTGGTCTCGTCCAGTGTGGATCGCTCGGCCATTTGATCGAACAAAAAGGACAAATTAGAAACCCAAGAATAAGGAGGTGACCGAGACTTAGAGTATGCAGCTAGGGGGTGAAGTGGCCTTGACATGAGGAACAATTTCTCGAGTATGAATGCATGAACACTGGACGGCTTGTAATCCTCATGTGCCTCCAAATATTCCCGTACCGATAAGTGGGCAAACCGAAAGCGATACGTAGCATCATCGTACACCACAAGGTTTCCACATATGTCCAATATTGCTTCAGATGATATGTCGCCGTTCCCTGGTGTAGCTACTTCCGAGCAGAATTTGAGTGTGGCCTGGAGACTGGTGTCTCTGGAACCCAGCAGCCAAACGAATACGGTTTCGGCAACGGCTCTTCCAACAGCCTCAAGCTTTTGAACATCATCCAGAATCTGAGCATAGATATCTTTGAGACCAATTGGTAGGTTCCGTAAGGCAGTCTTAAGGTCATTTTCTGTCTTGACGCGACGACTGTCACAGAGGGCTGAGATCTGTAAACTCGCCCAGAGAAACCTACTTTGTTTCAGTGCATTTTTAAAGAAGAGCGGCTTTGTAACAACTCACATGCCTTGAGCCTTTGTACTGAGTACTTCGTGAATTTCGTCACGAAGATGCTGTGGTACCCTTCCGTTGAGGATTCTTCCGGCGGTAAGTGCAGTTCTTAACTCTGCTTGTACGAACCTGAGTACATCGCCTGAGTTGTTCCCGACTTCAATGCGTATGTTTGGCGTTTTTTGGAATTGGTTGACGATATCCGCATCGTCTCGGCTAGATACGAGAATCTTAACGATGAGGCCGGATTCCTCTACCAGACGGGTCAACGCCCCTAGGAGCTGGTATCTCTCGGTTACTGTGCATTCATCCAGCGCATCAATGACAATGACCAGCGGCGTGCTGTTAGATCTTTCAATGATGTACTTCAGTGCATCGTTCAAGTTAAGTCGCATTATATGGTCTCCATCCTCGTCACTAGCTTTTCTCCGTTCACGATAAACTTGCGCTTCCGCAGATGTTTCTTGCCAGTCCGCTTCCGAGCATATGATTTGTTTTAACAAGGCAAGCATAATCTCTGCAGGGTCGGCTCTCTGAGGATCTGCTATGTCTCTCGAGCAGTAGAAGTATGCGATTGGAGAATCGCTGGGCAGTCGCGACTGTCGTTCAAGAAGCTCGCGGATAACTGTTGCCATCAAGAAAGTTTTGCCGGTTCCGGCTAGTAACTGTTAGCCTTGCCGCAGGAGTGTGACTTTCTGAGGGCCAAAAACGTACGACTGCTGTGAAGCCATAGTACTGACGTAACGCTAGAGTTCATCCAACCTGTAAAGCGTGGGTCGTTCATCAGCCAGCTGCCTGTGTCTGTAAGTATCTTTTCCGAAATTACTCGATGATGGCTTTTGTAAGGAATAGTTGAAAGCCATTGCAATATTTCTTTTCGTTCTTCGCGGCTTTGGGCTGTGGCTGACTCGACTCGCTGTCGTTCCGTAAAGTCTGACAGCTCTTGTCTAGTCCGTATTAAAGGGCTCTCAAAAGATTTGACGAGGTCCATCAAATCTGATGTTCGGATGGTGACCTCTGAGTGCAGGCTACCCACTTGATTGTTCAAATTGCTCACCATCATAGAGAACGAATCTTGAGCTTGGCGTGTTGATTGTAAACGCTCGGCATCCAAAAGACCAGTCAACTGAATGACTAGACCGTCGGTACCTTTAAGAGATTGAAGATGCTTGGTAACCCATGGTTCAGGTAGCACGCTCATCGCCAGTCTCCTTATGAGACCTGAATCGAAGTGTCTTCGACACGCGGCAAGGAAGCCCAGAATAACAACATAGGTTCCAAGGATTGATTCCTCAAGCTGTGGCACGATTGGCGAATGCTGACCAAGATAAAGGTTCTCGATGGCGGCATATCGGGCAATTGTTTTACAAATGTACTCAAGGCCTTCGATCATGGACCCTTGTAGTTGCACATCATGAATTGAAACCTATCCACAAATCAGAAGATTGCAACCTAAGCTGGAATGCTGGATGGATATTGAGAAGCTATACCTGTATGAGAAACCGGACGACCGCCCAAGGAAGAGATGCATGGCCTGGGTCATACTAATTCAGGTGAGCCAAACACCAAAAGTCTAGCTTAGGAGGCATGTTATAGCCCTCTAAAGATACAAGAATAGGATGGTGTAGGGCATGTTACCAACTCACCTGAACTGCAACATCACCAACTTGCTTGAATTTGTCCAGCCAAAGAGCAATTTTCTCAAAAACATCGTAAAGAACAACAACGTCGCCATTGCTCCTTTTATATTTCAGTCGCCTCTTAACACAGTCCTGCTTCTTCCGTTGTACCTCGGCGATCAAATCCACCAAGATTGCACGTCGGTCGGTCTGCTGAAAGTCAATACCGTGTCTGTCTTCTTCACTAAGAGACGCCACAGCCTTATCCCATAGCGAGGCTGCCATATGCCATGCCTTCTAATCGGCCTTCGAATATAGAGCAATCCACCTTGACACATTAACTGCAGATGACTGTTGTAGCGTCGTTGAATGAGCACATGGTAAAGCAAACTGGGAGCATCATATTTAAGCCATCAGTGAAAACAAGCAAAGAAGATGGGTGTTTCTATAGCTGCGGCGTCTCTCACACCAAGTTACTGTACCTACCTGCAGGCTAGTGAACTTCAAGGCATAGCCCCGCTGCGCGTCGCTTGAGAAAACAATGCTAATTTGTCGTGCTCGAAAAGTTCAAGGCAGTGCCTGTCCAAGGCAGATTCATAGTATAGGGAATTGGAGAGCTTTCACGGGGAGTTCGCTGGTCAAGTGTAGGTTCTGAAGCAAACAGTTTCCAGCGTTGCCAGACTGCCGTTGTCTGGAACTTATGGGCCTCTCTACCTACCAGGTAGGTAGTGAGAACAGCGCAGAAGTCCTGCAATAGGTTTCATGTGCTTACTGACGGAGTCGTTGATACAGCTGACTCATCACCTAGGTCCCTTGTCATGCTTCAGGCCATTTACTTTGACCTCTCAAGCCCTCTGACAGAACACCCGCTTCTCTCTTAGCACCAGTGCCCAAGGCGCTCTGTGACTTCAACCTCACCTTCCTCACAAGATACACGAATGTTGGTCCTTGAGAATCCTTGTCGTCAGTGGACGCATAATAATATTCCTTCGTTCCCCAGAGACTAATTTTCCGCCTCCAAACTTCTCATTTTCTCCCATTTCTCCACCATGCAATCCTACTCCCCACATCACAGCCGCCAATTACTACTCTAACCCTTTACGCCAAATCAACGGCGCAACGTCGTCGACCCTTGGCACGAACTCATGCTCTGCGGTAACAGGGACACCAGGCTCTATCGTCACGAAAGTGCCCACTTACCGGCACAAGAGCTCTTTCTTCCACCAGTTGCCATTGTCATGGCGTCGACAGGATATCTAGCAACCTTCTCACCCGTGCTCGAGCCCACGAGGTCAAAGCCAAAAGGAGGCGATGAAGAGTTGTGATGTGGCCGAAGACCGTGCGCTTGGAGTATATGGTGATTAGGGAACGCGGGGACCGGAGGACGGCATTGACGCGCATGGGGAGAGGGTCGTTGCTGGAGAGACTGTATGAAGAGCGAGTGGTGAGGAGGGAGTTGTGAATGTGCCTTTAGTAGAAGGTTGAACGAATGTGGCCAAAGCCATCGTGCATCAAGGCTGGTGCAGCCGATGGTACTGTTGACGAGAGACCCATCCTTTGAATGCTTCAGCAGTGTCCTCCGCTGCTTCCTCCCCAAGGGTGACTTCTCTTGCAACTTGTGTTGAATGACCGACTCGCTGCCTTTTTTTACAGAGGTAGGCATCACGCGTAGACACAAATTCTTTGATTTGTATCAAAGCGCACGAAAAGAAGACTGAAACAGATGAAGCAGATGCATTGAAACAAGGACTTAATGATAAAAGTGAACCAAATTCATCTTGAAACTCCGAGGGTGAAACTCGAAACAATGCATTGTGTAAACACCGCCATTTAAAAGATCTTCATCGAATCCAGAATTTGTATCCCGATCGTAAACACAGATCCTATTTGACCACCACCCACCCATATCTACCTACATCTCGCCGAGATCAACACCATCACAGCAATCAAGATGGTCGCACAAGGCTCCAATACAATGACTCCCGTACGCAACCCATCTGGCCGCACACATCCACTCCTATCAAACCCAAAGACTAACCCCCCCTCGCAGCCAATCCCCTACACCCGACTTCGGCACACCACAAACGACGTACGTCCCTTCCCCTCCCCTCCCCTCCTCTCCCCTCCCCTTTCCAAGCCCCTCCTCAGCTAACCCCCCATCAATAAAGACCTGCCAAACCACCTTCGCCTCCGTCCGCAACTACGACCACACCAGCACCGCCCACTGGAACACCACCATCATCGTACGTCCCATCCGCCACCCCCCCCCCCCCCCCCCCCCCCCCCCCCCCCGCCGCCCCCCCCCCCCCCCCCCCCCCCCCCCGCGGGCCCCCCCCCCGCCCGGCCCCCCCGCGGC
>JAABUY010000806.1_pt1 | contig 48903 bp, 35 predicted proteins | sample 5560271 | NCBI WGS metagenome assembly JAABUY01 (sample SAMN10711886, study PRJNA513374) | rock metagenome | isolation source: Antarctica rocks | place: Antarctica: Victoria Land, University Valley | reverse complement strand
TGCCGTGGGATTGGTAGCGGGAGGGTATGAAAATGCGTCAACTGACCTTCTATTACCTCTCGACCGGCCTCTACGTGCCTTGCAGTCTGTACAATCTGGACAAAGTATACGAAGAGGGACGATTCAGAGCATATGGACACTCGAAAAACCAGCTGAATGCCGCGCACGTGGTTTGAGCGAACACATTATCCACAAACATAGCCCCGACGGCTCTGGTTTATTGGTGGTCAACAAGATCCTGCCCGAAGGACCATCCGACGGTAAGGTCAAGGAGGGCGACGTTCTTCTCGAAGTCAATGGTCGAAATGTCACGTCACTCTCCGAATTTGAGGATTTTATAGATAATGCTATTGAGGACGACATCAAAATTCGAGTACAGCGTAGTCAAAACAGCCTTGAATTTGAGCTATCAGTGCAAAACTTTTTCAAAATCGCACCATGTCGGCTGCTCGAATTCGCTGGCGCCACATTGCAGGACCTTCGTTTTCAAACCGCTATGTTGTATAACGTCCCCATCAAAGGCGTCTTTCTTCCTCGCGCCACAGGGTCCTTCTGTCTAGATACTAACTCGGACAAGTTGATTGACTCTATTGATCATCAGCCAACTTCAGACCTGGATGCATTCATCAAGATCACTCAAAAAATACCCGGTAAATGGCATCTGTCTGCTTAGAAGAGCATCGTACAGATCAGGCGAAAATCGCTATCAAATATCGAAACCTTCATGATCTTCATGTTCTGAGCCATGACATTATCACTGTAGATCGTCACTGGTTGCGCAAGCCAATGATCCTTCGAGTTCGTCAAGATGACTTTGCTTCCTGGACTTCAACTTATCTTCGACTTGTACAGCCTGCGACTTCACCGATGAAGAAGACCCTGCCGCCAACATGGGCCGATGAAAGCCATCCTGCTATACAAAAAGTTGCAGCAAGTCTGGTGCAGGTGGATATATGGAACCCTTATGGCACGAACGGAGCGTCGGTCGGCAAGACAGTGTGTATGGGCCTTGTGATCAACGCCACTGCAGGCTTCGTTATAATCCCCCGAAGTCTATGTCCTTCGGACTTGTGTACATTGTCTGTGATTTTTGGCGACTCGATCGAATGTCCCGCTAAGATGGTATACGAGCACGCCCTGAACTTTGTGGTTATTCAATACGACAGCTCACTCGTTGACGGCCCGATCCAAAGCGCGACTTTCAGCAAGAGAGTGCTCAAAGCGCTAGACAAGACGATTATTTACGGGCTCAATCGAGACGACTCAGTGCCATGTACAGTCGAGACAACTGTGATGTATGTTGAACCGCTGACAGGCAACTTTGAACCGTCACGATTCTACCAACCGATTAATGTGGATGGGATACACCTCCAGATTGACTATCACTGCAAAAACGGCATACTTTTCGACGTCAATGGAGATGTGGAGGCATTGTGGCTTCCGTTCCTTGCGACCGAACACACAAGGTATGTGGGGATTTCGGCCTCTTTGTTTATGCCAGCGATCGAACGTCTTCAGCAGGGGCTTCTGCCAGCAGAATGTAGGATGCTGGACGTTGAATTCGCGAAGGTTCACAAAAGCGCGGCACACATGTTTGGTATATCTGAAGGTATGACGCTCCTGCATATCCAGCATGTACTTTCGCTGATACACACCAAAGAAACAATCGGAGACTTCCCGGGTAGGGAATTCATCAAGGTCTCGAACATTGCTTGTGGCCATGAACAACAGACTCTTGCCCCAGGAGATATTATATTGAAGCTGGCAGAGAAATCACTTACGCAGATGTCAGATCTTGGCGAAATGTTTACAAGCGAAAGCTTGAATATGACGGTCGTTCGCAACAGACTTCAGGTTGATATTAACGTGCCTACCGTCACGACATCTAGCTGGCAGTGCAATAGAGTAGTCTGGTTCCTTGGGGCTACGTTTGAGTCGCCGTACTATCCAGTTCCCTTGTGCGCCCTAAAGCTTTACAGTCAGATTTTTTTGACCGACCGGCGCTGTGGTAGCCCAGCGGATATGTACGGCCTTCCTCTTCATCATTTCCTTACCGAAGTCAATGGCGTAGTCACAAAATATTTCGACAGCTTCATAGGAGAGATCAAAAAGCTGATGGAGAACAAGTATTGCCAACTCACCATGGTCAGCTTACAAGGTGTACCCAGAAGCTTTTCACTTATGCCAAACAAGTACTTCAAGACAGTCGAAGCCCGAAGAAGCGGAAGGGATTTCCACAATTGGCAATTCCAGGATTTGTGAGATATAGCAGAACGGCTGTCTTACTAGGGAGTGGAGATTTCTTATATTCCTTCTCATTCTGTGGACGCTCAGGCTCTTGTATTGAAGTTCATATAAATATCAGCAGTATCCATAGACCAGAGGTAGCTTTTGGAAGCCAACTGTCGTCCGTGATGAAGCCGGGAATTTACCCCTTACACAGCATACTTCGTCACTCATGCCAGTGGACAGATCAGCTTTCAAATCCGCTCTTTGATCCTTTGAAGAAACTTGACGAAATATATCGCACCCAGTTCAACACTCCTTCTTTCAGATCTTGGGTTCCGAATTTCTAATAACGATGTCAATCGAGATAGAGATATGCATTTTTCTCGAAAATTCTGGCAACAGATGTGAAACATCGACCGACCCATTCGCGTATGTGAGGGGGACCAGGTCACGGATGATACCTTGTTATTCGTTCGTCCTACAAATGAATCGTGGGCACTGGAAGCCAGCATGAATATAGGATGCAACGAAGACCTTTCATGAAGGGGACGTGGAGGGCGTTACTGGGGCCTTTGAACTCCATAAATATTAGTTCGTGGATACAATCGATTGCTCGCCTTGATGTAGCAAGCCTGCGTTCTAGATATGTTGTAGTGTTTGTCATATAGCCTCACTATTCGGCCTTGCTTCCAAGTAATATTCCAGAAGAGGGATACATGAAGACTCTGTCAAGCTATTGTAGCTCATGCAATAATCTATGTCAACAAAGGCCTCTTCTAATGTCAGTTTCACAATGCCATTCCGCCCTCATCTCCCGCTTTTCAAGCTAGTGAAGTAATGCATGAAGCCAGGTACAATCCTTTAGCAAACTTCTTTCTCCCATCACATACTCGTGTTCATCGACCTGACGGAGATAGTGCTTGTCTGATGAGCCCTTGAAGCTTTTGACTTATCAATGTTAGTATAGTAAAATGACCATTAGTTGTGCAAGGATGATACCGGTCTAAACACTTTTCGCTTATGGAATTTTCACATGGAGAATTTGGGTGATTGTTGATGTATTTCTTTGATAGAAAAACCCTACTCTGAGATTATTACATAAGTGATTGAGAAACGAAGAAGCAGATCAACAGCAACCCAAAACCATTCTTCTAGACGAACCCATCAGTCGCTATGGCATCACCCATGCAGTGTACGCCTTCAAGGGAATGCTGATTTTTGGTGCACACTCAATACGATGAGGAACATGCCGACCATGGGGTATCTCTTCGGGGAAGACAAATGATGAGGCAATAATTGCTCGCTTGAGCGCTCGATGATCGGCGTTTAAGCATGCTGTATATACATAATAGTTCAAAGAAAATGTCGTTGTGAATTGTTTTATTAACGCGGTGATGTTGCATCGAACGGGTTGGCGTTAGGATGAAATAGCTCTTAGGGACACGCCCTTCGTTTTAATACTTGCATACGCTCGGATCACATGGTGGTCATGTGCTTAAAAGAAGGCATGGGCAGGGGGGGCCTCAACCGTTTGCGAAGGTAGCCATTGCGGCGGTTACATACACATTGGTGCGTCTCCGATTGTTTCTGTCTTCGTTTCGAGCAGACGCTGCCGTATCTTGATGTTGCGGCCCTTCAAGCGAGATATGTCTTCGCCTCGGCAATGGGGCCCGAGGTGGTATAGGGATGTGATTTTCCTGTAATACACCCTGCAGAAAGTCCAGCTCCAGCTGATAGTATTTTACTTCTGCTTCTAGTCTTGAAATGTTGTCTGCGGTCTCTTGTTCCTGTTTTTGGCGCCGCTGGCGGAATTTATGGGAGGCGGTGGCATTGCGCTTACGCTTTTGGTCAGCGACTTTAGACGCAGCTTGCACGTCAACAGGTACCTGAATAGGACCGTTCACCGTTTCGAAGATCATCGTTTGATATTGGCTCTGGCCCGGAGCCCCTGATGTTGGCGCGTTGAAGCCTTTCTCGCTCGCGGTCTCCAAGGGCAGCAGCGGACCCGATCCCACTGATGCAGACGCCTGATCTCGGGGAAGGACGAAGGGTGATTGCCGCGTGTCGACGGTTGCGGTTGACAGATCAGTCGTGATAAGACCTGGCCCGCAACTTGTACATGACCCCGATGTCAGACACGGTGATAGTAGAGGAGGATATGTCTCCATTGAAGCGGGCGAAACAGATGGTAGAGTAATATCTCCTAGCGAATCTCTTCCGGAGATTGAAGGCAGAGAAGGTGTTGAAAGCCGGAACATTGCTGCCTTTGGTGCAGCCCGTAGAGAATCCGTTCTCTTGCCATCGTGTTCATGGCCGCTTGCACTGGTCTTGTTCCCATCTATGGGATTAAGTAGATTCTCGAAACCAAAGAACTTTGAGAGACACGGATCTGGTAGCGTAGATGATGGCGGAGGCGGCACGCTGTGGAAGAAGGGAGCTCGATGGGGCACATCTTGGGGAGCCGCTGATTCGATCGGCGATAGCTTTCTGGATTGGATCGGTGGAGCGTCTGAGGCCTTCTCATCTAGTGCGGACAATTGAAGATCCAGCTTTGAGCGAAAATGTATCGGTGAGACTCTTTCCATAATAAGAAAACAAGGCAATGCACGCGTGCAGGCGAGACCTGCAGCAGACAAGGTTGAGTGTGATAAACAGGGCGAAGAAGGCAAGATGCAGGAAACTGTTCAAGACGAGGCTGCAAGATCGATAGGTTCTTTATAGAGACTGTGCATGAACAAGATAGTCCCATTCTCTCCTCGTCTCCTCAGTCGTAGGTCCGTATCAGGATTTCAGATGTCAATGCAATCAGAGACGAACGGCGCTGATCTTCCCTGTGGCGTATTCATTTACACAGCACTGGCATGAGTTCCTTTACTCTCTTGGTTTGTGGTTCTGTGCATGCCGGCGTTTGATCCCCATAAAAGAATGACAAATAGCGAAGTGGGAAGATATGGCGCGCCTAGTGGCATACATCGAGCGGGGAGGCGGCAAGATTATACTCTACATCTTGTATGTTCATGAAAATACAAGGACTTCCTTCTATCAACCAGCCCAACGTATGATTTCATATCATTGTACTGGTGATGGGCTTGCAGCTCGGAAAGAAAAGCACTAGTCTGTGCGCGCTATTCCTTATGTGTTACTACATGGTAGTAGCGAATAAGGAATAGCGTGCGCGGAGATTCTAGCCTCCGACTTCTGCAGAACATCTGCCCACCTATCGCCTGTCAAAGATGGCGGTCGATGATGACTACGTGATAGTCGAGAGAAGCCAATCTGGTGAACCTTCTAATAAACGAAAGACAGAGCGATAACTGTGGCCAGAGCAATGGATTTGTTGGAATACGAGGTCATATGGGGCATTTTGGTAGGTAGGTGGAAGCTGGATAGGAGTCTATCTAGGAGCGAGCAGGTAAAACGCGGGCCCCAGCCCTATCAGCCCTATGTAGGCGGAGATTACCATCCAGCTGGGTAAGTTCTATAACATCATCTACAGACTACAGGTCCTTCCTGCAGCGGGCTGGACATTGCATTAGCAAAAAGCCTCTTGACAAGGATTATTTGTGTGAGGGCGCAAGCCAGCTATACCTGAACGAGCCCGGCAACGCTAAAGCAATGTCCAGCCCGCTGCAGGAAGGACCTGTACTACATCTAAGGCTCTTGAAACCGGATCCGCTCCGGTCTTCTACGCATACCCGGGGCAATGCTACCGATCAAGGAAGCAATTGAGGGTTTCGTTGTCTCTAAAATCGAGCCGCTTTAAGCCGACTGTAGAGACCCTGCTCAGAGGCTTGAAGTGGAAACAGCAGGGTCGTAAAGCCATAGGCCTCTACGTATCACCAAGCTCCTGCTAACTGCAGAGCAATTTGCAGGTAGGAACGCAACATAGGCGAACTAGAGCTTGCATCCCCGAACCCTCCCACGCCTCCTTGATGCTCTGTGTAAGTTCACATCCCCAATGCTGCCTTAGTGGTTCCTGCAAGCCATATCACAAAATGTTGGAGACTGCGCGGCTTGCATGGACGTGCATGCATGTTTGCCTATAAAGTATTCCAGAAGGGCTCGTTGCCTTCTTTTCCTAATGAATTTGCCTTGTCCCATCGTTCAGCGCCCGAGATGCGTGTAGTCAATCCAGCGCCGCCTCCAACGCCTGAGCCCAGAGCCGCGTGTCCAGAGTTCAAGTATATTCAAGTCACCAATGAGATCAAGTATTCGTGGGCTTCGCCAGAAGCCGATGTGGAGGTAGGACGCTCTGGCCTTTCTCAAGAACTTACAATTCACACAACTTCATAGGTCTCAGGACCGATTCGATCTGACGTCGAGGAGCTTAGTACGGACCTAAGAAATGGGCCATGGAAGCTTGGCTGCGCACCAGCGAATCAAATCGAGTCAAGCAATTCCAACTGGTACCAAGTAAGATCAAAGCCGGAAATCAACGTTACTGGGAAAAGTAATGACGGCGGATATTACGATGTTGCTGTCCATAGCCTATATCTTCCATGGCTATTCTTTCATGGGCTCGAGCTAAACCTCGACTATAATCCAACGACGCCAACAGAGAAAGACATATCGGTCCATGGTATCTGGGACGCGACAAGGAGGGCCCATGCTCATTTTCTCCTCAACGCTGTAAATGCGATCCGTTCTGGGCGCGGTCGAGGACTCGAGGAATGTTATCGTGGTATTGCCCGATCAAATGGCCTAGCAATATCACTTGAAAGAGCCATCCTAAACCACGACATCTTGGTAGGCTCTTCGCTCATTGGGCTAGGAATTCCATTAACATCCTTTAGAGATCTGATCCTCAAGTTCGCAAACAGTTTACGCGATGTCTTGTGTTCCTTGGTTTGAACTTGCTGGGAAGTTATGATTCTCGTCTTGCCCTCGAGCTCCTGGCAAAAGACGAAGACGATTTACTTCAACCTTTCTGGAAGGGTCGTAGAGTTCTGTTCGAGGCTGCATCAGAGACCGAGGCATCGATGAAGATGTTAGAAGGCTTGGAGCTTCACAATATTTCACTACTCCGATGCCTGCTGGAATTTTCTGGCGGTAGGGTGGAACGCCGACAACATGCGCTCGACCCAGAACATTCGATCAGCGACAACGTCAATCTATTTGGTCTTCTCATCGGCATCGCCGGTACAAACCCGTTTGGAAGTTTTGATTCGAAGCAAATGCACGGTGCGCTTTCGAAATCCGAAATTTTCGCTGGAGACCCAGATATCAGCACGCTGGATACAGTGGAATGGAGTATGCAGTTAATGGACTTCCTTCCCATCGGCTTTCCGAAGGGATATTTGGTACGATATCTGAAAGGACGTACCTAGTTAATGCTAATATTGCTAGAATCTTCCGTCGCAGATTCTATGCAGATTAGGCTCAGGGCAGGTAAATCTAGTTTGCATACATCTGTAAGCCGTCTTTCTGCGAATACACAAGAGTAATACTGATAGAAGGCAGCGAGCAAATTTACCACCAACGTCCATCCCTTCGAAAGCCAGAGAACAATGTACTATTGCTTCTCACTTGGAGCTCAATAGTTCACGGTCAGCCTCTTCGAGTACTTAGTGAATGGGCAAGCTCAGTCGACGGTTTGAAGCTATATCAACAATTGGTTGAAAATCTTCGGAATTCTCAAAGAACCGAGCAGCTCGCATTGACCCTAGCTGCCCTAGTGTGTCATCAACGACTTCTCCCTTACACTTCGAACGATACTGCGCAACCCGTCAAAGGTGACTATCTGACCGACCTGGATTTTCTCTTGAATGGCCAACTTCTAAGTAACAGGCGAATGGTCTTCGAAAGGATGGGTTCTTCGTTCCTACGGGTACTTGATACCTTCGGGGACGAGTATGAGGATATGATCCAGCTTCTCGCCGTTTCATTTGACAAAACACCCTTACTGGAACGATTTGATGAATTTTCGGATCAATATTGGGCAAGGAGGGCCAGTGACCGACTTACTCATAGCAGAGCCTACGAAGAAGAGGGAGCGTTAATTTTGATAGAGACATCGGCGGCGAGTGGCATAGATGACAATCAGGAATGGTTCTTGATAGCGTTCGACGACGATCTTGAAGGAAATGGGAGGTGTGGCACGGTTGAGGGAGCCGGAGAAGGTGGTGGTACTGAACTAACTATGGTGTAAGACGGCGGGGCTGAGGGTTTAGTGTCATGGTGGAAATTATCGAGAGTAACCTTTTGGTGGGGAGGATCTCTTTGCTCTGGGTTTCCTGGGCCAGCGTAAAGGCCAGCGCTCGCAAGTTGTTGAGTGGCCTTGTATAATAGAAGAAATCTCGAGGATTTGCGGATTGGGACTGGAACGGCCCACCGCATTCGAGTTCCCCTTTTCATAGCTGATATAGCCAGAATCACATTTATTGGTGCAAATGCGGCAGGTACTCATAAGGATTGAGAGACAGCAGAGTGATGATCCCCGTAGGCTTCTCCATCAGTGATAACCTCACAGCTTTGGAGATCTCCACTTTTCATGATCGAATGGTCTGCCCAAAGGTTCTAGGCTGAGTACGTGCACATCGTGCTGCCCTTTAACATGACAGGTCTAGCCTCCAAGTCACTCTTCGACGGCCCTTCACTCAGTTGAATGTTGAGCAAGAAAGCTGCAATGGGGATTGATCCCAACGCCGTAACGCAAACACCTACAAGCAGTAAATTGAACGTTTCAAGCGCAACATCCAGCTCTCCTGTCTTGATCATTTCTCCCAACCAGTAAGTGTTCATTTTTTTATTTCTTCATTAAGTGCATGCAGCCTATGGCTATGGCACTGTCTAGGCGCTGTGCGTATGTTAGGTTACATGTACCTTGACCAAAGTCGCTGCTTTATATCTTCCCATTGATCAATCACACCGATAGTTTGCGCAAACAAGCGCTTTCAACCAAACAACTCCTTTCTCCCGTGCCCTCGTTTCCTCACCCCTTCGTGTCCTTCCCACTCTACTCTTCCATTCCCAATAGCCATTTCCTTGTCGCAATTCGAGTACTTTTCAAGTACTCTAGCATTGCGATTCTTCCAATCTTGGTGATAAACAACGTCAATATAGTGTTCGTGTTTTTGAACTGTGCTTTTGCTTTAAGCTGTAACTGTTCTGCCCTGTAATGTTTGCAGTTCAGTAGTAAGTGCTCCGGCGTTTGTCTCGCCTTGCATATTCCCTAGCATTTGTTCGAATTATCCTCTGATAACCGATGCAAATAGCTTTTGAAATAGCCATGTCCCATTTTTAGCTGTATAAACGTTGAAAACGTCAGCCTGTCTATTTTCCGAAGCTCCTTTAGTGGTCTGTAACTCAGATTTACTCCCGCTGTGTGCTTCTGATACTGGTTTCCTTTTTTGATGCTGTCGTTCCATGCAATTAGCCATTGCTCTTTTGCCTCTTTGTCTATTTGCTTTTTGATGAAGCCCATGGTTGTTCTTTTCCTGATGCCGGTTGCCGATCTTTTTCGTGCCGCGCCTTTGGCCAATTGATCCGCTGCTTCGTTTCCGACGATGCCTTTGCGACTCGGTACCCACTGTATGCAAATATGACATCGATTTTGTTGCAGATTGATCAGGTTTTGCCGTATGTTATTGAATAACTCCGAGTTGACATTGCTCTTTGCTTTTAGCCTTTGCAGCGCCATTTGACTGTCTGTGTACACCCAAATTTCGCTGCCTTCAGGTGCTTCTTCGCTGCATATCGCGATTGCATCGCCGATAGCTTGCAATTCCGCTTCCGTTATGGTTATTTCGTCGACCACGCTTGTCGCCTTGCTGCATCTCACCGGCCCGTGCGTGAATACCATCGCGGTTCCGGTTCCTGTTTTGAGCCCTGCTACCTTTTTTCGAGTTTGCGATGCGTCGGTGTACACCACTATGTTTTTCGTCTTTTTGACTATTGTTTCCAGTTTTCTATAGTATGTATTTATCGTTTTGCACGTTTCATCTCTTGCGGATTCGATTTGCGATTTCCTGATCTCATGATTTCTTGAAGTGAGAAATTTCAATTTCTTTTATTGAATTCAGTGTTTGTTGCACTTTGTTCAATATTCAATATATCTGCGTGAATCTGTCTTTGCACTTCTTGACTTTTCGAGGTAAATTCGCCTTCGTCTCATTTCAGTTCAGATATTTCGATGCGTTCAGATCTAGGTTCAATTCGATAAAGTATTGAAATGAGTACGAAATAGATGTTCTTTTCCTGATAGAGTGTTTTTTCGGTAACTCAACTATTCAAATTGCATAGTTCTTGCACTTTTGATTTAATTGCATCTTCATCAATGAGATTTCAACTTCTATTTGCATAGCATCTATCGATGATGTTCGAAACACACTCAGAATTTTCCGTAATGCAGCGTTTTGCAGTTTGCGAAATTTGACTAAGTAGCTTTTTTGATTATTTCATCATATTTCGGCGTCATAATCGCTAATAGACGTGATGCATGTCAGATATAACTGCTTTTCTGATTTGACATTTAGTTCTCACTCGCTATTCATTAATCTAAACAACGAGTGTAGCGCTCTTGTGACTGTCGCGATTTTCGTTTGTACATGAACTTTGAAGTTGAGCTTTCGATTCAGTCAGACTTCTAGTCATCGTACGCATGTCTTTGATTTTATGATCATGTTATTGAGTAGAATAATCATTTGATTGAATGTCGTTTTGTGACTTTCAAAGTGTATCAATTCAGATTTCGAGTCATCGAATTGCACTGCGTTGTTCTCAACTCATGTGAAAGCGATTTTTGCTGCGTTTTCCAGCATTTTCACATTCTTGTCAATATTTCTTTCCTCAACGTATAGCATCACATCGTCAATATAGCTGTAAATTTCCGAACTTTGCGCGAATCTTTGAAAACAAGTATCAAATATAAATTAGAAATAAAATGAACGAGATAGATGAATCTTGTGATATTTCTGTGCTTATTTTCTTTGATTTCTGACGTTCGTCGTCAAATGCTAAGTCAATAATTCGATTTTGTAAGAAACATTTTATTCAATTGATTAAATTGATCGATATTTTCAATTTAATCAATATTTTGACCAGCTGTTTCAACGCAACATGATCAAAGACTTCTTTGACATCTAGAAGTAGGCAGATAAGCGTGTTTTCTCGACTTTTCGTCATTTGCGCATCATGTACTAGATTTAGTACTGCGTCTATAGCTGATCTTTGTTTTCTGTCTCTCATTTGATTAAAATTCAGCAGCTTATCATTAATTTCAGCTGTGTAAGACAGTTGCACTGCTATTATTTTTTCTGCTACTTTGTCTAAACAATTTAGCAGCGTAATAATTCTGTATGTCTTTGAAATTGAATAATTCAACTTGTCTGATTTTTTTAGAATAATTCTTGTGTTTTCACGTCATATCTTCGAATGATAGTCATTTTCAATCAAATCTGAATACACTAAATTGAAGATTTTCAATATGCTTTTGTACGCTCGCTGTATGATTACGAATGACATATCATCTGATTCAAGTGCTTTTCTGAATGCTGAGAAGTTAATAACGTGCTTGATTTTCCCTTCGATAACTCTTGATCACTGTATACTTTCGTTCGATAGTAATTCTTCCTTCATTGATTTGAATTTTCAAAGATGATGAGTACATTGCTTTCAGAAATGTCTTGCACTTTTCATTGAATTCAGTTTTCAATTCTTTTTGCGAGTTTTGTATCAAGAATAGCTTTTCGATTAGACGTGATTTAGTGAACTTGTATGTCTGAAACACTTCTTTTCCTTCGATGTTGTTCAAAAAATTGATTCAGAATTGGTTTTTGATCAGCTTTATTGCATCATGATATGAATTTCGCGTTTGCACTATCTCTGCTCATGCATCATCACTTCTGCATCTTTTTCAGATTCGCTTTTTTGACGACAGCGTCTTTCGCCTTTCGATGAGCTCATTGTTTCATCAGAGTTTTAATTTTGCGCATATTCGCTGTTTAAATACGAATAATTTCACTGTATTCTTGATGCATTCAGTCAAATAAATGACTTTTGCTTCTAAACTTGTGATTCTTTGCATCTTGATTATCATTTTGTCTTTCGTCTTTTGCAAATACTCATCAAAGTCTTTTCAGTCGACTTTTTGCAGATTGTATGACGCGTTCAGCGAATTTTCGATCAACTTCACTTTTTTCGTTTTTTTTTATTTTTTGTTTTTTTTATTTCTTCATTAAGTGCATGCAGCCTTTGGCTATGGCACTGTCTAGGCGCTGTGCGTATGTTAGGTTACATGTACCTTGACCAAAGTCGCTGCTTTATATCTTCCCATTGATCAATCACACCGATAGTTTGCGCAAACAAGCGCTTTCAACCAAACAACTCCTTTCTCCCGTGCCCTCGTTTCCTCGCCCCTTCGTGTTCTTCTCACTCTACTCTTCCGTTCCCAATAGCCATTTCCTTGTCGCAATTCGAGTACTTTTCAAGTACTCTAGCATTGCGATCCTTCCAATCTTGGTGATAAACAACGTCAATATAGTGTTCGTGTTTTTGAACTGTGCTTTTGCTTTAAGCTGTAACTGTTCTGCCCTATAATGTTTGCAGTTCAGTAGTAAGTGCTCCGGCGTTTGTCTCGCCTTGCATATTCCATAGCATTTGTTCGAATTATCCTCTGATAACCGATGCAAATAGCTTTTAAAATAGCCGTGTCCCATTTTTAGCTGTATAAACGTTGAAAACGTCAGCCTGTCTATTTTCCGAAGCTTCTTTAGTGGCCTGTAACTCAGATTCACCCTCGCTGTGTGCTTCTGATACTGGTTTCCTTTTTTGGTGCTGTCGTTCCATGCAATTAGCCATTGCTCTTTTGCCTCTTTGTCTATTTGCTTTTTGGCTCATTTTATTTCTAATTTATATTCGATATCTGTTTTCAAAGATTCGCGCAAAGTTCGAAAATTTACAGTCACTCAGCTATATTGACGACGTGATGCTATACATTGAGGGAAGAAATATTGACAAGAATGTGAAAATACTGAAAAACGCAGCAAAAATTGCTTTCACATGAGCTGAGAACAACGCAGTGCAATTTGATGACTCGAAATCTGAATTGATACACTTTGAAAGTTACAAGACGACACTCAATCAAATGATTATTCTACTCAATAACATGATCATAAAATCAAAAACATGTGTATGATGACTAGAAGTCTGACTGAATCGAAAGCTCAACTTCAAAGTTCATATGCAAACGAAAATCGTGACAGTCATAAGAATGCTACACTCATTGTTTAAATTAATGAATAACGAGTGAAAACTAAATGTCAAATCAGAAAAGCAGTTATATCTGACATGCATCACGTCTATTAGCGATTATGACGTCGAAATATGGTGAAATAATTAAAAAAGCTACTTAGTCAAATTTTGCAAACTGCAAAACGCTGCATTACAAAAATTCTGAATGCATTTCAAACATCATTGATAAATGCTATGCAAATAGAAGTTGAAATCTCGTCAATGAAGATGCAATTAAATCAAAAGTGCAAGAACTATGCAATTTGAATAGTTGAATTATTGAAAAAATACTTTATCAGAAAAAGAACATTTATTTTGTACTCATTTTAATACTTTATTGAATTGAATCTGAATCTGAACGCATCAAAATATCTGAACTAAAATGAGACAAAGATGAATTTATCTTGAAAAGTCAAGAAGTGCAAAGACAGACTTACGCAAATATATTAAATATTGAACAAAGATCGACAACGAGATTTATCTGTACAAGATGCTGACTACGAATCTTCTGCAAGCTATGCTTGTCAGAAGAGCTGAACAATTTCATCAACATCAACAAAGCAGTAACAGCGCTTTATTCACGCGTTGAGCTTACACACAGTTGAAAAGTGAGAAAATAACAACGCAGTCGTCGACGCATTGAAGCTTGCATATACACAGAAGAACAGCAAAGTCTTTGCATACATGCTGCGACTCATATACGACATACATACATATATTGCGAAGGCACGAGTCAGCTTTTGCGCACATACAGACAGACGTGATGCAGTAAATCGATCGATTTTTCGCATTTTCAGGCCGATTTACACGCAGCGCAATCACACACAGAGCAGTAACAGCGCTTTATTCACACGTTGAGCTCATATACAACATATACACACATATTGCGAAGGCACGACTCAGCTTTTGCGCACATAAAGACAGACGTGATGCAGTAAATCGATCGATTTTTCGCATTTTCAGGTCAATTTACACGCAGCGCAATCACACACAGAGCGATAACAGCGCGTTATTCACACATTGAGCTCATATATGATATACACACACATACTGCGAAGGCACGATTCAGCTTTTGTGCATCTACAAATTGATCGATTTTTTGCTTTATCAGATCGATTTACATGCATCGCAATCACATACACGACGAAGACACAATACAGTCTTTGCTCATATACACAGAACGACAGCAACGTCTCTGCGCATGTGCTGCAACTCATATACGTCACACACACATACATTGCAAAGACATAACTCAGCTTTTGTGCATCTACAGACTTGCGTGATGCAGTAAATCGATCGATTTTTCGCTTTATCAGATCGATTTACATGCATCGCAATCACATACATGATGAAGACACGACACAGTCTTTGCTCATATACACAGAACGACAGCAACGTCTCTGTGCACACGCTGCAACTCATATACGTCACACACACATACATTGCAAAGACACGACTCAGCTTTTGTACATCTACAGACTTGCGTGATGCAGTAAATCAATCGATTTTTCGCTTTATCAGATCGATTTACATGCATCGCAATCACATACATTGCAAAGACATGACACAGTCTTTGCTCATATACACAGAACAACAGCAACGTCTTTGCGCACGCGCTGCAACTCATATACGACATTCACACAGTCACTGCGAAGGCACGACTCAGCTTTTGCGCACATACACATCTGTGCGACGCAGTAAATCGATCAATTTCGATTTTCTGATCGATTTACATGCGTCGCAGGCCGGCAACGAGATTTACCTGTACGAGGTGCTGGCTACGAACCTTCTGCAAGCTATGCTTGTCAGAAGAGCTGAACAATCTCATCAACATTGACAGAGCAGTAACAGCGCTTTACCCACGCGTTGAGCTCACACACAGTCAAAAAGCGAGGCAATAACAACGCAGTCGTTGACGCGTTGAAGCTCGCACATACACAGAAGAACAGCAATGTCTTTGCATATTTGCTGCGACTCACATACGAGATATACACACATACTGCGAAGGCACGACCCAGCTTTTGCGCACATACAGACAGGCGTGATGCAGTAAATCGATCGGTTTTTCGCATTTTCAGGCCGATTTACACGCAGCGCAATCACACACAGAGCAGTAACAGCGCTTTATCCACACGTTGAGCTCATATACGACATACACACATATACTGCGAAGGCACGACCCAGCTTTTGCGCACATACAGACAGGCGTGATGCAGTAAATCGATCGGTTTTTCGCATTTTCAGGCCGATTTACACGCAGCGCAATCACACACAGAGCAGTAACAGCGCTTTATTCACACGTTGAGCTCATATACGACATACACACATATACTGCGAAGGCACGACCCAGCTTTTGCGCACATACACATCGGTGCGACGCAGTAAATCGGTCGGTTTTTCGGTTTTCTGGTCGATTTACATGCATCGCAAGCACATACACTGCAAAGACACGACACAGTCTTTGCTCATATACACAGAACGACAGCAACGTCTTTGCGCACGCGCTGCAACTAATATACGACATTCACACAGTCACTGCGAAGGCACGACTCAGCTTTTGCGCACATACACATCTGTGCAACGCAGTAAATCGATCGGTTTCGGTTTGCTGGTCGATTTACATGCGTCGCAAATACATAGATCAAAGCCCACCTAGTTCGTTCAGCTGGATGGTCATACAGCGAACTCGAAAGCCCACGTCGAAGTGACCAGCTTTCATCTACATAGACCAAAGCTCACCTAGCTCGCTTGGCTTGGTGGCCATACAGACAACTCGAAAGCCCACGTCGAAGTGGCCAGCTTTCACAATTTTGGGTTGTCTATGTAATCACTTGATCATATAGACAGTTCACGCGCTTGTTTGCGCAAACTATCGGTGTGATTAATCAATGGGAAGATATACAGCAGCGATTATGGCTAGATTACATGTAATTTAGAATACACACAGCGCCTAGATAGTGCCATAGCCATAGGCTGCATGCACTTAATGAAGAAAAAAAAAAAAAAAAAAACATGCGTCGCAATCACATACATTGCAAAGACAAGACACAGTCTTTGCTCATATACACAGAACGACAGCAACGTCTTTGCGCACGCACTGCAACTCATATACGTCACACACATACACATTGCGAAGGCACGACTCAGCTTTTGCGCACATACACATCTGTGCAACGCAGTAAATCGATCGGTTTTTTCGATTTTCTGATCGATCTACATGCGTTGCAAATACATAGATCAAAACTCATCTAGTTCATTCAGCTGAGTAATCATACAGCGAACTTGAAAGCTCACGTCGAAGTGATCAGCTTTCATCTACATAGATCAAAGCTTATCTAGCTCGCTTAGCTTGATGATCATACAGACAAGTTGAAAGTTCACGTTGAAGTGATCAGCTTTCACAATCTTGAGTTGTTTATATGATCACTTGATTATATAAACAGCTCACACGCTCATTTGCGCAAACTATCGATGTGATTGATCAATGAAAAGATACACTGCAGCGATTTTGACTAGATTACATGTAATTTAGCATACACACAGCGTCTAGATAGTGTCATAGTCATAGACTGCATGCACTTAATGAAGAAAAAAAAATTATTGAACAAAGTGCAAAAAACACTGGATTCAATAAAAGAAATCGAAATTTCTCACTTCAAGAAATCATGAGATCAGAAAATTGAATATCTGACAAACATGCAAATCGAATTTGCAAGAGATGAAACGTGTGAAAGAATAAATACACACTATAGAAAACTGAAAACAATAGTCAAAAAGACGAAAAACATAGTGATGTACATTGATGCATCGCAAACTTGAAAAATGATAGCAGAACTCAAAACAGAAATCGAAATTATGATGATATTCACGCACGAGTCTGTTAGATGCAGCAAGACGACAAGCGTGATCGATGAAATAATCATAACGAAAGCGAAATTGCAAGCTATCGACGATGCAATCGCGATATGCAGCGAAGAAGCATCTGAAGACAGCGAAATTTGAGTGTACACAGACAGTCAAATAACGCTGCAAAGATTAAAAGCAAAGAGCAATGTCAACTTGAAGTTATTCAATAACATATGACAAAATCTGATCAATCTGCAACAAAATTGATGTCATATTTGCATACAGTGAGTATTGAGTCGCAAAAACATCATCAAAAACGAAGCAGTGAATCAATTGGTCAAAGATGCAACATGAAAAAGATCAACAATTGACATCAGAAAAAGAACAATCATGAGCTTCATCAAAAAGCAAATAGACAAAGAGACAAAAGAGCAATGACTAATTGCATGAAATCACAGCATCAAAAAAGAAAATCAGTATCAGAAGCACACAGCGAGAGTGAATCTGAATTACAGATCATTAAGAAAGCTTCGAAAAATAGACAGATTGATGTTTTCAACGTTTATACAGCTAAAAATAAAACATGACTATTTTAAAAGCTATTTGCATCGATTATCAGAGAATAATTTGAACAAATGCTATGAAATATGCAAGGCGAGACAAACGTCGAAGCACTTACTACTGAACTGCAAACATTATAGAGCAGAACAGTTACAGCTTAAAGCAAAAGCACAGTTCAAAAACACGAACATTATATTAACGTTGTTTATCATCAAGATTGAAAGAATCACAATGCTAGAGTACTTAAAAAGTACTTGAATTGCAACAAGAAAATGACTATTGAGAACAAAAGATTTTTTTTTTTTTTTTTATTTCTTCATTAAGTGCATGCAGCCTTTGGCTATGGCACTGTCTAGGCGCTGTATGTATGCTATTTTTTTATTTTATTTCTTCATTAAGTGCATGCAGCCTTTGGCTATGGCACTGTCTAGGCGCTGTATGTATGCTAAGTTGCCTGTAACCTGGCCAAAGTCGCTGCTTTATATCTTCCCGTTGGTCAATCACACCGATAGTTTGCGCATACAAGCGCTCTCTCTCAAACCCTCGCCATCGTACTCCCGTTTTCCTTTGTCCCTTCGCACCCTTCGCGTTCTACTCTTCCGTTCCTAATAGCCATTTCCTCGTCGCAATTCGAGTATTTTTCAAATACTCTAGTGTTGCGATTCTTCCAATCTTGGTGATGAACAGTGTCAATATAGTGTCTGTGTTTTTGAGCTGAGCTTTTTCCTTAAGCTTTATCTGCTCTGCTCTATAATGCCTGCAGTTCAGCAGTAAATGCTCCGGCGTTTGCCTCGCATTGCATATTCCATAGCATTTGTTCGAATTATCCTCTGATAATCGATGCAAATAGCTCTTGAAATAGCCATGTCCCATTTTCAGCTGAATAAAGGTTGAAAACGTTAGTCTATCGATTTTCCTCAGCTCCTTTAGTGGTTTATGACTTAGGTTCACATCCGATATGTGCTTTCGATACTGGTTTCCCTTCTTGGTGCTGCTTTTCCAGGCATTTAACCATTGTAATTCCGCCTCTTTGCAAATTTGCTTTTTGACGAAGCTTATGGTGGTTGCTTCCGTGTTGCCTGTAACTGGTAATTCTTGAGCAGCGCTTTTGGCCAATTGATCTGCTTTTTCGTTCCCAATAATGCCCTTGCGACTCGGTATCCACTGTATGCGGATTTGACACTGATTCTGACGTAAATTGGTCAAGTTTTGTCGTATGTCCTCGAATACCTTCACATTGACGTTGCTCTTTGCGTTTAATCTTTGCAAAGCCATTTGACTGTCCGTGTACACCCAAATTCCGCTGTTTTTGGGTGCTTTTTCGCTGCATATTGCGATTGCATCGCTAATAGCTTGTAGTTCCGCTTCCGTTGTGGTTATTTTGTCAGAAACGCTTGTCGCTTTGCTGAATCTGACGGGTCCATGCGTGAATATCACTGCCGTTCCAGTTCCTGTTTCGGCCCCTGCTATCTTTTTCCGGATTTGCGATGCGTCGGTATACACCACTATGTTTTTCGCCTTTTTGGTAATTCTTTCTAATTCCCTGTAGTGCGTATTGACCGTTTCGCGGGTTTCGCTTCTTGCAAATTCGGTTTGAATTTTTGCTAAATGCTCGATTTCTTGACCCCACGGTTCCTTGAAGTGAGGAATTTCGATTTCTTTTATTGAATTCAGTGTTTTTTGCACTTTGTTCAATATTCGATATATCTGCGTGGGTCTGTCTTTGCACTTCTTGGCTTTTCGAGGTAAATCCGCCTTCGTCTCGTTCCAGTCCAGGTATTTCGATGCGTCCAGATCTAGGTCCAATCCGGTAGAGTATTGAGGTGGGTACGAAATAGGTGTTCTTTTCCTGATAGGGTGTTTTTCCGGTAACCCAACTATTCGAATTGCATAGTTCTTGCACTTTTGGTCTAATCGCACCTCCACCGGCGGGATTTCGGCTTCTATTTGCATAGCATCTATCGGTGATGTTCGAAACGCACCCAGAACTTTCCGTAATGCAGCGTTTTGCAGTTTGCGAAATTTGACTAAGTAGCTTTTTTGATTATTCCACCATATTTCGGCGCCATAATCGCTAATAGACGTGACGCATGCCAGGTATAACTGCTTTCCTGATTTGGCATTTAGTCCCCACTCGCTATTCATTAATCTAAACAACGAGTGTAGCGTTCTTGTGGCTGTCGCGATTTTCGTTTGCACATGGACTTTGAAGTTGAGCTTTCGATCCAGCCAGACTCCTAGCCATCGTACGCATGTCTTTGGTTTTATGACCGTGTTATTGGGTAGAATAACCATTTGGTTGGGTGCCGCCTTGTGACTTCCAAAGTGTATCAATTCAGATTTCGAGTCATCGAATTGCACTGCGTTGTTCTCAGCCCATGTGAAAGCGATTTTTGCTGCGTTTTCCAGCATTTTCACATTCTTGTCAATATTCCTTCCCTCAATGTATAGCGCCACGTCGTCAATATAGCTGGGTGACTGTAAATTTCCGAACTTTGCGCGAATCTTTGGAAACAAGTATCGAATATAAATTAGAAATAAAATGGGCGAGATAGGTGAGCCTTGTGGTATTCCTGTGCTTATTTCCTTTGGTTTCTGACGTTCGCCGTCAAATGCTAAGCCAATAATCCGGTTTTGTAAGAAACATTTTACCCAATTGATTAAATTGATCGGTATTTTCAATTTAATCAATATTTTGACCAGCTGTTTCAACGCAACATGGTCAAAGGCTCCTTTGACATCTAGAAGTAGGCAGGTAAGCGTGTTTCCTCGACTTTTCGCCATTTGCGCATCATGTACTAGGTTTAGTACTGCGTCTATAGCTGATCTTTGTTTTCTGCCTCCCATTTGATCAAAATCCAGCAGCTTGTCGTTAATTTCAGCTGTGTAAGACAGTCGCCCTGCTATTATTTTTTCTGCTACTTTGCCTAAACAGTTTAGCAGCGTAATAATTCTGTATGCCTTCGGAATTGAATAATCCGGCTTGTCTGGTTTTTTCAGAATAATTCCCGTGCCTTCGCGCCATATCTTCGGATGGTAGCCGTTTTCGATCAAATCTGGATACACTAAATTGAAGATTTCCGGTATGCTTTTGTACGCTCGCTGTATGATTGCGAATGACATACCGTCTGGTCCGGGTGCTTTCCTGGGTGCTGAGGAGTTAATAGCGTGCTTGATTTCCCCTTCGGTAACTCTTGGCCACTGTATACTTTCGTCCGGTAGTAATTCTTCATTGGTTTGAATTTCCGGAGGTGGTGGGTACATTGCTTTCAGAAATGCCTCGCACTTTTCATTGAATTCGGTCTTCAATTCTTTTTGCGAGTTTTGTATCGGGGGTAGCTTTTCGATTAGACGTGGTTTAGTGAACTTGTATGCCTGAAACACTTCTTTCCCTTCGGCGTTGTTCAAAAAATTGGTCCAGGATTGGTTTTTGGCCAGCTTTATTGCATCATGGTACGAATTTCGCATTTGCACTACCTCTGCCCATGCGTCGTCATTTCTGCATCTTTTCCAGGTTCGCTTTTTTGACGACAGCGCCTTTCGCATTTCGGTGAGCTCATTGTTCCACCAGGGTTTTGATTTTGCGCATATTCGCTGTTTAGGTACGAATACTTCCACTGTATTCTTGATGCATTCCGTCAAGTAAATGGCTTTTGCTTCTAAACTCGTGATTCTTTGCATCTTGACAATCATTTTGTCTTTCGTCTTTTGCAAATGCTCATCAAAGCCTTTCCAGTCGGCTTTTTGCAGATTGTATGGCGCGTTCAACGGATTTTCGACCAACTTCACTTTTTCCGTAACTATTGTAAATAGAATTACTTCATGATCGGATCCTGTGTCTGCGTTCTCGTCTATATGCCAGTTCTTGATGTGATTGCGCATATTCTTTGATGCAAATGCTAAGTCAAGTACCGAGCTTGACTGACCTGAATAGCTGTGATATGTGTCTATATCAGGAGTGTTAACCAGGTCGCACTTATGTAAATTTACCCAATTTATTAACGCTTCCGTTCTAATAGGGTTTGAAATTTTTGCGTTCCACCAGCTATGATGTGCATTAAAGTCTCCGGCGATAATAACTTTTTGCTCAGAATTTAGCACAACTTTTGCTAATTCTCGCTCAATCGTGTATAATTGCTCGTCATCTGCGTTCTGTGACTTTTCGTTGTAAATATTGAACAATAAAATTCCCCCCTGAATTTTATTGTTCGCTATTGATACCGCTTGCATATCTTCGCTATTGACTATGTCTGGTCTTGGTGTGCATGTAAATTCCTTTGCGTTTTTCGCAACAAATATCAGTACTCTGGCACGAGTATTCTGAACATTTGGTTTGATGCAGATAAACGACGGATGCGAAATTGTTATATTCCCGTCTCCCATCCACGGTTCTTGTAGTATAACAATATCTGCCTTGTTTTTCGCAAATTCCATGCATGCATGCATAATTTGCGTTGACCTTGCGCAATTGTGCTGTAGAATTCGAATATTCGACGTGTTTGCAAAGCTTTCGTCATTTGCGTTGTTTTGTGACATTTCGAATGCAATACTCATTACAATTCCGTGACTAGATGATCTTTTTGTGAGCTAATAGGCTGAGCTGCCTGATATGTTTCGCACATTGCGCTATTTGCGAAGTGCGCATTTTGACAGTTGCAACATCTAGGAATCGTGTGATTGCATGGTTGCTCGTCTTTGCACGTAGGTAATTGACATTTATGCTTCCAGGTCTGATGATTTCGCCCGCAGTACAAGCATCTTGGCGATCTGTTGCATTTGTTCTGCAAATGCCCGAATGTTTGACATTTTTGACATTGATCATTTGGTCGATAGTCTCGGTATTCGACTGTTCGATATGTCGATCCCGCAGCTAAGAGTCGTTTTTTCAGATGTCTTTGCGCTTCTGCTTCGGTTCTAAATGCTAAGATCGCCGATGCATGTCTGTTTCGTGATCGGTTTTCGCTCTTCGATAACCATATAGGGTTGGTTATTAGTTTCAATCCGGGATTGTACGACTCTAACTCAGTTTTTAGATTTTCCATTCCAGTTTCCGTGTTGAAGATTTCGGTTTCCAGACTGTGTATGACTATTTTGTGCCATTTCTCGTCTTTCTTAATGCTTTTAACATCAAAAACATGCTCCCATATTGCTCTTTGCGCTAGTAAGGCGTCTGCGGTGTATTTTTCCGAGACCGTCAGAGCAATGTTGTTTCCCTTTTGCGTTTTGGCTACCGTGGCGACTATTAGATCGATTTTCGCCTTTTTCAATGCGTTATTCACCGAATCTCGCATTTCCATCGCCTTTAAAGTCCAGTTCTCATTTTTGGGATTGACAATGAGTCTTCTTTCGCGATACGGTATTTCTTGTGATTTTGGCGAGGATTTCTTGGTAACCAGGTTCCATTCGCCTGCATTTGCATTCGCATTTGCATTTGTGTTTGCATTTGCATTTGCGCCTGTGACTTGAGCTGCTTTTTGCGCATATGTGAGCTTCTGCGTTGGTTTTTGCGAATTTTGCATGACTTGCGACGTTTGCGAAACCTGCGCCTTCTGCGAGGTTTGCGAATTCTCTGTCATTTGCTTTGCATTGATTCTCTTTTTGATGTTTTCAGCATTTTGTTGAACCAATTGTAGAATGGTCTCCAGTTTGTTGTTTGTTTGACTTTGAAGTTGATCAATTTGCTCCTGAATCGGGTTTTCTATGCTTTCGCCGCATGCTCTTCGAATGTAGATTAAGCTATGACTTATAGCCTCTTCCTGTTCTGGTATTGCTTGTCTTAGCTGATTGACTGCGAATTCAATTCTTTCGCGCAGTCTCTTTACCTGCACCTCTTTAGAGGTGGCACCGTAGCACTTGCTAGTACTAACTTCGGTGCTAGCTTCTTTTTGCGGACTTTCCATCGCTTTTCGCTTTTTCATTCCTTTGGCTTCCACAATCGCTCGTGTTTGCTCTTTTTGCTGCGAATTCGCATTTCGCAGATTGGTTGTATTCTTGTCGTTATGCGCGTTTGCATGTGAATTTAGCATCAATGCATCGGGTGAACTAAACATGTATTGCGTTTTTCTATTTGCTGGTGTGGGCGATTTTTGTTGACTGCGAAATAAATCGACAATGTCGTTCTGCAGTTGTTTGCCTGTTGGCGAACTCATGCTAAGTCCGTCCCATAGATCTGTTTCAACCTCTAACGTTGACCTTTTGATTTCTATCGTCGGCGTTTTGGGTTCTGACGCTGAGCTATTGCTTCTGCTGAGTTCCGCATTACTATTCGCGGAACGGGGCGAGGAAGAGCGCATAAAGCGACTCTTTATATTTCTTTCCATAGAGGGTTTTTCCGAGTTTCGGGCTCCGGGCTCCTAGAAAATCCACTTGGCACCACTTAAATATCCCTTTAACCTCTTACCCAGAGCGTTCCACGTAGGCAGTAACTCTAGTGTAGAGGTCCCCCAATTTCTATCCCGAAACCTGCAATAGACCGCCTTCTATTACCGGCTTATGCCAGACGAAAATGGTATAAATCTAGCCTGCAAGGGCCTAGATTACTCTTTTTGATAGGAAATGCTTGACGCAATTGCTTTATATCCCAGGTACCGAAGTAGTCGCGTTTGAAATGATATATGCAAGTCAGAGTTATTGCATTCTAACAAAGCTGCAAAGTATCTTTGCGACGCATGTAAATTGATCAGAAAATCGAAATCGATTGATTTACTGCGTTGCACAGATGTGTATGTGCGCAAAAGCTGAGTCGTGTCTTTGCAATGACTGTGTGAATCTGTTTGATCATTTTTGCGACGCATGTAAATTGATCAGAAAATCGAAATCGATTGATTTACTGCGTTGCACAGATGTGTATGTGCGCAAAAGCTGAGTCGTGTCTTTGCAATGACTGTGTGAATGTTGTATATTAGTTGCGCAAAGACGTTGCTGTCGTTCTGTGTATATGATCAAAGACTGTGTTGTGTCTTTGCAGTTCACTTTTTTCGTAACTATTGTAAATAAAATTACTTCATGATTGAATTCTGTGTTTACATTCTTCTCTATATGTCAATTCTTGATGTGATTGCGCATATTCTTTGATGCAAATGCTAAATCAAGTACTGAGCTTGACTGATCTGAATAGTTGTGATATTTGTTTATATCAGAAGTGTTAATCAGATCGCACTTATATAAATTTACTCACTTTATTAACGCTTTCGTTCTAATCAAGTTTGAAATTTTTGCGTTTCATCAGCTATGATGTGCATTAAAGTCTTCGATGATAATAACTTTTTGCTCAGAATTTAGCATAACTTTTGCTAATTCTCGCTCAATCGTGTATAATTGCTCGTTATCTGCATTTTGTGACTTTTCGTTGTAAATATTGAACAATAAAATTTCTTTGTGAATTTTATTGTTTGCTATTGATATCGCTTGCATATCTTCGCTATTGACTATGTCTGATCTTGATGTGCATGTAAATTTCTTTGCGTTTTTCGCAACAAATATCAGTACTCTGACATGAGTACTCTGACCATTTGGTTTGATGCAGATAAACGATGAATGCAAAATTGTTATATTTTCGTCTCTCATTCATGATTCTTGTAGTATAACAATATCTGTCTTGTTTTTCGCAAATTTCATGCATGCATGCATAATTTGCGTTGATCTTGCACAATTGTGCTGTAGAATTCAAATATTCGACGTGTTTGCAAAGCTTTCGTCATTTGCGTTGTTTTGTGATTCTTCGAATGCAATACTCATTATAATTTCGTGACTAAATAATCTTTTTGTGAGCTAATAGACTGAGCTGTCTGATATGTTTTGCACATTACACTATTTGCGAAGTGCACATTTTGACAGTTGCAGCATCTAGAAATCATGTGATTGCATGATTGCTTGTCTTTGCACGTAGGTAATTGACATTTATGCTCTCATGTCAGATGATTTCGTTCACAAAACAAGCATCTTGATGATTTATTGCACTTGTTCTGCAAATGTTTGAATGTTTGACATCTTTGACACTGATCGCTTGATCGATAATCTCAATATTCGACCGTTCAATATGTTGATCTCGCTGCTAGAACTCATTTTTTCAAATGCTTTTGTGCTTCGACTTCGATTTTGAACGTCAATATCGTCGAAGCATGATTCTTTCTTGCTTTATTTTCATCTTTTGATAATTATATTGAATTGATTATTAGCTTCAATTCAGAATTGTACTTCTCTAGCTCAATTCTCAGATATTTCATTTCAATCTTCATGTTGAAGATATTGATTTTCAGACTGTGTATCACTATCTTGTATCATTTTTCATTCTTCTTGATACTTTTGACTTCGAATATATGCTCTCATATATCTCTTTGCTTCAGTAGAGCTTTCGCGATGTATTTCTCTGAAATCATTAAAGCAATATTGTTATCTCTTTGTGTTTTAGCCACTGTAGCGACTATTATGTCAGACTTTGCCTTCTTCAGTGCGTTGTTCACTGCATTGCGCATTTTCATCGCTTGTAAAATTCAGTTCTCATTTTTTGAAGTGATTATCAATCTTCTTTCGCGATATGATATCTCTTATGACTTTGGCGAGAGTTTTTTGATAATCAGATTTCATTCGTCTGCATTTGCATTTGCATTTGCATTTGTGTTTGCATTTGCATTTGCGCTTGTGACTTGAGCTGCTTTTTGCACATATGTAAGCTTCTGCGTTGGTTTTTGCGAATTTTGCATGACTTGCGACGTTTGCGAAATCTGCTTCTTCTGCGAAGTTTGCGAATTCTCTGTCATTTGCTTTGCATTGATTTTCTTTTTGATGTTTTCAGCATTTTGTTGAATCAGTTGTAGAATGATCTTCAGTTTGTTGTTTGTTTGACTTTGAATTCGATCAATTTGCTTCTGAATTGAGTTTTCTATGCTTTCGTTGCATGCTCTTTAAATGTAGATTAAGCTATGACTTATAGTCTTTTTCTGTTCTGATATTGCTTGTCTTAGCTGATTGACTGCAAATTCAATTCTTTCGCGCAGTCTCTTTATCTGCATTTCTTTAAAGATGACATTGTAGCACTTGCTAGTACTAACTTCAATGCTAGCTTCTTTTTGCGAACTTTTCATTGCTTTTCACTTTTTCATTTCTTTGAATTTCACAATCACTCATGTTTGCTCTTTTTGCTGCGAATTTGCATTTCGTAGATTGTGCGCATTTGCATGAGAATTTAGCATTAATGCATCGAGTGAACTAAACATGTATTGCGTTTTTCTATTTGCTGATGTGAGCGATTTTTGTTGACTGCAAAATAAATCAACAATGTCGTTTTGCAGTTGTTTGCTTGTTGACGAACTCATGCTAAGTTCGTTTCATAAATCTGTTTCAATCTCTAACGTTGACTTTTTGATTTCTATCGTCAACGTTTTGAGTTTTGACTCTGAGCTATTGCTTCTGCTGAGTTTCGCGTTACTATTCGCGAAATGAGGCGAGAAAGAGCGCATAAAGCGACTCTTTATATTTCTTTTCATAAAGAGTTTTTTCAAGTTTCAAGCTTCGAGCTTCTAAGAAATTCACTTGACATCACTTAAATATCTCTTTAACCTTTTACTCAGAGTGTTTCATGTAGACAGTAACTCTAGTGTAGAGATTTCTTAATTTCTATCTTGAAATCTGCAATAAATCGTCTTTTATTATCGACTTATGTCAGATGAAAATGATATAAATCTAGTCTGCAAGAATCTAGATTACTCTTTTTGATAGAAAATGCTTGACGCAATTGCTTTATATCTTGTGTATCGAAGTAGTCACATTATTTCGCTCAGAATAGTAACGACTGATCTCGACTTATTGTCTTATGCATCAAGAAAAGATAAAACAGATAGTGATTTGATAAGAAATGCTGTACTTCTCTGAAACAACGTTGTTTTCTGTGTGATCTTCAAGCACAAAAGAGTTCGATTTCGATTTTTGCATCAGTACGCAGTCTTCTGTGCTGTTCTGAAGTCAATTGATGACTTGTTCTTTTTATGTGAGTTTGCTTTTCGATTTATCAATCAAATTACTGTCTGAATTGATGATTCTTTCTTCTGTGTTGATGAACTCTCGTTTCGCCGCCGATTTTGACCTGCGTGAGCGCGAAAAATTTCGATTTTCGATTTTTGACTTGCGACGCAGTCATCTGTGAAGTTATTGAGTCGAATGAGAACTTGTTTTGATCGTACGATTGTGCTCTATAACTTGTCGATCGATTTGATATATCATATGCTTTGATAGATTGCTGTCGCTATAATATGATGCTTTCAAATCAATACTGATCTATAATTATAATTGATAAATTGAAGAGCAAACTCACATAAAAAGAACAAGTCATCAATCGACTTCAGAACAGCACAGAAGACTGTGTACTGATGCAAAAATCGAAATCAAACTCTTTTGTGTTCAAAGATTGCACAGAAAACAATGTTGTTTCAAAGAAGTACAACATTTCTTATTAAATCACTATTTGTTTTATCTTTTCTTGATGTGCAAAACAATAAATCAAGATCAGTCGTTACTATTCTAAGTAAGATGACATGACTACTTTGATACATAAGATATAAAGTAATTGCATCAAGTATTTTCTATCAAAAAGAGTAATCTAGATTCTTGCAGACTAAATTTATATCATTTTCATCTGACATAAGTTGATAATAAAAGACGATTTATTGCAGATTTCAAGATAGAAATTGAGAAATTTCTACACTAAAGTTACTATCTATGTGAAATGCTTTGAATAAAAGATTAAAGAAATATTTAAGTGATGTCAAGTGAATTTCTTAGAAGCTCGAAGCTTGAAACTCGAAAAAACTCTTTATGAAAAGAAATATAAAGAGTCGCTTTATGCACTTTTCTTCGTCTCGTTTCGCGAATAGTAACATGAAACTCAGCATTTTTCTGGATTAGGATCGCGACCGATGTAGTAAAAATTTTCTGCGTAGTTTGTTGTACATCGAGAAGTAGAATGACCGAACTTGCTTCTACATGGTGAATTTGACTGAAAGTAGAGAATAATACATTATGTGAGGGATTCACATGTAGTGGCAATAGTCTCTCTGCACATCATGCTATTGAAGATCTAGTGTTTGGACCCCAAAAAGCGAGGCCATCCATACAAGCTGTCCAATGACTTCGTTGAGGTGAACCGGAGATTGTGTAAAAACCGGTCTACCCCCGAAGACAGAGAGTAGCTGATGAAAGCAGTATCCTAGAGACATCAGATGATGAGCCTACTATGACTTGCCTCCCGCCCGTATGCTGCGAAGTCAGCAGGGCGCTAACCCGAAGGGGCTTAGCGACGTTGGCACGTCTGAGAACTGAGGCAAACTATGACCAGCTACCTAAACACCGCTTATAGCATCCGGTGAGTGGCTATTCATGCCTCCTTGGAAGTTGCTGCAACCCTCACAAATGTTGACAGTATTGTCGGTCACACTCACCGTTGGTGGTCTTGCATTGACAGCACCACTCTTGTCCTGTCTGCTTTTCTTGTAGAGAGCAATATCCGATTCCAGGTCACTTAGCACAGTGCATAGATAGACTCTCTTCGACATCTTTGGGATAGGCATCTCATAATTAATAGTTTTCTTTCTACTAATATGACTACTGTACTGCGCATCTTCGTCCTCTGCTCATTCTGTCTGTTTTACAGCCATCTGAAACCCTAATTCCGTATGTCAATTTTGAACTTCGTTCTTCTCTTCTTCACTCCTTCATATCGCTGTCGTCATGCCATCAATTCAGCTGGGGTCAAAAGGAGGAGAAGGAGAACACTTCTACGCGCTACAAACTCTCGCATTAAAAGCACAGGAGAAGACTGAGTTGGCAGTACACTGCGCAACGTGATGGATTTTAACGGGTGGGTGCAGCGGTGGGTTGGGGTTTGAACGAGGGAACTATCAAAAAGATAGGGAAAAGTATTTGTAAAGCAAATTTAATGCTTCAAAGCGCCATGTACAGCGCTTGGAAGAGTCATGCAGAACCTTTAATAAGAAGCCATATAGGGTGCTTGGTGTGTAGGGAAAATATAAGCTGAGCTGGGTCAGCAGGCTTTGAAGGCTTAGAGTCAGCCCAGGGCTCCCAGAGCCTGCATATCATAATATTAGGTTCTCAGGGCCAAGCTTTTGAACAGGTACCAATTTCCCTTATCAAACTTGAATTAAGGTCGAAGACGGGATTTATGCTATGACCAGAAGGGAAGCCAATACAAATGAAAGAAGGCTATCTTTGGTGGGCCTTCTTAAAAGAAAAGAGACTCTTACATCACATTCTACTTGTGGCCTTCAACAATAAGTATCAGGTAGGTGATAGGTCTAGTTACACTAAAGCAACATCCGCCCACACACTATCGATGCAAATCAAAGCCGCCTTTGACTGCTTCCTGCTAACAGTGTGATGCACACAGTCTCATCACACTTCGTCAGGGGAAACCCCGAGGAGTGAACAGTATGCTATATAAATTCAGCTGCTACAAGGCTGCACAATCTCCAAACATGACAACTCTGTTGCCTTGCTCCACTTCCTTGCCCGTGCAGATTCATTTGCCTTACCTGCAGTACGCGGCGACTCGCTCACGACAAAATGGCCAATCTAGGGGCCATTCTCTTGAGCGTCTCATTGGTAAGCCTTGTATCTGCAGGCTTCATGCTCTGGAGCGCTTTAGTGCAGAAGCATGTGTCACCAGAAGGCATTCTGACATGGCCTGTAATCGGGGCAATTGCTAGTAGTTTATCGTTATTCTGGTTCCCCTTGCTTTTCGCCCATTTAAAGGGTACAGATTTCCCAATGTGTTGGGTGCGGCCTATTTCCATGATCTTCGCCTTTTCAGCTGCATATGCATTGTTGCCTTGTTGAAGTCCGATTCAGAAGCAGTTGCCTTCCCCGGAATTGATACACACTATCAGGACAATGTCTAACCCTTGGCCACCAGGGTCGAGCAGTGAGCAAACCTCCTGCCATGATCTCCCAACTCTTACAAGAGCATCGAGCGTTGCAACTACGAAATCTGAGTCTTCGTCGTTGGGTGTAAGGCAGCTGGGGATTTTAAATTCAAGGTTGCTGCTCGCCGAGGAAGAGGGCGGTGTTCTTGTCGACAACCGTGCACCAGCCCAAGGCAACCTCGAATGCCTGTTCAACCTTCTTTTTTGTTTCAAGACCTTCTCCAACATGGAAGACTGGGTCGGACACAGCTTGACACACTTCAGTAACGTTGGGCCGCCAGATTCTAACCACTGTTGCTTCTGCGATGCGCGGTTCAGCTCCTCATCAGAGATTTCCGGCTGGGCTAGACGAATGGAGCACGTCGCTTGTCATCACAGACTCGGTGATAAACTAGCTCATGCTCGACCGGACTTTGAGCTCTATACGTACCTGTGGAACAATCGGCTGATCACCAATGCTGAGTATCGGGATTTAAAAGGGAATAACGAGGATCGGTCGCAGGCGGCAAGGGCAAATCCACCTCAACCTGAGTTTTCAGAAGAGCCGCCTAAAATATACACCGACACTTATTCAAATTCACGTACACGTCGTGATCGCGGACGACAAGGTCGAGGAGCTTCTAGTGGCTGATAATAGCTTCCGGTTGCTTGCTGCCCCAATACAAGCTTCACAGTGTGATGTAGTTAAAGCAATTACGGTAGCCTTTTGTTTAACCTTGCTATACCCTCTGAAAAACGACCTTATGCAGCTCTTTCAGGCGAGAGCATCAACGCCTTGCATAGCCATCGAATATCTGAGAACTGTCCAATCAAACACCTGATCGTATTCAAAGCCTTCGCGTATGAAGAGATCACGGAAAATCTTGCGTAGATATGAATATTTCGGTTTGTCGTCAACGCCAAGGGAACCGACATGGTGGAAATAAATCGCGAATTCCTTAGGAAGACCGTTGCAAAGATCTCTGGTACTCATGGTCTCCTTCGTCTCCAAGATGAGCTCCTCCTTTTGCTTCTGCTTTCATCTCAATTCAGATCTTCAAATCTCGTCTTCACATCCACAAGATAAGCGTCCAAAAAAAGCATGTTATACCTGCCAATCTCATCATCTTCTTGGATGAGAACAACAAATTGCTCATTTGCCAGCCTTCTGATGAATCCATGAGTTAGTAGACAACCCAGAATCCTTGCTGACCTGACGGCTTCCATCACCTCTGCTGACAGGCCTCCCACCTCTTGCTGGAAGGTCTGCCAGAACGTTTCCTGTAGAGTCTCATGATCTTTGTATTGCCTCCAGCCATTATTCCGATGCAGTGTACCCGAAAAATCTTGCAGCGTGTATAGATTCTGTCCAAATGGACAGATTGTTGCTTCAGCCCAGTCGATAACGCCGGTCAGCCGGCCAGAGACTTGCTGGACCATTATGTTACAGGAGCTAAAGTCGGCGTGCGACAGAATGAATGGAAGACGGGAGAAAATCGATGACATCGAGTCGAGGGATTTTTGTATGATTGGATGGAATCTCGACGGAAGGTGGTAGAGCAGGAGTCGGAGACCTTTGGTGTACTTTTGACGTAGCTCCTCTGTGGAACTTGGGTCAATTCTTTGTGGTGCCTTCCATGATGCGGCAAAGAACCTGCCATAGCATTATCAGCAATGTCCGAGCGTCAAGTAGAGAGGACAACTTACCGTGCAAGGTCCACCATGAGATCTGCTCGCAAGGCTAAGTTTTCTTCAGAGTTTTCGACATAGTTATTTGCAAGGCAAAACTCAAGATAACTGATGCCTGAAATCCTGCCTAGGGAATACACTAATGCTGTCTCTTGGCTTGTATCTCCAAGCTGTCCATAATATGCGGTGGTAGGAGCTAGATTGCCATGAATCTTCCTCGCGAGGGCCGTAATCTTAAGATTCAGTGATAGTGACTGTAGCCGAAACTGGACGACGAACTCGGAACGAGTTCCACCGTAGACGGTGTAGCTGCAACTTCCTTGAATTGGAACTGGTATTATGTTGCCTCCAACCAAGGATGCAGCTTTCTCGTCACAAGCTTCACGCGTGGCAGACGTCCTTGTGAAGAACTCGGCAATGGAAATGTCAAGGGAGTACTGAACATAAGCAGGCATTACTTACGAGTGAATGTGTAGACTGTAGTGCTGGCGCAGACGAGAGAAAACGCGCTTGCCGTAGGTAAAATTAGCCTCCGAATTTTTTTTTAGAATACGGGTCCACTGCAAGGTCGGTATCGAAATCCCTCTGGGCAAAGCTCAAAGCTCAAAGCTCGAGGATATGTGCCTGACAACCCGGCCCCACGGTACTTTTCATCATATCATGTTCTAAAGTGCATATGATTGCCACGTTCTAAATGGGTCACCAAGGACAATTAAGCTACCTAAAAGTGGTGACGATTTCACTGCCCCCCAAGCCATCACTTACTCGTTCCCAAGAGGTTTAGGTGGATGGCCGCGATAACATCTGGCTTTCGAATACTGCTGCGCGACCGTTCACAATGTTTCTCGCTCTCGGAAACCACATTAGCCTAGCCCATCAAGAGATAATCTTGGCTGTCACAAGAGCCTCCTTGAGATCAGCGACACTGGCCAGCTTTGGCTGAGCCTTGCCGGCGTTAAACACTTGATGGTTTCCAGAAGTCTTCTTTGCATGCGTTTCATTTCTTGCACCTCTATCTGAAGGAAGCGATACGATAATCGCTATGTTAGAGGTAATGTGAGTGTCTGCTAGATGTTTGCATTAGAGCGGAATTCTGTTGACGCTGTTACAATTGGTGTGACGGTATTTTCTTTAAGGTGAGAAGCTTGCGGTATGTCTTACAAAGGGTAGCTGTCTAGCAAGCGCTTAGCTTTCTCGCAGTTTACTTAAAAACTTGAAAGGGTTAGAGCAAGATACAGACTATACTACGCATACTCGTATGCGTAGCAGAAGCAGAAGTTACAAAATTCCAAATCACACAAAATCCTAAACCACAGAAGAACCGGCCGAAGGGGAGCGCATATGCTTTGCATGAGCAAAGCATTGAGGTTCACTTCACTTTGCGGCGATACGGCGTGTGTCTGTGTGATGCGTTAGCGTGGCGCGACGCTTATGCCATGCTTACCTGTGCCCTTGCCTTTGCCTCCAGCAGCGGCTTTCTTGGGCGTTTTGCTTGAGGGGGCCCCTAAGAGAAATATTAAAGTTCAATTAGCGTATGCAGAAAGCTATGGATTCCTTGGCATCGCAATTGTCGCGCCCCCCCCCCAAATTTACTATTGAATTCAGACATTCTTGACATTCTCAAACCTTCAACGCTCTATTGGAAAATTTTTAGAAAATCAAACCGGAAGCTGTTCAAACCTTTCACAGCTGACATCCTTTTAGCTATGACAGGTCAACTGGCTCCGGCCCTTCGCTCGAAGATACTACGCCTTCTGCTTTTACATTGGACCCCCTTCGCCATCGCCGAAGAGGTTCACTGTCACCGTAACACCGTTTATACTATGCAAGAGAACCTCTTCATGTATGACTCTCCCTTTAGACCTCAGCTTCGTCCTAAGGGCCCCCCGAAAGGTCTTTCCAGCAGCTGAAGACTCCCTAATTACATACCTGGAGCAACAGCCATGGGCCATGCAGAAAGAGATGGTGTGGTTCCTATGGGAAGAGTGGGGTATACATGTTCATAGGTTCACGATATCCAGGATTCTGAAGAAAAGACACTGGAGCAATAAAAAGGGACAGCGTGTGGGCATCAGACAGAACGATGAGCTGCGATTAAACTGGGTTGCAGATCTGCTTCGTCTGACTGCTGAGCAGCTTGTCTTCGTTGACGAGACCCTGTTCAACGAGACTACGGGGTGGCGTCATCAAGCCTATGCACCAATTGGTGAGCCAGCTCGCTATCAAGCCTCTAGAAAGAGAGGGCATTCCTGAAGCGTTCTTCCGGCGTATACAATCGATGGCTATCTACCCTGTACCGGTATTCGTGAAGGCTGGTTCAACGGCGAGGCTTTCTTTCGATGGCTAGCAGATGAATTGCTACCTCTATGCAGTCCCTTTCCGGCTCCGAGGAGTGTGATCATCATGGATAACGCCAGCATACACTGTAATGCTCGTATCGAGGAACTCATTATCTCACACGGGTGTGAAGTACGATATCTGCCTCCATATTCGCCGGATTTCAACCCCATCGAGCTCAGTTTTAGTGTTTTGAAGGCCTGGGTCAGAAGGCACTTTCATGAAATATGGCCCAGCTTCGAGGGCTCCTTCGGTGAGTTCCTGCACTATGCAGTAGCTAGAAGTCGCTGTGACCGGTTTCCAAGGCAGCATTTCAAGCATAGCGCCGGTGGTTATATATTTGAGGCGGATATCAAAGCGTTGGAAAGGGAATTGGAAACGGGTAACATAGATTTCGATTCTATTTAAACCGAAGTTTGTCCTATATGTAGAAGATCCTTTGCCTGACGCCATTGAGATGCTTGAGGGGATGAGTGAATCCTCTAGAGGTGGTTTCTGACTTCGACGTGACGACGGCATGATGGCTTCGGGGGTCGGGGGGGCTAAAAGGATGTCAGCACTGTGAAAGGTTTGAACAGCTTCAAATTTACCGGTTTGATTTTTCTAAAATTTTTCCAATAGAGCGTTGAAGGTTTGAGAATGTCTGGATTCAATATCTAGTAAATCGCGATGCCAAGGAATCCATAGCTTTCTGCACACGCTAATAAGCCGAGGCTAGTTCCACCTTCCTGTTAACTTACATAACCACGATCTAACGTGTCCTGCTCTGTCAAGCAAATCATTTGCCGGGTATTCATCGCCTATCATTGTTAAATACCATCGGTGCTAAGTAACGAGGGACGCAAACCAAGATTCTGTAACTGCCACACTAAATGGAGATTACGTGTGCGAACCTCAGCCCGATTGAACCCTTGTATCAGCTCTTCCAACAACGGCAGCTGCGCTGTGAGGGACATGTCTCCAAAGAGCATAAGCGATGGTGATGGCCAATGCCTGATGACAACGAAGGAAGACTTCATAGGGCAGCGGTCGAAAGAAACGCAACGACAGCGAGACCATGCCAATGATTGCCAACGATGAAGATCAGTAAAGAATCTTTTCCTGGGACAGATAGACTCACGATCAGTCCAAACATTAGCCATGACTTGCCGAAGTTCAAAGTCAACTTGCTGATCGCATGAATAAGAACGTGGAGCAAATCAAGAAGAACCGACATGGTCCCCGTTGATGCGTGAAACAAACGGTACATGGTCAATGGAACGTTCAACAAGTCGCAAACGAAGCTGAGGTGAAATCCAAAATAGGTTGGAATCATGTTGATTAGCGATAGATGACTGGCGCGAGTGCTTACTTCCTTCGCGGTGTGGACCTTGAAACTGGCACAGAAGACGTTGGCCGCAAGGTAGATCAGCTGAAATGATATCTGTGCGGGGTTCCAGAGCCCAACAAAACGATGTCGCCTGACAAACATGGGAAGCAGAAAGTATTTCTGTAGCAACGCTCGACCAGGCGCAAGAAGTTCGGGCAGATGACGTGCAGAATTGACGACGAGCAGTAGAACAATGCTGCCGCCTGCGGCAATTGCATAGAATTGAGTCGCGTCCATCTACTATTTAAGGAAGGCGACGATGGTGAATGGTAAAGGGATTGTTCGCTTCAGAAACCACCGCCAGTCATTGAATACTTATATCTCACTGTCTTCCGTAACTGAAGATGATGGTTCAACATGAAGTACTCGGCCAGAAGAGGGGGGGGGAAAGAACTGAATATAAGGGAGCCAATTCTCAAGGTGAGCCAAGATTGGAGGAGTCGTTTTTGAAGCCTCATACTGTCAAACTAATAATAGACACGCAAACTTTCAAACACTGCCGAGGGCGAAGAAGAAAGAAAATCAGAATCAAGACTTGTGTAGGTCCGAAAGAAGAGGAAGTATCAGGAGGGATGGGGTTGAGGCAATGCGAGGATTTATTGCGAACACGTCTCGTGCATCACTATTGATTGCTATCAGATCCAGATATGGCTCGCTTTGTTGGTTCACTAATAGGTATTCATAGCGCTCCCGAACGGAAAGGTATTTTAAACCATACACATGCTTCATCAGGGATCACCTCTCAGCTGATGACCTGCAGATATTTCAAGAGAAGAGTTGAACGTTTTGCGGTTCGGTCAGGATACCTCTTGACAAAATCCGTCATGAAGAGCTTCCTAACAATCCGCGCCAACTTAACAAGAAGAATGTTACGACGTTGCTGAACTTATTTCGCTTGGAGGGATGCTTGCGCCTGGACCCCGAACACCACGTTCCGGCGCTGATATCTCGGTCTGCTGTGCCCCAAGGCCTTCATCCAGGAGCGGAACCACCGCGCTTCAATCCAGAGCATCCTGTTGTCTGCCTGCACGGAAGACATCGCGTTGAAGCGACGCGAAAGCTTCTCACGGGGAACGAGGACAGATGGTGGGTTGTGGATCTTTATTCTGAGGGTGGGAGGGCCCGCGCTAGCTAAGATATATGTTCGCTGACAAGCGCCAGATCTTAGCCCCAAGGTGAAGGAGGTCTTGCGTGAGCACAATGCAAAGTCCTCGAAATTCTATGATGGAGACACTCTTCGTCAGATTCGCATTTCCACCTTGCGTGGTGATACCGCAAGAAGGCGAAGATGGCTCACCAGGCTTTCCCAAAGCATGCGAAGATGCGTCCTGCGATTGGAGGCACTCCCGGAGAAATTTGTGGAGAGCCTGGACGCTCTGATCCCGTTTGCAGGTCTGTGGCCCGCATTGCTGATAGGGACTTTCACCCGACTCCTGGATCTACGTTGCCCCGAGGTATGAGCTTCGCCTTTATGCCATGTCCATCTCTAACGTACTATCAAAGGAGATGACCCGCTATTTGCGTCAGATCAAGAAAACATGGACACATATCGTCGGGGATAGCGAGGCAGATCAGCTTGGGCTCGATGCCAACACGGTCGCGATCCTTCAAGGTCGATGCCCCTTCCTTTCATTGGAAGACCGCGCGCACATTCAGAACAGGATAGTCCCTGGTGATGTTCTACCCGCAGTCCAAATCAACGATCAATGATCACGAATCTTCGACCGAGTCTGCTCAATACAGCATGTAATTCCATCCATTCATACCTTCCTTGAAGACACGAAATATCTGGAACCTGGCGCACGGATTCTGAAAAAAATTCTACCGGGGAAATGTAAGGTTTCCATATCTCAAGATTTCGGCGCACTTCACAGCGGACAAACAAGGATGGAAGTGCAGACGAGTGAGTTTACTTTTGAGGATCGCACATTGACTACTTACCATTCATCGTGGTTGTCGTACAGACAGCTCTGGCTCTTTGCTCTTCGCCACTTCCCGGCCATGGACGGCCAGGCACCCCGAAGAGACATTGCTCGACAGACCACCTTGCACGCAGGACGACAGCAGCGACGCTGGTATGAGCTCTACTCGCTGGCATCGAAGAATGGGTATCGACGATTACGATGTACATATCGTGACCGAAAAGCAGCGGATGCCAGCGCAATCGAGGAGTGTGTGCATGGTATTCTGCCTTTGAAGGATTATGCCATGGATGCTGAGCAAATGCGTCGAATAGTGCAGCTTAACTGTCAACTTCTCAGTGACGTGCCGTACGTTGAAAAAGGGACGGCAACTCCAGGATTGGCTTCGAATCACGACGGCTGTGGACAGGACATCTCCGACCGATGCGGCAGGCCGAAGGAGCATTCTTTTCAAGCAGACGAGGAAAGCCTTTTCCTTGATCACATCTATTCAAGTTCTTACTGCACCCTTCCCAAACAATATCTGACATCCTTTGCCGTCAAACGAGACTTCTTTCGCGCCTTTTTTGGTTCAAAAGAAGACGACCTGGATCAGCAATCATTAACGCGCGTACATCAAGAAAACTATGCTCAGCATCAGGATGAAAATGTTGCTATGTCCAATTCGGAAGTGCAGCCAGTGGTGGATCGTCTTCCAACCTCGCTGGACGTGGCACTGGCGGGTGAAGATGTTGTTGTAGAACAAGATGGTCTTGGTGACGGGTTAGATCCTGATCATGCGGTTGACCCAATCACTTCTCCTAGGGAGTCAATACTGCCGCAGCCCGTGTCAGTCTCCCCAGCCTTGCCAGCCTCACCAATCTTGCCAGCCTCCCCAGTCTCGCCAGCCTCCCCACTCTTTACCTCGCCAGCCTCCCCACTCGTTGTCTCGCCAGTCTCGCCAGCCTCCTCAAAACCGTCGATTGGAAGCCCTCAAACATCTCTTGTCCCTTATGTACCGTCTGCAATTGCCAACCAACCCGAGCCGCCTTTGCATATGGCTCAGCAACAGCGTGGAGAGGAAAGTCTGTCCTTTGCGCAGGCTTCGCGATTTCTGTTTCGCCGACAAAGCGGGCGTATGCTCGTGGTGCTCTCGCCGACTGGGGACAACAGGTTTCGCAAGCATCATGCTGATGCACGCAGTGTAGTCTCTGTGATGAATGCTTTGGGACTGCCGTCTGAACCCAGCTTCATTGTACAGGATAATGGTAAGCGAATGAAGATGACAACACCAATTACCATCTGGGAAGAGGCTCGTTTGCAGCGGCTTCAGGCCGTGGTTGCAGTGCCGCAAAACAATGTCACTGCACTGATTCGTCGCTTCGAAACTTATAAAGATCCTGATGAGGAACTGTGAAGTCGTGGAATCTACGAACCCAAGAAAAATATCAACACCTCACAAGGAAACAGCGACGATGGGGCGTGGTTGCTTTCTGCTCGTATTTAGGCTGAAACCAACTTCCTATGCGAACCAAGTATCTACTGTCGCTTTCCTTCTCCCTCTCGCTCTCAGTATTGTAGCGCCTGTATTCCCTCTTCCACATCTCTCACCCGTTCATTGAAGTTCATGTCAGATAATTCGAAAGTCTCCATGAAGCCCTTTATACGGTTTTCTTCAGCCGCCAGCTTTCGTATCAGCGCTGCCTGTACCTCCAGCATGCATTCTTTCATATCTAGCTTTCTGGAGTAATCTGAATTCGAAGCAGATAGATTCTCGAGCCGTTGCTGTCGCTTCTCTAAATTTGAATCGCGATGTAGCCTAGTTTCTTTCTGGATTGCCTTCTTCTCCACGTCTTGAAAGTTGTGTGACGAGCGAGACGTAGCTCCGTCGTCTACTATGTATTTTTTTGGTCCTCTGCTTGCATTGAGGCCGATCTGAATTGGTAGACAATGCATTGAGCCCTTCACAGGAGGGCGCAATGTGTTCTTAGCAGCCGTCATATCTAATGCCCGAGCGCGAAACAATTAAGCGTCTCCCTCCGCCCAAGATTCAAATGAAGAGATGTGTTTGATGTGACCAGACACTGAGGCTGCCAAGATCGAAACAGGATTCGAAGTGTTTCCGTTGATAATCTTAGTCTGAGGCACCTTCGAAATCAATTTCGTCTCCCATCTTCGGCACTTATTTTTAGACAAGATTCTTTTCCGGCTCCCTCTCCAACATTCATTTTTGGCTTCCAGCGTTTATTTTTAGATTCTGTCCAGCATTCTTTTTCGGCTCTTCCTTCGGAATTCGTTTTTAGGTTCGTCTCCAGCATTCTTTTTCGGGTCCCTTTTCGGTGCCAAAATGTTCCGTCCCTTTAGGTACTTGTTCCATCACACATGCCTATGGAACAACAGAATGCGATGTCCCTTGTGGCACCGAGGTGACGGCGAGCTCAAAACTATCACAGGGCGAGCCATGCCAATAAGCGTAGAGTATTTCTATCCATGGATGGGGATTGGGGATTGAGGATTAGGTGTTGTGAAATGAGGAGCCGGAAGTGAGGATTAAAAGAATGGAGATTCGAAATTGAAGGGTAATTAATGTCTTATAGAAATTGTCTTTCTACTTGACTATCATGTAAGATTTACCCAGGGTGAAGGTCCTTGCGCAACCATCCCACGACAGTCTGTCCCCACATCTCATAATTGTTAGAGCGACGGAACCTTCTATTCCTTGGTATAAATCCATAAGTCTCTCGGTCACCTTCAGAAGATTTGAGATACAGTAAGACTACATATTCAGGACCATTCGGCAGATCTCTTCTGCTATAACTCTTGGTATACGAGGACATGAGGGCAGAGAGGCATATAGATATATTGGTTGAACTATCTAGTAGGTAGGAACTACGGAGGAAGGAAGAAGTGGGAGGAAGGTAAATACCCTGAATCCCCTGAATCCCCTAGCGCCAGCCCTATAGGGCTCGGAGCGGCTCGGAGCGGAGATTACTAACCACAGGGGTAACAGTACTGTTCCCTGTTTCCAACACTCCCTCTTAGGAATTGAAGCTCCAGATGAAGCTATCCAGACCCTCTACTGACTGTATATCCATGCTCTTTTACTCGCCGGCGCCATGCTCGGCGGCAGCGTCGTTGCCCGACGCTAGTCTCATGACTACCTGGACCTTAGGAATTTGCCTGAGTTCAGGGGCTTGGTTAGGCCGTCGGCCACCATTTGATCGGTGGGTATGATTGCTCCCTCTTCTACCTTATTCCGGACATAGTGATAGGACGTATCAATGTGCTTGGCCCGGGGGTGATTGACGGGGTTGCTACCCATTTTTATAGCCGCTTGATTGTCAGCTAAAATGGTGGTTGGGTTCGTATCCGAACCTTCATATCCCACCTCTTTCAATGCTTGAACCAGGAAGGTGACTTCTTTGGCTGCATTACATTCGCTGACATATTCAGCTTCAGCAGATGACGTACTGACGCATTGCTGACGTTTGGAGCTCCAGCTAATTGGTCCATTCCATAGGAAAAACATATAGCCGGAGGTGGACCTTCGGGAATCCAAGCAATCCGCATGGGCTGAATCGGTATATCCAAAGAATTCAGCTCCCCCAACTCCCTCCACTTTGGAAGGTCCATATCGAAGCCCCAGCTCAGCAGTACCGGCTAGATATCGAATGATTTGTTTGACAGCTAGGTCATGGTCGGGGGTAGGATTCGCCGAATATCTGCTGCATTTGCCCACTGCTATGTCTGGCCGTGTTTGGCAGGCTACCCACATCAGTGTTCCGATGATTGATTGGTAGCCCCCTATTTCTTCAGGGGTGGCTTGATATTCGACCCACTCCTTTGACTTCCAATAGACGTTCTTCTTGAGCTGGCACCTGTGGTGCATCGGTATTTTAGTTGGGCTGCAATTGCTCATGCCCAGGAGCTCGATGGCTCGCTTGATATAGGTGCTTTGGTTGATCCAAAGAGTTCGTTCAGCCCTATTACGAGTTATGTGCATTCCTAGATACCACCCGATTGAGCCAAGATCTTTCATTTGGAAGCGTTCTGCAAATTGCAGCTTCAGAGCTTGGATATCGGATATATTTGGTCCTAGGATAAAGCAGATCGTCCACATAGATGGCGATAATGATGCCATTATCATGAATGAACACTGAATGGTCAATTTCTACCCTTTGGTAGCCGATGGAGATGAGGTAAACTTTCAGAGTTGCATACCATTCCCGAGGTGCCTGTTTTAATCCATATAGAGCCTTGTTTAGGCGACAGGCCAAAAAGGTTCCATTTGGTCCTTTTTGCTCAAACCCCGGCGGTTGCTGCACCCAGACCTCCTCTTTTAGGTGTGCTTCTAGAAAAGCGGTGACGACGTCCATTTGTTCGGCTTCGTAGTCATATTTGGCCGCCAATGCTAGGAGCATTTTGATGATCGTGGCTCTGACCACCGAAGCAAAGGTCTCATCATAGTCAATTCCCTGCTCCTGGCGGAACCCCTTACACACCCATCTAGCTTTGTATTTGATCACCTCCCCTTTGGGTCCTCGCTTAATGGTAGTTACCCAGCGCATCGGCAGTATTCGCCGGTCCGGCGGAGGTGTCTCCAGGGTAAAGGTGTCATTTTTGGTGTGAGCGTCGAGCTCACTCCTGAATGCGAGCTTCCATTGTTCCCAATCGGGACTAGCTCTAGCTTGTTCCACTGTTTGTGGAGTATCCGATTCAATTTGAACTCGGTTTGCTCGACTGGCAAAGCCCCGATTATGGCCTCTGGTCCAGGGGTCGTTTAGTGTCCTGTAGTCAACAGGTCCAGCGGTGGCCCGTTTGGGACGTCCGCTCGGAGCATCAGGTGCATCAGAATCGCTTGAGCTATCTGGCTCGCTTGATTCTAGTTCTAGTGGCCTGCTCCTACTAGCTTTCTGTGGAGCGGCTGGTGTTCTTGTTTGGTGATCGTCGGTAATTTCCGCGATCTCCGCATTTTCAGTGGTTTTTATCGGGGAAGGTGCATCGTCGGTTTGGTCATCGAAGCTTAGTACCGAAAGGTCTTCATCATACCCCCCGGCTTCGGTGACTACCTCGTCCCATTGAACATGACTAGATATTAGTACGTTCTTCCCATTCCACAAGCGAAACTGATTGGCTCCCTCGTAGCCCAAGAACTGACATTTTAAGCTCTTGTCATCGAGCTTTCGACGGGCTCCCTCCACATGGTGGTAGGCTATGCATCCAAACGTATGTAGGTAGCTAAGGTCAGGCTTCTTGCCATGCCATGCCTCATAGGGAGTTATTTTGTCCAACGCAGTGGTAGGACTCCTGTTCTTCAGGTAGGTGACAGTCATTATTGCTTCACCCCATAGCCGTATCGGCAATTTGGCGCTAGTCAGTATAGCGCGAGTTCGTTCAAAAAGAGTGCGAAAACATCGCTCTGCAACTCCATTTTGACTCGGGTTATATGGTGCCGTCGGCTCCCATTTGACCCCATGCTCTTTGAGCAATTCAATGGTTTGATGACCAGCATACTCACCTCCATTATCTGAACGCAGTCGATGGACCGGGGTGTCCCGAGTCTTCATCAATTTCAGGTAGTTCCGAAGTTCGTCTTTTAGATCGGACTTTCGTTCCAGTAGATATGTGGTCGTATATTGGCTGTAGTCATCAATGAAAGTAGCTACATATCTGGATCCTCCATCGGTCTTAGGTATCTTACCACCGCCGGCGAGGTCCGAATGTACTAGCTCACCTACTTTGGTGGCTCTGGTGTGGGGTTTTCGGCTTGGCGTTCTATTTTGCTTGCCTATGGCACAGGCCCCACATACCGATTCTGGGGATTCTTCGTTTTCCAGGCTATTAGCCGAATCCACATCGATGCCGGTGCTCATGTTGGCCAGGCGTTTGACGTCTGCCATATTCAGATGAGCTAACCGCTTATGCCATTGGCGCCATGACGCCTTGGCTGATCCTGAACTGCTTGCCAGAATGACTGATTTTGGGGGGATGAATGGTGTATCCACGAAATAGGCTCCCCCTGCATTTCTCGAGCCAGTGAGGGCGACGGCACCCTTTGGATCCATAAACCGGAACCTGCCGTTCTTTATACTACACGTATACCCTTTGGCTTCCACCTGACCGACTGACATCAAATTATAGTGTAGTCCTGGACAGTGGTAAACATCGGTCAGCCGGATTTTGGTTGGTTGATCGTTCAACAAAATGTCGATTATAACCGAACCTTTTCCGACTATGGCTACTGCTTCATTATTTGCAGTAACAATACTATTACCGGTGACCTTCCGGTATGACTGTTCATCGAACAAGTCCTTGTTATAGCAGACATGATCCTCCGCTCCGGTGTCTATCAACCAGGCTTCTGTGTGGCTGCCAGCTCGGCAGGCCATGGAGACCTTCATTGATCTGACTATTCTGGCCCCGGAGCTTTTTCCGGAGTCATGTTCTTCTTTGGCCAGGTTCTTCCTTTCCTGACTGGGCTTCCATCCTTCTGGACGGAGCTTCGGATGTAGAAGCCAGCAATTCTGTTCGCTGTGACCCATTTTCTCGCAGTGAGGGCATGGTTTATCCGAGCCCTTCCTAAATCTGCTGTTGTTCCTGGCCGGTTTCCCCAGCTTCCCCGAGGTGACCCACCAGAGACCTTTGGCTTTCAGGTCACTGGTTGCATCTACCCTCCATGATTCGTAATTCTCGCTCCCCCTTAGCTTGGGGAACCGATAGGAATTCGAACCTCCCATTGTGGTTGAGGTATGGAGGGGATGGAGGTCGAGGAAAATCTTCGCCGATTTTGGTGACAGCGAGTTCGATGCTTCTGCCCTTTGTTATTTTTTCGGTAGCGGAATAGAGCTAACCCGGGCTCATAACCTATTGGTATATGAGGGTCAGAGCGAATATGTGCATATATTGACTATCTAGTAGGTAGGAACTACTAGGTATGGAGGAAGGAAGAAGTGGGCGAAGGGTAAATACCCATTCCACTAGCGCCGGATGAATGCGGAGATTACTAACCACAGGGGTAACAGTACTGTTCCCTGTTTCCAACATAGTATCCCTTTTCGACGTACCAGAAGGGATCGGAGTCCTCGAAAGCGTTTTCGTAGATTCGAATTCGAAGCTCGTAAGGTAAACGCTGAAAACGTTGAAAGATACTTTCACTTATGTTTATTAGTTCCTGTGTTTTGGATTTGATATCGCAACTTACCCTTCTTTGATCTCAGACGTCAAGTCTCTTTCAGCAATGAATGTCATCATCTACGAAAACCTTTGACATTTACTTCAAAGCACGAGAGCCTTGGGACACCGCTGATAAAAGGTATTCGAGTTTTCGAAGCTGTTTCGCGCGCATACGTTCTTGAGTCGTTACCGTTATCCGTACCCCGCACTAGCATATCTTTCGGAAGTCTCAACCATAGCATGTCCTTCAAAACGCCCCTTAGGACGTTTTGTAAGCCTCTAGCTTGATGTTTATTCCGACTGCATCAAATATTGCTATACTTTCGTAGTTGCCCCGCATCTTGGGCACATTCTAGTTCGACGAAATGTGTAACTCACCGTGTGAATATTCGGAATTAGATTGTTCGTGCTCGCTTGATGCAAGATTCAATCAGCGACGTTGTCATGGGGCTGTATGTACGCCGGGGGAATGCCCCCGGCTCTCCTATCGTTGGCCCAGGTGGCCCCTGATAACTGCTCGGGGGATGTCGCGGACAGCAGCTTTGTGTCATCATACATAAGGTAGTGTCAGCTATAGAAGATACTCATCATGAAACGGATGAAACATGGAGCGGCAGAGCAGATTTAATGCTTGGTCCTGAACATGAATAATCGCCTCCAAACCCACGATGGTCTCGTTTTGAGGCTTCAGCCGCAACCATCGACCCACCGCAGCTCTAGAAGTCGTAGCATTGGGTTTCGAACAGGCGAGTTTGATATTCAACGTTCCGATGTACTTTAGTAATCTTCGCTCCGAGCATGCACATGCATATACTCCTTCTGACCCTCATATACCAAAACGATGATGCATCTTGGAATAAAAAATCTAGCATATGTGTGTGTCCCATCACCTTAAACAAAACATTATGATTCTCCGAACAAAAAGCCTTGAATCAAAACCAGGGTTGATTGTAGACAACTTCGAAGCCTCATTCAACATTCAATTCCCTGTTACCATCATCCCCTCCTCCCTCGCCCTCCTTCAGTTCCTTAAGCGTTTGCTGGAGAGCATTTTGAATTATGGCAAATAATTTCGTGATCCTCGCCTGTTCGTACGCGAGGGCTTTCTTCGTGCCTCGGAGGGTTTCCTCTGTGTTTCGGTGGCACTTGAATTCGTGAGCAAGACTCTGCTCCGCTATCTCTAGTTTCGTAGTTTTGTTGTCCAAGCGGACTGTTGGATCTTCGTAAATCTTCTGCCGGTCGGCATCGATTTTTTGAAGATTTTTCTCGTACTCCCGTTCCTGCTGATGGAATTGCTCGATGTTGAAACGGGAGTTATGCTCGGACCTATCGAGGTCACATGACGCACTGTATTTAACCGAAGCTTGAACCTCCATAGAACTTCACTCAAACATACATTCTTCATATGCTGCAAACCTTCATACTTCTACAGCTCGCGGTAGAGAGCGATATTCCACAACTCACTCTTGGTCAATCGAGCAATATAGTCTGTCATTTCGTTGAGCTGACATTGAAGGTTATGGCAGTTTTTGCATGTCACAACGATGTCTGACATGGTATTATTGACTGCTTGCATGAAAGGATAAGGGTCAAGACGAAGGGAGAGCAACGTTTATAACCAGTCTTCCACACTTAATAGTCGCTAGAATGGTTTCAGCCAAATTTCAAATCTATTTCACTATGTGACTATGTACGAGACCAGTTCTGTCAACGCCTTCAAAGTAGTAATAGCACGGATGGGATGAATCCCCCAAAATGTCATCCGACATGACTGAAAACACATTGCTGATATTGTCACCGGAAGAAAATGCTCGAGTGCGAGAGACTTCACGAAAAAGAAAGAATGCTTATGGCAGAAAGATGACCAAGGGCGCCTGAATCTGATACAAACGCCTTGAGATATGATGTCAAACCATTCGCTGCTGTTGTCATTACTTGCAGTATCGAAGTAGAGTGAATGACTCTGACCGTGGCTGTCAGCAAGAGGCTACCCCTTTTGGAAACAGGCCTCAGGGATAATTTTCATCAATGGACCCCAGCATCCGACCGCGCTGGCAGCATAAGTACTGCAGATACGTTCTTCTCGCAATGCGCAGTGGTCAGCTTCAGCTATGCTAATGCAAGCCATCAAGGGGACTTTTAGTGTTTCTCTTCCAGTTGCCATAGTAAATAGCGAAGATTACAGGTCAATCTCGCTGTTGTCAAATTATGAAGGCATGAAGATATAGAGTCAAAATTTCAATAGATTCCTGTATAACCTCATTTCTAACGCCACGCCCCCCCCCCCCTTGTGATGCCGCCGCCGTCTTTTGGGCGAAGCTTTGAGCAGTAGACGTGTCATACCATGGGGAGCCAGCTCCCTCAAGCGGTCTTCAGTGGTCATGGACAGATTGCTCTTCTCGAAATACTTCTTTGTCTCGATGACTCATCCTCGTGGTTTTATCTAAACCTCCGCTTATTAGCCAATTAACGTACTTGTTCCGCTAATTCGGCAGTTCGCTTCGCCTTCCTCTTCTGTATAGCTTCGTCTTCCTTCGACTTCTGAAGCGTAGTCGTTGACTTTTATCCTCTGTCGCCAGATAGAGCCTTTACCACTGTGAGTATCGATCTCGCTGATGGAACCGGAACTGTGAGGTCGGTGAGGTTGAAGGGGGCGGTAACAGCGAGGTCAGTACAGTCCGGAGCGAAGAAGATGAATTTGAACATGTTGATGATGTTGACAGTGAGGTGCTATAGTGGTTGTGGTGGTTAGCGACAGGAATATCAAATAAATCAAATAAAATGAAGTGTAGAAATGCGCGATGATGCTAGTAGGGGGACCCCACCAATGACTAAGCATACGAACATTTATTTGTTTTGTTTTTGCCTCATTTCTCAGACGTAGTAGATGGAACCTAGCCCCTTTGGGTTAGCTGCCTTGCTTACAACGTCAGATCAGCGGTCGCCTTATCTGTCACTCGGCTCATCTACCTTATGTATTTAAAATTTACCTACTCGCTAGGGTAGTCACCACCCTACATGCTCACCACCCTACTCACCACCCTACCCACCACCCTACCTACTCGCCTACCTACATGTTCAGCTACCAACTCAGCTACCTACTCGTCGCCTACTTGATCTACTTCATAGTATGCTTCATACGAGTACATGCTTCATAGCACATGCTAATTAGCTCAAATGCTCAATAGAAAGCATCCTTCATGGCTCTCTACCAAACGCCCTACCAAATTCCCTACCAACCGCCCTATCGAATTCCCTACCAAACTCCCTACCAAACTCCCTACTAAACGCCCTACCAAATTCCCTATCGAACTCCCTACCAAACTCCTTACCGACCTCCCTACCAAACGCTTTACCGAACTTCCTACCAAATTCCCTACTAAACGCCCTACCGAATTCCCTATCGAACTCCCTACCAAACTCCCTACCGACCTTCCTACCAAACGCCCTACCGAACTTCCTACCAAACTCTCTACCAAACGCCCTACCAAACCCTATCGAACTCCCTACCAAAATCCCTACCAAACTCCTTACCGACCTCCCTATCAAACATCCTTTATGACTTTCTACCAAATCTACCTACCTATCTACTGAGGGCCTATCTACCTACCTGCTGAGAATCTATACCTGCGTGCTGAGGATCTACCTACCTATCTAC